>Ga0194053_10002634_pt1 | contig 10485 bp, 18 predicted proteins | sample SepL228m_MetaG_FD_161684 | JGI IMG/M metagenome (GOLD analysis project Ga0194053, IMG submission 161684) | Anoxic zone freshwater microbial communities from boreal shield lake in IISD Experimental Lakes Area, Ontario, Canada - Sep2016-L227-8m | ecosystem: Environmental > Aquatic > Freshwater >...
TCTCTCCCAAGAGTGTTAAGTGCTTTTAATCGTGCCTGACGCTTTTCGTTCCATAGTATTTAATATTTAATTTGGGTATCCTTCATAGAAACCCAAAAGTAGTTGACACTTTTTTTATCACAAAAAATGCTAATAATCTCGGGTTAGGCGCTAGCCGTAACCCGACACAGATACTTCGATTTGTCGGGTTACGCTGTCGCTAATCCGACCTGCGCGATGTTAATTGCAAAAAGTGTAAACCGAGGAGTGAAGGATCCCTTAATTTGCATAGAATGTACATCAAATGATGCTGTATTTGATGTTTTTATGGTGCCTTTATGCGTACTACACTTAATCTTGATGATGAACTACTGGCGCAAGCACAACGATTGAGCGGATTAACCGAGCGCACCCAGTTAGTACGTGAGGCCTTGCTGGCATTAATACAGCGCGAAAGTGCAAAGCGCTTAGCACAGTTGGGAGGTAGTCAATTAGAATTGCAAGCTATCCCTCGACGTCAAGACGTCGCCCCATGATATTGGTGGATCTCGGTTTGGATAGACCATCTGCGTCGAGGTGATGCTCATCTAATGACCACCCTGTTGGCTGGACAGGTATTAATTCATCCTTGGGTAATAGGAGAACTGTGTCATTTATTTGCTGGAGGAGGTTCCGGTTTTTAGCGAACAGATAAAGCGGGGCTGTTTCATTTTCAAAAACCTTGATGGTTTTTGTCGATTATGAATAATCTTCTTCCGGAGTCGTTAGGTAGCTCGCAATAAATAATATACCAACGGTGAGTCTTTCTTCTTCAAAGAGGGGAGCTGAATAAATACGCTTTGGCTTGCCCTTGACTTTTAAAGCGAAAAAGGGTCAAAATAAACCCGTTCTAATAAAAAAAGGGTCTTAAATGCAAGTTTCTATGCATGAATTCAAGTCTCATTTGTCCAGTTATGTCACTCAAGCGCAATCCGGAGAGCTGATTGAATTAACCTCACATCGCAAAGTGGTGGCTCGGCTTATTGGTGTTCCGTCTATTGATAGTGCGGGTATTTCTTGCTTGCTAACGTCGGGTATTGCAACTTGGCAAGGCGGAAAACCGGTGGGTGCGGCATTTAAATTACAAGATTTTGGCAAGCCGGTTTCTGTGCTGGTACTGGAAGATCGCGGATGATTTTATTTTGCGACACCTCAGCGTTAGTTAAATTGTACATTGTAGAAGCGGGTAGTGATGAATTAAAATTGCAGGTTCAAGAAGCCGAGGCAGTTGCAGTGTGTCGAATTGCTTGGGCAGAGGCTTATGCTGCATTGTCCAGGCGTGCCAGGGAAGTACCGGAAGACGCTGTTATCATCGAACAGGCAAAGACGGCGCTTGCGGCAGATTGGCCGCACTTCGTAGTATTGGAAATTGACCAACTGTTGGTTGAGCGTGCAGGAGACTATGCTGATACCTTTGCCTTACGTGGCTACGACAGTGTTCAGCTCGCAGCAGCTTTTGAGACAGGTCGCATTTCACAATCTCCCATATTCTTTGCTTGCTTTGATTTACGCTTAAATAAAGCAGCCAAGCTATTGGGCATGTCTTGTTTATAGTTTTTAGCAATCAATTATAGAAAATCTGATGGCATTTACTTTCATTTCGAAGAGGCATTGATCAATATAGGGAGTATTAGGGGCTGGCTTCCATGTTGTTCAATCGAGACTGCCCCCTTTTTTTCTTTTAGAAAGTATTTATCAGGCTATAAAAACGCGTTATCTTGCGATACAAGATAGCGAATCATTTTAACCAGTTTAAATTATTTGCAGTCACAATAAATGCGCCTAACCCCACAACAACAATCCGCCATACGTACCACAGCGACCGAAACCTTTGGTGAAGAAGTTAATGTTTGGCTTTTTGGGTCACGGGTAGATGAAAACAAGCAAGGCGGAGATATTGATTTGCTGATAGAAACAAGACAGTCAGATGTTGCCGAAATTGTCCGCGCAGAACTGGTTTTTTTGACGAAATTACAAATGAAGCTGGGAGAGCAAAAAATAGATGTGTTGGTTGATTATCCAACACGTCACCATACGCCTCCCATTTTTACCATTGCCAAGCAAACAGGCATCCAATTATGAGTAATGACATACCGTTGTTGCGACTACAGGACGCTTGGCGCGAATGTGAGCGGCATATTTATCATCTTTTCCATGCCATGTTGCACTATCCACACATTCATGCCATTAACTGATAAAACGTATATAAATCTTACTGATGAACAAGTACAGGATATAGATCAGTTTATTCTGCGCTACACTAAGTTGCAGGATGCAAAAAAACCTGCATTTTGCAGCCGAAGGTTTGCGGGCCACTACTTGGCAAGAATGTGAGAGGATCGAGACGCCATGGCGCATCCGTCTCACTTTGCCGCACTGCAAAGCCCCCCTTGGTTTCTTAAAGTACAGTTAAAATAGAGAACGTAAAATGGGACATATCTTTACAGAAATTAAACTCAGCAACCCACGTAATCCGAATTTGGCACCTGTCACCACACAAGCATTGGCTGATGCCGGTGCCTTAATGCTATGCATACCTGAACATATTGCCATTCAGCTTGATCTTGAACTGGAGTCAAAGCGGGAAGTTACCGTGGCAGATGGTCGATCAATGAGCGTGCCTTACGTGGGGCCGATCAAAGTGGGATTTCGGGATCGCTTTTGTTATGTGGGCGCATTGGTATTAGGTGATGAAGTGTTGTTGGGAGCAGTACCTATGGAAGATATGGATTTGGTGCTATCACCAAGTCGGCGTGAGATTACGGTAGATCCCTCTAGCCCTAACATTCCTCATGCTAGAGTGAAGTAATTGGTTGAGTAGGGTGTGCTATGAATCCTTTTTCCTCAGTTCAGACTATGTAGGATTGTTTTTGTGTGAGTAAGTGTAAGTGCTATTCCATGCTAAAATATCAAAAATTGAACAGAATATCTGGAGAAGAAAATGACTGATGATGAATTGAAGGCATTGGTTGCGAGTCTTGCAGTTGATAGTAAAGAGCTGCGCGAAGCGCAAAAGGCGACTGATGAGCAAATGAAGCGCACCGATGAGAAGCTGGAACGTATTGGCATTAACCTGGGAAATATCGGTAAAAACCAAGGCGATGTTGCCGAAGAATTTTTTTTTCAAAGCCTGATAAAAGACAATCACCTAGGCAAAATTTACTTTGATGATGTGGTAAAAAACATGGAAAAGCACCGTGGTCAAATCCAGGAAGAATATGATTTGGTCATGACTAATGGTGATGCCATTGCCGTTGTCGAAGTAAAATACAAGGCTCATAAATATGATCTGGATAAATTAGATCGTAAAATGAAGCATTTTAAACAGTTATTCCCCATCTACAAGTCGTTCAAACAATATGGTGCCATAGCAGCCTTCCATATCAATGATGATGCCAAAGAAGAAGCGTTAAGACGAGGTTATTTTGTTTTGCAACGCAGCGGTGATCTGGTTCATACCGAGAGTAGCAATTATTTAACGGTTTTGTAACGGTAGTATGGCGAATCAAAAACAATGGAGTCTATTGACGCCCGATGGCTAAGCGGAATCGAAGTCCGTTATTCGCTTCGACTCTGCTCAGCGAACGGCTCCCCAGCAGCAGAGGAAGTAAGATCAATTTGCAACACAATGTTTTAAAATATAAAAAATAGAATTCCAGCTTTGACATGCCCATCTATGGTATCGCAAAAAAAGAAGGGGTAAGGTTATGACGCCCGAACAGCTTATGCACATTTACCTTGATGATTGCCGTTTGCACGCGAAAGTATTGGCAGAAGCATTAGATAAGCGGATGAATGGTTTTTGCCCACTTTTTTTATTTAAGGCTTGTATTTATTGATATCCTTATATTATTTACCCACTATGATTCACACAGAGCTAAAAACCCTGAACTCCTGTTTTCCAAAAATGGAATTAATTTGACTTACAAAACATTCGGATACAATCAAGCATGAAAGCAATTATTCTTGCCGGTGGACTAGGTACACGGATTAGTGAAGAAACATCAACGCGGCCTAAGCCAATGGTTGAAATTGGTGGTAAGCCGATACTCTGGCATATCATGAAAACCTACTCAGCCCATGGCATACAAGACTTTGTTATTTGCTGTGGCTATAAAGGCTATGTCATTAAAGAGTATTTTGCCAACTACTTTCTGCACATGTCCGATGTGACGTTTGATATGCAAAACAATCAAATGGAAGTGCATCAACGCAATGCTGAGCCTTGGCGGGTAACGCTGGTTGATACCGGAGAAGATACCCTGACTGGTGGCCGGTTGAAACGCGTGAGCAGTTACGTGAAAGACGAGGAGGCATTCTGTTTTACCTACGGTGACGGGGTTGCCGATATCGATATCAGTGCACAGATAGCATTTCATAAGCAGCACGGCAAGCGTGCGACTATAACGGCCGTACAACCACCGGGACGTTATGGTGCGCTTGATATGAATGGAAAAACCGTCTGTGGCTTTATTGAGAAACCACAAGGTGATGGCGGATGGATTAATGGAGGATTTTTTGTCTTATCACCAAAGTGTATCGACTTGATTACTGATGATAGCTCTTCATGGGAAGGTGAACCACTCACTAAACTTGCCTCTGATGGTGAACTAATGGCTTATGAGCACAGCGGGTTTTGGCAACCCATGGACACCTTGCGCGACAAAAACCACTTGGAAGAGCTTTGGCAAAGCGGCAAAGCGCCCTGGAAGGTGTGGAAGTGAACCCTGATTTCTGGCGCAACAAGCGCGTCTTTCTGACGGGACATACCGGATTTAAAGGTGGCTGGCTGGCACTTTGGTTGCAATCGATGGGGGCGCATGTCGTGGGTTATGCACTTGCTCCACCCACTAATCCAAGTTTGTTTGAAGTTGCCCGGATTGGCGCAGACATGACCAGTATTATCGGCGACATAAGAGATCTCGCTACATTACGTGCAGCCGTTGCCAAACACCAACCCGAGATAGTGATACATTTGGCTGCGCAGGCGCTGGTTCGCCACTCCTATATTGACCCGGTCGAGACTTACTCCACCAATGTTATGGGTACGGTAAATGTGCTTGAAGCTGTTCGTAATACAGACAGTGTACGAGCCGTAGTCAACGTCACCACTGATAAATGTTACGAAAACCGCGAATGGGTTTGGAGTTACCGTGAAAACGAAGCCATGGGCGGATTCGATCCCTACTCCAGCAGCAAAGGTTGTGCAGAGTTAGTCACTGCCGCTTATCGTCGGTCTTTTTTTCAGCCTGCCGGCATCGCTTTGGCGAGTGCGCGTGCAGGCAATGTCATCGGCGGCGGTGACTGGGCAGAAGACCGTTTGATACCCGACTTTCTGCGTGCCATTGATGCCGGAGCAACATTAAAAGTTCGCTCTCCAAAATCTACACGACCTTGGCAGCACGTTTTGGAACCACTGTCCGGTTACTTGCGACTCGCCGAATATCTTTTCATGGAAGGTGACGCTTTTGCCGAAGGCTGGAACTTCGGCCCAAATGAAGATGATGCCCGTCCGGTAAGCTGGATTATTGAGCGTTTGGCAGAAATGCAGCAAGGTATGAAGTGGCAATTCGACCCGGCACCACAGCCGCACGAAGCTCATTATCTTAAACTGGACAGCAGTAAAGCGAAAATCCGACTAGACTGGCAAGCACGTTGGCGCTTGCAAACCGCGTTGCAAAAAACACTGGAATGGCATCAGGCATGGCGTAATGGCGAAGATATGCAAGCAGTGACCTTGTCGCAAATTGCTCAATATCAGATAGTGGCTAAGGTTGGTTAATCATGTCTCGATTTGATTTCACCCCAACGCCACTGGCTGGACTGACCTTGGTACAGCGTAAAGTCACTGAGGATCATCGCGGTTTTCTATCGCGGTTTTATTGTGCCAATGACTTCAGCGAGGCGGGTCTAAATACGCCAATTACCCAAATCAATCACACCTTAACCAAAACCAAAGGCGCTGTGCGTGGATTGCATTTTCAAAATCCCCCGCATGCTGAAATCAAGCTGGTCAGTTGCCTGCAGGGCGAGATATTTGACGTTGCAGTTGATCTACGGCAAAACTCCCCCACTTTTTTACAATGGCATGGTGTGGTATTATCTGCACAGAATCGGCAAAGTCTGCTCATTCCGGAAGGATTTGCACATGGTTTTCAGGCACTATCCCAAGATTGTGAGTTGATTTATTTACACACAGCAGCCTATCATCCGGAAGCAGAGGGAGCGTTAAATGTTGCTGATCCAAGATTAAACATAGCTTGGCCACTCGCTATCACCGAGATTTCCGAAAGAGATCGTAACCACCAATTGATTGAACAGGACTTTCAGGGAATTATTTTATGAAGTGTCGCCATTGCCAGGCTGAGCTAATCATACCGTTGGTGGATTTAGGTTCAGCACCCCCATCTAACGCGTATCTAACCCGGCAAACACTGCACGCCCCAGAGAAATATTTTCCTTTGCGAGTGCTGGTTTGTACGCAGTGCTGGCTGGTCCAGACGGAAGATTATGCTCAAGCCGACGAACTGTTCAATTCCGATTATGCCTATTTTTCCAGCACCTCAACCGGCTGGTTGGCTCATGCGGCAAAGTACGCAGAAAAAATGACTCAGCAGCTGCAACTCACTCAAGACAGCCTGGTTATTGAGGTTGCTTCCAATGATGGTTATCTTCTCAAAAATTTTGTGGCTACCGGCATTCCTTGTTTAGGTATCGAACCCACTGATAGTACCGCCTCGGCTTCTGAAAAACTCGGCATTCCTGTTATCCGCGAGTTTTTTGGTGAGCAACTTGGCAAACAACTCGCAGCCACAGGCAAACAGGCCGACCTTATCGCCGGTAACAACGTTTATGCCCATGTACCAGACATTAATGATTTTACCCTGGGTCTAAAAGCAGCGCTAAAACCTGGCGGCACTATCACGCTTGAATTTCCTCATTTGATGCGGTTACTTGAGCACACTCAGTTCGACACCATCTATCACGAACATTTTTCTTATCTGTCGCTTTATACAGTCGGGCGCATTTTTAAGTTTGCCGGCTTACGCGTTTGGGATGTCGAAGAATTACCAACTCATGGTGGCAGTTTACGAATTTATGGTTGTCATGATCAAGACCCTCGTCAAAATTCCCTTAGCGTTAAGGCAATACTGACAGCGGAAGAACAAAATGGCCTGCAAATAATCGCCATCTACCAATATTTTCAGGATAAGGCAGATAGAATCAAGGATGATTTTTTAATTTTTCTGACAAAACAAAAAAGAGCAGGCAAAAAAGTAGCCGCATACGGTGCAGCGGCAAAGGGTAACACCCTGCTTAATTATGCCGGTGTTAAACCTGATTTGTTACCGTTTGTTTGCGATGCAGCTAAAGCCAAACAGGGCAAGTTTATGCCAGGTAGCCATATACCAATACTGGCACCGACGGCATTACTCGAGCAGCGCCCTGATTATCTGGTGATCCTGCCGTGGAATATTGCCGCCGAAGTTAAGCAACAAAATGCACATTTAGCAGGATTGGGTACAAAATTCGTCACAGCTGTGCCAAGGTTGGCGGTGATATGATTGACAATTCTGGTAGCTTGCATATAATCAACAGCCATTATCTAAAACTCAATGAGTTGAAGCTATGCGATTAATGCCTTCACAAGCACAAATCATTAGAAACACGGTAGACCGCGTATTGGGCACACCGTGCAGAGTATGGCTTTTTGGCTCACGGGTTGACGATGATGCTCGCGGTGGTGATATTGACTTAATGGTTGAAGTCGAGGTGACTCTTCCTAATCGCGCTGATGCCATTTGTCGACTGTATGGCGCACTGTTCATGGCGCTGGGTGATCGCAAGCTGGATATTGTACTTAAAGATGCACATACCGTAGACGCGCCTATTTTTGAAATAGCACGTCGCACAGGCGTCCTGTTATGAGCGCGGCTTATTTGCCGGAATACGCTGAAAATGCCCGGTTAGCCCTGGAATTAGCGAAAAAGGAAAAGGTACACCTCGCCTATACCCATAGCACTTTATTTGCCCAAACCATCAACCTCCAATGGTTGCAATCCCTGGCAGAGCGTGAAGACTTGTCTGAAAAGATAGATGCATTTGTTAGGCGATTTGGCCGTCTGCAAGATCACATTGGAGAGAAGCTAAGCCCGCGTTTTGCCGCATTGCTAGGCGAGTCACCAAAATCATTGCTGGATGTTTTGGCTTTTGCCGAGAAATGTAATTGGGTTACGAATGCGGAAGCATTCATTGGTGCAAGAAAACTCAGAAACTTGCTGGTACATGAATACATGATCGATCCTGAGTTGTTTTTAGACTCGCTCCGTTCGGCTGACGGTGCAACACACTTAGTTATGGACGTGGTGAATGCTATTACGCGACATGCAGAAGCCATCGGCTTAAAGGACTGTTTATCAGATAAACCTGATAGCACAAGGTCTGCAAGCATCACATTATGAAAGTTCGTATCTATGCTATCTTATGTGTATCGTCTTTGGTTCGATTGGACGCAAAGACAAATCTTATTGGTGCGCATTAAGTGTCTTATCGTAAAACGGAGCATATAGATGCGTCTTGATGAAAAAACGCGTGACATTATCAAAAAAGAGGTTGCCAGCCAACTTGGGACAGAAGCTGTCGTTCGCCTGTTTGGAAGCCGTGTTGATGACACGCAACGTGGTGGAGATATCGATTTGCTCATTGACTCCGGCTGTGTTCTGGCACATCGAATCCAAATAGAATGTCGTTTGGCAGCTCGTCTTTACATCAAACTGGGTGGCCGCAAGGTCGATGTGTTAATTAAGGATGCTATCAGCCCACCTCTCCCCCTTTATGAGCAGGCGCTACGTAACGGTATCGTTTTATGACCAAATTACAAGACCAGCAAATTATTCTGGCTCAACTAATCTTGGTTACGGCAAAAGAAGCGCGTTACCTTAAACGAACAGCAGATTGACTTCGATCACTGGATATAGATATTTTTTGGGTTCAATCACTTGAAAATAACGATGAATACAGCGAAATGCTTGATGCTTTCGTATCACGCTACGGTCGTCTGCAAGATACCTTGGGCGACAAACTCTTGCCAGCAATACTGCGTGCAAGTCTTGAAAAAACCGGAGCACAACTTGACAACCTACTTCGCGCAGAAAAACTTGGCTGGATTGAGTCAACCCAATCATGGATCGAACTTCGTGAACTCAGAAATCGGTTAGTGCACGAATACATAGAATCGGCGGACGATCTTTTGAATGCATTGCAACAGGCCTTGCAGGGTGTCCATATCCTGGCCGAGACTCAATTGCGCTTCGTGGCTTATGTGCAGAAAATGAAGCTGCTATAATGCCATCAATGTTTTTTCAGACTCCAAAAATAATTGAACTATGGGGTTGTATTCACAAACGGCGCAAAAATACGTTACCGTAGCAACTGCATCTGAAATCAACCCTTTTATTTGTTATACTGCTGATATATTGAGTTTTCTGGAGTTTATTATGGCAACGATTACGTTTGATACATTAAAATTTGTCGAGAGACTGGAAAAAGCTGGTGTAAGTCGTGAGCAAGCATCTGCAATGGCAGAAGCTTTTAAAGATGCTAGTAGTGAGGCAGAATTAGCCACAAAAAATGATTTGGATAAGCTTGAAATTAGATTAACTGGTGAGCTTAATTTAGTTAAATGGATGTTAGGAGCTATCTTAGCGTTAGCAATAGCAAACTTTGTTAAACAATTTTTGTAATCACACAAAAATTCTGATTGTAACGGATTTATGGGGCGTGTTGTTCAACTAAGCTGGCCGGGATTGTAACCCCGTCCTGAACGTTTAAACGCTATTGCACCACTGGAGTAAGCTATGTTCTTAATTGATGTCACTGATGTGAGTCCGATGGAAAATAGAAAGCTGCAACTAACCTTCGCTGATGGGTTGCAAGCAGTCGTAAACATGGATGAAATCATTAGAAGCTATACCGGCATTTTTACACAATTGCAAGAGGATGCCTACTTCCGGCAGGTTCGTGTCAGTTCTGACATGGGGACAATTAACTGGCCGAATGGTGCTGATGTGTGTCCGGATGTTTTGTATTCATTCGCATCTGGGCAACCAATTGTGATTAATGGTGAACGCGTTTTTAACTAATATTGCAACAATACCAGCTGTTCCACTGAACGTGCTCATTTCGAAATCATACTGATGAAGCCCCGTATCCATTACACCAAGCCGTCCATAACAGAACTAGAAGTTCGCTACGCCACCGATGCCGCCGCTAATGGCTGGGGTGAGCATTGTTACGACTACATCAATCGTTTTGAAAAAGCTTTTAAAGCCCATCTGGGCGTCAAGTTTGCCATTGCCACATCAAGTTGTACTGGCGCACTTCGCATGAGCATGGCGGCATTGGCTCTGCCTCATTGTTATTCCTTAATTAATTGATTTCACCCTATAACCCTTGATCAGATTAAGC
>Ga0194053_10002638_pt1 | contig 10471 bp, 14 predicted proteins | sample SepL228m_MetaG_FD_161684 | JGI IMG/M metagenome (GOLD analysis project Ga0194053, IMG submission 161684) | Anoxic zone freshwater microbial communities from boreal shield lake in IISD Experimental Lakes Area, Ontario, Canada - Sep2016-L227-8m | ecosystem: Environmental > Aquatic > Freshwater >...
GCCCTGTGATGAGGCCGTGGCCACGACGTGATCGATTCGTGATGTGACTCAAATCACTTCTAGCCGCCGGCGAAGGGTGGCAGGACGTCCAGGGTCTGATGGGGAAGCAGTGCAAGGGTCTGATCACGGACGGCAACACCATCGCAGAGGTATGAACACTTCTGAAGCACTAGTGCTAATTCATCACTCTGACCACACAGTTCACGCACGGCATCGGCGACCGTCGCCCCGGGCTTCAGCGTCATGACATCGGACTCGGTTCCCGCGGCCGAACATGCGGCCGCGAAAAACCGAACCGTCACTTCCACGGTGGGGGTGATATCGGTCATAGTCAGCCCCCGATCGCGCTCATCGGACGTTGCGGCTGGATGAAACCCGGGTCATTGATCCCGTGCCCGGCGGCCTTGCGCCACATCGCGGCACGCCACGCCGCCTCGAGTTCCGCGTCATCGGAACCGCCACGCAGCAGTCGGCGCAGATCGGTCTCCTGTGTCGCGAACAGGCAGTTGCGGACCTGGCCGTCCGCGGTAAGCCGGGTGCGGTCGCAGGCCGAGCAGAACGCATCCGATACCGAGGCGATGATGCCCACCGTCGCGGGTCCGCCGTCCACCAGCCACAGCCGCGCGGGCGCCGATCCGCGGGGGGCGGGATCGGCGTGGAGGTCGAATTCACGACGCAGCGTCGCTTCGATTGCGCTGGCGCTCACGGTGGTCTCGCGGGTCCACTGCTGTCCGGCGTCCAGTGGCATCTGCTCGATGATGCGCAGCTGGTATCCGAACGTCAAGCAGAACCGCAGCAACTCGACTGCATCGCCGGGACCGGTGACGGGATCGAGGACGGCGTTGACTTTGATCGGACCCAGCCCGGCGGCGGCCGCGGCAGCCAGGCCATCTAGCACCTCGTCGAGCCGGTTGCGTCGCGTGATGGCCGCGAAGTGTGCGGGGTCGAGGGTGTCCAGCGAGACGTTCACCCGGTCCAGGCCGGCCTCGGCCAGTGTGTGCGCCCGAGCCGCTAGACCCACACCGTTGGTCGTCAGCGCGATCTCCGGTCGCGGCTCCAACTGCGCCGTCGCGGCGACGACATCTTCAAGCCTCCGGTACAGCAGCGGCTCGCCGCCGGTGAACCGGATGCTGGTGATGCCCAGCCGGGTAACGGCCAGTCGCAGCAGTCGGGCCAACTCATCGGGTGTCAGGAGTTCGTCGCCGGGCAGCCAGTCCAGCCCCTCGGCCGGCATGCAGTAGGTGCAGCGCAGGTTGCAGCGATCGGTCAGGGAGACGCGCAGATCAGTAGCCACCCGACCAAAGGTGTCGATCAGCGGACCGTGCCGTGGCATGTCATCCGGCAGGGGATCGGGTTGGCCGCCGAAAGCCGGTAGGCCGAGCGTGATCAGGGTCATCTACGTTCCCGCGCAGGGCTGAACGGGACGATCGTGCGATTCGCCGGTGCCGGCGGGATTCCGGCGACGTTGATCGCCATCGGTACCGCGGTGGGGATGTGTCCGATTGCCAGCCACAGACCAGGCAGCAGCAACCAGATGATGTTGAGGACCAGCCGCATGTCACCTCCGTCGGGTCAGGTCACCCTACCGAACTTCATGCGGCCACTTGCCCGGCCTGGGTTGAGTAGGATCGCTGCACGCGTCCTCCCGGAGGGACGCCTCGTCATATTGCCTCCGCGAGACAAGCAGGTGAAACTAGTGCCGACCGGCAAGGTGAAGTGGTACGACGCCGACAAGGGGTTCGGCTTCCTCTCCCAGGAGGACGGCGAGGACGTCTATGTTCGTTCTTCGGCGCTGCCCGACGGTGTCGAGGACCTCAAGGCCGGCCAGAAGGTCGAGTTCGGCCTGGCTTCGGGCCGCCGTGGTCCGCAGGCGCTCAGCGTCACATTGATCGATCCGCCGCCGAGTCTCACGCGGACCCGGCGGGATGCGGCCGCCGCAGAGCACAAACACACCCCCGATGAGTTACACGGCATGGTCGAGGACATGATCACGCTTCTGGAGGGTGCCGTTCAGCCCGAACTGCGCAAGGGCCGCTATCCCGACCGCAAGATCGCGCGACGGGTGTCTGAGGTGGTGCAGGCGGTCGCGCGCGAGCTGGACTCGTAGCTGCTCACTTCCAGTTCAACTTGACTGACCATTCGGCGTGCGGCAGATCGCGCAGTTCGCCGTTCTGGTCCTGCACGAGGGTGAGCAGTTGCACCACCAGTCCGACTGTTCTGCCGCGCTGCGGATCGACGGTCGGAATGGTCACCGCGAGTCGGGTGTCTGGCCGGTAGACCGTCGTGGTGGTGTTCGTCTCATCCTCGTAGACGCGCAAGAGCCGCCAGGGCGCGCGGCTTATCGCGGTGGGCACCGATAGTTGTACCGGGTCGCGCTCAGTGACCGACAGCTCGCCCTGCGCAGCACTTTTCGCGCAGTCGTTGAGGTTGATCACATTGCAGTACAGGTACGGGCCCACCCGGATCGTTTCGCCGCGGGAGTAGGCGCTGATTTCCGGCAGCGCGGTGCCGTGGTCGCGGGTGAGCAGCCACGCCCCCACCCCGGCGCCGGCCGAAGCCAGCACCACCAGTGCTGCCATGATCCAGCCGGTGAGCCGCTTCACCTTCGCGGCACCGCGGAACGGCCCTCCGGTGAGGCCACCACCGGACGATTGCCACCGAAGCCGGGGATCAGCGAGGCGCCGCGATGGCTCATCACGGTTTGTGCCAGGCCGAGGATCAACAGCGAGCTGATTGCGGTGAAGCCGACCCACAGTTCGGTGTAGACGAGTACCCCCAGCGCGCCGCCGAGCACCCAGGCCAATTGGAGCAACGACTCCGAACGGCCGAAGGCCGATGCCCGCGATTCCTCCGGGAGATCGTCCTGCAGTGAGGCGTCCAGCGACGCCTTGGCGATGGCACTGGCACCTGAGGTCACCAACGTTGCCACCGCCGCCGCGATGAGGTTGCCACCCACCGCGGCGGCCAGCGCCACGATGGTGACCGCGATCGTTGCCCGCAGGACCAGCACCGACGGCCGGCCAAGCTGAAGGCGGGCAGCGGTGAAGTTGCCGGCGAAGTTACCGATACCCGCGGCCGCTCCGATCATCCCCAGTATGCCCAGCTGGACCCAGCCGCTGGCGTCGTGAGCCTTGGCGACGAACGCGGGATAGAGAAAAAGAAAGCCGACCATAGCCTTGATCGTGCAGTTGCCCCACAGCGCAGTGATGATGTTGCGGCCCAGGGGCTGTCGCGGCGATCCAGAGATCTCGGTGGGTTCGTCGTCAAGCCAGTCCCAGTCGCCCTGTCTGCGGCCGTGGTAGCTCAGGGTGGTCGGAACCTCACCTTCGGTGACTTCCACCCATCGCGGGATGCGCATCGCCAGTGATGCGCCGGCCACGGAGACGAATACGACGACGAACAACGCACCGGGCAGTTCAAACGCGGTAGAGAAGACGTATTCGACGCCGGCGGCGACACCACCGCCGACGATCGTCCCGCCGATCAATCCGAACATCGTCAGCCGCGAGTTCACTCGCACCAGGTCGATCGTCGGGGGCATTACTCGCGGCGTCACCGCGCTGCGCAGGACCGAGAACGACTTGGACAGCACCATCATTCCCAGCGCGCACGGGTAGAGCACCCACGATGGGTAGCCACCGGTGGCGCCGTCGTAGTTCATGATCAACACCACCGCCAGCACGGTGCGCAGGAGGAATGACGTCGCAAGTGCCGCCCGGCGGCCATGCTGCACCCGATCCAGGGCCGGCCCGATGACCGGGGCGATTACCGCGAACGGGGCGATGGTGATCAGCAGATAGAGCGCGACGCGGCCCTTGCTCTCGCCGGTCGCCGCAGCGAAGAACAGCGTGTTGGCCAATGCCACCGCCATCGCGGAGTCCACCGCGAAGTTGGCAACCACCGGCCAGGTGAGTGCGGTCAGGCCGGATTTGTCGGCGCCATCGGCGGTGGCGGCTCGCTGCACCATCTCGTACATCCGCGAACCCATCTCGCGGCTGCGCATAGCCGCCGTGCGGCCGACGGTGACCCGTCCGTTGCCGTCGGCCGGTTCATCGTCGAAGTGGTTCTGGGCACGAATGCGGTCGGTGTCAAGGGGCGGCAGGTAGCGATTGGCGTTGATCGCGTCCTCGCCCCGGCCGTACTCGACGCTGCGATCGTCGCCTTTGCCGCTGGGATAAGCATGGTCACTGGGATAATTCGCCATGCCGGGATGCGCGCGGACGGTGCGACGGACCGGGTCTGGTCCCGACCCCGCGCTGGGATGCACACGCCGTCGTCCGGACACGGTGACGATTGTCCCTCATGCGGACATCGCAGGCGCGCAGCCGACCGGTGTGGCTGTGCCGATGCCCGGTGAGGCAAGATTGTCACCGATGGACACCCAGATCGACACCGCGGAACCCTCGGCCCCGGCGACGGAGCCGTCGGCCGCTGTGGCTGCACTCCTGAGCGGAGCGGCCGATCTTGCGCGCCAAGCGGTCGTCGAGTTCAGCGGCGACACCGTCGGGGACTACCTCGGCGTCGCATTTGAGGACGAAGCCGCGGCCACCCACCGGTTCCTGGCCACCATGTCGGGTTATCAGGGCTGGCAGTGGGCCGTGGTGGTTGCCGCCTACCCCGGGGCCGAACGGGCGACGGTCAGTGAGGTGGTGCTGGTTCCGGGTCCGGCGGCGCTCCTTGCCCCACAGTGGTTGCCGTGGGAGGAGCGCGTCCGCCCCGGCGACCTCGGTGCCGGCGATCTGCTGGCGCCGCTTCATGACGACCCGCGGCTGGTGCCCGGTTACGTGGCGACCGGCGACCCCGCGATCGATGAGGTTGCCTTCGAGATCGGCTTCGGTCGCCGCCGGGTGCTGAGCGCCTATGGTCGCGATGACGCCGCCCAGCGCTGGCATGACGGCGACCATGGGCCCGGATCGTCGATGGCACGGGCCACCAAGAGAACGTGTCGTGACTGCGGGTTCATGGCTCCGCTGGCCGGGGCCCTCGGCGTGATGTTCGGCGTGTGTTGCAACGAGATGTCCGCAGACGGTCGGGTAGTCGACTTCAGCTACGGGTGCGGTGCGCACTCCGACACCCCGGCCCCGCCGGGAACCGGCTCACCGATGTACGAGCCCTACGACGACGGCGTGCTCGAGGTTGTGGAGGCTCCGCCGACTGAGGCCCAGACCGAAGTCGCGGAAGTCGCGGAGGTTTCCGAAGTTTCCGAAATTCTCGAAGGCGCCGAAGTTCCCGAAGTTCCCGAAGGCGCCGAAGTTCCCGAAGTCGCCGAAGTCGTAGAAGTCGTAGAAGTCGCCGCAGTCGAGCCGACCGAAGGCTAGCGAGCCTCGGCCGCCGCCTTGATCCGGGCCAGCGTCTGGTTCATCCCCTCGAGCAGTTCCTTCTCGAAGGTGTCGACTCCGCCGAGCGCTGCCTTCGTCGCTGCGGTCGAGACAGCCGTCACACCGTTCTCGGCATGCCGGGTTTCCACCAGGCGGGTGCCGGTTGCGGTCGGCTCCAACTCGTAGGTCCAGACGCTGGTGTTCAGGGGGATTCGAAAAGCCAGCTTGTGGTCCGGAACTACTTCGGTGATGACCGATGTGGTCGGCCAGAACAGCATTCCCCGACGGTTCACGTTGAGCGTGCGGGTACCTGGCCGCAACGGACCGAGCAGCTTCATCACCCGGCACTGCGGGCTCCACTGCGGCATCCGACTCAGATCCGAGACCAGTCCCCACACCTTGCCGATGGGTGCGTTGATTTCGATCTCCGCCTGTAACAGTGGCGCTGCCATAGTTCTCCTTCGATTACTGGTGAGGATCAAGACCGGTTTGCGCGCCCCGCGCACCACGGCGCGCTGCTGAGCGTTGCCACAGGAAAAGCGACAACCCGAACACCCCGACGCCGAGACCGGCCAGAGTGGTCGGGCGCCAACTATGCAAGGCGGTAACGGTGAATGCCGCGATGTTGGCCAGTGCCCAGAGCGCAGCGCCCACTGCGATCACCGGCCACGGATTCGTCAGCGCGGGCGGCAGCTGCGGAAGGGTCGGTTCGGGATGCGACATTGCCCTTCACCGTAACCTAGCGGCGTGGGCGGCCCCGGCGTCATCGACATCACCGATCCCGACGATGAACGGGTTGACGACTTCCGCGACCTCAACAGCATCGACCGCAGACCCGACCTGCCGACAGGTAAGGGCCTGGTGATCGCCGAGGGCGTGCTGGTGGTGCAACGCATGCTGGTATCGCGATTCACCCCCCACGCCTTCCTGGGCACCGACCGCCGACTGGCTGAACTCGGCGGTGACCTCGCCCATACGGCGGCGCCGTTCTACCGAGCCTCAGCGGAGGTGATGGCCGAGGTGGTCGGTTTCCATCTCAACCGCGGGGTGCTGGGTGTTGCTCGCCGCCCGGCGGAGCTGACGACGATGCAGGTGCTCACCGGTGCGCGAACGGTTGCGGTACTGGAGGGCGTCAACGACCATGAGAATCTGGGCTCGGTCTTCCGCAATGCGGCCGGCCTTGGTGTTGACGCGGTGATCTTCGGAGCCGGCTGCGCCGACCCGCTCTATCGGCGTGCGGTGCGGGTGTCGATGGGCCATGCGCTCCTGGTTCCCTTCGCCCAGTCCGGCCACTGGCCGGGTGATCTGGAACTGTTGCGCAACAACGGTTTTCAGCTGCTTGCCATGACACCCGACTCGCAGGCCCACACACTGGCCGACGCGATGGACGCACTGGTTGGGCAGAAGTTGGCGGTGCTGGTCGGGGCGGAGGGCCCGGGGCTCACTGAGACCGCGATGCGAGCCAGTGATGTTCGGGTGTGCATCCCGATGTCACGCGGCACTGACTCGCTCAACGTCGCCACCGCGGCCGCATGCGCGTTCTACGAGCGAGTCCGAAGTGCTGGGATTCGGGACCGATAACCTGTGCGCATGCCCGACGATTCGACGCCCTGGGGAACCGGCCTGACTGTGGCCGCTTTCGTGGCAGCGGTCACCGGCGCTGCGATCGTCGTCTTGAGCATCGGCATGACCCGGGTGAACCCGCTGGTGTCGATCGCGCTGAACCTCATTGCCGTTGGAGGTCTGGCCCCGACGTTGTGGGGCTGGCGGCGGGTTCCGGTTAAAAGGTGGTTCGTGCTGGGCGCGGCCGTCGGGGTAGCCGTCGGCTGGATAGCGCTGGCGGCTTTAGCGGTCCGCTGATCAGCGTTCGCCGCTGGAGCGCACGCCGAGCAGGACGTCCTCCCAGGCCGGCACTGCGGGCTTGCGTTTGTTCCGGGTGGTCGAAGGTGGTCGCTGCTGTTCGTCACCTGCAGTGGCAGCCAACACCGGTGCTGCGGGCTGCTCCTCGAATTCCAGTTGCGCTACCGGCGCGACCTGTCGAAGTGGCCGTTCGAACTCGGGGTCGATCAGTTCGCTGGCAGACTCGTCGATCGCGGTGACGGTGCCGCCGTGCGCTCCCGGGGTGAACCTGAAGTGCGCGAAGTTCTCCGATAGTCCGGCCTGCCAGACCATCCGAACCGTCCAGCGACCGTCGTCGGTGCGCCAGGCGTCCCAATCGGTGGCCTCGGAGCTCAAACCCCGCTTCGATAATGAGGCGGTGATGGTCTCCAGCAGCGTCTCGACCGCCGGTCCATCGGCCAGTACCGGGTGGGCGGCGGTGGCCAGTTCGGCGGCGCGCCGCCGCTCCAGCAGCACCGGGTGGGCGAAGCGCTCAACCTTGGACACATCCACGCCGGCCGCCTCGGCGACCTCCTCGACCGATGCGCCCGCGCGGATGCGCGACTGAATATCTTTAGGACGCAACACGCCTTTGACCTCACTGTCTCGTGCGGTCTGGCCGAGCCACGACCGGTCGCCGCGTACTGCAGCACGAAGGCGGTCATCTACCCGGACCAGGAACTTGTCGGCGGGTTCGCCACCCTCGCAGATGATGTGCTTGCCGTCGACATCGAGACCAATGAGAGTGAGTTCCCGCATGTCGACCTCCTTCTGCCCGGAATCTAACCCAGCCCGCGCAGACCTGAAGAAAGCGACACGCCGCTGTTACAGATGGGTCTAGAGGTGTTCGACGACCCAGTCCACACACTGCGTCAGCGCGCTGACGTCATCGGGGTCGATCGCGGGAAACATCGCCACCCGCAACTGGTTGCGGCCCAGCTTGCGGTACGGCTCGGTGTCGACGATGCCGTTGGCCCGCAGCACCGCGGCGACAGCCGCGGCGTCAACGTCCTCGCTGAAGTCGATGGTGCCGACCACCTGGGACCGCAGCGCGGCATCGGCGACGAACGGGGTGGCGTATGCCGAGGCCTCGGCCCACGAGTAGAGCCGGGATGAGGAGTCGGCGGTGCGCTTGACCGCCCAGTCCAATCCACCCTGGCCGAGCATCCAGTCGACCTGCTCGGCCATCAGGACCAACGTGCCGATGGCCGGGGTGTTGTAGGTCTGATTCTTGAGGCTGTTGTCCACCGCTATTGGCAATGACAGAAAGTCGGGTACCCAGCGGCCCGATTTCGCGATCGCCTCCACGCGGGCCAGCGCGGCCGGCGACAGGATCGCCAGCCACAGCCCACCATCGCTGGCGAAATTCTTCTGGGGCGCGAAGTAGTAGGCGTCACAGTCGGCCATGTCGACCGGCAACCCGCCGGCTCCGGAGGTGGCGTCAATGAGCACCAGCGCATCCCCGGACCCCTCGGGGCGTCGGACTCCGAGGGCGACCCCGGTGGAGGTCTCGTTATGCGCCCAGGCGATCGCATCCACGGATGGATCGGACCGCGGCACCGGTGCACTGCCGGCGTCGGCCTTGATGATGATCGGCTCGCCCACAAAGGGGTTGGCCGCCACGGCTGAGGCGAACTTTGCGCTGAACTCGCCGAAGGTCAGGTGCAGCGACTTGGAGTCGATCAGGCCGAACGCCGCTGCGTCCCAGAACGCTGTGGCCCCGCCGTTGCCGAGGATGACTTCGTAGCCTTCAGGCACCGAGAACAGTTGCCGTAGCCCATCGCGGACCCGGCCCACGAGGTTCTTCACCGGCGCCTGCCGATGTGAGGTGCCGAACAGTGCGGCGGCACCTCCACTTAGCGCGGCCAACTGCTCAGGGCGCACCTTGGACGGGCCGCAACCGAAGCGTCCGTCGGCGGGCTTGAGGTCGGCGGGGATCGTGAGCCCGGAGCTGTCAGCCATGACCTCACCCTAGGATCTGAGGCCTGAGTCCGGAAATCGAGGTGATCAGCTCGGTGCCCGCCGAGTGCTCACCTCGATTGGCAGCCGCATCCCCGATCCAACCGTGGCAGGTTCTGCCCCACCCCGGTACCGATTGCAGTGGCCGCAGAACGACACCGGCGGCGGGCCGGGCGTACGGTGATGCTGTGGTTGATCGAGATGGCCTACTGCCCGCGCACCACCTCGCGTCGATGCGCGTGGAGTACGGATCCGCGGAGAAGGACGGCAGCGCTGACCTGGATGCCGACTGGCTTGCTGACGGCTGGCTCTCCTTGTTGCACAGGTGGATCGATGAAGCTCAAAAAGCGGGTGTGGTCGAACCCAACGCGATGGTTTTGGCCACCGTTGCAAATGGCCGGCCGGTCACTCGGACAGTGCTGTGTAAAAGCGTCGATGCCGATGGCATCACCTTCTACACCAACTACGATTCCGCCAAGGGTGCCGATATTGCGGCGACACCGTATGCATCAGTGACCTTTCCCTGGTACACCCTCGGTCGGCAGGTGCACGTTCGTGGTGCCGTCGCCGTGGTCAGTGCCGAGGAAACTGCGGAGTACTGGGCGCGACGACCGCGCGGATCGCAATTGGGCGCGTGGGCGTCGGCGCAGTCCCGCCCGATCGCCTCACACGCCGCGCTGATGGCCCAGCTGGACGAGGTGACGCAGCGCTTCGCTGATGAAGAGGTAGTGCCGGTCCCGCCGCATTGGGGTGGCTACCGCGTCACGGCCGAGGTCGTGGAGTTCTGGCAGGGCCGAGAGAACCGTATTCACAACCGTATTCGCGTCACAACGCATGGCGATGGCGGGGCTGAACGTATCGAGCGTCTGCAGCCCTGAGGCGTGAGCGCAGAGGACGCCGGCTCAAGGCGGCGGCTGTTCGCCGACATCACGCCGCTGCGAACACCGGACTTCCGGCGTCTGTGGCTGGCCGGCATCGTGACCGTGATCGGTGGCAATCTCACCATCTTCGCCGTCCCGGTTCAGCTGTACGCGTTGACCCGAAGCTCGGCCTACGTGGGACTGGCCGGACTGTTCGCGTTGATACCCCTTGTCGTGTTCGGATTGCTGGGAGGCGCATGGGCTGATGCCATGGACCGCCGCCTGCTGCTTATCATCACTTCATGCGGGTTGGCGCTGTCTTCGGTGCTGTTGTGGGCACAGGCCGCGCTGGCGCTCAACAACGTCTGGGTGATACTTCTGCTGTTGTCGGTGCAGCAGTCGTTCTACGCGGTCAATTGGCCCACCCGGGGCGCGGCAATCCCACGCATGGTGCCG
>Ga0194053_10002639_pt1 | contig 10469 bp, 8 predicted proteins | sample SepL228m_MetaG_FD_161684 | JGI IMG/M metagenome (GOLD analysis project Ga0194053, IMG submission 161684) | Anoxic zone freshwater microbial communities from boreal shield lake in IISD Experimental Lakes Area, Ontario, Canada - Sep2016-L227-8m | ecosystem: Environmental > Aquatic > Freshwater >...
GAAGCTGCTCTACTTCGCCATCTTCGGCTTCATGGGGCTGGTGCTGTTCTTCGTGGTGCTGCTGGCCACGGTGAACACGCTGCTCATGTCTGTCATGGAGCGGGTGCGGGAGTTCGGCGTGCTGCGGGCCATGGGCCTCCAGCCCCGGCAGCTGCTGGTCCTGCTCCAGTGGGAGGGCGCCTTCCTGGGCCTGTTCGGCAGCGCCCTGGGCCTGGCGGCGACCCTGCTGCTGCGGGCCGGGCTCAACGCCCTGCACCTGCAGATGCCCGCCCCGCCCGGCACCAGCCACGGCTACGAGCTGAACATCCACCTGGTGCCCGCGGTCTACGCCCTGGTAGCCCTGGGCCTCCAGGCCACCCTCCAGGTCAGCGCCCTCTTCCCCGGCCTCAAAGCCGCGCGGCTGCGTATCGTTGAGGCGCTTAGGCACGTTTAAACGCTTGCGACAGAAAGGCAGAAAAACTCTCGCAGAGGACTGACGAGAAAGCAGAGGGTTGCCGAGAGAAACAGGCTCGCCTCCTTCTCTGCGAACCTCTGTCCCCTCGTCCTTTCTCTGCGAGTGTTGTTAATTGGACTTTGGGCTCTGAAGGTTCAAATGGGGCAGCGCCGGCGCATGGCCTACCATGGGCGAATGGCTGCGACACCAACAACCCCCGCCCCCCGCCTGGCCTGGTGGCTGGCCACGGGGCTGGGCAGCGGCTATCTCCGGCCCGCGCCGGGCACCTGGGGCAGTCTGGCGGGGCTGCTCGCCTGGGTGCTGCTGGTGCGGGGCCTGGGCTCTCTCGGTGCCCCCTGGACCGCCGCTGCGCTGCTGGCGGCGCCCCTGGCCCTCACCCTGGTGGCGGTCTGGGCGGCGGACGCGGTGGTGCAGGAGACCGGCCTGAAGGACCCGTCCTGGATCGTCATCGACGAGTGGGCGGGCGTCTGGTTCGCCCTGACGCCCTTGCTGTTCACGGTGACGGTGCAGCCCCAGCCCGGGCTGCTGTGGGCCGCACGCCTGACGGCGCCGTTCCTGCTGTTCCGCCTCTTCGACATCTGGAAACCCGGCCCCGTGGACACCGCCCAGAGCCTGCCCGGTGGCTGGGGTGTGGTCATGGACGATGTCCTGGCGGGCATCCTCGCCGCCCTCCTCGCCTGGCCCCTGGACCAGTGGCTCGGCGCCCAGTCTCTCCTCCATCCCGGCCGCTGGGGCGGCTGAGCGGCCTCAGCCCCGGGTGTCTTCGAGGAGCTGTTTCCACACGTTGGGTTCGCTGAGGTGGCCGGACTCATCGAAGTGGCGGCTCTCGATGAGGTAGCGGTAGCCCTGCTCGGTGAGGAAGAGCTGCCGGTTGCGGGCGAACTCCTGCTCGGTGGTGTCGCGGCTGATGAGGCTGTAGAAGTAGCTCAGGTTCTTGTCGCCCTTGGGCCGGAGAATGCGGCCCAGGCGCTGGGCTTCCTCCTGGCGCGACCCGAAGGTGCCGCTCACCTGGATGGCCACGGAGGCGTCCGGCAGGTCGATGGCGAAGTTCGCCACCTTGCTCACGATGAGGATGCGCAGCTGGCCCTCGCGGAACTGCCGGAACAGCACCTCGCGCTCCTTCTCGGGGGTCTGGCCCGTCAGCACCGGGGCGCCCAGGCGCTCGCCCAGGATCCGCAGCTGCTCCAGGTACTGGCCGATGATCAGGATGTTGTCCTTGGGATGGCCCGCCAGCAGCTCATCCACCACGGCCAGCTTGAGGCTGTTCTCGGAGGCGATGCGGAAGCGCTGCCGCTGGTCCGCCACGGCGTATTCCATGCGCTCGTCCGTAGGCTGGGGAACGCGGATCTCCAGGCAGTGGGCCGTGGCGATGAAGCCGTCCTTCTCCAGCATCTTCCAGGGCACGTCCACCCGCTTGGGACCGATGAGACTGAAGACGTCCTCCTCCTTGCCGTCCTCGCGCACCAGGGTGGCCGTGAGGCCCAGGCGCCGCTTGGCCTGCAGCTCCGCCACGGCCCGGAAGATGGGCGCGGGCAGCATGTGCACCTCGTCGTAGATCACCAGGCCCCAGTTGGCGGCCTCGAAGATCTTGAAGTGCTCGAAGGGGCCGGACTTGCTCCGGCGGTAGGTGAGGATCTGGTAGGTGGCGATGGTGACGGGCTTGATCTCTTTGACGTCGCCCATGTAGAGGCCCACCTGGTCCTCGGTGAGGGTGGTCTTGTCGAGCAGCTCCTGCTTCCACTGCTTCACGGCGGTGCCGTTCGTGGTGAGCACCAGGGTGTGGGTCTGGAGGCTGACCATGCAGCCGATGCCGATGACGGTCTTGCCGGCCCCGCAGGGCAGAACCAGCACCCCGGCGCCGCCCTCGGGCCCGCCGCCCGCATGGAAGACATCCGCCGCAGCCTGCTGGTAGGGTCGGAGGCCGAAGGGCCGGCCGTTCTGCTTCAGGGTGGGCGCCATGCCGAAGGCCAGGGGATCGCCGGGCTTGTAGCCGGCCATGTCCTGCACCGGATGGCCCAGCCGGATGAGCTGCAGCTTCACCTCGCCGCGCATGCCGGTCTGCAGGTAGATGCCCCGCTCGTCGGGATACGGCTCGGCCAGGAGGCCCTGCAGGGACTTCTGGTTCTCCAGCTCCCAGAACAGGCCGCGATCATCCATCTCCAGGGCCAGGCGATCGCCCTTGGCCACCAGGCGCAGCTTGCCGTAGCGGGTGCCGTGGTCCTCGATCTCCTGCAGCAGGTTCTGGGGAACGGGATACTTGGACCAGGTGTTCAGGGTCGCCACCATCTCCGCGCAGCTCACGCCCGAGGCACTGGCGTTCCAGAGGCTCAGGGGGGTGATGCGGTAGGTGTGGATGTGTTCGGGGCTCTTCACCAGCTCCGCGAAGCGCGCCAGCTCGTCCCGCACCTGCTCGAACACGGGGTTCGCCACCTCGAGGAGCAGCGTGCGATCGCTCTGGACGATCAGGGGATTCTCGGGGCGGATGGCGATCACGGTGATGGCAGGCCTAAACCTTTGAGCGTAGAGGGGTATCCGGGTTCGGTCAACGAAGATGCCCGCCCTCAGGCTTCCCGGGCCACTCCAGCCCTGGTGGAGCGGGTGACCTCTGGGACTATTGAGCAGAAATGTCTGGCTTTCCTCAACAACGAAGCGGTCTATGATCTCCAAATCCCCTGGTACCGGTCCAACCTTCTTGAACCGTCCCTCGGATCCCCAATGGAGTTGCCATGGGTCTCTCTTCCTCCTGTATCCGGGTCGTTCTGGCACTCCTGGCGGCCCTGCCTTTGGGCGCCCAGGACGATGCCTACAAGGCCAAATACCAGGTCAACTACAAGCGCTTTACCCGGGGCAGCGACACAAAGGTCCAGGACGAGGCCTGGGGCCGCCGGGAGTGGTTCCGAGAGCGCATGGGCGGCGACCTGGGCCCCGACTTCGCGCACCGCCTCCTCACCGAGGCCGAGAAGGAGCGGGCCAGGTATCCGGCCCTCTTCCCAGGCAATTTGGGTCGGGAACTCCCTGCCGCGTCTCAGCGCACCACCTGGGTGAGCCTTGGCCCAGCCTCCGCCAACTTCATCCAGAACGGTGTCACGCTCAACAAGGTGGACAGCGGCCGACTGCGGACGATCCTGCCGGATGCCTCGGACACCTCGGGCAACACGATCTATGTCCTGGCCGCGGGCGGCGGACTCTGGAAGACCACCAATTTCCTGTCGGCTCTGCCGATCTGGATGCCCCTTACCGACAAGGTTGGCAGCACCATGTCGGGGGCCGTGGCCTTCGGCAGCAGCAGCAGCACGCTCTACCTCGGGGCCGGCGATCCCTTCGATGCGGGTGTCGGCGGCTTCATGGTCAAGTCCGCCGACAGTGGCAGCACCTGGAGCAGCCACGTCGCCCTGGGGTCCGCCTCCAAGGTCCTGGACATCAAAGTCGACACCACCCAGGCCGCGGACATCGTCCTGGTGGGCACCAACACCGGGCTCTTCCGCTCCACGGATGCCGGTGTCACCTACAGCGCCGTGACCACGGCGACTGGGTGGGTCTGGAGCCTCGTGAAGACCTCCGCCGGCTGGCTCGCCAACAACGTGGCCAGCAACGGTGCTGGCTCCCTGCTCCTGAGCACGGACCGGGGCGCCACTTGGTCCCCGATCTCCAACGCCGGTGCCGTCTACGCCGGAGCGGGACGCACCACCCTCGGCGTGGGTACACCGGGAGACAGCGTGGTCTATGCCTTTGCCGCCGCCGCGGGCACCTTCCCCGAGGGGGAGTCTTCCCAGCGGGATCTGTTCCGCTCCACGGACGGGGGCCAGACCTGGAAGGCGCTTGCAATCACGAACAAGATTGCGACCAACGGTGCCACCAATGATGACCAACTCAACATGGACCTCATGCATTCCCAGGCCTGGTACAACCATATGGTTCTGGTGGACCCCACGGACTCCTCCCGCAACACCGTCTACCTGGGTGGGGATCTGTCCTCGGCGAAGTCCACGGATGGCGGCGTCAACTGGAAGATCATCACCAATTGGCTCCCGGACGCCACCTCAGGCACGGGGACGTTGCCTTACGCCCACGCAGACTTCCACTGCGCGGCCTTCTCCAACATGAACGGCGTGGCCCGCCTCTACTTCGGCAACGACGGCGGCATCTTTACCAGCGCCGATGCCGGCGCCACCTGGGATGACACCAAGAACAAGGGGCTGGTGAACCACCTGATCTACGCCATGATCTCCAATCCTGCCACCGCCGGCAGTGTCCTTGCTGGCCTGCAGGACGACGGCACCCGCATCCGCTCCGCTCACACCTCCGTGTTCAACCAGGTCCGCGGCGGGGACGGCTTCGGCGTCGCCTGGAGCCAGGCCAACAACGCCGTCTCCATGAGTTCCTACGTCTACAACAGCATCCGGCGCTCCACCACCAATCCGGTCACAGACCAGTCCCAGTGGCACGACTTCCTTACCGGACTGGGCAGCACGGGCAACTCGGACAACGGCACCAGCTACTACTTCGTCACGCCACTCATCACCCCGCCCGCCACCGCAGACCTCACCGGCCAGGTCTTCTTCACCTATGGCAACGGTGGCACCGGCACCAACAGCAAGCAGATCTTCCAGAGCAGCAGCACGGGCTGGACTGCCATCGGCACCGCCGGCGTGGGCGGTTTCACGGCCGGACGCTTCGTCCGGGCCGTGAGCCACGGCATCGGCGTGAGCCCCGTGGATCTGCAGCACATCGGGGTCGCGGAGAATGGCGGCTACTTCCTCTCGACCACCAATGGCGGCGCCACCTGGACTGAGGTCTTCCTAGGGGCACTCAACACGGACGGGTCGCAAGCCACGGGGAGTCTGGTCACGGGCTGGACCGGCTTCAACGCCAACGTAGCCTGGGCAAACAACACCCATCTCTACATCTGCTCGGAGTCCACCACCGCCCTCGCAGCCCACGTGGCCTCCTCCGTCAACGGCGGCATCACCTGGGTCCGGGCCGACGCCGGCCTGCCGGATGTCCCTGTCACCAAGCTCGCCGTGGATCCCGGGGATGCCACCGGCAATACGGTCTATGCCGCCACCTGGCTCGGCGTCTACCGCACCACCAACGGCGGCACCTCCTGGAGCATCTTTGGCAGCGGCCTGCCCCAGGGCCGCGTCACGGACATCTGGGTGTCGCCGGACAGTTCCGTGGTCCGAGCCTCCACTTGGGGCCGCGGCATCTGGGAGCTGGCCTCGACCGGCGGCAAATCGCTGGACCTCAATGGCGACGGCGTGGTGGATCTCCGGGACCTGCTGACCCTGACTAAGTATTTTGGCCTTGCCAACGCCACCTGCGACCTCTACAGCGACGGCACAGTCGATGATGTCGACCTCACCCTCCTGCTCCTCGGCCTGTGACGGAGATGACCATGCCCCTGCTCAAGAAACTCTCCGCCGCCGTCTCCCTGCTGGCCCTGGCCTTCCTCGCCGCTTGCGGCGGCGGGGGCGGGGGCGGCGGCAGTTCGCCCGCCCCCACCTATACAGTCACCTTCGTGGCGGGCGCGGGCGGCACCCTCACGGGCACCACCAGCCAGACCATCACCTCCGGCGCTAGCGCCAGCGCGGTCACGGCCGTACCCAACACCGGTTACGAGCTCACCAACTGGACCGGCACCGGCTTCGCCACCACTACCTCGAATCCCCTGACGGTCACCGGCGTCACCTCCAACCTGACCATCACCGCCAACTTCGCCGTCAAGATCGCCTCTGCCCTGGCCTATACGGATCCCGTCAGCGGCACCTATCTCCTGAAGAAGAACACCACGCTGTCCACCGCCACGCACCTGGTCCTGGACCTGGTGGGCCCCACCGCCACCACGGGCTCCGGCATCTCCGCCACCTTCACTGCGGATACCACCAAGGTGGCCTGGACCAATGTGAGCAGCATGGATTTCAGCGGTACCTATGTCCAGAACGGGACTGCCTTCACCCTAGGCACCGCGCCGATCATCCTCAAGGGCAAGCTCACTGGCAGCAGCCTCCAGGTGGTCGCCGCCCAGAAGGGCACCGCCAGTCCTGTCTCCCTGAACGTGCCCCTCCTGCGGATCGCTCTGGATCTCGGGATCAACGTGGTGCCGGGCCCCGTCACGCTCACCTCGGATAACACCAAGGCCCTGGTCCTGGACAGCAGCACCATCCCCACCCCCATCACCGTGACGGCAGGCACTCTGACCGCGCAGTGAAGCCGTGTTTTCATCAAGGGCTGACTCGCTTGCGGGTCAGCCCTTGATGGTTTTCAGGGATCACCGAACCCGCTCTCCCGTCGCGGGGGCACCGTCAGTTGGTGTCTCGAAGGGGTGATGAGCGACGGCGTGTACGGCCCGATCCACCGCCTGGAAACCAGCGCCGAGTAGCTTCCGCGACGGCCTCCCAGCTTGGCCACCCCGGCATCCAGCATGCCCTCCGGTTTTCGCGCGTGAGTAGAAAGCCATTTCGTGAGAGACTGTTCGATCCTCTGTACACGGTCCTCCGGGTGCCTATGCCGCGCACGCATTTCCAGCTCCTCTCGAACTGCTCAGATGAGCAGCTCCGGACCATCTGCGAACACCGCCACCTGCCCATCCCCATCCGCTGGGAAGAGGGTACCGAAGGCCGGATGCGTCTCCTGAAGACCATGGTCTTCCACCTGGAGGACCACAAGCGGCTGTCCGACACCTTGGTTGACCTCGATAGCGAATCCCTGGTGGCCCTCAAGCACCTGGCTGCCGAGGGCACCCTGCCCGCCTCGCCGCTCCTCAAGACCCTCAGCGACCTCGGGCTGGTCCTGCCCGACGGCCCCGCCTGGGTCGTGGCCGAGCGGGTGGCCGATGCCCTGGATGACTTCGATGATGGCGACTTCAGCTTCCAGGCTCCACCGGAAGTGAAGCTGCGCCATGCCGAGCCCTTCCGCTTCTCGCTGGCCCTCACCAGCGTCCTGCTGCGCTGTGTCGCCGGCCTGCGGGTGCTCAAGGGCGGCCTGCCCGCCAAGAAGGAGCTGGGCCTGCTCATGCAGCGCAACGCCATGCTGCACGAGGAGCAGGACGCCACGCTGCTCTTCACGCTGCTGCACCGACTGGGCCTGCTGTGGAACCGGGACGGCCGGGTGGAGACCCTGCTCCCCGCCGTAACCAGCCATCCGCCCCGATGGGTGGCGGAGCGGGCCTTTGCCAGTCTGCTCGAGCACGACCTCAAAGCCTGGGGCATGCCGCCTGCAGAGGACCGCCACTTCCTCATGCAGCACCTGCTGGAGCGCCGAGGCCAGACCCTGGCCGTCCAGCCCTTCCTGGCCTTCCTGGAGACCCTGCATCCCCTGGACGAGGAGCGCACCCGCACCGTGTTTCTGCCCTTCCTGGGCCGCATGGGCATCATCCATGGCGACGGGACCCTCGCCCACCTCCGCCTCACGGAGCACGGGGAGGCCCTGGCGCACGAGTATCTGCTGCGGGACCTCAAGGGCACCGCGGCCCACTGGCTGCCCCTGGAGCAGGAGCAGCCCATGATCATGCAGCCCACCCTGGAGCTGCTGACGCCCCTGCTGCAGAATCCCCACCGGCTGCTCCAGCTGGCGCAGCTGGCCGAGGTGGAAGCCCTGGACGCCATGGGCACCTTCCGGGTGAGTCATGCCACCCTGGTGCGCGCCCTGGACTCGGGCGTGCCCCTCGAAGAACTGGGCCAGCGCCTCGGCGCCGCCACCCAGACCCTGCCCCAGCCCCTGCTTCAGCTGCTGGAGGACCTCTCCCGCCGGGTGGGCGAGGTGGAGGTGCACCAGGGTGTGAAGCTCATCCGCGCCCGCACGGCCCAGCTGGCTGACGAGCTGAAGCTCCGGCCCGAGCTGGGGCCCCTGAAGCTGGCCTCCATCTCGGACACGGTGGTGGAAGTCCGCGGCGACGGCAATGCCCATGCTCTGCTCAAGCAGGCCGGCTTCATGCCCAAGCCCGGCCGCTTCCTGGCCCTCAGCGTGGACTCCGACGAGAAGCTCTACCTGTGGGCCCTGGCGGCCCTGGCCTTCGTGGACGAGAAGGGCATGAACCATCACCTGGAGCCCGTGCAGCAGATGGTTCGCTCAGCCCTGCAGCGCCTCCACGACGAGGACCCGTCGCTCTACCAGGAAGTCCAGCGGCGGATCCCGATGCTGCACCTGGGCGGCGAGGACCAGCTGGCCGAAGAGGTCCAGCGCATCCTGGAATACGCCGCGGGCCACACCCTGATGGTGGAGCTCACCTACCTGCCCCCGGCGGCCCACCGCACGCAGCTGCGGCGGGTGTCCCCGCGCACCATCCACGAGGACCACCTGCTGGCCTTCTGCCACCTGCACCAGGAAGAAATGGCCTTCCGGGTCACCCGCATCCAGGGCGTCAAGCTCCTGAACGAGCGTGGCTGGACCCCCTCCAATCACAGCCAGGCGGGATGAGGGTCCCGCCTAGCCGACGAGCTCTTTCAGCCGCTTGTCCACGACATCCGCCAATTTCTCGACCACTTCGCGGTTCTCATTGCGGGCGGCCTGGATCTCCTTCTCCAGCTTCCGCTCGGTCTGCATGACGGACTTCTGGATCTGGGAGAGCACGCCCTTGATGTCATCCAGGTCGTTGAGCAGGTTGTTCAGGCGCGGGTCCGGCGGCCGGCTGTTGCCGAACACACCCAGGCCAGCCAGCACCGTGGCGAGGGCCGAGAGCACGAGGATCAGGAGGAGCAGGGGATTGCTGGCCATGGGCACACCTTGCCCCGAGTCTAGCCAGGACCGTGCCGAACTACGGTTTCTGCTTCACCCGCTGGTAGTCGTCGCTGACGCCCCTCAGGGGTTTCTCAACAGGGATGACCAGGTAGGGCTCTGCCTTGGGGCTGTTTTTACGGGAAGCCAGCTGCAGTTTCTGCTGAACTTCTTCCTTGGCCTGGCGCTCCCGGGCCACCTCGGTGGCATGGCTGGCGGCGAGCCGGGTCAGCTCCTGCTCCTGCCGCTGCGCCTGCACCGCCAGGTCGTCGGCCCGGTGCTTGTGCTGGAAACCCCAGTTGCCAACCCCGGCCAGGGCCGCCAGGAGGGGCAGGGCCGCGGCGGCCAGCAGGCCCCAGGTGGGTCGCCGGCGCTGGGTGCGGCTGCGGCGCAGGGCCTCGCGGCGCAGGTCGTCGGCGAGCGCCTTGAGTTCCGGGGAGGGTTCCACCGCCTGTACTTCCGCGGAGGCCCCGAGGCCCAGCAGGTCGCGGAGTTCCGCTCGCAACTGGACGTCCTCGACGGGTTCAAAGCGCCGAGCGGGATCAGACCAGGACATGCACGCCTCCTGCGGGATTGAGTTGATCTTTCAGCTGGGCCTTGGCCCGGTGGATGCGGGTCTTCACGGTGGCCTCGGGGATGTCGAGGATCTCCGCGATCTCCCGGATGGAGAGGCCTTCCACCACGAAGAGCCAGAGGGCCTCCCGAAAGGTGGGCGAAAGCATCCGCATCCGTTCCCGGACCTCCAGGCTGAGGACCATGTCCTCGGCATAAGCCGCCTGGCCGGGCTCAGCCACCGCTTCCAGGCTGATGTTCTGGTTCTTCATGGGGCGACGCTCGGTGAGGGACAGGGTGCGGACCGTGCCGTAGAGGAAGGCCGTGGGATGCTCCACCGGAACCTCCCGCTGCATGAGGATGACGAAGGCCTCCTGGGCGATGTCCTCCGGGAAATTGGCTCCGTAGCGGCGGGCGTAGCTCACGAGCCTTGGATAAAGCTCAGCGAAGGCGGCATGAAAGGCCTCCTGGGTGCCGAACGGGATTTCCTGGGGGGACTGCGTCATTCACACTCCGATGCCCAATGATGCCCTAGGTGGGCCGGAAGTTCCGGACCGGCCCCTCCGGGAAGGAATCCGAGGGCTCCTCATTCCATTTCCCCGGCGGGGCCCCTAGGCTAAGGCATGGACCATCCGCTGCAAGCCTGGCGCGACACCCTCGGCGACCTGGGGGTGGTGGGACTGGTCCGGGAGGTGCCCGCCGCGCCGATTCCACCCGCCGTCCCCGAGCGTCGGGCCCAGGCCCAAGCCCC
>Ga0194053_10002643_pt1 | contig 10467 bp, 5 predicted proteins | sample SepL228m_MetaG_FD_161684 | JGI IMG/M metagenome (GOLD analysis project Ga0194053, IMG submission 161684) | Anoxic zone freshwater microbial communities from boreal shield lake in IISD Experimental Lakes Area, Ontario, Canada - Sep2016-L227-8m | ecosystem: Environmental > Aquatic > Freshwater >...
CGACGTGGGTGGGAAGTTTGCGGCGGAGCTCCCCCATGCCGGTGGTGGTGGTGGTGGAGACCACAATCTTCAGGTTCGGCAGGCGAGGCTCAAGGACGCGAATGAGCTGGGTGCAGACGTTGACTTCGCCCACGCTCACGGCGTGCATCCACAGGACATGCCGGTTGGTGATGGATTGCTTGAACTTGGTGTTGTATTTGCCGAAACGCTCTGAGAATCCTTTCCGCCAATTGCCCCGGCGCCGCATTCGCACAAAATAATATGGCGAAGACAGCGCGAAGAAGACCGTGAACAGGATGTTGTAAATGGTACGCACTCCGCTCTTCACTGACAAATACCGTATTTATTCTAGTAGATTCAGCCCAGCCTGCCAAAGCAAATCTGCGGCACCATGCCTGGCAGGGCGCGGCCAGTGACAAAGTAGTCGGAGTGCCGGCATTCTGCCGGCTTACGCCGCAGGAACCACCTACAACGCGACAATCTTACGCCCGGTCTTCTGCCAGGCAGGACGCAATCCCCGGTTCGTTCGCCGGTTCCGTTCAACAGCGCTAAGCCGGCAGAATGCCAACGCTCCGGGGGGTTGGGGACTCCTCGTCGGACGATGGCGTGTCTGGCAGGTGCCAAGGCACCTCGAATACTGTAACCGCAGCGCTGATGCCTTTGAGCTTTTGAGCCGGCATCTCCACGCAAGTGGCGGCCAAGGCAGGGTCGTCGCGCAGCAGATGCTCGTACGTAGCCTGGCCGATGAAGATGCGCCCCCTCCCCGAGGCTGACTCCAGACGGCTGGCCAGGTTCACCTCCCGGCCAAAAACAGTGTAATTCTGCTGCTCAGCCTGCGAGCCCATCAAACCTACCGTGACCATGCCGGTGTTGATGCCGCTTCCCATTAACAGGATGGGCAACATGGGCCTGGGTGGCTGGCCAGCGGCAACACGGGCGAGGTTTTCCTGTTCGCGGCGTTTGTTCTCCTCCGCGCGATGCCGGTTCAGGTCATAGACGGCGCGCTGGGCGGCCACCGCCGCCTTGACACAGGCCAGCGCATGCTTTGGATTCGCCGCCGGAGCACCCCAGAACGACATCACACAATCGCCGATAAACTTGTCTAGTGTCCCATCCGCACGGATCACCGTATCAGCGACCAATCCGAGGTAGCGGTTGATGGTGTCAAGGGTCTCTCGCGCCTGCTCATCGAAGCAGGCCTCGGCCGCATCGCCCGTCAGGTTGTTCTTGCGCACATAATCCGCAACCTGCTCCTGGCTCGTGTCGGTCAATTCTGTAAAGCCCCGCACGTCGGCGAAAAGCACGGTAACCTGCCGGCGCGCCCCGCCGAAGGAAAGGTCTTCAGCCTGGAGCAGCTCATTTACAATCTTGGGAGAAACGATCCTGGAAAAGATGGATTTGACCCTCCGCCGTTCGGCCTGCTCAACCACGACGCGCCAGGTGACCAGGCACAGGTGCGTCATCAGCAAAGCGCCGAACACCGGGAGGACGAAGGGAATCCAGTAGCGGCTTTGCACATAGAGCACAACCCCAAGAAGGACATAGGCAACCACCAGAAGAAACACCATTCCGAAAGCCAGCAGGGCGCGCAATTCCCAGGTCAGAACCCCGGCCACGATTCCCAGCAGCACAATCAGGGCGAGTTCCAGCGCGAGTGGAGCGCGCCGGACAAACCGGCCCGTGATGATGGAGTTCGCCACATTCCAGTGCTCGCTGGCCAGCACCGTGTGATCGCTCAGCGGGGTAGCGCCAAGGTCGCTCAGGTTCCTGCCCGTGGCGGTCGAACCAACAACCACCAGCTTGCCTGCCCAGCGGTTTTCCAGGTTGTTGGTGATCCCTTTGAGCCGTTGGTAGTTTTGCAGCAGCAGATCTTGAATTGGGGCTGCAGCAAGCCTCGGATGACTGGGAGGCATGCACCAATCTATGTAGAAGAACCCGTCGGCATCCACCGGCACAACCCGTTCCACGCCGCCCTGGCCGTGCAGGGTAATCCGGCCATGCTTGAGATCAATCCGGGCTCTAGCCAGGTCGAGCTTCAATTCCTGCGCTCCCAGAACTATTCCCATGTGCCATACCCGCTCTTCCGTGAAGGGTTTGGCTTTTCGCTCCGTGCCCGGAGGGATCTTGTCGCCAACAAAATCCGCCAGATCAAAATTGCCATCTGCGTCGAGCGGGATGATGATTTCGTCGAGCCCGGGGCGGGGCAAAACGATCCGGCGCGGTTCGATGCGGGCATGATCCAACCGCACTCCGTAATCCGGATTCGCCTCCACCTGGGCAAAGGCGTAATGCCACCGCCGATAAACCTGAAACGCCCTTGTGCGGCGCAGAATCTCCGCCTGCTCGGTCACCACGTCGCCCGGAGCTAGTGCGCTGTTGACGAAAAGGGCAGGCGGTGGTGTGTTCGTCGTGGCGGCGATGATGACGTTTCCAGCCCGGCGCATTTGCGAGGCGAAGAACGCATCCGATTCCTGCAGTTCACCCCCGTCTGCCATCTGAACGGGCGGGTCGTAGGGGCGCAGCTCTGCAAAGATCACGTCTATGGCCACCGCCTTCGCCCCTTGAATCGCCAGTTCCTCGACAAGGCGTCCATAAACCTGCCGCGGCCAAAACAGAGAGAAATGGAACCCGAGCGATCCATCGAACATCCTGACGGCGCTCTGGTCGTTGATTTCCACGAAACCCAAGTTGGTTGCCACCAGCGGCTCAAACTTGAGGGCCTGGCGAACGCGGATGTCGTAGGTCATCTGCTCGAGGCGTTCGAGGAATCCGGGCTGCCACCATCGCAGCAGGCAAACCAGGGAGATGACCCCCAGCGCAATGAAAGCTGGCATGCGCTTATTGGGCTTCATCTTCATGAGATGGAAGGAAACAAAAAAGCCAGGGCAACACAAGGCTGCTCTGGCTTTGAAAGCCGATCGGTGCGCCTCTTACAGGCGCCTGATATCCAGACTTACTTGGGAGCGTAGGTCGAAGGAACGTTCTGCAAAGTCTGGTCAGAGGAGAAGGTGGTGGCCATCGGCGAGGTGATAATGGCAAGCAACTGGCTCGCAATCTTGGGCATTCCTTCCTTATCGGGATTGGACAGCGGCTGCAGCACCCCTGTTCGCACATCAAACTGCTGCTGGCTCATGACCGACTGGGTCTTGGAGTTGCCCGCAGCGTCAATAAACGACAGGTATATAGAACCCCGCAACACTTTAATGACGCCCTCGACGCTCATGTCATACACGGTTCCACGGATGGCAGCCACGCCGCTCGGGATCTTGACCTCGTATTTTGAAGCGGCGGTCATCTTCTTCACGCTTCCGAAGATATGGCCCGCTTGCAAATCCAGCTTTGTGTCCGTTACCACGTCGGCACCCGTCGTGGTGGATACAAACTTGTCAATGGCCAGACGTGAATTCTCCCAGATCCTAACCATATTTTGCTCAGCGGTCGGCTGATAGGTCTGCACCTCGCCAACGATTGGCCGCGGAGCGGGCGTCTCGCTCGTGCCCATGACGAGATCAACTCGTGAATCAGCGCCTGTTTCAATGACGGTGCCTTCCTTGAGGCGGTCGCCGCGCTTGAGCGTCTGCCACGCGCCACTGCCTATTTTATAGCGAGCAGATCCCTTGATCCGCTCGACTTTGGCATTCTCCTGGATAGCCGATTCGGCAGTGAGAGTGGAAACCATCGCAAGCGCGATTCCGCACACGACCAAGCTGCTTACCAAACTTTGCATTCTTTTCATATTTAGTCCTGGAAAGAAAACTGCATCAATCTGTCGCAATTCTATCCCGCCGTAAACCATTGTCAACCGAATATTCTCGCTAATTTGCGACAGCAGCCTGGGGCTTATCAGTAAAACCCCACCTCGATAAAGCAGAAGTCAGGCCAAACTCAAATCAAGGGCGGTTTATTTTCGGCTCAGCCGCATTTGTGTTGCCAGCGCCTTCCATTAACCGGGCGTTGACGATTTGGAGATAGTTGCGTGATATGGGGTTGTCCTCCCATTGCAGCCGCAGCGAATACTCGAACCACGGCCGGGCGGCCGCGTAATTCTCCAACTGCACGTAGTGCAGGCCCATGCTGGCAAGGGTGAAGTACCCTTTCGGATCCAGTTCAACCGCCCGGTCAAAATAAGGCTCCGACTCCGCCGTCCGGTCCAGCCAGTCCAGGCACCAACCGTAACGCAAATAGCAATGGCTGCTCCACCGGTTCAGCTTAATGCCCCGATCAAACCATTCCATCGCCTGGCTTGCCAGTTCGCGGTAATTCTGCCCGCCGTCGGAGCTTTGAATGCGGAAAGCCTCTCCAATCGCGTAGCAGGTTTCCGGATTCATGGGCTCAATCGCGAAGGCCTTCTTCAGCGATTCAACCCTCGCGGGCGAGAAGTTTGGCGCAGCTTCGGCCCGCCGCAGGCATAGGTATTCCCTGGCTTGAAGCCATCCTTGGCTGCCCAAATAAACAGCCCCCGCCAAAAGGACAAGGACGGCTGCCGGCCTGATCCAGGAGCCTGCCTTGACCCAGTATTGTTCGGTGGCAAAGCGGAGGTGGCTGCTGAGCATCGCCATGAGCGCCACCGCCAAAATGGCATTGGCCGGGATGTGCATGTTGAAATCACACCCGGAATGGATCAGGATTGCGACCAGGCCGACGGAGGCTCCAAGCACGAACGCAAGCTTGTTGCTGGTCGTCTTGCCGCCGAGATCCTTCGGGCTGCCGCGGGCTGAAGGCCAGGTCTTGATGACGCCCACGCCGAGGAACCCCCAGGCTGCGGCCACCAACCCCGCCCCAACCAGGCCCCACTCCGCCAGCGCATTCAGAAAGTCATTGTGGGCCCAGGCGGGATGCAGTTGAATCGCCTCCGGCCGATACTTCCGAAACCGGCAATCGTAATGGGCAGGCCCCACGCCCCAGAGGATGTTTTCCTGCCAAACCCGAAGGGCGGACCGCCAAAGCACAATACGGGTGTCCTCCTCGATCCTGGCAGGAACCCCCAGTTGCTTGAGTCGAGACTGGAAGAGGATACTGCGGGAGAACATAAACACGCCGGCCCCGACGAGGACCACCAGAAAGAGGAGGGAAGCCAGGCGGTGCGCGCGATTGAAAACCAGCACACCAAAAAAGAGGAGCAGGCTCAGCGCGGTGGAAACCCAGCTTCCACGGGAGAGGGTGACCACAATGCCCGCCAGGATAGCGAGGGAGGCATAGCCGAGGAGCACCCTGAGCACCGGCCGGACCCGGCTCGTAATCGTGTAGGCCAGGCCCAACGGCAGAATCATCTCCAGGAACCCGCCCAGGTGGTTCGGGCAGATGTATGTGCCCGTGCCGCGATGCGGGTAGGTGGTGTTAAGGACATACCAGACCCGGTTTGAACCCGTAATGGATTGATAAAGCGCGTAAAAGGAGATCACCATCGCCAGAAAAATCAACACGAGGCTGATGATCTGGGTGGTCTCCTGCCGGTGCAGGTTGTTCAGGATGGCAAGAAACAGGAAGGCATAAACCAAAACCCGGATCAGCTCCTGCCGTGCAACGTATTCGATATCAGCCGTCAGATAGCGGCCGATGGCGTAAACCGTGAAAGCCACCACCGCCCAGCAAATCGGCGGCCAGAGCAACTTGGGCCGCTCCTGGATCAGGAAGCGCGCGCCCCAGAACACCATCACACCCAGGGTAAGGGCTTGTATGAGCAGAAACGCCGGGGTGGGCACTGCACCAAAGGCCAGCGGCCCAAACACCAGAATGGCGAGCACCAGCCCGAAAATACTCCGCTCGCACCACTGATCCAATAGTTCCCGATTCATCACCGCGGTCAGCATACAAATCGCCGCTTTCACGGTCACGCGAATAGTGGTGCGACCGGGTATTGCGAAGAGAATGCAGGAGGGATTGAGGGCGGAGCTGTCGCGCGCATGCATGAAAACCACAGGAGCCATTCACACCCCAACCGCCATAGGCCCTGCTTAGCCTCTCCGTGGTAGCAAGGTCGTTTCAACGTCGTTTCAAGATCGTTTCAAGGTCGTTTCAAGGTTCCCTGCACGGAACCTGAAATGCGCCCTGCTCTCCGCAGCGGGTGGAGGATCCAGCCTGCCACCTGCTGCGGGGGAGGCAGCTTTACGATGCGGATGGATCTGAACGGGTTGGGGCGACGCTCCGCTTCACTTGTCGCGGATGTGTTCGTAGATGTTGATGTAATGCTGGCCCGGGTGGTTCCACGAATAGTCGCAGCGCATGCCATTCGCCACGAGTTCCTGGAAGTCATTCGGGTAGGTGTACCACATCCCGATAGCCCGGTGCAGCGCGGAATCAATGCCCTGGTCGTTGAAATCGTTGAACACATAACCGTTGCGCTCGTCGCAGGGCCGGTCCGAGTGGTTGGCATCGAACACGGTATCCGCGAGGCCGCCGGTCGCCCGCACAACGGGCACTGTGCCGTATTTGAGGGCAATCATCTGCGTCAAACCGCAAGGCTCGAACAGGCTCGGCACAATCATCATTTCGGCCCCGGCATAGATAAGGTGCGAGAGTTCCTCGTTAAAGCCCAACTCGAGGTGGCAATCCGGGTTGTCGTTGTAGAGCTGTTTGAGGCGCCAGAAATGATGGCCGATCCCGGCATCGGGGCTGGTGCCCAACAGCACAAACTGGGTCCCGTTCTGCAGGCAGTAGTGGATGGCCCGGGTGATCAGCGGCACGCCCTTTTGGTGGTCAAGCCGGCCAATGTAACAAACGATAGGCTTATAGGCGTCCTGGAGCCAGAACCGCTGCCGCAGCGCTTTCTTGTTCTCGTACTTATCGGCAAGGGAGTTGATGCCATAGCGGCACGGGATATGGGAGTCTATCTCGGGGTTCCAGGTATTGTAATCCACGCCGTTGAGAATGCCCCCCAGTTTGCCGCGATAAACATGCAACGTGTGGCCCAGGCCGAAATTCTGGCTGGTATGCAGAATCTCAGAGGCGTAGCGCGGCGACACGGTGGTGACGAAATTGGAATAAACAATGCCACCCTTCATCAGGTTGATGGCGGCAGGGTTGAAATTGTCCTGGAGGCGGTCCTGGTGGAAGAAGTAGGAGGGCCGGTTAAGGCCGGTGGCGCGCAGCACGTGCTCCCCGGTGAGGCCCTGGTGCTGCAGATTGTGCAGCGTGTAGCAGACCCGCGGATGGGTCATGCCCAGGTGCTTATACATCTCGTAGAGCAGGACCGGCACCAGGCCGGTCTGCCAATCGTGGCAGTGAATAATGTCCGGATTCTTGCCGCTCTTGAGCATGAACTCCAACGCCGCCTTGGAAAAGAACGCGAACCGCTGGTCGTCGTCCCGCTGCCCGTAAAAGACGCGGCGATGGAAGAAGTTGTGGTCTGAATGCGGCTCGATAAAGAAGCATTTGCGGCCGTGCACGAAGCCGAAATAGACGCTGCAATGAACCGCGCGATCATGCCACGGCACCCAGAGATCCTTGTAGGTGAGCCGCAGGTCGAAGATCTGGTCGTAGCGCAGGCAATCATACTTGGGCAGGATGATCTCCACCGAATTGCCGCGGATCTCCAGTTCCCGGCTCAAGCCGAACACGACATCGCCCAACCCGCCCACCTTGGCGACGGGCGCGCACTCGGAAGCAACCATTGCGATGTACATATAAAGGTTACAAAGTTAAATCTTAACCTGGGCAAGGTGCTGCACCTCGCGCAGTTGGTTCATGGCCGTGTCCAGCAGGTGATAGACCTGCTCCAGGTCATCAAACGACCGATGCACCCAGCGGCTGCCCCAGTAAAAGTTGCAACTGGTTTCCGCCACGAGCAGACGATCGAACGCCTGGAGGATCAATTGCCGGATCTCCTCCGGGTTGGCGAGCGCCGACTGCCGCTCATCAAAGCTCCGCTTGGCCTGCCAGTAATACTCACTGGCGCGGCGCAACTCGTCCCACCCCTTCTTCTGCAGGAGCGATCCGGTCCACTGCGTAAAATCGCCCCCCCAGTGGTGCTCCGTGTTCCAGGCTCCGGGATAGACGTCCACTTCTTCGGCGGGCGGATACTTCTCCAGGTATTGGCTGATATGGATGGGCGTGAAGCCGAGCGTGCCGGCCCGGAACCGGTCCAGGATGGGCTTGTAGAAGAATCCCCAGAACCCGCTCTCGACGTTCGCGGTGCGGAACCAGCCGCCGTTTTCCCCATCCGTCCAAGTAGTGACCAGCGCCGGGAAGTCGCAGTGCTTGGTTCGCTCCTGGACTTCGTGCTGAAACCAGCCGGGGTCCAGGCCGGAAAGCTGGGCATTGGAGAGCTCCCGGTCGCGCGGGACGACGATAATCTCGGCGCCGCCATAGCGCGCCCGGTAAGGCCGATACCTGCTTTCTTCCCAGCGCATCTCGCGTTTGGGCTTGATGTAGATGGAATCCACCAGCACGTATTTGTAGCCGTGCCGCTGCAAGAGCGGGATCATCTCCATGCAGAAGCCCATCTCCGGCGGCCAGAAGCCGGGGAAGTGGTCCCGGCCCAACAGATGCCGCCCCAGCCCCTGCCACCATTCCGTCTGGGCATCCCAGTCTGCCTGGGGCGTCAGGGGATAGACCGGGTGATAGAGCCCGCTTCCCACGAACTCGATGTTCGAGCGGCGATAGCGGTTCAGGAAATCCTCCACGTTCACGATGTCCGCAAAAGTCTGCCGCACCGCCGGGTCTTCCAGTTGCTTGAGGAGCGTTCCGGAGAAGCTCAAGTGCAGGCGGGCTGCATTCTCGTATCCCTCCAACATCCGTGTCGGGCGGTCGTAGCACCAAAGAATCTGGTTGGCCTCCCACCGTTGATCCGAGTTGTGCAGGGCCAGGAGATTGCCCAGCGGTTGGTGCATGTGCAGCCCCAGAGCATGATAAACTTCGGCCATAAAGAAGTTTAGGGGGTCAGGATTTGGCTGCGATGGGTGATTGGGCTTCGCGGGAAGGTTTCACCTCAGCCGTCGGGTTGACAGAGGGAGCCTTCAAACTGCCGGGTGAGGCGCTGGTGGAATCCTCAACCACCGGCCGTTCGGGTCGGAAGGCCATAATACTGAGCGGCGGGAGGGTGAATTCGGCGGAACAAGGCAGGTTATGGCAGGTCTTGGGTTCCGCAGTGACAGCCCCCAGATTGCCCACGTTGCTGCCACCATAAACAGCCGCGTCACTGTTCATCAATTCGATCCATTTGCCCGGTCGCGGCAGGCCAATCCGGTAGCGCGGTCGCGGGACGGGGGTGAGATTCAATATCACCACCACATCACGGCAGGGCCCCGAGCTGTGCCGCGAGAAGGAGAGAACGCTGTTCAGATGGTCCAAGCAGTCAATCCACTTGAAGCCTTCGACCTCATAGTCTGATTTCCACAATGCCGGCTCGGCAAGGTAGAGCCGGTTGAGGTCCTCGATGAACTGCTGCAGGCCGCGATGATACGGGCCCGCCTTGAGCAGCGACCAGTCCAGCTCGCCGTTCGCATTCCATTCAGCCCGCTGGCCGAATTCGCCGCCCATGAACAGGAGCTTCTTTCCCGGGAAGAACCATTGAAACCCGAGCAACGCCCGCAGGTTCGCGAACTTCTGCCAGTCATCGCCTGGCATCCGGCCCAGCAATGAGCCTTTGCCATGGACCACCTCATCGTGGGACAAGGGCAGGATGAAGTTCTCGTGGTAGTGGTAGATCATCGCGAAGGTTAGATCGTTCTGATGATACTTCCGGTGGATCGCATCGCGGCTGAAGTAGCCCAGCGTGTCGTGCATCCAGCCCATGTTCCACTTGAAGGAGAAGCCGAGCCCGCCCAGGTAGGGCGGACGCGTCACCTGCGGCCACGCCGTGGACTCCTCCGCAATGGTCATCACTCCCGGAAACTCCGTGTGCGTGAGGTGATTGAAGCGGCGAAGGAACTCGATCGCCTCCAGGTTCTCCCGGCCGCCGTATTGATTGGGAATCCATTCGCCCGCCTTGCGCGAATAGTCCAGGTAGAGCATCGAGGCCACGGCATCCACCCGCAGGCCGTCCACGTGGAAGCGGTCGCACCAGAACAGCGCGTTGGCCAGCAGGAAATTGACGACCTCGTGCCGCCCGTAGTTGAAGATCAAAGTGCCCCAATCCTGGTGCTCTCCCTTGCGCGGATCCTCGTGCTCGTAGAGGGCCGTGCCGTCGAATTGCGCCAGCGCCCAATCGTCCCGCGGGAAATGGGCCGGCACCCAGTCAATAATAACCCCGATGCCCGCCTCATGCAGCGCGTTGATCAGAAACTGCAGGTCCTCCGGCGTGCCGTAGCGGCTCGTCGGAGCGAAAAACCCTGTCACCTGGTAACCCCACGACGGGTAGTAAGCGTGCTCGGCCACCGGCATGAACTCCACGTGCGTGAAGCCCATCTGCTTCACGTATTCAATGAGCGGTTTGGCCAGCTCCCGGTAGCCCGGCGATTCGGATGCGGATTTCTTCCGCCACGAGCCGAGGTGCAGCTCGTAGATGCTGAGCGGCGCTCGCAACGGGTC
>Ga0194053_10002644_pt1 | contig 10466 bp, 9 predicted proteins | sample SepL228m_MetaG_FD_161684 | JGI IMG/M metagenome (GOLD analysis project Ga0194053, IMG submission 161684) | Anoxic zone freshwater microbial communities from boreal shield lake in IISD Experimental Lakes Area, Ontario, Canada - Sep2016-L227-8m | ecosystem: Environmental > Aquatic > Freshwater >...
GAAAGGAGATGGAAGTAGTAGAGATCATGGCCAGCCACGGTGCGCATCAGGTTGTGGCCATGCTGAAAATAAAGACTCCCCGCGAGAATCCTTCCGTCAAATCCTTGACCGGCCTTTACTGGAACGCCAACTGGTATGAGCGAGAGATCTGGGAGATGTTTGGCATAAATTTCGAGGGCCATCCCGAACAGTACCCCTTGCTTCTATCTGATGAGCTGATGGGCGCCTGGCCCTGGAGAAAGGACTACAAGGGCTATCCCGATCTCACCACGGGCGAAAGGGCGGTAGAGATCACCACCCCGGATGGCTATACGGAATACCGCATTCCTCCCACCCCAGCAGAGGTCGAGGCAGGAACGGTCGTAGTAGAGCGTCCCAAGTATCCCTCCTTCCGGGAGAGAGAAGAGTTGGAGATCAAATCAGATTCTGAGATGATCATGCACCTGGGTCCTCAGCATGCCATGGTTCCAGGTCCCTTCTTGCTGGATATTCTGGTAGAGGGTGAAAGAGTAAAGAAGGCCTTCCTCGATCTGGGCTACATCCACAAAGGCATCGAGAAGATCATGGAGAACAGAACCTGGCTGCAGGGCATAACCTACACGGACAGAATGTGCTACGTGGCCTCTCTCTCCAACAACGAGTGTTACTGTGGTGCCGTAGAGAAGATCCTCGGCCTGGAGGTTCCACAGAGGGCGCAGTACATCCGCGTCATCTTAGAAGAACTTTCCAGAATTCAAAGCCATCTCATAGGCACAGGCGAGTTCCTTACACTCGTCGCAGGTGTCGGTTACGCACCATGGCAGTACATGATCATGGACAGAGAGAAGATCATCTCCTTGATTGAGAGCGTTACAGGAGCCCGTCTGACTCACACCTTCGTGCGCTTCGGAGGGGTTAGAAATGACCTTCCGGAAGGCTTCGCAGAGCAATGCAAAAAGGTATTGCCCTACATGAAGTCAAGGACGGAAGAATTCATTGAGCTCTTTGCACAGGATCCGATTTATTCTGCCAGGATGGAGAATATAGGTTCCATCACACCCGAGACTGCAAAACGCATGGGTGTGTCCGGACCACCGCTTCGAGCTACGGGTGTTGCCTACGATATGAGGAAAGAGGATCCCATACTGCTCTATCCTGATCTGGATTTCAAGGTCATAACTGGAACCAGGGGAGACTCTGCCGACAGAATCGATGTCCGGCTGAGAGAGATTTTAGAGAGCATTCACATCATTGAGCAATGTCTGGACAGAATTCCATCTGGGCCCATCAAGACCGAGGCAAAGATTCCCAAGAAGGTTCCGGCGGGCGAGGCCTACTACCGGGTCGAGGATCCCAGAGGCGAGATGGGAATGTATGTGATTAGCGATGGTGGCGACAAGCCCTACAGAGTAAAAGTCAGAGGGCCATTCTACGCTACCTTCCAGACTTTGACTCCACTCTTAGAGGGTGTCTACATTGCGGATGCAGTAGCCATTGCCGGTAGCATGGACGGCTGCCCATCCGAGGCGGATAGGTAGGAGGGAGAGGATTTGGATGGAATAATAGAGATCATCACTCAATTCGCCGCAGAGGAGCCGGCGATATTCGCCCTGATTATCGGCATTATCGGTGCTGCGGTTATCTCTGGTGTGGTCAACGTTGGAGCCATGCTAGTGATCTGGGGCGAGAGAAAGGTGCTGAGTGATTTCTGCAATAGGTATGGCCCCAATCGTGTGGGCGGAAGATGGGGCATACTGCAGCTTGGTGCCGATGCCATTAAGCTCTTCACCAAAGAAGATATCATTCCTGGTGATGCTGATAAGGCGGTCTATGTCTGGGCACCGATAGTTGCATCCATGGCTACCATGCTCGTGGCAGTGGCCATTCCTTTCGGGGCACTTCATATAAACGGCAAAGATTATCCGCTGGTAGTGGCAAATATGGATATCAGTGCCCTCTACGTAGAGGCAGCCTTAAGCCTGATGGCCATAGCCGTTTTCATGGCAGGCTATAGCTCCAACAATAAGTATTCAATTCTGGGCGCCTTCCGAGGCATTGCCAGAATGATTGCTTACGAGGTTCCCATGGGTGTCTGCGTCATTTCCGTGGCGGTCATGGCTCATAGCCTCAACCTGGTGGAGATCGTAGAGAGCCAGACGGTTTGGTATGCCTTTGCTCAGCCCCTGGGATTTGTCATTTTCGTTATTGCCTTGATCACCGATTTAGGAAGAATTCCCTTCGATCAGAGCGAGGCAGAAGAAGAGATCATATCCGGTTACAATACCGAGTACAGCGGAATTCGCTGGGGTCTGCTCTACTTCCAGGAGTACAATAACGCGCTCTTGGGATCCATACTGCTGACACTCTTATTCCTGGGCGGCTGGCATGGACCGATCATACCCATACCGATCCTGGACATAATCTCTCCTTTGATCTGGCTTTTCATGAAGGTGGTAATCGTACTGTGGTTCTTCATTTGGGTCAGAAGCTCGCTCTTCCGCCTGCGCATCGATCAGGTAACCGACTTCGGGTGGAAGTGGATGCTGCCGCTCTCCCTGCTGAATTTGGGATGGGCAGTCCTAATCGGGTCCTACTTTGCATGAGGTGGCATTGAGATGTTGAAGATAAAGTTATTAAAGAACTTCAGCTGGCCTTTGAAGATAGCCACGCAGGAAATCGAGATCACAAGGCTCTATCCAGAGAAAATGATGGAGCTTCCTGCTGCGGAGAGAGGCATTCATGAGCTGGATGCTACCACATGCATCGGGTGTTCATCCTGCGCCAGGGTTTGTCCCAACAACTGCATTGAGATGGTCCATTTCAAATTCGGGAGCCCTCTCAAGAACAAGAAGATGCAGTTTCCGCAAATTGACTTTGGCAGATGCATGTTCTGCGGGCTATGCGTGGACGAGTGCCCAGTGGAATGCCTGAAAATGGGCAAAAAGGTCATAATGGCTGGCTGGGAGCGCAAAGACATAATAAAGGGTCCTGAATTCCTGGCGACGAAGAGGTTCTCTGCCAAAGAGGTAACTGATCTCGAGGCTGAGGGCAAGAGGATTGCTGCCGAGAAAGCCGCTGCCAAGAAGGCGGCTGATGCCAAAAAGGCGGCGGAAGCTAAAAATGCCTCGAAAGAAGGCGCAGCTGATGCCAATGGGGCAGCCAATAAAAAGGCAGCTGCAACTGAGGCCAAGCCTAAGGAAGGAGGTGCTGCCTGATGTCGCAAAAGTCGGGCGCAAATGTTATTCGGACAATCTTCGAGCTACTAGTTTTGCTTTTAGCTCTGGGTGTGATCTTCGGTGGCCTGGCGTTGATTGTAATTCTATCGCCCTGGTCGCAAACGGTCTTGGATAAGCTATTGGCCTACGATATACGATTTGCCATTGAGCTTTTGGCCTTCCTGGCTATAGCTGCAATCATCGTGATATTATCGGCTCTTGTCGTCTACGCCAAAAATATAGTTCACAGCGCTCTTTACCTGCTGGGAAGCTTTGCAGGCGTGGCCGCTTTGTACATATCCCTGAATGCTCCCTTCGTGGGTGTGGCTCAGATTCTGGTGTACATTGGAGCCGTCGGAGTTCTGATACTCTTCGCCGTGATGCTCACGAGGAAGACGATAATGGAGGAGTCCCATGGTGAAATTTAAGATAATTATCATAACCCTGGCCTTCCTGGCGGCTCTCTTCGCTTCGTTCTCCCTTACCGATTGGGGGGCCAGCGAAAAACAGCCGACAAGTTATGAGCCTCAGGAGGGATTGAGGTTGCCGGAGAGCGGCATTGGAGACGTGGGATTGGAGATATTCACCTCTTACGTCTTTGCTTTTGAGATCTTGGCCCTGGTCTTGACGGCTGCCTTGGTCGGAGCGGTTTGGGTCGCACGAAAGGAGGTTGCCTGAGGAGGGCGACAACCGATGACAAGGAGGGAGATTTACCGATGATACCGTTGGAGCTTTATATACTGCTGGCATCCACGATGTTCACCATCGGCTTGTACGGACTCTTTACTCAAAAGAACGGTGTCAAGCTTATGATGTGCATCGAGCTCTTGCTCAATAGCGCCAACATCAATCTTGTCGCCTTCTCGGCGTACCAGCCTAATGTGAATGGCCAGGTCTTTGCCCTGTTCTCCATTGCGCTGGCAGCGGCTGAAGCAGGTGTTGGATTTGCGATATTGATTGCGCTGTACAGGCTATACGGAACTATTGACCTGGACAACATTAACGCCATGAGGTGGTAAGGAATGTATGCCGATTATGCATATTTGATTGTAGCCCTTCCTGTACTGGCCTTCTTGCTATGCCTATTCGTTGGCTGGCATCTGCCCAGAGGCGGAGGCTTCCTTACCGTTCTGGCGACATTTGCAGGTCTTGTATTATCTCTGGGGATATTCTCGGAGATATATCCGGATAAGATAATTCATCAGTCCATGCCCTGGTTCGCCAATTTCAACGTGGGCATACTGATTGATCCACTGGCGCTTGTGATGCTTCTCATGGTAACCTTCGTGGTTACACTCATCCACATCTATGCCAATGGATACATGAATGGAGATCCGGGCGCAGCCAGATACTTCGCTGAGGCGGCACTTTTTACCGCTTCCATGCTGGGCCTGATCTTTGCCGATAACCTGCTTCAGCTCTTCATATTCTGGGAGCTGGTGGGACTGTGTTCGTATCTTTTGATCGGCTTTTGGTACCGAAAGCCCTCGGCTGCCGCTGCAGCTAAGAAGGCTTTCCTGACAACGCGCGTGGGAGACGTTCTTTTCCTGGCAGGCATAATTCTGCTCTACAATAACCTGGCCAACCTGAACCTCGCTCTCAAACCCGGAGAATACCTCTTGCAGTTCCCGGTGATCTACGCTCATATCTCACAGATCGCTCCGGATCAACTGACTTTGATCGCTCTGGGACTCTTGGGCGGCGCAGTGGGCAAATCCGGTCAGTTTCCCCTGCATGTCTGGCTTCCTGATGCCATGGAGGGTCCAACCACCGTATCCGCCATGATCCACGCTGCGACCATGGTTACAGCAGGTGTTTACCTGGTGGCCAGAATGTTTCCGCTCTTCTACGCCGCGCCCCATGGGCTGACGGCCGTAGCAGCAGTAGGTGCATTCACAGCTCTATTTGCAGCAACCATGGGCCTGACTTCCTTCGATATCAAGAGGGTGCTGGCCTTTTCCACCGTCTCGCAGCTCGGCTTTATGATGGCCGGCCTGGGAGTGGGCGCAGCAGTAGGAACCTTTGCCGTGGGAGTTTCTATCTTTCACCTCATCGGCCATTCTTTCTTCAAAGCGCTGCTCTTCCTTTGCGCCGGATCCGTAATTCATGCCGTTAATACTAACGATATGCGGGAAATGGGTGGCGTAGGAAAATACATGAAGTGGACCATGTACACCATGCTCATAGGCTCTCTCTCTTTGGCAGGATTCCCCTTATTTACGGGCTTCTTCTCCAAGGACGAGATCATAGTAATCGCTTATGAGTACGGTACGCTGATCAACTTCCTGCCCTACATATTCCTGGTCTTAGCCGCCGTTCTGACTGCTATCTACACCTTCAGAATGTGGTTCTCGGTCTTTACCGGAAAGGAAAGATCAGACTACGGCAAACACGAGTCTCCCTGGGTTATGCTTGGGCCGCTGGTGATCTTAGCTGTATTTGCCTTAGGATTCGGCTATGTGGCGCAAGAGGACTTCTACAGTTACCTTGACTCCAACTTCAAGCATTACGATCTCGACTTTGTTGAACTGGGCGTAATCGGAGGCCATGCGCTGGAAGAGCACGTCGCTCCAGCCGCGGAAGGCGAGCTTGTCGCTGCTAAAGGAGAGCACGAAGCTGCTGCCAGCGAAAGAGAAGCGGGCGGAGAGGAAGGACCGGGAGAGCCCTGGTACATCCAGATACTGCCAATCATTGTTGCTATTGGCGGCATTCTTACAGCTATGTTGTTCTACTGGGATAAAGTCAAGAAGTTTGACCCAAGCCAGGTTACCGGTGACAAGGATCCCATTAGGAAATTGCTGCTCAAGGGATACTACCAGCATGAAATCATGACTGGCTGGTTCGCGGAAACGGTAGTCTACGGCACGGCTTTGATCTGCAATACGATCGACATCAAGCTCGTAGACGGCTGGTTGAACTGGCTCTCTGCTTTGGTTTTGGGCTTTGCACAGCATGTAAGAAAGGTTCAGACCGGCATAGTGCAAAACTATGTTACGGCGCTGGTGCTGGGAGTTGTGGTGCTGGTGGTTGTAATTACTCTGGCTAAGGAGGTGGGCCTGGTATGATCTCAAACGTAATCTCGCTATTGATTGCCATTCCCCTTCTGGGGGCGGTGATATCCTTCTATGCGGGAACCAAGGCCAAATTCGTGGCCCTAATCGCCTCGCTTATACCTTTAGCCCTATCCCTGCAAATGTACATGGAGTTTGACAAAACTTCGAAGATAATGCAGTTTGTGGAGAGCTACAACTGGGTTCCTTCCCTTGGCGTCAAGTACACTGTGGGCATCGACGGCATAGGCTTTCCCTTAGTTCTGCTTTCTACAATAGTATCCGTACTGGTAATAATATACTCCTGGGGAGAGACAAAGAAGCCTAACCAGTACTTTGCCCTGCTTCTGCTCAATGAAGTGGGCGTGCTAGGTGTCTTTACATCTCTGGACTTCTTCCTCTTCTACATCTTCTGGGAGATTGTGCTCATACCCATGTTCTTCCTAATTGGATCGTGGGGCGGACCGAGAAAAGACTACGCTGCAGTCAAGTTCTTCATCTACACCCACGTGGCAAGCCTGGTGATGCTGCTGGCTATCTTCGCCCTGTACTTCACCTACCAGATGCCCGACGGGTCGAGAACTTTCGATATGCTGACCTTGCTGGCAGCAACAGCAGACAAGACCATATTCCCAACCAGCATGCTCAATATCATCTTCGCTGGACTGCTTCTGGGATTTCTGGTCAAGATGCCTGCCTTCCCCTTCCATACCTGGCTGCCGGATGCCCACGTCGAGGCACCCACAGCCGGTTCGGTCGTGCTGGCAGCTCTGCTGCTTAAGATGGGCGGATACGGCCTCTTCCGGGTCATATTGCCCATGCTCCCCCATGTCGACAAGGCATTCGTGACCATCATCGCCATCATCGCGGTGATATCTATCGTCTACGGAGCCTTCATGGCGCTGGCACAGAAGGATATCAAGAAGCTGGTAGCATACTCATCCGTCAGCCACATGGGCTTTGTCACACTCGGTGCTGTGGCCTTCACCTGGATGTCGGTTACCGGAGCTATGTTCCAGCAGTTCTCGCACGGCATCATCACCTGCGTCCTGTTCATGTCCGCTGGTACCATCCAGCACGTGGTGGGGACCAGGGTTATTGCCGATCTCGGTGGCCTGGCTGATCGCATGCCCAAGTTCGCAGTCATCATGATGGCCGGATTCATGGCCTCCCTGGGACTGCCGGGTATGAGCGGCTTCGTGGCCGAGTTCATGGTCCTGACCGGGTCGTTTGCAACGTTGCCAGTCTACACCATGATCGTGGTCTTCCTAAGCATAGTTACAACGGCTGCTTATCACCTCTGGGCCCTGCAAAAGGCTATGTTCGGACCGATATTGAAGAAGTACATGAATGTGCATGAACCACATGCCTACGAGCTGTTCTCCATGGCCATGATCATAGTTCTCTCTTTGATCTTCGGTCTACAACCCGGTCTGATCACAGATATAATGGGAACAGCGGCAACTCAGGTCATGGAGCCTGTAATGACCCTGACCCAGATGGGGGTGATCTGAAGTGGAATTTTCACACTACGCACCCCTCTGGGGAGAAGCGCTACTAACAATCCTGGCAGTGCTCGTTGTACTGCTGGGATCCCTGATGAAGAACAGCGGCAAGCTCATGGGATACCTGAGCGCAGCCGGGCTGGTGGCAGCTCTGGCGCTGGTGGCCTCCAATTTGACCATCAAGCCAACTCTGTTCTTCTTTGATACCATCTCGGTTGATGCCCTGTCTCAGTTCTTCAAGGTCGTCTTCCTGGTAGTATCGCTGCTGGTAGTAATAGCCTCCATGTCCAAATACACGGGAAAGGGCGCAGACGAGTACTTTGCACTGCTGCTCTTTGCCACCGTGGGCATGATGGTGGTCTCCAGCTCCGTTGACATCATCACCCTGTTCGTGGGCTTTGAGCTGGCCAGCCTGTCCACCTATGCCCTGGCGGCCTTTGATAGAAGCCGTAAGAACCTGGAAGCGGCCATGAAGTATTTCATCTTCGGCTCTGTCGCTTCTGCGTTCATGCTCTTCGGCTTCTCGCTGCTCTACGGCATGGCAGGATCTACTCATCTCGTGGATATCGCCGCAGCCTCCCTGGCTAACTTTGGCCCGGCAACGCTGGTGGCTTTGCTCTTCGTCATAGTAGGATTTGGCTTCAAGATGGCACTGGTGCCCTTCCATATGTGGGCCCCGGATACCTACGAGGGCGCACCGCCCCTGGTCTCGGCGCTTCTGGCTGCCGGCTCCAAGAAGATGGGCTTTGTCGCTGCCTTCAGGGTAATTCTCATTGCCCTGGTGGCTCTGCGCATGGAATGGTACATGGCCTTCGCCATCCTGGCCGCCGTGACCATGACGCTCGGTAACCTTGCGGCCTGCTGGCAAAACAATGTGCGGCGCATACTGGCATACTCTTCCATTGCTCAGGCGGGCTACATCGCCATCGCCTTCGTAGTGGTGGGCGCGGCTTATGGAGCTGCTCCGGTTAATGTGCTGAACATGGGGCAGATTCGAGCCGATCAGTTGGGCATTGCCGGCGCGCTGCTGCTCATCCTGGGACACGCTCTCATGAAGACGGGAGCCTTCATCGGCACGGCATTGGTCGCGAGTAATGTGTCCAAGGAAAGCGAAACCGACCCGGATGACATATCCAACTATGCCGGTCTTGCCAAGAGGGCGCCCATAACCGCGTTTTGCATGCTCATCTTCATGTTTGCGCTGGCGGGCATACCCCCCACGGCGGGATACATCGGCAAGTTCGTGCTCTTCAGCTCGGCCATTTATTCCGGTCTGGTCTGGCTGGCAGTGCTGGCCATCCTCAACAGCGCTCTGTCGCTGGTGTACTACCTGAGGATAATCAGCTACATGTACCTCAAGGAAGCAGCCGGCCCCAAGATCAAAGAGCAGAAAGGATATGTGGTAGCACTCGTCCTGACGCTTTTGGCAGTGGTCTGGATCGGTGTCTTCCCAGAGGCATTCATCAACTGGGCAATGCAGGCAGCAGCAGTTCTGCTGCCTCAATAAAATTTTTTCGGTTTTTTGGTTTTGCTATTCTCCACCTCGATCTTTCCTATTTATTCATAACAGGATTGCGCCTTGTAGTCGGCGATCGTGGTTTCCGACTTCGCGCCATTCGGGGCTTCCCGCGATATCCTGTGTATCACACGAAGACGCGAAGACGCGAAGTCTCGACGAGAGTGGGTCAATTCTTACCACATCTTTATGTGATCGAAGGTTTTAGATTATGGTGATGGAGGAAGCTGGAATGGGAAAAAGATCGAAGTTGCTTACGCCACCAATGGATGTATGTACGACCACATCTTAGGAACTTCCTACGTGGGACGCAGATGCAGTAGTTAACGATCTTCAGCCATAGCGGCAACGCCTGGCTAACCAAGGGCAACGACGATGGCGACATCGTCCGGCTGCCCTTCCACGTCTTTCCGCAGCCGCACGAGGCCGCCGCCCACACATGCGCGGGGGGGCCGCACAGGCGTCCACGAGAAGGAATAAATAATTTGTAGTTCTTCTCGATCGGGGTGGACTGCTCATGGATCAACTTCCTAAAACATCTTCATGCAGTCCGAAATCAACTATTACGATGCGATTATTATCATAATCGATTCTGTAACGAATGACCCAATGGTCCTTAAGGTGAACTTCTCTATCCCCAGCTTTATCATGACTGAGGGGTTTACCGCATTCTGGCTCACGGCAAAGCTTTTCGAGTCTCTTTTCGATCTGTCTTTCCAGCCCTTTGCCTTTCTTCTTGGCATCGGATAAAAGCTTACCAACCGATTTAGGGATAAACAGGTCAAAAGGCGTCTTCGTTTTGCCAAGAGGAATAAACCTTAACATATTTCAAATCTTTTCTAGATAATCTTTTAATCCCTCAGATGAGGTAATAAGCGTACCTTCCCCGCGCAAGTATTCCTCCCAGGCCGCGTTTGTTCTAGCCAAAGCGACTGGATCTCGGATTAAAGCCCGGTCTGTCTTCTTTTTCCTGGAGAAACGATGAATCATTGCCCGAACCCAAGATATGTTAATAGTCATCTGAAGCTCCTTCTATCACAAATGTAATAAACTCCCTAGGATTATAAGTTTTCCTGTCGAATGATCGATGGCCACGCTCGTCCCTCTGCTCGGCTAGGCGGACTAGCCCGCTCCCGCTCGCCCTGCTTTCTGGGGCACACAGACGCGCCCCCGGCGGGCCTCCGCTGCCCAGCCCCCACAA
>Ga0194053_10002648_pt1 | contig 10456 bp, 7 predicted proteins | sample SepL228m_MetaG_FD_161684 | JGI IMG/M metagenome (GOLD analysis project Ga0194053, IMG submission 161684) | Anoxic zone freshwater microbial communities from boreal shield lake in IISD Experimental Lakes Area, Ontario, Canada - Sep2016-L227-8m | ecosystem: Environmental > Aquatic > Freshwater >...
TTTCCCGGCACTGTCGAACGCCGCGATCGCGAGGCGGTCCGAAAGATTGAACAGTTGCCGCAGCGAAGGTTCCTGCCCTATTGGATAAGACGGGCCGTAAAAGCCGCCGGTGTTCTGCGGCACGCGGAAGGTGGTTCGCAAAGGGTCGGCGAAGTCGGTGAGGATCAGATAATCCGGCGTCTTATTGCGCAAGTCCTGGTAGAGGAACTCGATGCTGATCTGGCGCGTGACGAAAACGACCAGCGGCTTGCGCTTAAGTCCAAGTCCCAACTGTTCTGCCACTTCCGCCGTGGGGAGGGGCAGATTCATGTTCCCGCCGCCAACGGAAGGCGGCATGTACCCGCCGCCGTAGCGGGGGCCGGGCGATGCCAGATCACCGAAGATGAACACCACGCCGCCGGCAGTTTTCGCCCGGGTCAGCACATCCTCGCGCGTGGTGGCCTTGCGGGAAACGAGTTCCACTTGCGAGAACGGTGGCATCTGGGCGCCAAGCTGCAACTGCTGCTTGATCGTTTGCTCCAAACTCCCCGCCACCACGGCCAGACTGGCGGATGAGAAATCGGGCGACATCTCGGTCACCACAAACCGCCCCGCGCCGAGCGTCAGGAAATCCGTGATTTTTCCAGAAGCCGTACGATCCGGCAGCCCCGGAATCAAAGGTTCAAACCGCAGCGTGACGAGGGTATCCGCCGTAACCGTCATCTCTTCCGGCACGGTGACGCTCAGGGTCAGCTTGCCTTCCGGAGTCACCTGCGAACCCGTCACCATCAGGGTCGAGCCGCGTCCGCTGTAAATCTGCGGCTTTCCATTTTGCTGCCCGTGGAAACTGTAACCGATCTCTGTTCGCAGGCTTTTCACCTTGGTCGCCCCGATGCCGGGGATTTCCAGTTCGACCGGAATAACGACGTCGTTGCCCTGCGATTGAAAACCCTCCCTCAACAATTCCGGTTTGGCGTCATTCCCGGGCGCAACGCGATAGACCCGCGCATAATACATCGTGGAATCTTCCCGGTTCAAAAACTTCAGGGATTTGTCTTCGTTCAGCACGGCCACGTATTGCGTCCCATTTGGCAACGCCGCGATGACAAACGCCGAGAATTCCTTCCCGGCATAGGTCTGGGCAATGGCCGGTGAGAGGGAAGTGATTTCCTCCAACGCCTGCGGAGAGCGCTGCGAGAGATAGCTTTGATGCCGAGGACCGGTGGTCTCGGGCACGGCGAGACGGAACTTGATCACCTTCGCGCCCTCGGGGGCCTGCGCGAACGTAACGCCGTTCGTGCCACCCCCGGAAGCATCCGCGCCGCTCGCGCCGGTGGCAGCCAGGAGCAGAGCAAGGCCGGCTGCCAATGTCAGTTGTTTTCCAAAAAGGAACTTCAGTTTTTCATCGAGCAAACCCGGAGCGGGCGATAAGCGATTCGAGGAGTTGTGACCGGCGGAGAAACGAGTATTCGGATGGCACATAGTCAAATATGGTTGAGTGATGAGTTGCTGTTTTTCCAACTTGGAGCAGAGACAAAACAACATTTTCCATCGAGTCCACGGACGAAAGCTATTCCCGTCAGCGCGAAACGTCAAGCGTTGGGACTTTGCTGCCAACAGCGCAGAGGATGAAGGACTAAACAGGGTTCCCAATTAGGTTTTGCCCAGCCATTGGAAGACCGCAGTTTCAACAGCCGCGAGTTGCGCCGCGCTCAGGGTGCCGAGCTTGCGGATGGCCCGCACTGTCGGGTAAGTCGCGACACTCTGCGCGATGAACGCCCCGTCCTTTAGGACCGGCATTTGCACCTTCACCTCAAATGGCGAGCCGCGCAACGCCGTGCTGTGAAAAACCACCGTGACCACCGCGCGGTCGGTGTCAGCGAAAGGAATGCTCAAAACCATTACGGGGCGGACTTTCTCCGCCATTCCGCAATCAAACATCCAGATCTCACCGCGCTTGGGCGTCATGATCTTCGCGCTCCAGCATGGCAGCCAGGTCGTCGCCCGCACATGCCAACACCTTGTCCTCCAGCGGGCCAGAGTCAACTGGCGGTAGCCTCCGGAAAAGCTCGCTCACGAACAGGTCTTTTTCTGAGGGCGGCAGCGTCTCGAACGCCACCAGCAATCGCGCGGTCTCAGTGCTCATAAATTCATCTTACACTTTGCCCTCCCCATTGTCGAGCAATCGGCATCTCGAAATTAGCGAGCTAAAAGTGGCTCGGCTCGCGCTCGATGAATTGGCCGCGGCCGATTTGGCCGATGTATTTGCCGTCCCGGGCGGCAACCTGGCCGCGGACGGTGACCGCGCTGGGCCGGCCTTCGATGGCCATGCCCTCGAACGGGTTGTAGTCCACGTTCATGGTCTGGGTCTTAACCGAGATCGTGCCGCGATAATCAGGGTCGTAAACCACCAGGTCGGCGTCGCTGCCGATTTGGATGGTGCCCTTGCGAGGGAAGAGCCCAAACAGTTTTGCCGTTTGGGTGCTGGCGGCATCGACGAAGCGGTGTATGTCGAGCCGGCCACGCTTGACGCCATAAGTGTAGAAGACGTTCACGCGGTCTTCGAGCGACGGGATGCCGTTGGGGATCTTCGTGAAATCCTTTTCCCCTATACGCTTTTGGGTCGCAAAATCGAACGGCGCATGGTCGGTCGCCAACGTGCTGATCAGGCCGTCGCGCAGGCCGTTCCACAAAACGTCCTGGTTGCGTTTGTTGCGCAAGGGCGGAGACATGACATATTTCGCCCCTTCAAAGTCAGGCCGCTCGGCGAACGTCTTGTCGGTCACGAGGTATTGGATGAGCGTCTCGATCCATACCTTCACACCGCCCAATTTGCCGTTCACCGCTTCGCGCAGCGCCTCTTCGCAACTGGTGTGGACAACATAGACGTGAGCATCGAGCAGTTTGGCAAACGTCATCAGATGGTGAACGCCTTCGGCCTCGACCAGCGGCGGCCGGCTCTCGTGATGCCATTCGGGGCCGGTCTTCCCCTCGCCCACCAGCTTCTTTTGCAGTTCGAACACCAGGTCGGCATTTTCACAATGAGCGGTCGTGATGACGCCAAGCTTCCTGGCCAGGCGCAGAGTTTTGTAGAGTTCTTCGTCCGTGAGACCGAAGACGCCTTTGTAGGCGAGCAATATCTTGAAGCTGCTGATCCCCCGTTTGACGATCTCGATCATCTCTTTCTCCATTTGATCGTCGTAGCGGCCGACCCCCATGTGAAAGGTAAAGTCGCAGGCGCTCTTGCCCCGGGCTTTACCGAGCCAAAGCTCGAATGATTCCATCGGCCCATCGGTTCGCGTCGGGCAGATCATCTCGATGAAGGTGGTGGTCCCGCCGATCAGCGCGGCTTTGCTGGCGGTCTCGTGGGTGTCTTTGGCGAATAGGCCCGCGCAGGGCAAGTGGATGTGAACGTGGGGATCGATGAAACCGGGGAAGACGTATTGGCCTTTGGCGTCAATGATCTCGGCACCGGGGGGTGGCGTGATGTTGCGGTCGATGCGGGTGATGGTTTCGTCTTCGCACCAGATGTCCGCCACGCAGCGTTCGCTGCTGGTGATGATTTCGCCATTCTTGATGAGAAGAGCCATGTGTTACATTTAGACGCAGGCCGCCAGGATTTACAGCAGAAAAACATTCGCAAATGCAATTCCTGAGAGGGATGTCGGTGATCTGGCGCAGGGTTGCTTTCGGGTCATGCTTAGCCGGAAGGATTCCGGCCTGCGAAACCGCCGGATACCAGAAGGTGGTCATGAACTGATAGTTGGTTTTCCCAGCGGCGTTTTTCTGTTATCTTCTGTTCAAACCCGAGTCAACAATTCCGCACGGAGTCGGAGACTCCGTGGACCGGCAGGTCGGAGACCTGCCCCACGCCCCGTCAAGATGAGAATTGCCGGCTTTTTCCTTGCCTGGTCTGCGAACGGGAAACTATGATGCTTTTGGTGTCCGCTTCCCCGTTTTTCGTGTTCGGCGACCGATAATATTGATCTAATGCTCGATGAGAATTATGAAAACTCTCATAACCCAGGCGTTGTTTTGTAGCCTGGCTTTCGGGGCATCATTCTGGGCGATCACATAAACCTCGGAATCCAGATGTCCTGCTGCCACAACTACTACGTCACGGCCGAAGGCAATGAAAGCGTCTTTTCGGCAGACATTTCCAGCATCTTTTTCGGCCACGGCGTGCTCAAGGAAGCGGGCGAACACGCCAAAGCCCTGGGGATGAACCGGGTCGCGCTGTTTACCGACAAGAGGCTCGGCAGCCTGCCCTATGTCGCTCAGGTGCGCGATTCGCTCAGGGCGGCGGGCCTGGACGTGGTGATCTACGACGAGGTCAAGGTCGAACCGACTGACCAATCGTTTCTCGCCGCAGCCAGGTTCTCGACCGAAGGCAAATTCGACGGCTATGTTTCGGTGGGCGGAGGTTCAGTCATCGACACCTGCAAGGCAGCCAATCTCTATGCCACCTGCCCGGCGGACTTTCTCGATTACGTCAACGCACCCATAGGCGCAGGCAAGCCGGTGCCGGGCTCACTGAAGCCGCACATAGCCTGCCCCACCACCTGCGGCACCGGCTCGGAATGCACCGGCATCACCATTTTCGACCTGCTGGCCATGCAGGTGAAGACCGGCATCGCCTCCAAGCGCCTCAAGCCGTCGCTGGCGTTGATTGACCCCGCCACCACCTACACGCTGCCGAAAAACGTCGTCGCGGCCAGTGGCTTCGATGTGTTGTCGCACGCGCTCGAGTCCTATACCGCAAAGCCTTACACGAAGCGTGTGGCGCCGGGCAAGCCGGCGCTGCGCCCGATGAGCCAGGGCGCGAATCCCTGGAGCGACATTGGCTGCGAGGCGGCGCTGAGGCGTCTGGGCCAGTACCTGGAGCGCGCGGTCAACGACGCTGGCGACCACGAAGCGCGCGATCAGATGATGTACGCGGCGACGCTTGCCGGCATCGCTTTCAGCAATTCCGGCGTGCATGTGCCGCACGGCATGGCATATTCGGTCGCGGGCTTGGTGCGCGACTTCCGACCCGAGGGCTATCCGCAGGAAGAACCGATGGTGCCGCACGGTATGAGCGTGATCGTCAACGCGCCCTCGGTGTTCCGCTTTACCGCCTGTGCCTGCCCCGAGCGCCATATCCACGGTGCTGCCTGGCTGGGGGCAGAGACGAAAGGCGCGACGAACGAAGACGCAGCAGAAATCATCGCCGGGCAATTGATCAAGATGATGAAAGCCACCGGCATCCCCAACGGCGTCGGCGGCGTCGGCTACCTGGATGCCGATGTTCCGGGCCTCACCAAAGGCGCCTGGGCGCAGCAGCGCCTGCTGACCAACGCGCCGCGCGATATCAGCGAAAGGGATCTGGGCGCGCTATACCGCAGCGCCATGCGCTACTGGTAATCGGCGGAAAACCGCGCAGGGCGGGCGTTTCCTGGCGATTGGCCTGAGATGCGCACCATTGCCAGCCGCGAGCATTTTCTTCGAATGAATCCCCTTTCGCTTACCGGGACGATGCGGTAATAAATCAGCAATGTCCGATAGAGAATCCAGATGAAGGCCGATTCTTCCTTACTGTGCCAGGCCCCAGAACTGATGCCTTTTGAATCGCAAACTGCCAGTTTTCATCCGCCACGTCTGTTCAATCGGCGCAACTTTCTACGCGGCGCCGCAGCAGGTGCGGCGGCTGCTTTCCTGCCTTCGACGGTGGTGTCGGCGGCGCCAGCCGGCTTGGTGAGGATCGAAGAGCCCTTTCACGGTGCGATTCTCAGCCACCAACATGGCAAAATCGTCGATGGCGGCCTGGCCATCCGCATCACCGGAACAGCCCCCGCATCCAACCAGGTCACCGTCAACGGACTGCCCGCGCAGCAGGACGGCAACCAGTTTCTTGCCGAGGTCGTCCTTCGCCAAAAAGTCACCGAGATTGTGGCGGCCTCCGGGCTGCCTTCCGCGGGAGGCGAGAGCCGCGTCCGGGTGGTTTGGGATCGAAATTCTCAACCCCGTTATCACTTCGCCTTGGATGACAACATCTATTTTCTGCGCGACATCGCTCGGAAACGGTATAACTCCCTGTTCAATTCCCCCTACCTCAAGCTGCTGAGGGACTTGAACCATAAGTACGGCACACGGTTCTCCGTCAACATCTACTTCGAGTCGGAAGACGGTTTCAAGCTGACCGAATTGTCAGATCGCTACAAGAGTCAATGGAAAGACAACGCACACTGGCTAAAGCTGGCTTTTCACGCCTTCGCCAACAAGCCGGACCGGCCCTACCAGGATGCACCCGCGGAAAAACTCATCGCCGATTATGACCAAGTAGCCGAGCAGATCCAGCGGTTCGCTGGCGCCGGAACTTTTGCGCCCCCGACGAATCTCCATTGGTCCATGGCGCGCCCTGACGGTCTCCACGCCCTGGCCCGGCGGGGTGTGCGATGTCTTAGCGGCTACTTCCGCAAAGCCGACGGGCGATGGGACATCAACTACGGGCTCGATGACCGCCGGTCCGAGTATCTTTCCCGGCACGATTTGTTGATGGATTTCGAGACCGGGATCATCTTCTTCCGCGACGCCATCGTTTGCAACGCTACGGCCCTCGGCCAGATCGCCCCTGTTCTGGACCCGCTCGCCGCAAGCCCTGAACGTCGGGAAACCATCAACCTGTTGAGCCATGAACAATATTTCTGGCCCTTTTACCCCGACTATGAGCCCGATTATGCCCAGCGCATAGAGGCCGCCATCCGCTGGACCACCGATCACGGCTACACACCCTCTTTCTTCCATGAAGGCATCCTGGGCAGCCCGGAACGAGGGTATGGTTGAGCAACTGGATGCATCCAGTTGCTGTAAGCTTCCGAAGTGCGCGCGCTTGCGTTGAAGTGCCAAGCGCGCTTCACGCACACCGCAAACTCCTCATCCGTTTTGCCCTGCCCTCCCTGCTCCAAAAATTCGACCTGTATTGCCGCGCGCCGAGATACCTTCGAGATGCGCCATCAGACAAAACATTCCGCAAATATCTGTTGACGGGGTTCAAGCAGAGGCGCAAGCATACGCCCATGCGCTGCAAGTCAGTCAAAGGCCAGCCCCACTCGGAGGCACTTTCGCAACCCGCTCGCCTTGCCTTTGCGCAGCCGTTGAGTTTCACTCAAGGACAAGCACGCCGGAGCAGCAAAACCACAACGGCTTCTGCCCCTCCCAAATACCACACCACGGAATGCTCCATCGCCACCCGATCCACCTTGTCTTTTCACTTTGTCCCGACATGCGTTAGTCGGCAAACCACAACACGAAAACCCGTATGAACCAATTACGAACCAATGACTTAATCGTGACCTACACCGATGGGACTCACGATCATTTCAAATTCCCATCACAGGCGGATAGTTTTGGCATGGCCAACCTCCTTGAAAAGCTCTTGAGCTCGACCGCTCTGACTTTACAAGTGGGAGACCGGCTCCTGATCATACCTACAGCCAGTATTCGCAGTGTCGAAATTTGTCCCTGTCCCGGCAAGTTGCCCGACCTAGTAATACACGACGTGGAACGTTTGCCAAAAACATAAAATCCGCCTAAACCAGTCGTGCCAGCCAACGCCGGGCGACCGTCTCGTTCCGATGCTGACGCGCTCGTCCCGGCGTGGCGGCACTCATCGTTAGACCGCACCGCCATACTTCCACCTGACACCTGCCGCATTGATCTGAAAGCCTGACGACAGATGAACTCGATCCAAACTTCTTCCACCGCAGACCGCGGCCGGTCCATAGCGTTTCCTGGCGCGCGTCCGGCGCTGGTGCTCCTGATTCTGATCAACCTTTTCAACTACATCGACCGTTACGTGCTGGCGGCGGTGGTGAAGCCGATCAAACAAACGTTCTTTGGCGAGGGCGGCCTGGCCAGCCAAGACGGCGCCCTGGTGACGGTGATGAACTGGTTTGAACGGCGTCTCGGATTCACGCCAGAGGACGCCCTCATCGGCCTGCTGGGGACGGCCTTCATGGTCGTTTACATGCTGGGGGCCCCGGTCTTTGCGCGCCTCGCGGACCGGTGGTCGCGCTGGGTGATCGTCGGTGTCGGTGTGATCTTGTGGAGCCTGGCCAGTGGGGCTTCGGGGCTGGCGGCCACGTTCGTCGCCCTGCTGCTGACGCGCTGCCTTGTCGGGGTTGGCGAAGCGGCTTACGGACCGGTCGCGCCGACGGTGATTGCCGACTATTACCCGGTCAAAGTCCGCGGTCGGGTGCTGGCCTGGTTCTATATGGCCATCCCGGTGGGCAGCGCGCTGGGCTATGTCTTCGGCGATTGGGTGGCCGGGACTTTGTTCGCCGGCCATTCCGACGGCTGGCGGTGGGCATTCTACCTGGTAGTGATCCCCGGGATCATGCTGGGTGTCTGGAGTCTGTTCATGCGCGACCCGCCTCGCGGCCAGGCTGACCTGGACCGCGGCGAGCAGTCGGTGAAAGTCAGGGGACGCGATTATTTAATCCTCCTGCGCACCCCATCTTTTGTGCTCTGCACGCTGGGCATGGCGGCGATGACGTTCGCCATCGGCGGCATCGCGTTCTGGATGCCCTACTACCTCGAAACCCGCCCGGGCGCGCCGGCCAACTCGACGAGGATATTCGGCGCGATCACGGCGCTGGCGGGCGTGGTCGCCACGCTGCTCGGCGGCCTTGCGGGTGACAAACTGCGACGGCGGTTTCCTGGCTCTTACTTTCTGGTGTCCGGCGCGGCCATGCTGACGGGCTTCCCCGTATTCATGGGCGTGCTGTACCTGAATGTTTCGTTCGTGTGGCTTTGGGTGCTGATCTTTTTGACCTGCTTCTGCCTCTTCTTCAACACCGGCCCGACCAACACCATTATCGCCAACGTAACGCATCCCTCGATGCGCGCCGCCGGATTCGCGCTGTGCATCTTTGTCATTCACGCGCTGGGCGATGTCATTTCGCCTGTCATCATCGGGCTCCTGAGCGACCGCTACAACATGAACGTGGCTTTCCTGGCGGTCGGTTTGATGTTTCTAGTGTCCGGCGTGCTGTGGCTGTGCGGCGCGCGCCACCTGGAACGCGACACCAGATTGGCCGTCACAAGACTCCGATCATGAAATCCAATAACCAGAAATATGCAGACGCCCGAGGTGGCAATGGACAACGTAATCCGCTTCGTCAAAGAGAACGACCCCGCCCGATGCCAGTCCTTCGAAGAGGTTTATCGCCAGATCAGGAATTCGCGGGCCCGCCGCGGGCGCGGGACTCGCTTCGGCGTCGTCACGGGCTCCTTCCCGGTCGAGCCAGCCAAAGGCAAGAAAATCAGAGGGTGCCTTCTCGGCTGCGTGCTTTCCAGTCCTGCTACCGTCGCGGAACCTTTTGACATGGAAAAGAGTTCAATAGAGTGCTAAAGAATACTTGCAAAACGAAATCATCATCATTAACGCGCACGACCACTCGCCAAACGTACCCCGTCTTCCACAATCTATGAAGATGTCCGCTTTCTGCTTTCCTCCTCATGGACCTCGCCCAATTTGAAACCGACCTCTGGGAAGCCGCCGACAATCTCCGCGCCAACTCCAAGACCACGGGGGCGACACCTTCCGCCAGGTCGTCCTCTACGGCCAGGAGAAGAACCGCGATGACATCCACATCGCCAAGATGAACCTCGCCGTCCACGGCCTGGAGGGCAAAATCGCCGAGGCCATCACCTATTACCAGGACGAGCACAACCTTGTTGGCAAGTGCGACTTCGTCAGCTCCGGCCACTTGCATCTGCCCCCACCCCTGGCGCTGCCGCACCGCGTCGTCCCCGCGCGCACGGCGGTGACCACGCCCCAGCCTCCGTTGCACAGTTCACTCGACCAACTGGGTCCGGTGACACTGGAGCTGGTTCCGACAGGCCGCAGCGCGCTGGGCCGCGCCTGGCGCCAACTCTTCGAACAGGAACATTATCTGGGGGCTGGTCCGCTCTGCGGCGCGCAGTTGCGTTACCTCATCGCCAGCCCGCACGGTTATCTCGGCGGGCTGGCCTTCAGCGCCGCCGCCCGGCGCTTGGCACCCCGCGATCAGTGGCTGGGTTGGAGCGACGTTGTGCGAGCCGAACATTTGCACCGCGTGGTCAACCAGAGCCGTTTTCTCATCCGGGATCATCTGCAGGTGCCCAATTTGGCATCCCATAGCCTGGCCCAGGCGCTCCAACGCCTGCCCGCCGATTGGCAGGCCCGTTACAGCTATGGCCCGGTGCTGGTAGAAACGTTCGTGGAACGCGCTCGCTTTGCCGGGGTCAGTTACGGGGCGGCCAACTGGCAGGCCATCGGTCTGACTCAAGGCCGCGGCCGGCAGGATACCACCCATCAAAGGCAGCGGGGCCAAAAGATCATCTGGGTGAAGCCGTTGCAGCCAGACTTTCGGGCGGTGTTGAGCGCCGCGCCCAGCCGACCGCGACTGGCGCGACCCGCACCCGTGGCGCTCCCACCGCTCCCGCCGCCCTTGCC
>Ga0194053_10002650_pt1 | contig 10451 bp, 7 predicted proteins | sample SepL228m_MetaG_FD_161684 | JGI IMG/M metagenome (GOLD analysis project Ga0194053, IMG submission 161684) | Anoxic zone freshwater microbial communities from boreal shield lake in IISD Experimental Lakes Area, Ontario, Canada - Sep2016-L227-8m | ecosystem: Environmental > Aquatic > Freshwater >...
CCCCCTTCAGCACGATGCCCGCCACGGCCGCCCGGGACCTCCTCAGCCGGGCCGAGATCGCCCTGCCCGAGCTCCGGCCCGAGGCGGCCCCCGAGGCCCGGGTTGAGCTCCCGGTGGAGGAGGATCTCCTCATCCTCACCGCCGAGGACCTGTGGCCCGAAGAAGCCGCGGTCGTCACGGTGCCCGAGGTGCCGGAGGAGGTGGCCACCTATCCCACCTCCGTGCCCGCAGCGCACCTGGAGCTCGAGGAGCTGGACCTGGACAGCCTGCAGGACCTCACCGGAGTTTTCCTCTCCGGGTCGGTGGCTGAGCCCGAGATTGAGCCCGAGCCTGAGATTGAGATTGAGCCTGAGATTGAGACTGAGCCCGAGCCTGAGATTGAGCCTGAGCTCGAACTGGAGCCCACGCCCGAGCTGCCGCTGGAGCTCGAGCCCGAGCTGAACCTTGCCCCCGAGCTGGCCCCGTTGCCGGAGCCTGCGCAGGACGTGCTGGAGGATTCCTTCGCCGCCTTCCCGGACCTGGATGTCCTGGACAGCCTGCCTGCGGACTGGTCCTTGCCTGAGGGCCCCGACACCAGCTTGGCGGCCGACCTGGCCGACGCTGGGATGCCCGCCCTGCCCGAACCCGAGCCGGTGCCCGTCGCGCCCGCCCTGCCTGACGCAGCGGGGCAGACCCCTGCCGCCCCTGGTCCGGTTCCGGGCGTCTCCCCCGAGCAGGCCCAGGTGCTGCTGCAGGCGCTGCTGGCCGATCCCGCGCTGATGGATGCCCTGGCCAAGGCCGTGGTGGCCCGCTTGGGGGATGAGGTCCTCCGCGAGCTCGCCTGGGAGATCATGCCGGAACTGGCGGGAAGATTGCAGAGTCAGGCGCATGACCCTTCCTGAGTTCCTGTCCGCTGGGCTGCGCCCATGATCACCGGCTACAACACCGACGTTCGCCATGGCAACCGGGTGTTCCATGTCCAGACGGAGGACAAGGGCCTCGCCAATCCCAAGATCGAAACCCTGATCTACGTGGGCGGTGAAATCCTGGACAACTACAGGTCCTCCTACGAGGACCTGCTGGCGACGACGGTGATCTCAGAGCCGATCATCCAGGAGCGCATGGACGAGCAGCACCGGGCGGTCATCCGGGACATCAAGAACGGGAAATACGACCTGACTCCCCCCGATCTGCTGGAGCAGCAGGCCTTCAATGACCGCCCCCTGGACCAGGCCATCCTTGAATTCCTGCAGCAGGAAGGCGATGTGGACACCCTGGAGATGGTCCTCGACCAGCCCATGCGGCCGACCTTCGGCGCCCCCTTCCGGGTGCAGGTCCAGGCACGGCTCTGCCAGAGCCAGGCTCCCGTGGCGGGGGCCGAGGTGGCCGTGAAGCTGGTGTCCAGCCTCAAGAAGGCCACAGGGTTGCTGGCCGGACGGACGGATCCCAGCGGTCGCTTTGTGGGGGACGTGCAGATCCCCCCCAGCCAGCCCGGTCAGTGCGCGGTGGTGGTCAGCTGCACCAGTGACCAGGGATTTGACGAGGTAAAAGCGGTCGTAGTCCTTTAAAAAAGCCGCAAAGTCTAGATTATAACTCAAGCGTGCTTTTCATCTGCGTCCTACATTATTTGCCTTAGGTGAGGCGGTAATGCATGGCTAGAGATGAATCCAAGCTCTTGAGCATCGGCGATGTGCGCGCCGAAACAGGTCTGACGGCAGATGTCGTCCGGGTGTGGGAGCGCCGCTACGGCTTCCCCGCCCCCGTGCGGATGCCTTCCGGCCACCGGCGCTACCACCTCGATGACCTCCGCCTCCTGAAGCTCATGGCCGAGGCCGTGGCCCAGGGGCACCGGCCCGCCCTGGTGGTGCGCGCTGACGAAGCCTCGCTCAAGCAGATGATCCTCCCCGATGGCAACCAGCGGGTGGAGGAGCTCTTCGAGGCCGTGCTGGTCATGGACACCGACCAGATACAGGCCCTCCTGCACAAGTATCTGGGTCAGCTGGGCTGGCGGCTGTTTCTGGTGCAGGTGGTGTCGCCGCTCCTCGACCGGGTGGGCATCGCTTGGGCCGACAACACCATCGGCGCCCACCACGAGCACCTGCTCTCGGAGGTGCTGGAGGACTTCCTGCGCAAGCTGCGCCAGGAGTTCCATATCCTGCCCGGTCGGGGCAAGGTGCTCCTCTGCACCCTGCCCGGGGAGCGCCACCGGCTCGGTCTCCTCATAGCAGCCCTGGCCTACGCAGCCTACGGTGCCCGCACCGAGCTGCTGGGCGTGGACCTGCCGCTCAACAGCATCGCCCAGGCCGCCAAGATCCTGAAGGTGGATCGGGTGGCCGTGAGCCTCTCGGTCCAGTTCACGGGCGAGCCGGTGCGGCGGATGCTTGTGGAGCTCAAGGACCGCCTGCCCCCGGAGTGCAAGCTGCTGATTGGCGGCAAGGGCGCCGCCCGCACCCGCCGGGTCGATGGTGTCGGCCGGATGATCGAGCTGGAGCTGGGCTAAGGCTCAGGGCCCTTCGGGGCCACGGTCCTCCGGGCTCCACTGCCGCTTCAGGCGGTGCAGCAGGAGCCGGAGCTCCAGGAGCAGGGGGCGGGCCGCCAGGAAGCAGAGGAAACCGGCCAGGGGCACGGTGACCTTGAACCCGATGTGCTTGAACCCTAGGGCCCCCACCACCCCGCCACCCAGGAAGGAGGCGAGGATCAGCAGCAGCAGGGTCAGCTTCTGGCGGTTGGCGACGATGCGCTCCCGGCCATGGCGGTGGTGGACGTTCACGTAGGTGAGCCGGCTCAGCTCGATGCCGATGTCCGTGACCGTGCCCGTCAGATGGGTGGTGCGGACGGCCGCGCCGGAGATGATGGACGTCACGGCGTTGTGCAGGCCCATGATGAAGCAGAGCAGCATGACGGTCATGGGCAGCGTGAACTGGACCTCCTCCTGGAGGCGGTTCCCCATGAAGCCGAACACCAGCATCAGCGCCGCCTCCAGCACCAGGGTGATGGCGTAGCGGCTGCGCATCCGGCGCCGCTGGCCGAAGCTGATGAGCGAGGTGCACACGAAGGCTCCGGCGAAGAAGCTGATCATCATGGCCAAGGCCGCCAGGACCGTGGTCACGTCGCCCTCGGCAGCCTCGTCGGCCATGGCGGAGACCACGCCCGTCATGTGCGAGGTGTAGTGCCCCACCGCCAGGAAGCCGCCCGCGTTCACGGCGCCGGCCACGAAGGCCATGGCCCAGGCCAGCTGGCGGTTGAGGGACTCGGAGCGCAGGGCCCCCTCCCGCACCAGCAGCTTCTCCTGGATGGGCAGGGTGGCCAGGGCCGACTCGATGGCGGACTGCAGCTGCTGGCCGTCCAGACGGTTCCTCAGCAGCCTCCGGAGATACCGGGCCACGATCAGCTGAATCGCTCTGGGAATGCGGCGCATCTCTTCCAGTCTAGCGGCCAGGGGCGGAAGCCTGCAGGCCCTGGGCCTCACCCGCTAGACTAGCCCCTATGCGAAAGATCATCCTCCTCCACACTGGCGGCACCCTCGGCATGGCGCCCAGCGGCGATCCCGTGGCGCTCGCGCCGGGTCCTTTCCTCGACCACCTGCTGGAGCAGGTCCCCGAGCTGGGCCAGCTGGCGCAGCTGGCTGTGGAGGTGCCCTTCAACCAGGACTCCGCCTGCCTCGAGCCCGCCGACATCCTGGAGCTGGCCCGGCGGGTGCGCGGCGCCGGCAGTGACTTCGACGGCTTCGTCATCATCCACGGCACCGACACCATGGCCTTCACGGCCTCGGTGCTGGGCTTCCTACTGGCCGACCTGGGCAAGCCCGTGGTGCTCACGGGCAGCCAGCGGCCCCTGGCCTTCGTGCGCAGCGACGCCCGCAGCAACCTGGTCAACGCCGTGGATCTGGCCTGCCGGGCGATCCCCGAGACCGGCATCTGCTTTGGCACCCACTGGCTGCGGGGCGTGGCCACGGACAAGCTGAGCGTCAGCCTGTTCGAGGCCTTCCAGAGCCCGAACCTGGCGCCCCTGGCGGAGATCGGCGCCGAGATCCGCCTCCACCCGGACGCGGGCCAGTTCGTGCGCCGGGTGCCCGCAGGCCTGGGCGCGGCGCTGGAGCTGGGCATCCACACCCTGACCCCCCACCCGGGCATGCCCTGGAGTCCCGCTCCCGCGGGCGCCAGGGCCGTGCTCATCCAGGCCTTCGGCGCGGGCAACCTGCCCATGGACCGACCCGACCTCAGAACCCTGGTGGAGGACTGTGCCCGGCGCCAGCTCCCCGTGGTGGTGACCTCCCAGTGCCCGCATGGCGGGGTGGATCTCTCCGCCTACGAGATGGGCCGCAAGATTGAGGCCCTGGGCGCCATCTCCGGCGGCCTGCACACCCGCTGGACCGCCCTGGCCAAGCTGGGTCTGGTGCTGGGCGCGGGTGGGGGGATCGAAGAGGTCCGCGCAGCGTTTGGGGTACAGTGGGCCGGTGAGCCCATGCCAGACGGAGCGTGGCCGCAGACCTGAGGACGCTTGATTCCCTCCTCGCCGGGGCCCGACTGCGCAGGCTCCCGCGGAGCCTGCTTCGTCACCCGGCGGTCGGGAGGGCCGGTGAGCCCATGCCAGACGGAGCGTGGCCGCAGACCTGAGGACGCTTGATTCCCTCCTCGCCGGGGCCCGACTGCGCAGGCTCCCGCGGAGCCTGCTTCGTCACCCGGCGGTCGGGAGGGCCGGTGAGCCCATGCCAGACGGAGCGTGGCCGCAGACCTGAGGACGCTTGATTCCCTCCCTGTGGGGGCCCCCTAGGGTAGGCGAGGGTCTAAGCGCCGCCAGCCAAGGCCTGGCCCCCTGGCCTGGATTTGCGTGGCCGCTTAGGGGTGGGATTGGAGGTTGCTGGTCGCAAGGAAAAATACTTGTGTGACTAATGGATATTCCTTGGAACTAAAGAGAATAATTTGATTGTACGGACAAACACATGGGTGAACGCCTGTTGTAATTGGCCGAAAGGTTCCGGTGTTTTTATAAATAGCTGGAAAAACCTCAATGGACTCATGCATACTCAATGGACTTCCGATTACCAGATGCGCTCATCAAGGCCGTGTAATCCCCCTCCCCCTCCAATTAAAGGAAGGAACCAATGAGAGTTACCCTTCGACGCACACTCATGGCTGTCCTGTTGGCTGCAGGTGTGGCCGCATCCGCTCAGGACCCCTGGAGCCTAGCCTTCAAGATGGGTGGTGGGCAGACCTTCCAGGATGCCAAGACCTTCACCGGCAATGCCGGCTATGCCTGGGGTGGCGATTTCGAGCTCGGCTACCGCCTCTCGAAGGACACCCAGATGGTCTATACCCTGGGATACCGGTTTTTCCCTGGTGATTTCCAACAGGTCTCCCTGGCCCCCGCAACGCTGCCCGTGCAGACAGCGGCCGGCGCCTACACCCTGGATACCCGCATCCGCAAGGCAGAGTTGGAAGGGTTCCAGTTGGGCGTGCTCTACCGGGAGAACCTCACCTTTGAGGGCTACTACTGGCAGGCAGGCCTCCGCGTGGGCATCAACCGGGCCAAGGTCGTGGACACCGGCACCAGCTTCACCCAGACCGTAACGACCGCCAACACCGCTGGCTCCATCACCAAACTGCAGGTGATCAACTCGCAGCAAGAGAAGAAGACCTTCTCTCCAGGTGTGGTGGTCGGTCTTGGCTATCGCTTCACCGACACCTACAGCCTGGAAGCGAACGCCTACACGCTGCGGGCCGCCAACCCCGTCTCAGGCAACTTGCTGACCGGTTCGGCCTACGAGCTGATCTTCGGCATCCGGTTCTGACCGAGCCCCTCTGGAGACAATGACCCATGCGAAGCCTTTCCCGTAATCTTTCCCTGATGGCGCTGGCGCTGGTCGCCACCCCCGTCCTGATGGCCCAGGAATCCACCGGCCAGGTGGTGGGCACCGTGAAGACCAAGGCCGGAGAAGTCCTGGCCGGCGTCGAAGTCCGGTTCGTTTCGCCCTCGCTGCAGGGCGTCCGCATCGTGGTTTCCGATGCCAGGGGTGCCTTCCGCGCACCGCTGCTGCCACCGGGCTCCTACCACATCACCCCAGTCAAGTCCGGTTTCCTGTCCCCCAAGATCGAGGTCGAAGTCGGCCTCGGCCAGGTGGTCCGCCAGGAGATCCTGATGGCCTCGGCCCAGTCCGCTGCCACCGTTGAAGTGGTGGCCACGGCCGCCACCGTCGACAAGTCCGATGTGAAGACCGCCTCCAACGTGTCCTCCGATCTGCTCGATCTCCTGCCCCGGGCCACCCGTGGCATGGACACCGCCGCCTTCCTCGCCCCCGGCGTGGCGGTCGGCCTGAACAGCCGTGTCATGATCCGCGGCGGCAACTCCACAGAGAACCGCTTCCTGCTGAACGGCACGGACATCGCCGACAACGTCTTCGGCAACACCGACGGCCGTGGCTACTACGTGGATGACAGCATCCAGGAGATGCAGGTCATCCAGTCCCCGGTGAACGCCCGTTACGGCGGCTTCACGGGCGGCGTCATCAACGCCCTGACCAAGCGTGGCGGCAACGAGTGGACCGGCACCCTCCGCGGCAACTACTCCCGCCCCGACTGGAGCGCCAAGGCTCCTCTGGGCATGCGCCCACTGGGCGCCCCCGTCTCTAACGCGGGTAGCACCTGGGGTGAGGACGTCGAGAGCCGCGAGGTCACCCTGAACATGGGCGGCCCGATCCTCAAGGACAAGCTCTGGTTCTCGATCTCCACCAAGCTCTTCCCGACTTCGGCCTCGCCCGCGGTCCTGAACAGCACCCTGGACCTCAACGTGTATGACCCCACCGCGCCAGCCAACACGAGAGCCTTCGCCTCTGGCGTTGGCCAGTCCGGGACGCCCTACAGCGTGATGTCGAAGACCAAGTTCTACGAGGTCAAGCTGACCTACGCCATCAACGCCTCCCACACCCTGGAGCTGGCGGGCAACACCAACACCGTGAACCAGCTCAACCGCATCTACTGGGCCTCTCCGGTGGCGGACCCCCTCATTCCCCAGGACACTAAGAACGACTACAAGACCCTGGCCTATACGGGCGTCATCGGGAGCAACCTCACCATCGAGGCCCGCATCGCCAAGAAGCACCAGGCCCTCATCGCCGGTGGCGACCCCGCTCTGGGTGACCCCATCCGCTCTGCCTACAGCAATGGCTCCTACTACGCCTTCCAGAACGGCACCTTCAACCACGCGGACGGCGGCGACAACCGCGACATCGACACCTACACCGCCAATGTCCAGTGGTACAGCCCCAGCACCGCCCTCGGCACCCACACCGTGGACGTCGGCTTCGAGATCCTGAAGCAGGGGCGCCAGGCTGCCAACGACCAGTCCCCCACCAGCCGCATCTTCTACACCTGGGGCCGCAACGCTGACGGCACCTACCGTGTGGCCGGCGGCACTGGCGTGGGCGTCTACGGACCCACCTCGCTGAGCATCAACCGTGTCTACCTCTACTTCACGGACAAGGGCAAGGCTCAAACCGACTTCCACAGCTACTACATCAACGACCTCTGGGCCATCAACAACAAGTTCCAGATGATGTTCGGCCTCCGCTACGACCAGGTCGAGGGCAGCGACACGCTGGGATCTCCCATCGTCAAATCCAGCGCGCTCAGCCCCCGCGTCCAGGCCACCTGGGACCTGAAGGGCGACCAGAGCTGGCTGCTGGTGGGCAGCTTCGCCCGCTACACCGGCAAGCTGAACGACAGCTTCACCAACCTGTTCACCTACGCTGGCAACCCCCAGTCCGAGATCTATGCCTGGGCCGGCGCGCAGAACAACGCCGCGACCTATGCCCAGATCGTCAACCTCGCCAACTGGAACATCTCCGCGGCGGGCCTGCAGGCTTACGGCGGCCCCAAGAACCGCGTCCTGGATCCCGCCACCAAGGCCCCCTATAACGATGAGTACAGCCTGGGGCTGAAGCACCAGTGGCAGGATGGCTCCAACATCCGGTTCGCCTACAACCAGCGCAAGGGTGGCCACTTCTTCAATGACTTTGCCTCCGTCGGCAATGAAGTTGTGGTCCCCATGAAGTTCTCCTCGGGCAGCAGCCAGGTCATTAAGTGGACCTATACGACGGATGACCGCATGACCCGCGAGTACAAGAACCTCGAGGTCGAGTGGAACTCCCGGCTCTCCGCCCTCTGGAACTTCGGCGGCAACTACACCTACTCCATCCTGCAGGGCAACGGGGAAGGCTCAGAAGGCAGCAACCCGGCAGTCTCCGCCGACACCATCGGCGACTTCGAGGCCGTGCACGTGGCAGCGGGACGGGATTTCAGCTACTACGCACCCACCGGCTACCTGACCGGGGACCAGCGCCACCGCGCCAGCCTCTGGCTGAGCTACACGGATAAGAACAAGGCCGGGGCTTCGCTCTACGGCTCACTGATGTTCAACTACCGCAGCGGCACGGCCTACAGCCTGACCCGCTCCAACTACTTCGAGGCCCAGGACCAGGCCAAGGCCGCCTTGAATCCTGTCTATACCCAATACCCCAACACCTACGGTCGCTACTTCGGTGAGCGGGGCATGGGCCGCTTCAATGATTACTTCGGCTTCGACCTGAAGCTGGGCTATGAAGTGCCCATCAGCAAGGTCAGGTTCTTCGCGGAAGTGACCATCGCCAACCTGTTCAACCACTGGCAGCTGGTCTCCTACGACACCACCAGCACCGCAGGTACCGCCGCGATGCCCACTGGTGGAGCCCTGTCCGACTTCTCTGCTCAGCGACTCAGTGGCCTTGGCACCGCGGCTTCAGGCTTCGGCACCTATGGTCCCGGCAACTACGCCGGAGGCCGGTCCGTTGCCCTGTCCACCGGCTTCAAGTGGTAATCCGAACTTTCCCCTGGAGATGAACCCATGAAACTCATGCGCACCTTGTCGGCGCTTTCCCTCCTGGCCCTTCCCCTGACCGCTCAGGTCGCGGTGGAGGCCAATGTCAGCGCCGTGATCGCCACCCAGGACATGACCAAAATGGTCGCCGGGAGCAGCGTTAGCGGTACCAATACTGCAAACCTCGCCGGCGCCTCTCTCGGCGCAGCCCTCCGCATCCCCATCTCAGAGGATTTCGGTCACCGGATCCATGTGAACCTGATGGGTTTCAAGGGAACGAGCGGAAGCGGCCTGGAAGGCTCGGCGCCCAAGCACCTCTCGCTCGGCTGGGATGTGACCCAGAAGCTCGGGAAGGACTGGACGGTCTTTGGCGGCCTTATGGCCGTGAAGTGGAAGCAGGACGACAGCAAGATCACTGACCCCAACTACGGTGACATTGCTCGTCCTTCAGGCAATGCTCTGCAGTTCCCCAGCACCGCCAACACCAACAACTCCGCAAAGGGCACCAAGTTCGGCGCCCGCATTGGCGTGGAGAAGGCCTTGAGCAAGGCCTGGGCTTTCAGCCTCTCCTTCCAGCAGACCGAGTTCAACAAAATCTATACCCCCAGTTGGCTCAACGTCGGCTTCACTTACCGCTTCGGCAAGTAGCCCTAGCTGCCACCACTCCAGGAGGGGCCTCGGCCCCTCCTGTTTTTTTGCCTTCGGAAGGCTCGGAACGAGCTTGTTCCCAGGGCGAAGCCGTCGGAGTCCCACGCCCCGGCGGCAGCCAGGTAAACTGAAGGTTTCCGGGATTCCCAGATGCTCGACGCCAACCTCCTGCGCAACGACCTCGACGCCGTGGCGGCCCGCCTCGCCGAGCGGGGCTACACGCTGGACACGGCCCGCTACCAGGAGCTGGATCAGCGTCGTCGGGCTGTACTGCAGGAGGCCGAGGCCCTGAAGGCCGAGCGCAACCGCGTCAGCGAAGAGGTGGGCCGGCTCAAGCGGGCCAAGGAGAACGCGGAGGCCCTCATCGCCCAGCAGCGGGAGGTGGGCGACAAGCTCAAAGCACTGGAGGCCGCCGAGCGGGAGATCGAGGCCGCCTTCAAGGAGTTCCTCGCGGGCATTCCGAACCCGCCCCACGCCAGCGTGCCTTCGGGCCGGGACGAGCACGCCAACGTCGAGATCAAGCGCTGGGGCCAGCTGCCGGAGATTGCCGCACCCAAGGACCACGTGGAGCTGGGCACGGCCCTGGGCATCCTGGACCTGGACCGCGCGGCCAAGCTGAGCGGCGCCCGCTTCGCGGTGCTCAAGGGGCTCGGTGCCAAGCTGGAGCGCGCCCTCATCACCTTCATGCTCGACCGGCAGACGGGTGCGGGCTACACCGAGATCATCCCGCCCTACCTGGTGAATCCCGAGAGCATGTACGGCACGGGCCAGCTGCCGAAGTTCGAGCAGGACCTGTTCAAGGTGGCCCACGGCGACGGCGCGCTGTACCTAATCCCCACGGCCGAGGTGCCGGTCACCAACCTCTACCGGGACGAGATCCTGCCCGCGGAAGCCCTGCCCATGCGCCACTGCGCCTTCACCCCCTGCTTCCGCAGCGAGGCGGGCAGCTACGGCCGGGACACCAAGGGCATCAT
>Ga0194053_10002651_pt1 | contig 10451 bp, 9 predicted proteins | sample SepL228m_MetaG_FD_161684 | JGI IMG/M metagenome (GOLD analysis project Ga0194053, IMG submission 161684) | Anoxic zone freshwater microbial communities from boreal shield lake in IISD Experimental Lakes Area, Ontario, Canada - Sep2016-L227-8m | ecosystem: Environmental > Aquatic > Freshwater >...
CCGCCAAAGAACGTATGGCCCTACATATTAGGAACTTTCAGCTTGTGAAAACTGTCCACTTTTGAACAGGCGAGAATTCCACTTTTGAACCGTCGCCGACACTTGCTTTTAAGAGCCTCGATTTGCCCGTCCTTTTCCAGTAGGCGCTCCACCGCCTTCCCGTGCATCCGCTTGTAATAATGCGCATCCTTCCGGTCCGTGATCGCCCGCGCCCGCCAAGCCCCGCTTTCCTCCCGCAGCCGGACATTTTCGCAAAGCAAGCTCGCCACATAGGCCGGAGAAAAGTCTCCCCGCATCGGCTCCTGCGTGTCGGAATTTTCTGCCAGTGGCGGTTCGGTGGGCGGCATTCGCTTCGCACCATAGCGAGCGGAATTCCGCGTGTCCCGCAAAAAATCACTTCACCCCAAACTTTTTTTCACACGGGGTTCACCGAATATTTACGAATATTTCACCTGTTTTTCATCGCTCATGCGGAAAATATACAAGCAAAATCATCTCGTTGGTAAGCTTCATGAATAGACAGCCTGTTTGATGCGCGTAAAGATACTGTCCTATGAAAACTCGAAATTACGCCCCCGGAGGGCCGAAAGCGATTTCCTATCAGCAACCTATGACAAGACGAACCAATCTTCAGGTCTGGACGCTCGTAACGCTCGCGGCGACAGCGTTCGCAACGCAAACGGCAACAGCCAAGGAGTTACACACAATGGACAAGATCGTGTTCGACTGGACGAGGTTGAACGCCCAGGCGCAGGAGGAGGCGTTAAAGCCGATCAGGCCCGGAGTGCCAGGAGAAGCCCCCTTCTGGAACGTTCATGCGAGACAGTTTACCTATGTCCCGGCCTTTGACTTCAAACCCGTGGAGGGCGCAACCGCGTACCGCTTTGATTGCACGGTGGCGGCCACGGGAAAGAAGTTCTCCTGTACGCTGCCGCGGCCCTATGATCCCATCGTCCCCTTGTGGAAAGAGCTGCCCCAGGCTTCGACGGTCGACCTGAAGGTGCTGGCGCTCGACGCCCAGGGGACGGTGATCAAGGAAGTGGGTTCGCGGGCGTTCATGCGATGGGCCTGGTTCCACGGGCCATACACCCCGGGGAAAAACGCCTACGCAGACTGTTGCTTCAAGTCGTTGCGCCACGTTTTTAAGGAGTCCTATGTCCAGGAACTGGGAAGGACTGGCGTCCCTGACGTTGGAAAATATCGTTATTTCTGTTATCCGTCAAAAATGCTTTCCGCAATCGTTTCCGGTCTCTGCGTCTATGCGGCTAACGCGCCGGACGATCGAGAGAAAGCCTTGCAGATCGCCAGGAAGGCTGCCGACTGGCTGATTGGAGCCAGTCTTCCCGCCGGCACGCCCTTCGAATACCTGCCGCCCACCTACCTGGGAGAGAATGCGACGGCCAAAGACCGGAACCATGTGCTGATGATGATCTATCCCATCGACGTCGCGAAAAGCTATCTGTACCTCTACGAAGCCGTCCATGACGCGAAATACCTGAAGGCCGCCGAACGAATTGTGGCGACCTACCGGCGGCTCCAGACGCCGGCTGGCAGTTGGCCCCTCCTTTGCGACAGCCGCGCGGGAAAACCGCTCGGGGGTAATGTGATCGTTCCCGACACGTACCTCTTCCTCTGTGACATGCTGGAGAAAGCCGGCTCGGACGCCGCCGGGGATTCCAAGGCCAGAGCGTTGGCCTGGCTCCAGGAAAACCCGCTCAAGACCTTCAATTGGGAAGGACAGTTCGAGGACACGTCCGCCAGCGAACGGTATCGGAATTTGAGCAAGGGGCAGGCCTGCTCGGTGGCGCGCTACCTCCTCGCCCATAGGAAAGACGCCCCTTCCTACCTCAAACAGGCGGAAGAGTTGCTGCGCTACGCGGAGGATCAGTTCGTCATGTGGGAGGATTGCGTTGTCCCCCCGGCCAGGATGGTGGAAATGTTTGGCAAAAAGGAGACGGTTGGTCGCCGTGGAGGTTCCTTGTATCCCTGCGCCTTGGAGCAGTATGGATGGATGATGCCCATCGGCGCTAGTGCCTCCGACTTGATTGGGGGTTGGGCCAAAATGTACGAAGCCACCGGCGACAGACTCTGGCTAGCGAAGGCCATGGCGCTTGGCGACTCCATGACCCGCTCGCAACACCCCGACGGGTTCCTTCCCACTTACTGGTACAATGGAGCCAGCGGAGGCGATGACTGGTTGAATTGCGAGATAGTGTCCGCGGTGACGATGAACGACCTCGACGCGGCATGTGATGCGGAGGCCGTTCAGAAATAGTCGGGTGAACCTATGACAAGACGAACCAATCTTCAGGTCTGGATGCTCGTAACGCTCGCGGCAACAGCGTTCGCAACGCAAACGGTAACCGCCAAGGAACTTCTTGCCTATGACTTCGAAACGCAGTCGCAGATCGACGCTTCCGCTGCGGCCATCGGGAAGAACTGCGAGGCCGTTCCCACTGACAAGGAAGTCCATTCCGGCAAGCAGGCGCGCAAAGAGGCCCTCCTTCGTGGCAATGTTGCGGAGGTGGAAACCGCTTTGGGCTACTTCGCCAACAACGTGTCGCGCATGCAATACGGCACCTTCCGGGCCAAAAATTACTTCATCGGCTCCGGGGTCGTCGAAGCCGGCTGCCGCTCACTCATCGGAAAACGATGCAAGCAATCGGGCATGTTCTGGGGCGAGCCAGGCGCGGATAAAATCCTCGCCTTCCGCTGCATCCATGCCAGCCGCAGGATGGACTCGTTCTGGAAACACCACCTCAACTCACGCGCCGCTGAGAACGACACGCTCCCTCTCGCTGCATGATTGAAGATTATTGTCCTGCACCCATCAAACAGGCTGTCTATTCGTGAAGCTTGCCAACGAGATGATTTTGCTTGTATATTTTCCGCATGAGCGATGAAAAACAGTGGTCTCTATCCCTCCTTGAGCAGGTTGAAATCAACCCTCGTATTGCCTATTGCGGCCAGCCCGACTTGGCGTGGTGCGACTGCGAACGGACGCTACAGCATTTTACTTGGTGGGAAGTCCGCAGCGGTTGCGCACAAGTTACGACGACGCATGGCACGGTGATCGTCGAGGCCGGCGAGTGGCTTCTTATACCTCATGGTGTTTGGCGGCATCAGGTTTTGAAAAAAGGAACACACTTAACTTCGTTGAATTTTCAAGCCGTTTGGCCGAACGGAAGACCGGTGTTAACATTATTGAATCCGATAACAGGTCCCAATCGGAACAAGTTGGCAACATTGGCTCGTTCGGTCTGCAGAGTTGTCAATCGGACTGAAGCGAATCGCGCGAAACCACTCCTTGATCGAGAAGTGTCTTTGTCGGATTGGTTAAGCTTTCGCTCACTTCTCCTATCGTTCTTCAACGAACTTGTAAAATGTGCCATGTCAAAGGGAGGGGCTCTTTTGGGACCGTCTTCAGGGGATTCCCGATTAGATACTATTCTGAGTGAACTCCGTCGTGATTTATACGCTGGTCCGCTTCCGTATACAGGTTGGGGCGCTCGTCTGGGCGTGGGGCGCTCTCAAATTGATCGTCTGGCCCAGCGATATTTGGGATGCGGACTCAAAACGATACGAGATGCTTTTTTGCAAGATGAAATACGTCACCACTTTGCACTTGGAAAACTTTCGGCAAAAGAATTGGCGGCTAAATTTCATTTTTCAGATGCGGCTCATTTTAGCCGATGGGTTCAGAGAGCGACCGGCCATTCTCCTAAAGACCTTCGCCATATGACAATTGAAAACAGAACACAGACATTTCATAGCACGTGGGCATGAGCTGTCGATCCACTGGTCGTCGTCGAGTTCGGTGGGGGTGAAGACCGACGGATCGGGGGTATACCCCCATTGGTTTCGAAATTCATAGCCGGACTCGAAGACCTGGACATCGAGTTGAATGATAACACCGACGCCGCGTTCAAGCCATTCGACCTAAGCCGGCGTGGGTAATACGAGATTTTTTCGATGCGACATATTTTTATAATTGAGTGAATTGGACAGTCAGTTCGCTTGAGATCCAAGCGCTTCGACGTATTTTCTCATTTCTTGGATGAGAAGATCCTTCGTCGTGGCATTCTCTTTTTTCGCCTGTTCTACCAGCATCTCATACTCGTCGATCCGCATGAAGGAATCGACAAAGTTGTTGATGCCTGCGGGCATGCTGGTGAGTTTGTTCCAATCCTTGCGGTAGCCCTTGATCGCCTCTGTGCCAACGCCCAGGCTCTCCAGGACAGTCGCTGCCAGAAGTTGGTTCCCATACCCGTTCATATGAACGCCATCGACGGTGAGCTGCAATCCCTTCTCTCCTGCGCCGCGTTTGAGCTCGCTGCGCATCTGCTCGTCGTTGTCTGCAAAGGGCAGCTTCCGATCCCGGACCAGTTCGCGAAGGAACTGGTTAAATGGCTCGATGTCCCTGTTGGCAACGCTGTTCAAGTCCTCATTTCGCACGGCCGCGCTCAGATGATGTTCTTGACGAATTCCAAACTTGTCTTGAGATCCACGAGGGGATCGCGCAGATGGTTGTCGTGTTCAATATGAATCCAGCCTTCCCATCCTACTTTCAGAAGCATTTCAATGACCCCGGCATTGCTGAATCCGTTGTTGCCGGCGCCAAGCTCGCAGAAACGGTATTCCTGGCTGCCGTCCTGGCGGTCCTTGCGTGTGCCGCCTGTGAGAAACACGTCCTTAAGATGCATGACCGAGATGCGCTGATGATATTTCTTGACGATTTCAACCGGATCTCCGCCTGCCATGCTGAGATGTCCGGTATCAAATACAATGCCGGTATCGGGGCAGGCTTTAAGAAAAGCTTCAAGTTCCTTCTGGTTTTCAATACGTGAATCCATATGGTTGTGAATGGATGCGGTCACTCCCCAGCGGCGGCAAGCTTTGGCCATGGCGTTACACCTGCGGCAATAGACTTTGAAATCAACCACGCGATCTCCCTGTCCGGGAGAAAGCCAGACATAGTTCTTGCCAAGCGCTGCGGTCCACTCGGTCGAAACCTGGACACTTGGGCCGCGGCATGTGCTGAAATCCATTCCGAGCTTGCGGTACAATGCCGCCTTGTAAAGCGCATCCGACGGGCTCACCGCCTCAAGCCGCTCCGTCCCGTTGAATCCCAGTTTTTTCAGATCCTGCAGGCGGTCCTCAATATCGTAAAGACCGCCATGCCAAACGTTCATCCCGTAATCGGCAACTCCATATTTCATCATATGACTCTCCTTTGTTTTAGTTCTACGCATAATATCGTGATTCTGTGAAGGCATTTTCAGGCCTTTGCTTTTTTGTTGATTCTTCATATTTTAGTCTCCGTCCTCGTTCTATCTCATGCGGAAGGTGCGAAGGGGCTTCCTTCTCTGATGCGGTCAAGGACAACATACGTCGCAAGCGCGCTTTCCGGTTCCACGAGCAATCGGCCCCTTTTTCTGACGGCGGCATACAGGTTGTCGTAGTAGGTCTGATACTGCCCTTCGGGCTTGATGTCCACCTCTGACTCTTCCCAAGGAATGGTTTCCGCCGGGATCACACCATACTGCCGTCCAATGGCGTAGTGCAGATCGTTGATAGCGATTGGCGGAAGCTTTGCGGGGTTGAAGCGCTTGACAGAAAGCTTGCCGTTGAGGATCCACAGGGTGCCGTACGCTCCCATCACGCACCAGGAGGGTTCGGGTGCCGCGCAGACGGACGTCATGTCGATGTCGAGCGTCATCCCGCTTTCCCCTCGGATGATCGCCTTGATGTCGTCCTCGGCGTCGCCGGGATTGAAGACATGTTTGACGTCTCCCCAGACGTCCTTGATCGGGGAATCGAGGAGTTGGAGGCATTGGTCCACCAGGTGGATGCCCCAGTTGCCGGTCATGCCGCCCCCGTATTTCCGCAACGTCTGCCAGTCGTTCCTGCGGCCGAAGCCTTGGGCGCGCCGCTTGATCCGGAACACGCGGCCAAGGACGCCGCTCTTGATGATCTCGCGGACATGGAGGAACTCGGGGTTGAGACGGTAGTTGTGATGCATGGTGAGGAGCGCGCCCGACTTGCGCGCTGCGGCGATCATCCGTCTGATGCCCTTCGCCGTCTGGGCGGACGGTTTCTCGCACAGGACGTGCTTGCCCGCCTTGAGTGCCTTGATCGCCATCGGCTCGTGATCGACCGACTGCGTTGCCACGACCACCAGTTCCACCGTCTTGTCGTCGAGGAGATCCTCAATGCGGCCATAGGTGGCGCACCCAGTCGCCTCGCGCGCCTCGCCTCGCCGCGCCTCCTCCAAGTCGCAGACCGCAGCCAGTTCGAACCCGCCGTGCTGCCTGATGGTCTCGCAGTGGTGGCACCAGCCTATCCTGCCAAGCCCAACCACGCCGCAGCGGATTGGATTCGACACCTTCTTCGTAAATCCCACATCAAAGGCTGGATTGCCATCTGGAGCTTTCACCTTTACAGAGGCTGATCGTTTCATTGTTTTAAGTCTTTTTTTCATTTGATCAGATGCCGTGGAGGCTTTTAGCTTTTCACTTTTTTAGATTTCTTGCAAATGTGGACCTTCTTGCTATTTCGCAATTGGGACCAAGCTGATCCCATGCACGTCCGAGAAATTGGCTTTGGTGACCCGGAAGACAATCCGATTCTCGCCCTCAGCCAGCCGCAGGCGGCCGATCTGCCGACTGGCAGGCAAGCCGTAATGCTCGGTCAGCCAGGTGCCCCCGCGGATAGCTGACTCGCCGCAGGAGAGCTCGAATTCTCCCTTCGCCTGATCCTTGGCGGTCCCGAAGCTGGCATAGACCTCGAACTCCCGCGCCTCGGGCGAATTGATGCGCCACGAGATGGTATCGCCGTTCTTGTGCAGAAGCCCGATGGATATGTTGCCAGTGGCGAAACGATTGATATGAGGCGAGACCACACCGTAAGCGGCGGGACCGTCGAGCTCGGCATCAAGCGGTGACAGGAAGACCGGTTCCCCGGGCGCGGGTTTCAGCACGCGGGTGACCGGCTTGTCAGTAAGAGCAACCGGGGGCGCCTCGAATTCCAGGGTCACGATCCACGGCGCGTGCCCGGGAGGCGGGAGGTCAGGAAGGCCTCTCACCAGAATGCCGCGCGCCTCCGCGCTCGCGGTGAGGAGGCTGTCCCCCTGTATTCCGGCCGCGCGCGGCACCCCGCCCGCCCGCACCAGCACTTCGTCCGCGACCGGCCAATCATGCAGGTGCAGATAGAGTGTGTTTCCGGATTGGGTTGCAACGCCCAGCCGTGGCTCGTGCTCCTGATTCGGATCGGTGGGAATAAGATCGGAGGGGCCGGCAGAGATCGCTGAGCGGTTCTTGTCCAGCCATGCGCCGAGTCCCTTGGCCCGGGCAACGCATTCCGGCCGAATCGTCCCGTCGGGAGCAGGCTCGACGTTCAACAGGTATTTATACCCTCGTGAGATACAAAGACTGGCTCGCTTCGCCAGTTCGATCGTTGACCAGAAGGCCTCCTCGTTGTGGTATCCCCAGGACTTGACCCCCATCGCGTCGCAACACTCGATGATCATGTTCTTATTGTCGGGGTGGCGCGGAGGCAGGGTGCGCTCCGTCGAGATATAGTCGAATTTGCCCCGCGCAATATCTATGCCGCTGCGGTTGTTGACCAGGCAGTCGGGCTGGAGCTTTTTGATATGTTCAACGATGCGCTCCATGATGGGCCCCGGGGTCAGTGTCCCGCCGCAGTGGTCGAACCAGACGATCCCAATCGGGCCGTAGTTTGTCAGGAGCTCGGTCAGTTGGCCTTCCATGTACTCGGTGTAGCTCATGCCCTTCTCATTCCAAATGTCGGCGCCTTCATTGAGCCACGTCTCAAAGTTGAAATAGACGCAAAATTTCACGCCCTTCCTGGCGCACGATGCTGCCAGCTCGGCGATGAGATCGCGCCCGCAGGGAGTGTTGGTCGATTTGTTGCGGGTGAGCTGGCTGTCCCAGAGGCAGAAGCCCTCCGCATGCCGGGAGGTGGGCATGATGTATTGCGCACCCATCGAGACGGCGCAGTCCACCCAGGCGTCGGCATCAAATTGCTCGGCGGTGAACTTCTCCATCAACCGGCGGTAGTCGGCTTTGCTGGTGGTGCTGCGAATAACGTTCTCGTTCCCCCCGAGAAGAGTGTAGAGGCCGAAGTGATAGAACATGCCGACTTGGGCTTGCGAGAACCATTTTGGAAGTTGTAATTTCATAACTTTTGTATTTTGTTGTTTGATGTTGTGAGAGCTGGCTGAGTGTTGATCGGACATTTTATTGGGTGGTGATGATATTCTGTGCAATAGGCAAGATGCTTCTATTCCACCCCTGCAGGGGCTGCAAGGATCAACGTGATCCCATGCACATCGGAAAAGGCTTCGTGAGGAGCATCGGTGACGCGCAGGACGATCCGGTTTTCTCCACAGGCGAGCCGCAACCGGCCGACCGGTTTGCGAACCGGCAAGCTCCAATGCCCGGTCAACCAAGTGCGCCCGGTGAGGGCAGACAGACCGCTGGAAAGTTCGAACTCGGCATCGGCCTGGGACTGGACAGAACCAAGGTTCATGTAGACTTCATACTCGCCTCCGGCAGGCGAATTCACATGCCAGGTTAGCGTGTCGCCGACCCGATGCAGGCTGCCGATGGAAATATTGCCGTTGGCGAAACGGTTGATCTTCGGAAAGACGACGCCATTGGCGGCATCGAGGGCGGCATCGAGTGGCAACAGCGCGAGCGATTCGCCCTCGACGGCTTCAATGACTTTGCAAGGCGCTTCGGGCATCGCCGCAGGTGCGGAGGAAAACTCGACGGTGACGATCCACGGCGCGTTGCCCGCAGGCATATCGGCGGGGAGACCTCCGATGCGGATGCCTTTATCATCGGCGTTCACCGAAAGCCTTTGCCCATCGATGCTGGCGGAAAGCGGCTTCCCCGACGCCTTGACGAGCACTTCGTCGGCGGTCGGCCACAGGTGCAGATGAAGATGGAGCGTGTTCCCGGCGAGCGTCGAGACGCCAACCGGAGGCTGGTGTTCGATGTGATCGAGCGGCACCAGCATGCAACGCCCGGCATCCACAGCCGACCTGTTTTTGGCGATCCAATCGCCCAGGCCGCGCGCCCGCAGGACGCATTCGGGCCGGATGTTCCCCTCGGAGGTCGGCTCGACGTTGAGGAGGTAGTTGTAGCCCTCGGAGCGGCAGCGGCTCACGCGCTTGGCGAGTTCGCTGGTGGACCAGAACGTCTCGCCGTTAAAGAAGCCCCACGAATGGACGCCCATGGCATCGCAGCATTCCACAAATTCCTTGTTCGCATCGGTGCTGTGTGGGATGAGGCGTTCGGGGGTGATGAAGTCGCCGATGTAATGGGCGTTCACGTGAATGCCACGGTTGTTGACGAGGCAGCCGGGTTGAAGCCGCTTGATCGTGGCAATGATTTGGCGCATCCGCTCCGGAGGGATTTCGGGGTGAACGTGGTCGAACCAGATGAGTCCAACGGGTCCATACCCGGTGAGCAACTCGGTGAGCTGCGCCTCAAAGAAATCGGCGTAGCCCATCCCCCGGCGGTTCCAGATGTCGTCACCGTCGTTAAGCCACGTCTCCATGTTGAAGTAAAAGCAGAACTGAACCCCTTTTTTCGCGCAGGACGCCGAGAGTTCGGCGATGATGTCGCGGCCGAACGGCGTGTTGGTCGATTTGATGTCGGTCAGCTTGCTGTCCCAGAGGCAAAAGCCCTCGGCGTGCTTGGCTGTCGGGACAATGTAGCGGGCCCCCATGGATACGGCACACTCGACCCACTCGTCAGCGTTGAAGCGCGTGGGGTTGAACTGGCCGAGCAGCTTGCGGTAGCTCTCTTTGCCTTCGGTCTGCCGGACCTGGTTTTCGTTTCCGCCCAAAAGCGTGTAGAGGCCAAAGTGATAGAACATGCCGACTTTCGCTTGCGCGAACCATTCGGGAATTTGTGAGCTCATAAAAATATTTGTGTGGTGGTGGGTGGGTCTATGCGCCGGCCGGAACAAGCGTGATCCCATGCACGTCGGAGAAGGCGCCCGAAGGAATCTCGGTGACGCGCAGGATAACCTGGTTTTCGCCTTTGGAGAGCCTCACCCTACCGATAGATTTGCAAACCGGAAGGCTGTAGTGCTCAGTCAGCCAAGTGCGACCTTTCAGGGCCGAAGGTCCACAGACCAGCTCGAAGGAGGCGTCGGCCTGGCCCTTGATGGAACCGAGACTGAGATGGACGTCAAATTCGCCTTCGGAGGGGGCGTCGACCCACCAGGTCAGCGAGTCGTTTACGTGAGCGAGGCTACCCATCGAGATGTTGCCATTAGGAAAGCGGTTGATGCACGGCAGGCCGAAAACGCCGCTGACGCAATGCGGCTCCGCGGCGACCGGCGAGAGGTAGAATTCGTTCTCGCGCATCGGGATCACCGTTTTCGGTTCCGGCAGGGCTTGCGGCGCGCCGTCAAAT
>Ga0194053_10002652_pt1 | contig 10444 bp, 5 predicted proteins | sample SepL228m_MetaG_FD_161684 | JGI IMG/M metagenome (GOLD analysis project Ga0194053, IMG submission 161684) | Anoxic zone freshwater microbial communities from boreal shield lake in IISD Experimental Lakes Area, Ontario, Canada - Sep2016-L227-8m | ecosystem: Environmental > Aquatic > Freshwater >...
GTTGGACTAGGAACCGGAGTTGGTGTGGCTACAGGTGTCGCGCTCGGCGTTGCTGTAGGTTTAGGAGTGGCTGTAGGACTAGAGACCGGAGTAGGCGTCGCACTAGATTTAGGAGTGGCTGTCGGACTAGGGACCGGAGTAGGCGTCGCACTAGGTTTAGGAGTGGCTGTCGGAGATGGGCTTGGTGTTGGTGTGGGAGCCGCATTCACCGTGATTGCTGTCCCGTTAAAGACGAGCTTCGGAGTCACAGGAGGTGCTCCGTTGAACGTGAATCCGATCTGGATCGAGGCCTTGGGCGCGATCGTTGCTGTCCAACTCGCTGGCGTGAGCGTGTAGACATTGGCGACCGGTCCGGTGATGTTTGCATTCCAGATTGAGGTTTCCTGCTGGGGAGTCGTCAGCTTCGCACTCCAGTTGGGGATCGTGGTGCTGCTGGTGTTCGTGATGTTCAGGTAGGCGGTGTATCCGCCCGACCAAGCAGTGACGCTCCATCCTGCGGAGATCGGTGCGGCTGTTGCTGCATGCAGTTGCAGTGAACCGAGTGAAGTGATCCCGGTAAGGATCATTGCGATCATGAGAGCCGGCCCATTGCCGACCTTTTTGAGTTGAGTAGCAGACACGACCTCACCCCTTGCTGGATTATTGTTCATGGTATTCTGACCTCATCGCGTTCAGTGCTGTTCAAAAAAAGAAAAAGAAAAGAGAGAATCGCTTTGATCATTTTTTATGACACGGGGACAGAAGGGGGTGATGGAATGGATGCCTAGGACTCTTGGTGACCTAGTGGCTATGAGAGGATGTCCTCATGAATTCATCTGCCCTCCTGTCACACTACCCACCATGATTGTCTACGTCCTTACCAATCCCGCAATGCTCGGTCTTGTAAAAAAATCGGGCTTACTGATGATGCAGAAACTAACAGCAGGATCGGTCAACTCTACACAACAGGAGTGCCCGTTCCCTTCACGCCCGAGTATGCCTGCAAGGTGAGCAATCCCGATGAGGTGGAGGAGGCTCTCCATATCGCCTTCCGCCCCCAGTGAAACAATCCCAAACGCGAGTTTTTCAACATCGAGCCCGAACAAGTCATCGCCATCCTACGCCTGCTGAATACGGAGGATGCCACTCAAGAAGTCCTCGGACAGAAGAACGATATTGATCCAGAGTCAGCCCAAGCCGATGTTGTCCTGAAGTCCAAACGCCCCAACATGAATTTCACTGAAGTGGGCATTCCCGAAGGATCGATTCTGCACATAGTAGAGGATGACTCCACTGCTACCGTTGTTGCTCCGAAGAAGGTGCAGTTCCGGGACGAAGAAATGTCACTTACAGCTTCCACCAGCATCGTCCTGGTTATCGAGCGCAGCGTCCAACCCTCTCCTTGCTGGACCTTCAACTGACGCTCTCTTCTCGACATCTACAACGAGACTTATACGGATTAGCATTCAATTGTTGAGTAAAGGCTTGGAAGTTCTGATGCCGCGCTAGGCGCGTGAGTTCCGCTGCTGTGAACTACTGCAAGCGAACGGCAACAACGCGCGAAGTTAAAAATCCCAAGCCTCTTCTAATGAAAAAAACGCCGGTCCCTTTATTTGAAGGCAACCGGCGTTTCGTTAATTCAGGAGACTACTTGCCCTCGTTTTGCTCCCTTGCCTCTTCCTCGGCAATCATCGCGCTCAGAGAGGATTTTGGAGTGTGCGGCCTTGGGGCCCTCTTGCTCTCCCTGATCGAGGAGCTCATGGCCCTGAGTGTGATTTTGGCACTTCCGTCCTTCTGGAAGTAGTTGGCGCTGCTGTCGTGGTGGATGTTCATCCTTGAGGCCGTGGCGATCGCGTCCTGGTTCGCCCCCATGAAGAGAAACTCCCACTTGTAGACATCGGTCTGGTGTTTGATCTTCTCGCTGATCTGGTCCCAGGTGTAGGTCCTTGAGGAGTTCTCCTCACCATCTGTCATGATGGCTACGACGACCTTCTCAGGGCGGTCTGCCTCCGGGGTCTCCGCAAGACGTTTTCCGAGCTCATCCACTGTGGTTCCGATCGCATCGAGCAGGGCTGTCCCACCGGACGGGTGGTAGCTATCGGGTCCGAGGTGTGGGACCTCGTTCACGGGGATGGAGGAGTGGCGTGTCTCGATCACGGTGCTGAAAAGGGTCAGGCTGAAACGGGCCGGAAGTTCCGAACTCTCCTCCCTCTGCTGGTCGAGGAAAGCGTTGACTCCCTCGATGGTGCCTGCCCTGATCGATTCCATGGAACCTGACTGGTCCAAGATGAGTGCGATCTCGGTGGTTTTGCTAGGTGTGTTGGTGTTCATAGGTAAGCATCTTCTCACGGGTGATAGGTCTCTGGGTGTCCTAGGCCTAAAAATATTCCTAAGAAATCTCTTCCTGAGACCTGCTTTCCCCGTTGAGGATCCGGATGGTCTCCTCTCGGATTCCCTCTTCGGTAGGCATGTAGGAATCGACAATGAAACGCATGACCTGATACCGGTCCATCCTTCGGTAGACCGTGAGGATACGAACTTTCTCATCGCTCGCTGCGTTCTCTGGGAGATGAACCTCCCCCTGATCGATGGTTTCCCAAGTCCTTCCGCAAAAACGCTGAGGAATCGTGCGCTTTAGGTAAAACCCCTCGGTCTTCGAGTGGAAGAGCGTCTCGTGGATATCGAGCAGCGTCCCCCAGTGATCGCTGACTCCCTCGTGGCTCAGGATCTCCTCATCGACCGCCTCGTTGACCTTCAGTCTGTTTGGTGTGCTCATGACAGTCATCATTGCATGACCTCTAGACACTGAGTGTCCTAGGCCACTTAAAACATTAAAAAAGCGTTTTTCTTTGTCTGTCCAAAGCAAAATGACTGTTGAAACAAGGCAGGTGCCAGCTTATGAATGAAATATGAAAGCGACTGGGTTCACTTACTGGCAGGTAGATACACATTGGGTTGGATACCTGGATCAGCATCCAGACTATATGACCCAAGGAGAGAGTTTGGAGGATCTCAAGGAGCATCTGACTGATCTCTATAAGGATCTGAATTCTGGGGAGATTCCGCATGTCCGTCATCATGCAGAACTGGAACTTGCGTGAAACGTCGTGATCTTGTCCGCGCGGTGGAAAACGCCGGGGCGGTTTTCATCAGGCATGGAGGGAAGCACGACTGGTATCAGAATCCTATAACTGGGATTAGTCAGCCGATTCCGCGGCATACGGAGATCAATGAAATGCTTGCTCGTAGCATCCTTCGCAAGCTGGGTGGGGCTGGTTCTAAGTAGAATCTTGCCCCCAAAAGATTTCAGGGGGTAGGACTCTCAGGGACCGGGTTGTCGTGATAGGGTAGTCTCCTCTAACCTAAAGACTCCCATTATGCCCAACCCCAAGTTCTTCTTCCTAGATCGGTCGCAATCGCTTGCGGACCAGGTCGCAGAGGCGCTTCTCGAGGGGGTTACTCTGGGTCCCTTTGACTTATCCCGAACCGAGGTCTGGGTGCCGACGTCGGGAGCGGCACGTAGGATCAGGCACTCTCTAGCCAAGATCTCAGCGGAGAGGGGAGGCGGGGTCATTTCTCCGATGTTCTCCTCGCCGATGAAGGCGCTGCTGCCGAACGGGCCCCTTGCCACGAGGTCTGACCGTGAGGCTGCCTGGGGCCTTGTTCTCCAAAAGGCGCCACGCTCCTCCTTGGACTCTCTCTTCCCGAAGGGTGAGGTCCTCGAGGGGGAGCAGGCACTGCTTGGGACGGCGGGCATGATGTGCGACCTGTGCGACCTACTCGCGGAGGGAGGAATCACGCCCGAAGAAAAACGAATCCCCGAAGTCTGCTCCGAGGACGAGGTCCGTTGGACGACCATCGCCACGCTCTACCGCGGTTACCTTGATAAACTGAAAGATCACAGGCTCTGGGATCCCAACGAGGCGCGGATCAAGGCCTGGGTGGAGCCGGTTGGGCCGATCACTTCGCTCACGATTGTCTGCCTTCCCGATCTGACGAAGGCTGCGCAGTCAAAGGCTGAGAGCTACCTGCAAGCAGGTATCCCTGTCACGGTTCTAGTTTGGAAGCCCAATGCAGCTTCAGGCTGGGGCGGAGGATTCGACAACTGGGGTCGTCCATCGCCCGAGGAGTGGGCTGCCGCAATGATCCCGCTGAGCGCCGATCAGATTATGATGGCGAAGGACCCTTCTGAGGAGGCCTCTCTGGCCATTGATTTCCTATCCAGGGCGGGAGGAGATCACTCGCTTATCCTCGGAGATCCCAAACTTGCACCCGCGTTCCAGGCCGAGGTGTTGCGACGCGGAGGAAGCCCCTTTCTGCCGGATGGGGAGTCCCTTGCGCGGACGGAGCCCGCAATTGTGGCAACCGAATGGATCTCCCTGCGTAGAGAAAAATCGCTCCGCACGCTGCGCCGACTTCTGGAGACCCCACGCTTTGCTGAGTGGCTCGGTAAAAAGTGTTCCCTCACTCACAAGCGTTTACTTATGGCCTGCGACGCCATGACGCTGGAACTCCTTGCGGAAACTCTCTCCGAGCGCCCCCTTCCGCCGAGGGGGATCAGCGACAAGGAGACCTGTGTAGATGCGGGAAGGCTCCAGTCTGTCATCATGGAGGAGCTTTCGGGTGATCATCAAAAGAATCCTACGAATCCAAAGAGTTCCGCCGGCCTGCTAAAGGAGATCTGGAAAGACAATCTCACTAATGAGGTGGAAGAGGTGCTGGAGGTTTGTGAGTTGACCAGCTCCGTCCTGAACTCGTGGCCCCACCCGGAGAGGGCTCGCGCGGCTTCGCTTGTGAGGGCTCTTGCACGCGGCAAGATCTTCGGGTCCTCCAAACCGGGTGACCTCGACCTTTCAGGTTGGCTTGAAGCGCCCTGGTCCGAGGGAAAGCGCCTTGCACTCTGCGGGTGTGTGGAGGGATCGCTTCCCGCCTCCACCGACGGGCATCCTTTTTTACCCGATCATAAGCGCCGTGATCTGGGAGTGCCGGACAACGCTACCCGCCGTGCCCGGGATGCATTCCTCCTCGGTTGCTTGGCCCACTCCAGAAAGTCCGATCAGTTTCGGTGCAGCTTTTCCAAGTTCGGTCCGGATGGGAGTCCCTCGATCCCCTCGGCTCTGCTGATGCGGTGCTCGGAGGGCGATCTGCCTGAGCGGGTGATGACTCTCTTCGGCAAGGCTCACGAGGATTCTCGTCCCACGGTCAGGGAGCATGACTGGAAGTGGAAGCTGCTCCGGGAGAGCAAGTCCCTGGAGAAGATTAATATCACCGACTTCGCAGCCTACCTTCAGTGCCCCTTCCGATTCTACCTAAGCAAGTTTCTGGAGCTGAGGGACCACGACCCAGAAAAGAGGGAAATGGATGCGCTTCAGTTTGGCATTCTCGTTCACAGCGTTCTGGAGCGATACGGGAAGGAAACGCCAGGTCTCACGGACGAGCAGAAGATCGCTTCGTCCGTGCTCGCAAGTCTTGATCGTGAGGTGGAGAGCCGTTTCGGATCTGACCCATCGCCCGCAGTAAGGGTCCAAGTCGAGGCGGCACGTGTGAGGCTTCTCGCCTTTGCTTCGGTGCAAGCGAGGCAGGTGGCCCAAGGGTGGGTGATCCAGGAGGTCGAGTACAAGTCCTCCGGTGATCTCCGTCTGGCAGACCTCCCTCTCTCGGCAAAAATTGACCGGATCGAGTTCAACGGAGACCGCGTCAGGGTGCTCGATTACAAGTCTTACACCACGGCAAAGTCTCCAGAAGAAGTGCACCTCCATCCCGCCTCACGTGCTTTCCTTGAAGAGGCCAGAGTCCTCTTCAACGGGAAGCAGAAGTCTTGGGTCGACCTCCAGTTGCCACTCTACCGAAAGATCGCGGAGAAGCTCTTTCCGGGCAAAACGATCGAGACCGGGTACCTAGTTCTTGCTGCTGACCCTGAGGAGAGTGATGTGATGGCATTTGATCTCTCCGGCGAACTTCTCGAATCGGCTCTCACGTGCGCTGAGGCGACCGCCTCCCAGATCGCCAAGGGAGTCTTCTGGCCACCCCGCCAACTGCCGCAGTCCTGGGAAGATCACTTTGGGATTTTATTAGAGGGAGGTAAGCCCGAGGAGTGCCTCGATGAGGGGACGATTAACTATCTGAAAGGGGAGGTGACCAAATGAACGACCCGATCCGCCATGCCATGCTCGTTGCCAACGCGGGTAGTGGGAAGACCTACGCGCTCACGACCCGCATGGTCAAGTTGCTTGCCCTCGGAGTGGAGCCACGGAAGATTGCTGCCCTTACCTTTACCAAGAAGGCTGCAGGGGAATTCCTCGACGCAGTCTTCCTGAGGCTTGCGGAGGCCGCGATCAATCCCAAGAAGCTTGATTCGCTCAACCGAGATCTCAATTCGGTGAAGGAGGAGGGAGCCATTCCCCCTCTCGATGAGACACGCTGTAGGGAGCTTCTTGTAAAGCTGGTGTCCGACTGCGGACGCCTCACCATGGGAACGATCGACAGCCTCTTTGCAAGGATCGCCCGTTCTTTCCCGCTGGAGTCAGGGTTGCCCGGTGAGTTCACGATGATCGGACAATCGGAACTCGAGAGCGCACGCATGGATGTGCTTGCGACGATCTTCCGGGAATCGGTGCAGTCGGCTGGAGGGACGGAGTTCCTCGACCTTGTCAGAAGGATTTCCCGAAGGAAGGGAGAGCGTAAGGTTTTCCTTACCCTCCTGGAGTCGGTGAAGGACTTCCACGCAAAATATCTGGAAGATGTTTCCTTACCTTGGGGCGATCCAGACCTGATCTGGGAGAAGAAGGGCTGCGAAGTCCTCTCTGCCGGCGATGTAAAGAGCGCCGGAGATGCACTTTGGGCAGAAATTCAGAAAGAGCACCCGGGGCTTTCCACAGAGGCAAGAGATAAGTGGACTGCCAATCTTGAAATGGCCACAAAACATAAGCAGGGAAGCATCTGGTCGCATGACCTGAAGGAATTTATCCATGGGCGTCTCTGTAAATGTTCGGAAGATAAGAAGACCGGGGAAGAATATATGCCTACAGGTCGTGCTGCTGATGGGCGCGTCTACATGAGGGGAATGATCCCAGATCTCCGCAGACAGCTTCTCTTGGCAGTGCTCAAGCCTGTTTATGAATCGCTTCTCGAGCGGAGCGCCTCACTCCGCAAATTCATGAAGTCGTTTGAGGAGTCGTACCATGCGCTCACTCGCAGTCGCGGGAGGCTGACCTTCTCGGATGTGACCGATCTTCTCTCGGTTCAGGTAGGAAGCGACCAATGGATCACAAGTGCCGGATATAGGCTCGATGCAAAGCTCGATCACTGGCTGCTCGATGAGTTTCAGGACACGAGCCGGATCCAGTGGAAGGTCCTAGTCTCCTTCATTGATGAAGTGCTCCAAGACAGCAGTGGAGTTCGCTCGCTCTTCTACGTGGGTGACACTAAACAAGCGATTTACTCCTGGAGGGGAGGTGACCCGAAGCTCTTCTTCGAAATCTTCGACCAGTATAATAACGGATCGGATAAGCAGATCTTCGATCGCGAGCTGAAAGTTTCTTACAGGTCTGCCGAGGAGATCGTGACCTTTGTGAACACTGTCTTTGGTTCTATCAGCAGTCATGCCAACACGCTTGGGATTCCGGAGAGAACTGTGGAGGCCTGGAAGAAGGCCTGGAGGAATCATGAGACCGCTGACCAGAACAAGGAACTCGAAGGCTATGTTCGCTGGGTGCAGGTCCAGTCCGATGAGGATGACGAGAATCCGATCCATTTACGAGTCGCGCAAATCCTCGAGGAGGTTGAGCCCTGGAAAAGAAACCTCAGTTGCGGAGTGCTGACCCGTAAGAACGATGACGCAGCCTCGATTGCTGCGCTCCTTCAGGCGTGTGGTATCCCGGTTTCGCTTGAAGGAAAGTCTAATCCCTGCAACGACAATCCGCTCGGAATTGCTCTTCTGGCGGCATTCAGAGTCGTGGGGTTCCCGGAGGATGCTCTTTCCCTAACAGTGCTGCGGTCTTCTCCCCTGGGAGTGATTCTTAAGGATAAAGCGGAGAGTTCTGTGGAATTGTTCCGCACTGAGGCAATGGAACTGATCTCGGGTGAGGGATACGAGGCGGTTGTGCGCTTCTGGACCAAAAAACTAGATCTTAACCCCTTTCTCTCAAGGCGTGCGGCAGACTTCTTGGCGGCCGCAGCCGAGTACGATGAGTCCAACAAGGGACCGATCACGGAATTTGTCTCCTTCCTCGAGAACCATGCGGTGCAGGAGGTTGAGTCCTCAGGAGTTGTGCGTGTGATGACGCTCCACCAGTCCAAGGGACTGACCTTCGACATGAGTATCGTCATTGGTCTCGACGGCAAGGGTGGTAACTTTGGCGACATACTCCACCTTGGCGGTGGGGAACCTCCGAGGTGGGGATGCCTTCTTCCCACGAAGGATGAGGCCTCCGCCGATACGGTCATGCAGGAGTCCCGTGAATCAATCAGATCGGAGGAGGAGTATGGCAAGCTCTGCGCTGCCTATGTGGCAATGACACGCTCGAAGCAGGCTCTCTACGTTGTGACGAAGCGCCTCAAGCAAGACACCTCGTCGAAGAACTTTGCCAGGCTTCTGATGTTGACACTGAACCCTGGAAGCGAGGAGGTCCCCTTTGGAAATGAGAACTGGTACATGGCCCATGACCTTGCAAGCGAAGTGGCACCCAAGGGGGAGCGCAAAGAAACTCGTCTCTCTCCCTGCACTTCCGGAACTCCTCACCCTCTTTCACCATCATCACTTGCGGCTAAGAAGAACCTACCCAAGTCAAAGGTGCATGAGGTTGAGGGGCATGGCGAGGAGACCTACTCACTGGACGCCGCGGATCTCGGGACCGAAATCCATGAGGTTCTCTCGCGAGTCGAGTGGGACACTTCCGTAGTGGATCTCTCCACTATTTCGGAAATAGCGCGTGAATTATTGGAGGCATTCTTCACGTCCGAAGAAGCCAAGTCGGTCTTCTCCAAGCCGGAAGGCGATTGGGATCTCTGGAACGAGAAGCCGTTCGACCTGATGATCGATGGCCAATGGATCAGCGGGATCTTCGACCGTGTCCAGATCAATCGTGAGGGTGGCAATCCGGTCTCTGCCGATATCCTGGATTACAAGACCAACAACAAGTCCCCGGAAGAGATCGAGAGCGAATACGAGGGGCAGATGGAGCAATACCGGGTGGCGGCTTCCAAGTTGCTCGGAATCAATCTGGATCGGGTCACAGCCCGCACGGTTCCGATCCGTGTTGCCTAGGGGATCTATCTTGGAGTCATTTGCGTCGGGACCGTCAGCCAGTCGCCGATTGAGAGGGAGTCGATCGGGGCGTAAGTCTGCTGGGCCTTACGGATGACCGGGTCGTCGTAGACCACGGACCCTATTACTAGCCATTTGCGGCACTTGTCGCTCGAAAAATCGGAGATCTCCGAGAACTTCCACAGCTCCCTGTGGTCGATGAATGGGATCAGGAAGAGCATCGCTTTCTTGAGACTTCCCGACCCGTCTTGAGCCTGGTTGTCCCAGATGCTGATGCCGAGCGATTGGGCCACAACTCCGGCCCTGCAAAAAGCCCTCACGTTAAAGGAGCAGTAGTGCCAGCTTGTCCTGCGGGCCTCCTCAAGTGGCATCTGTCCGTCGGGCCTGATCTGGCTGTCCATCCTCTTCGGGAGTGATTGCTGTAGGAGTGTTCGGGCCTCGGTCTCCTTGCCGGCACCAAGCAGCATGGTGGAGAGCTGGAGGTCGTAGTAGACGCCATGGTTATTCTTGGTCCTGCTCTCGTCTTGACCGTTCTTGCTGGTCTGCATCCAGTTCGCAAAGTCCGAGAACCAGGACCGCATTCCCTTACTGTCGCTCGGTTCCCAGCTTGGGCTCTTGGAGAGGAGCGTCACGGCGTCGGGTAACTGTGTGAGCGCCTCACTGTCAATGATGCCTCCGCCCCTGCCACCATTCACTCCCAGGATCGCCTGGGCATAGTTGAGGTTAGGATTCATGCGTGTGGAGGGGGTTATGAAGAAGGCTCTGAGGAAACGCGCTGCGGAGGCTGCATACTCCTCCTTGCCGGTGATACGATAGGCGAGCGAGAGGTTGGAGACGGCATTGATAAGTCGCGAGAGTTCCGCCTGGTCGCTGACCTGCTGTTTGCGGGGATTGCGCTCACCGTCCTTACGGATGTAGGGAAATCCATCCGAGGTTGATGGATTCGGCCAGTAGTAGGGGGCGATGCTGAAGTAATCGTGCAGATCCCTCATTGCGGTATTGATCTTCAACTTCCCGACGTTGCCCGTGATCGAGTATTCCTTGTGATGGATTGTCTTGTCAGCCTCGGCGATAATATGGAGGGCTTTTTCCAGGGTCGGTTTTGAGACCTCGGGGCTCGTGCGGTTCTGGTAGGCCTCTTTCAATGCCTGGATCCTGCCGCTCTGGAAGAGGTGGAGAGATGGGCTTCCTGAATGGTGA
>Ga0194053_10002653_pt1 | contig 10444 bp, 7 predicted proteins | sample SepL228m_MetaG_FD_161684 | JGI IMG/M metagenome (GOLD analysis project Ga0194053, IMG submission 161684) | Anoxic zone freshwater microbial communities from boreal shield lake in IISD Experimental Lakes Area, Ontario, Canada - Sep2016-L227-8m | ecosystem: Environmental > Aquatic > Freshwater >...
CCTTTGTGGTTTATTGCTCTTGCAGGTAGTCTGCGCTCAGGCCGCCGACTCCATTTTCAACGTTTCGCTCAAGGACATTGATGGCAAACCCACCTCGCTAAAGGCTTATGAAGGCAAGGTGCTCCTGATTGTCAACGTCGCCTCGAAGTGTGGATATACTCCGCAATACGCCGGGCTGGAGGCACTCTACGCCAAATACAAGGACAAGGGCCTTCTGGTGCTGGGCTTCCCCTGCAACCAGTTCGGCGGACAAGAGACTGGGACCAGCGAGCAAATCAAGCAGTTCTGCTCCACCAAGTACCAGGTAACCTTCCCTCTCTTTGACAAGATCGAAGTCAACGGGCCCAATCGCAATCAGCTTTATACGCTGCTGGCGGGTGAGGCCTCTCCCTTCCCTGGCAATATCAAGTGGAACTTCAACAAGTTCCTCATTGGGCGAGATGGGAAGATCCTGAAGCGGTTCGAGTCCAAGTCGAAGCCGAACTCAGCAGAGATGGTTCAGGCTGTCGAAGCCGCTTTGGCCGCCAAGTAGCTGCCCGTTAGAATTGTAGCAGCCGACGTGAGGAGGCTCTGATTGGGCCTGGGTTTCCAGAGGATTTGAGCCTCCTCACGTCGGCTGCCACGAAAGTTCGGCGTGATGAACGGCCTGCCAGACTATCGCAAGTTGAGCTTGCGAATGTCATTTCCCCGGCGGCCCCGTTTTCCTTATCCTCTGGGATACAAATGACTGCCAGTGACCCAATTAAGGTTTACGACGCCCGCTGGGAGGTCGAGGACTTCAACGATAACGAAGTCCGCCGGCTATTTGAGGCCACATTCGCCTATGGTCGCCTGCTCGGGGTCGATACCGTCACTCTGACCCGTGATGCCCGCCTCGGCTGCGCTCGAGTCCTCGAACTCGGGGTTGAAGCGGCCCTTCGCATGGGGCTACGCACATTCGTCCGCTACGAGCCGATCTCCACGCCCCAAGGTTACTTCACCAGCCTTTGGGTTTCGCAGCAACACCCTAAGACAATGGGGTTGGTTATTACGGCCTCCCACAACCCGAAGCAATACATCGGCGTCAAATTCACAGTGCCAACCGTTCACGCCATCGGTCTGGATTGTGGCCCGCTCGGCGGCCTGACCAAGGTGCGTGAGCTTTACCATAGCGTTGAGCAGTTTGCCTCAGCCCCGGGCGGCTCACTCACTGTGCTGGATCTCACCCGCGAATATATTAATTTCTCGCTCGATGCCGCCGGGGTCAAGCCCGGCGACCTCTCCGGCCTGGCCGTCGTTCTCGATACGTTCCACGGCTCGGCCGGCCCGGAAATCTACCAGGCGCTCAATCGGGCTGGCGTGTGCGTTCTTCCCCATCGCCTCGCGCCCAACGGCGAATTCCCCACCGGCTCGCCCAACCCAACGAGCCAGGGCAAAATGGTGCCCGCCTGTGCGCTCGCCAAACAGCACCGGGCGGATGCGGTGCTCGGCATTGACGGGGACGGCGATCGGATCGTCTTTGGCGATGCGCAGGGCATCCTCACCGCTGGAATCGCCTTCATCCCGATCCTCAGAGCCTGTGGCGTTGATTCCCAAGCTGCGGCCCCTGCCCGAATTCTGTATGACCCGAAGGTTTCTCCGCTCGCCTTGGCGGAATGGGGCCACCTGGGTTGCCAGCCGCTTCTGTTCCGCAACGGCCATTCACAAATCAAGGATTACATGACACAGGTGGATGCCCTGGCGGCCGCCGAGGAGTCCGGGCACTATTATCACCGCATCACCCTGGGCAAGGCCACTGTATCCGGCGAGAACTCGATCCTGACGATTCTCCTGTTTCTCCGCGCCCTCAAGCAGCAGCCCGACCTTCTGGACCAGCTCTGGGCGCTCCAACACCGCGTCTTCACTACCGGCGAATTCAACTACCAGTTCGATTCCGATAACACGCGAGACCGTGCGCTAGCTGGCCTGATCGCCCACTTCGTCCAGGACGGTGCGGCTACCGTGACCACTACATCCGACGGTATTGATCTCCAGGGAACCTGCCTGGCCAAAGGCGTCCAGTTAGACCCAGGCTCGGTCAAGCTGGAGGCAGGCTGGTACTCCGGTTACCTCCGCATCGCTACCAACGAGAAGGCGGTGGTTCGCTCCTATTTCTCCGCCGGCGACATCCCCTTTGGCAAGCAAGTTGAAGCTCGCGCCCGAAAGATTCTTGAGCAGGATTTTCGGGGCCGCCCCATCGATTGAGTGCGCTTACCCGCGTCGGCGTGTCTTCTGCATGCGCTCGACGAAGTCAACAAAACCTTCCACCTGGCTGCTAAGGACGGTCAACAGCGGGTGCGAGGCGGTTACGGTTTTGGCGCCGGAGCGCCCGGCGGATTTGCGGGCAGCAGGGCGGGCCGGCGGCGCATCTTGTTTTGGAACCAGAGCCGCCAGACCATCATCAAGGCTTCGCTAATGATGTGACCGGACATCTTGGAATGACCTTGAACCCGCTCGGTAAAGACGATGGGCACCTCCACGATCCTCATGCCCTGACGCCACAGCCGGTGCGTCATCTCGATCTGGAAGCTGTATCCGTTGGAGTCGATATGATCGAGATTGATCGCCTCCAGGCCACGCCGACTGAAACACTTGTAGCCGCCGGTTGGGTCGGTGATCGGCATGCCGGTAATGATCTGCACGTACTTCGCCGCGCTCTTGCTTAGCATCAGGCGGCTGAGCGGCCAGTTGATGATGCGGATGCCGTTCAAATACCGCGAGCCGAGCACCAGGTCGGCATTCCGGGCGGCCTCAAGAAACATCGGGATGTCGTCCGGGTTGTGCGAGAAATCCCCATCCAACTCGAAGACATAATCGTAGCCTTGCTCCAGCGCCCACTTGAAACCCGCGATGTAGGCCCGACCCAACCCGCTCTTTTCCTGCCGGTGCAGGACGTGGATGGCAGGGTGTTTCGCCGCCAAATCGTCGGCGAGTTTACCGGTGCCATCGGGTGAATTGTCGTCCACCACCAGCAAGTCCACCGGCACGGGCAGGGCGAGAAGCCGTTGGGCGAGCGGAGGGAGATTTTCCCGCTCATTGTAAGTTGGCACAACGACGAGGTTCTTCATCATATAATCGAAGCCCGGGGATAAATAGGTGACCACGGGGATTAAGACAAGCAGCAATTCAAAAGAAACACTAGCGAGATTACGGCTTGTGAGCAGCAGTAGTTCAAAAGCCGGCTTGGTCCGGGGTAAGACCTGCCTCAGGCCCCTAATAGGGGCCCGGGCCAAGGTCTGCGGGGCGATAAAATACCGTCCACCCGCTCGACACGGTCCCGGCATCGATGGTGGTCTTGTACTTGGCCACGTCGAATCTCCGCCAGAGCACGCTGCCATCCTCGTAAAGGATATTGCCCCCGATGGATATGCCATTGTTGCCCCGGTGGTTCGCGAAGGGAAAGCTCTTGCCGCTCGCTCCAGCAATTCCTGACCAGGTAAAGTTGGGGGCCGTGCCGGTGGCCTGAATCTTGTCGAGCATGACCGGCGCCTTGCGATAGGCGCCGCCCAGTTTCTTGCGGTAAACCCATTCAGCAAGACCCATGTCGTTGTAGTTTGGCCAACCGGCAGCATCCCGTCCGGGCAGAAACTGGTAGCCGATCAGATTCACCCGGTCTGCCTCCGATTCAACGCCGCGGTGCCATTCGTCGGTGGGACAATAGAGCACATCCTGCTTGTTCCGTTGCTGGGTGGCCGTGCCCGGACGATTTGGATAGAGGTAATTGGGGTAGAAGTTGGTGTTCAGATTCATCCCCATCCAGGCAAAACCGCTGGCTCCGTCGGAGGTGGCGTTGACGGGAAAATACTCCCCGTTGTCCCCGCCGTACATGATGACGGCAAGCCCCCATTGCTTCATGTTGCTGGCGCACTGAATCCGCACAGCCTTCTCCTTCGCCCCGGCCAAGGCCGGCAACAGCAGCGCCGCCAAGATGGCGATGATCGCAATGACCACCAGCAATTCGATCAGGGTAAACCCACTCCGCCGCAGCCAAGCACTGCGATCCCGACATCCTAGCCGGCCACCAGTTGTCTGTTTCATAAGTTCAAGAGTCTTCTGCCCAACGTAACAGCACGCTCACCTGAACCGAACGCGTGGAACATAACCTGACAGCACCCCTTTGCCAACCTCAATTCGTCACCTCAATTCGTCACCTCAAGATTCGCCTCCCACAGGGAGCCAGTTCAACGCATTGACACGCGTTCAGCATTGAAGGTGGATTTCTGGCTGCCGAAGCCCCTGCCGTTTGACCGAGAGATGTTGCGGCGCCGAGTGCATATGCCCTTGTTTGGCGAGCCTGCCTGGATCACCACGGTAGAGGATTCCATCCTTCACAAGCTCGTCTGGAACAGAATCACGCCTTCGGACCGGCAGATGGGAGACGCCGCGGGGGCCGTCGCCGTTCAAGGCGAGAAACTCGACCAGTCTTACTTGAAGCAATGGGCTGAAGCGCTGGGGGTTATTGGAGAGCTAAACAAGCTCTTAAGCGGCGAAATCACGCCAAAGCTTACCTGAGCCTAACTCAGCGGGCGATCAGTGCCGACCAACGGGCTCAGGCTCAATACGGGTTGCTCGGCGCCAGCTCCCATATCTGCAGCGCGCGCACTTCCGCCGGGCCGCCGTTTGAGAAGAGTTTCACCCCAATACTGTCCGGGCGGGACGGATAAATGCGTCGCATGACGGCTTGGCGGCCGTTGGCAAAGACTTCGACGACTGATTTATCAATGAAGACCCGCAGCTTGAGCGGTTCATCCGCCGGCAAGCTGAAGGGGCCCGCTTCGACGCTCTTTGCTCCCTCCGTCAGGCTGGATTTGGTAGTATCAACCTTCAGCTTCTTCTCGACCGCGTCATAGAAAACGGGCGTCTGCTCTTCGCCGCCAGGAGAGCAGCAGACTTTGATGCCAAATTGACGGGCGGCCGGGGCGCTCATCTCCAGTTCCAATTCGAAGCTGCGGCCGCCCATGCCCTCCAGCGCCAATTCAGCGCCGTCCGTGACAGTCAGGCCGGTTTTCTGCTTTCCGTTGTAACGCAGTTGCTCGATTTCCTGCGGCGGGTTCATGCGCAGTGAGCCGTCGGCGCCGAGCGAGAGGACACGGGGCAGGCTCATGGTGCCGGACCACCCAAAATCTCCGCGGGTCTTGAAGCCGGGGCCGTCGAAAATCCAAGCCCACATGATGCGCCGGCCCTTGTCGTCGAGCAGGCTCTCGGGCGCGAAGAACGAGTTGTCCACCCAGCTCATCTTCTCGTGAAAGGTGGGGTGAAACTGCTCTTCTTTCCAGTCTCCGAGGTAGTAGCGGCAGCCGAGCCGGTGGCTGATGCACAGGAGCATGCGCCGGTCACCGAGCTTGAAGAAGTCAGCGCAGGAAACGTCTTCGCCGATCGAGACGCCGGCGACGGAGTTGGCCATGAGGTCGCCGACATATTTCCACTCGCCTGCCAGGCTGCTGGCCTTGGCGACGCCCGCTCGTTCTCCGCCAAAGATGGCGTAACAGGTGTCGCCTTCCAGCCAACCGTAAGGGTCCCAGGAACGATACTTGTCATGAAACGGATCACCCGGCTTGGTCTTGGGAGTAATGGGGTTGGAGTCGAGCTTCTTCCACTCGTTCAGATCATCATCGAGAGCCTCTGCCATCGCGTTGCCCTGCCCCACCTGGTGGTAGCAAATGGTGGGACGGCCTTCTTTGTTGAGAAAGCAGTTGCCGCTGAACATGCCGGAGATCAAACCGGTGGGATGATGCCGCCAGTGGAACAGGTCAGTGCTGGAAACATGTCCCCAGTTGTGCCCTCGTTGGTCCTGGAAGATGTAGAAAAGATGGTAGCGCCCTTTCCAGTAGATTGCGCCGTTGGGATCGAAGGGCATACAGGAGCCCTCTGGTGTAACGAAGTGATAGCCCGCCCGATAGGGGTCGCTGAGCAGCTTCTCCCGGAGCGCACGCGCGGAGCTGTTTGGGTCCATCAATCCGTTGGAAGTCTGGCCGGCATCTGCCGTCACCTGGGACGCCAGCAGGAAGGCGCCGGGCTTATCGAGATGGAGCTTGCCGTCAGCAATTCGAGCATCACCGAAGAGGGCGCTGGTGGGGAATGCCTTCATCCGGTCCGCGACCCTGCCGTCTTCGAAATCCCACCACGCCAGGGGCTTGGGATCGGAAGGCTGGTTGGGTTTCAGCGCGGCGATCTGAGCGGCATTCAGCCCCACCCCATAAATGCGGGCATCGTCAATCGAGCCGGTAAAGAACCGGTCGTTGAGCGCGGCCTCTATGTGCCGCAGGCCGATGAGGACCTTGCTATCGTTGCCAAACCGTTCGGGACCTTCCGCAGCATAGCTGGCGCACTGGCTGCCGTTTCGATAAAGGGTGACCTGTTTCCCCTGGTACACAATGGCGATTTGCACGAGCGTGTTGGTATCCGCCGTCTCGGCGGGGAAACGCTCCTGGTCTCGCTTTGTTCGCCGGAACCCGTCGCTGCCCGGCATCCATTTGCTTGGCGCGATCTCGCCCAACACGATCGCATCGAAAACACCCCCGGTCTTCTCGATCGTCAGCACGCTGCCGCCGCGCTGCGTTAGATTCGCCGGGGTGACCCACGCCACCAGGGTCTTGTCCCGAATATCCGGGGCAGCCGAAGCGGTCAAGGCTGCGCTGAGGGCTGCGCTGAGGGCGAGGACCAACTGGTATGCGAGCACTTTATTCATGCTCTACGGAACAAAGCGGCGTTTATAAAGTCAATCGGAAATGGGATATAAAACGTCGGTGAACCCAATTCCAATTTGCATCCAAGCTGATATGCGATAGATTCGTATCCCGTGGGGGCAGACCTTGTACCGGCCCCAACATCGTGTCATCTTGAACACAACCTGGTATAATACAACAATGATGGACCGTGGACGATGCTGACGGTTATGAGCAAAGTAGTTTTTGTTCAGAAAGACGTCTTCGCCAAGCCGGGGATCATGGCCTTGTCAGCGGTCCTGAAGTCGGCCGGGTTCGATTGCCGGGTGGTGGTCGCGGACCTTGAACGCGATGTGGTCGGGGCGGTGCTAGCGTTAAAGCCGGATGCGGTGGCTTTTTCCATCACCACAGGGGAGTACCCCTTCATGAAAGCCGTGGGCACCCGGCTCCGGGAGAATTATGATAAAATCATCATCTGTGGCGGAGCTCATCCCACGTTTTATCCTGATGTAATCCAGGAACCCTATCTGGATGCGTTGTGCCGAGGGGAAGGGGATGATGCTTTTCGGGAGTTCTTGCAGGCGTGCAAGAGTGGGGCACCAACGGAAACCATTCCTAATCTATGGGTGAAGAAGAACGGAACGGTTCACAAGAATGAGGTCAGACCCCTACTGGCGGATCTGGATCAATTGCCCTTTTATGACCGGGCACTTTACAAAAGCTATGATCTCTACACCCAGCCCGGACATGAGCTGCTGTACCATCAGGTGGTCATGACGGGAAGGGGCTGTCCCAAAGCCTGCTCGTTTTGTTTCAACAAGACCTACAACGCCCTTTACCGGGGGAAGGGGCCTCCGATCAGAAGACGGTCCGTTCCCCACATCATCCGCGAACTTAAAGCGCTCAGAGAATCCGATTCGCCGTCCTTTATCACCTTTGACGACGATAGCTTCACACTATCGCCTAAGCGCTGGCTTGAGGAGTTCTGCACCACTTACGGAAGCGAAATCGGCATCCCGTTTAAAGTCAATTCAACCCCCGCGGCCTTGACCGAAGAAACCGTAAAGTGGTTGAAGTTGGCTGGCTGCTTTGCGGTTAAAATCGGACTTGAGAGCGGCAACGAGGATATCCGGAACCGTCTGTTGAATAAGAGCGTCTCGGAGAAGTGTATTGTGGACGCAGCCGGGATCCTGAAGAAATACAAGATCCGTTTCCAGACATTCAACATGGTGGGAAATCCGGGCGAAAGCCTGTCCATGGCCCTGCAAACCTACGATCTGAATCGACGGATCAAGCCTGATTTCGCCTGGTGTTCCCTCTTAAATCCTTACCCCGGAACCGACATCCACCAGATCTGCAAGGACCAGGGCTATCTGGAACAGCATCCTGATTTTGCGGATAGTAACTACTCCTATTTCACCGATTCCATTCTGGAATTACCGGATATAGACGCCCTGGTTAACCTCCAGAAACTACTCTACGTGGCCTTGGTTCTGAGAATCCCAGTGAGGCTGGTCCGGATGCTCGTCCGGCTGCCGCTGACTCCGGTTTACCGCCTGCTATTCGGCATGGGGATGGTTTGGGGGCTCAGCCGGATCAACAAGGGCTCGTTGCTGTCCACGGTGAAGCTGTCCCTGCTCCAATTCTCCCGCTATAATCGAAACAAAGAGGCGATGTCCGTAATCGGAACGTGATTCCGATATAGCCCTCAGGTTGGGAAGGCTCCTGACGATATGGTGCGGGGCTGAAATGCGAGCTCCGAGGATGATTCGGCGCTAATTGGTCTTTCTCCGAATATAAACGATATTGGAGTTAGGATACATCGCGCGCAGATCGGCAATGCGCATGATCATCCAAGGCATGGTGTAGTTCTGCCCGTTCTTGGTGAAGACCAGGTCGTCGGCAAGAAACACAGCCGAATGTGTGATCTTATCCTTATCATACATGAACAGAAGCACGTCTCCATAGACGCCCGGCTGGGCGACTTTATAGAAGTGCTCATCTATGTATCGGAGGCATTCCGCGGGGCGGGAGAAGCGGTCGTCTGGCTTCACACTGCAAAAATTGAACGTACTCCAGTGACAATCCCGCACCGACTCGCCCGGCGCCGGAGGCAATGAATAAGTGTAAAGACGCTCCCGGGCAAAGGGTGGCAGCATGTACAACAAGCTGACGGTTCCTCCCTTGGGCAACCGTTTGAGAGCATCGAGCATCGGTCGGACATCTATGAAGCGAACGTTGGGCATGTGGCCCCAATACGCGGCTACTTTGTCGATGTCGGTATCCGGACGAATACAAAGCCGGGCGAGCACGGCGGTTTGGCGCGAGAGCGACGCCGTCATCGCCACCCGTCGCTCCAGGGTGGGTATATTGCCCATCAGCGTTTCAAAGTCAGTGAAACGCCAGGCATCCTTGCCGCCATAGACAAGCTTCTTGAATAGAGCTAGGTCGTCCGAATTAAGGCGGACGTCGGCAAAGACCGACTCGATACTAACTTTGGGGTAGTAGTACGGCCAATCAAGATACAGGTTCACATCCAGGCCCCGCATTGGCTCATAGAGCTTGGCCCGAGCCTCGGGACTTAGCTATAAAAGGAATCCCTCACCGGGCTTGAAAACCGTGTCGGTTCCCCGGCTGCTGACACGGTCCTGGGACAGCGCCTTATCGGTTTCTTGCTGGGTCAAACCGTTGGCGAGGAAGAGCGCCTTCACTTGAGCGACATCCCTCCCGCGAAACGTCCACACCGGCGGCTGGATCGTCTTCATTTCGTCGTTCAGGTATTCAACCGGACGCTCCAGGCTAATATCCTGGGTGAACAACTCCCCCCAGGGGCCCTGTCGTGTGAAGACGAATCTATCCTGCTCATCCGGGTCGGGAATGTTCAGTGCCGGCCCGGGGGGGGCCTCGTGGCGGGAGCTGGCGATCTTCCAAGTGATCAGAGCTGACGCGGCGATCAGGCACAGGCAGAAGACGACCAACCCGGTCAAGTTGAACCAGAACACATTGGCCGAACCCGGGCCATCGCCATTCTTGAGCTTAGCCATGCAATCAGTATAAACCGAAAATCATGCTAGTTCTCGAAGCGCAGAATGCAAGCCTGTCCTTCATATCCGCAGGCCCCAAAACAGGTCGAAAGCGCGACCAATCGCCCTCAGGCTGCGATCCAGCCGCCACCCAGCACAAGGTCGTCCTGATAAAAGACCGCCGCCTGACCGGCGGTGATGGCGCGTTGGGGTACGTGCAGCTTCACCTTGGCCGCGCCGCCGGGCAGCGGTGTGAGAGTGGCCGGCGCGCCAAGATGGTTATAGCGGATCTTGACGGTTGCATCCAGCGTGGCAGGAGGCAGGTCAAAGGAAATCCAGTTACAACGTTCCACGACGAACTCGGCCCGCAGCAGCGCCGAATCGTCACCCACCACGACCCGGTTCCTGGCCGCGTCCAGCTCGATCACGTAGAGCGGTTTGGGGGAGGAAATGCCCAGACCCTTGCGCTGGCCGATCGTAAAGAACTCAATGCCCTCGTGCTCGCCGAGCACCTGGCCCTGCAGGTTGACGATCTCTCCGCGATGCTTCTGCACCAGGCTGGCCTGTTGCAGGAACTTCCCGTAATCGTTGTCCGGCACGAAGCAGATCTCCATGCTCTCTTCCTTGTCAGCGGTCTTGAGATTGCAGCCGTGAGCCACGGCGCGTGCATCGCTCTTGGTCTTCTCACCCAGGGGAAACATCGCGCGGGCCAGTTGATCCTGACGCAATGAGAACAGG
>Ga0194053_10002660_pt1 | contig 10432 bp, 6 predicted proteins | sample SepL228m_MetaG_FD_161684 | JGI IMG/M metagenome (GOLD analysis project Ga0194053, IMG submission 161684) | Anoxic zone freshwater microbial communities from boreal shield lake in IISD Experimental Lakes Area, Ontario, Canada - Sep2016-L227-8m | ecosystem: Environmental > Aquatic > Freshwater >...
CATTGAACTGGCCCGGCACGAGCACCGGCGTGCCGTCGAAAAGGGTGAAAGGCTTCCAGCCTTCGTTCTTGAAGCCGAACATGGTGCCAGCCCCATGCACACCCACCACGTCGAGCTTGAGCGCCTGGCGCAGTTCCTCGTCAATTTCGCCGAGCATCTGGTAGGACTCGACCACCTTGACGCGATGGCCGTTCGTGCCGAACAAAGCGTTGCGCAAACGGTGGACTGCGCCCACCCCCATGCCCGTCTGGAATCCGGCGCCGAAATCAAGGCAAAGGCGGTCGGGCTCGGTGTGGTTCAGGGTTGCCTGTAATCGTTCGCGCGATGTCATATTACCATGTCCGTAGGCTGGCACCTCCAACGACCCGCGCCAAGCGCGCGCTGAGGGGCGAGTGTGCGAAGTCCCGCGACCACACGGGCACCCTCGCCGTTACCGGCATTAGGAACAGGATGGTTCGTTGCGCAGCGCCTTTTACCGGCACTGGGCGTCAGCAAATGGAGGAGGAGGCATCTCATCAGCAATCTCACATTTTTTGACAGCATTATGACATCCAGCCCCGATCGGAACTATCTGCAAATAGAGTTATTCATCAGATCTCCGAACAGGTCCACCCCGTCCACGTCGGCGGATAGCGTGTACCAAGCATTACCCGGTAAGGTAAGAGGTGAGCTCACGGCGCTTTAACAATCCAGCCGGTACTCGGTGGGAGTTTTGTGTCGGTGCTGCTGAAACAGCCGGCACAGGTGCGACGTGCTGGAAAAGCCGACGCGTTGGGCAATTACCGCAAGATTGAGATTGGTCTGGCATAGCAAGGTGCAGACTCGGTCCATCCGGCACCTCACAATTTCGCCACGCACGCTCGTATTGAGCCACCGCCGGAACCGCTGCTCCAAATCCGTCCGCGAGCGCCTCACCTCGCTCATCACGTCCTTGACAGCAATGCCCCTGCCCACATTATCGCGGATAAATCGAACCGCCTGCGCAGTGACCGGATCCGCAATCGCCACAATATCGGTCGAAGCCCGCTCGACGAGCCGCGCTGGCGGGATTTGCACGACCTCCGCCCCCCCCGCCCCGTCTTTCATCATCTTGGCCAGCAACGCCGCGGCCTCGTACCCAAGCCGTTCGGTATCCGGTTCGACGCTACTCAAGGGCGGCTCGCACAAGGCGCAAAGCACATCGTCGTTGTCCACCCCCATGACCGCCACTTCCTCTGGCACCTTGATGCCATACTCGCGACAGGCGTTGAGCACCTGTTGCCCGCGGATGTCGTTGCAGGCGAACACCGCCAGGGGACCGGGCTGTTTCCGCAGCCATGCCGCCAGCGAAGGCTCCGCCGTCAACCCGCGCTGCTCGACCGCCTGGATGTGCGGGCGGGCTTTCGGCGTGGACCGCGTCTTGAAAAGCTGCACCTGGTGACCACGCGAAGCCAGGTAGCGCACAAACTCGGCCGCGCGCCGCTCCGAAAACGGAATGCCTTGGTAACCGCAAAAGGCAATGTTGCGGAACCCGGCATTCAGGAAGAAATCCGCCACGCACTTCGCTACCAGCGCCGCGTCCGTATCGAAACCCGGAATATCCTTGAACGTCTGGTTGCCCAGCACGTCCACGATCGGGCAATGCAGGCCCAGCAGCCCCCGGGCTGTGCGCCGATCCTCAATGCGCGCGATGATCCCGTCCCCCTTCCATAATCGGAGCCACTCCGGGATGCCGCTATGGAGCTCCCGCTCCTGGATATAAAAGGACCACGGCCCGTTCACATGGGCGTAGCGGGCAACACCACGCAGAATGCCACGACCATAGTTGCGCGAGGTTTCTACCAACAGCGCAACCCGTGGAGCCCGTACCGCCGCCCTCGATCGGCCCTCGCTCTTGTGCATCATAAGAACACAGAATAAGCTACTTTCCAACGCGATGTGTCAAGAGCGGACCAAGCTTCCTTGGTGATCTCACGGCCAGTTTGAGTGAAGGAGAACGAATCTCAGGCCACCAACCACCTGCCCGGGCTTGGGGGGACCAACCCCATCTCGAAGCGCCACGGAAACCTCCTCTCCCCGCCCTCCATTCGGAATGGAGGAGAGGGTTGCGGAGAGGTGTCCCCGTGTTCGCGAGTGAAAACTAGCGCCCAGGAAACGCGCCTCCTCTCCCTGGCCCTCTCCTCCATTCGAAATGGAGGAGAGGGAGAAGAAGCGTGCCGAGCTCATGCGTTAGGCTCCGGGCCGTTGCCGCACACACCACCCAGAAGGCGCCCATCCTCCCCCTCTCCCCCGTTCAGATGCTGCTGCGTTGAGAAGCCCTCCCGCGCCAGAGTGCGGTGGCACGGGAGGGTTTGGGGGCTTGCTGAGGATTGTTATCCGGCCTTGGTTTCATCCACGACCACGTAGTGGCTAGCGCCCTCCCGCCAGATGCGCAGCAGGGTGGTCTTGTCGGCCGCGCTTTCCGTCAGGCGCACGGCCTCCTGGGCGTCTTTGACCGGCTTGCGGTTGATTTCCTGGATGATGTCCCCGGGCTTGAGGCCGGCCTCGGCGGCGGCTGAGTCGGGACGGACCTCGGTGATGACCGCGCCCTTGAGGGTCTCCGGCGCTGCAAGCTGTTGGCGCGCCTGCTGGTCGAGGTCGCCGACGCCGACGCCGTTCAAGGTGCCGGTGTCCTGGCCTTTGGTGTCGGCTTTGGCGACCGTCTCGGCGCCGGGCACTTCCTTGACCGTGACGTTCATGGTCCGGGTCGTGCCATCGCGCAGAACCTTGACTGGAACCGTTGCTCCGGGTTTGACGCGGGCGACTTCGAGCTTGAGGTGGCGGCTGTCGCTGACCTTCTTGGCGTTGAACTCCAGCACGATGTCGCCTCCCCTGATGCCAGCTTTCTCCGCGGGGCTCTTGGGGGTCACGTCGCCGACGAGTGCGCCAGCGTTGTCCTTAAGCTTGAACTGCTTGGCCAGCGCGGGGTTGATGTCCTGGATCATAACGCCGAGGTAACCGCGAGTGACATGCCCGTCCTGGATAAGGCCGTCCATGACGTCGCGAGCAAGATTGGCCGGGATGGCAAAACCGATGCCCTGGTTGCCGCCGCTGCGGCTCAGGATGGCGGTGTTGATGCCGATGAGGCGACCCTCGGCGTCCACGAGCGCGCCGCCCGAATTGCCGGGGTTGATGGCGGCATCCGTCTGGATGAAGTCCTCGTAGTCCAACCCCATGTTGCCCCGGTCTTTGGCGCTGACAATGCCCGTGGTCACGCTCTGGCCGATGCCAAACGGGTTGCCCACAGCCAGCACCACGTCGCCGACTTCGACCTTGTCGCTGTCTGCCATTGTGACGGCCGGCAGGTCCCTGGCCTCGATCTTGATGACAGCCACATCGCTCTTGGGGTCGCGACCGACGACTTTGGCAACAAACTCGCGGCCGTCCTGCAGGGCAACCTTGACCTCGTCGGCACCCTCCACGACATGATTGTTGGTCAGGATGTAGCCGTCCTTGGTGGCGATGACTCCCGAGCCCATGCCCTGCTGACGGGGCATGCCGAAATTGCCCCGGGGCTGGCGTCCTTGAGGCTGTTCGCCGAAGAACCGGCGCAGGAGGTCATCCTGGCCCGGGCCCGGGGCGAACCCGGCTTTTTGCGCTTTGGCTGTAACAGTAACCTTCACGACAGCCGGGCTCACCTTCCGGATGACGGGCGCGAAGCTGGCGCGGCCGACGGCGTCCCGCGTCACCGGGCGTTCATCCAGGACAACGGCGGCCGGCTTGCCCTTGGGTGGGGCCTTGGACGACGGGCTTTGCGTGAAGGCGAGGGCTGTGCCGGCCAGGATGGCGAGGCCAACGCCAAGCGAGGGGATGCGGTAATTGAGTTGTGGCAATAGTTTCTTCATAATCGGCATGTCTGTCTGTTGTTCGTTTCCGGCGGTCATTGTGTATTTGTTATACGAGACAATAGACTCCATGGGGATAACCGGAGCCTTTCCGGCGAATTACAAATTTGAAAGGAAGCTCCACCGCCACGGGTGGGCGGAGGCAGCGGTTTAGCGCAGCGCAGATTCTTAATCTGCCGTGTCGAAGAGTTTCATCCTGCGCTCAGGCAGAGCGTCGCAGCACCGTGTCGCGCTGGGCCCACTCCGGATTCGGTGCAGGATAATCGAGGTTGTAATTGAGCCCGCGGCTCTCGGGCCGGCGCAAGGCGCTGGCGACGATCAGCTCCGCGACGGTGGCAATGTTGCGCAGCTCCAGCAGGTCGCTAGTTACATGGAAGTCCCAGTAGTACTGCTGGATCTCCTCCTGCAGGTTGGCGATGCGCGTCCGGGCGCGCTCCAGGCGCTTGTTCGTACGGACGATGCCAACGTAGTCCCACATGACGCGCCGGATCTCTTCCCAGTTGTGGGAGACCACCACCATTTCGTCCGGGTTGTGCGCGTTGCCGGACTGCCAGGGGGGAATCTGGAAATCGGCGGCCCTGGGAGGATCCGCCATGACCCGCTGGGCCGCGCGGTGGGCGCAAACCAGCGCTTCCAGCAGGGAATTGCTGGCCAGGCGGTTGGCACCGTGCAGCCCGGTGCAGGCCACCTCGCCCACGGCGTAAAGGCCCGCGATCTCAGTCTCGCCGTCCACGTTTGTCAGCACGCCGCCGCACTGGTAATGCGCGGCCGGCACCACCGGGATCGGCTCCTTGGTGATATCAATGCCGTAGCGCAGGCACGTCTGGTAGATGTTGGGAAAGCGGTCAATGATGAACCGGGCCGGCTTGTGCGTAATGTCGAGCAGCACATAATCCGCCCCGCTCTTCTTCATCTCGCTGTCAATCGCGCGGGCCACGATGTCGCGCGGAGCGAGCGATTTGAGCGGGTGCGATTGGTCCATGAACTCGACGCCTTCGATGCTCTTGAGCACGCCCCCTTCCCCGCGCACCGCTTCGCTGATGAGGAAGGACTTGGCGCGGGGATGATACAGGCAGGTGGGATGGAACTGGATGAACTCCATGTTCGCCACGGCCGCGCCGGCGCGCCAGGCCATGGCGACGCCGTCGCCGGTCGCGATGTCCGGATTCGTGGTGTAGAGATAGACCTTGCCGCAGCCGCCGGTGGCGAGCATGGTGACCGGAGCCGCGAAGGTCTCCACTTGCCCCGTCTGCTTGTTGAGTACGTAGGCCCCGAGGCACTGGTTCTCGCCCACATAGCCGAGCTTCTGGCTTGTGATGAGGTTCACGGCCAGGTGGTTTTCAAAGACCTCAATGTTCGGCCGCTCGGCGACCGCGGCCAGCAAGGCCCGCTCGATCTCGCGCCCCGTGATGTCCTTGGCGTGAAGAATGCGCCGTTTGGAATGGCCGCCCTCCTTGCCGAGATCCAGCTCGCGCGCGCCCTGGGACCGGGGGATCTCCCGCTCGGTGAATTGCATGCCCAGTTCGATCAGCTCGGCGATTCGCGCCGGGCCCTCCTCGACGATGGTTCGGACGGCGCTTTCCTGGCACAAGCCGGCACCCGCTTCCAAGGTGTCGCGCACATGCAGCTCGATCGTATCCTCCTTGCTCGTCACCGACGCAATGCCGCCCTGGGCGTAGTTGGTGTTGGATTCGGCGCGGTCCTTCTTGGTGATGATGGCCACCCGACCGTGCGCCGCCACCTTCAGGGCGTAGGAGAGTCCCGCAATGCCGCTGCCAAGGACAAGGAAGTCATATCGTTTCATCGCGCTTCTAATTCAACATACCCGGCGCCCTTTGTCCAATGCCGTTGCTCGAGGGCGGCCGTTGCGGGGCCCCAGGCAGGGCGGCGATCACGAGCCGCCCGCTTTTGCGGGAGCGGCGGATTTGAGGCGCTCCGGGGGAAAAGGCGGCAAGTCCAAGACGGGCTTGACTGGGGCTTTCGGCGGCGGGCAAATGACCATGCCCACGCCCCCTTTGGTCTTCATCCAGACCTTCTCGAAATCCTCCTCGAGCCACTGGAGGCGGTAGCCCCGGTTATCCTTCCACAGGGCAGAATCGGTGACGATCACCCGGCCGTCATCGGTGACGCCGTTCAGGGCCACGATATGCCCGCCAATCTGCGGATAGGGCGGCGCTTTGTAGTTGCCCGGCAGCATCTTGATCGAGCACAGGATGACCTTGTTCTCAGCCACGGTCTTGCGGACATAATCCCAATCCCGGAACCGGTCTATGTATGCCTCGAATCCATGCTGGATGCCGGCGCCGATGGTGCGGGGCCAGATGCCGGGATAGTCATACTCCACATCATACGTCAGCGGCACGATGTCCTCCAACCCCACTGGCTTGTCAAAGTATTGCATGGCAGTGGCCAGGGCGGCTGACTGGCAGCGGTCTAGAAGCGGTGTGCCTTTCGAGTCAGCCTGGCGCCGCAACGGCAGGTCCAGGATCAGGGTCGGGCTAGCCGACCGGCCGTGCTTCGGAGCGTAGCGCCGCACCATGCCAGGCGTTGGGGAGTTGTCGGTCGCGACCACCGAGACGGAGGGTGGGCGGAGCATCGGTGAGTCTCCTTCGTCCACAATCTTGAACTGGAAGGCCTTGGCCTTGCGCTGGAGAAGGACCTGGTCCATCGCAACCTTGCCATAATCGAAGACCGGCTCCGTGCGCTTCTGCAGATCCCTGACCTTGCCCCAGTAACCGCCATAAAGCCAGGGCGAATAATCGCCAACGTCCGATTTGACCCGCAGGTAAAGCCGGAAGCCCTGGCCGTTTTCAAGGCGGATATGCCAGGAGTAAATGAGTTCATCAAAAGGAAACTCCGGCCTGCATTCACGGGTCACCCAGGTGGCGCCGGCGCCTCGCGTAAACCACCCGGCCGGCACCATCATGCGGAAATCAATCGGGCAAACGGATGCCGCCCCGGTTGCGGAGCCGCCCGAGGGCATTGATTGACAACCGCACCACAGAAAGCAGAGCCCCAGCAAAGCCGGAAAAAGACCCGCCCAACCAAATCTCTTATTCATAATCAATCGCATAATCCAAGCGGCCAGCCGCCGATGTAACCCATGTAACCCATGCACCCCCGCAACTTCACCAGCCTTCACTCATTCCCAAAGGCGCCAGACCCGACGTATTCCATGCCAACCAGGCACACGTCGTCATCGAACCTGTCGTTCCGCGAGAAACGCCGGATCTCCGCCAGCAGCTCATCGAACAACTGCGGTGCGGGGAGCCGGGCACGCCGCTGGACATCGGCCACCAGCAACGCCTGGGAATACAGCTCGCCATCAGGGTCGTGGACCTCGTACAGGCCATCCGTGAACAACATCACCAGGTCTCCCGGGCTCAGCCTGACCTCAGAGGTTTCGTAGGCAGCACCCTCCAGGAGGCCGAGCACCGGCTGGCTTCTGCCGGCGGCATTGGCCAGCGGCAGAACCTGACCAGAGCCGTGGCGCAAATGAAGCGGTTTGGGGTGACCGGCGTTGGCATAGCGCATGACGCCCGTCCGCCAGTCTGCCACCAGGTAAAAAGCCGTGGTCAGCATGGGAGTGCCCGTGTGCTTGAGAATGGCGTGGAGATCGGAGTTGAGCTTGTTCAGGAACAGGCCGGGATTTGTGGCAAACGGCTTCAGCTCCTCGGCCAGCGCCCGAATCATGGCAGTCACAAGCGCCGACCGCACGCCGTGACCGGCGACATCGCAGATGAACACGCCCGCCTCGTCTTCAGAGAGCGCGGAGACGGCAAAAAAGTCGCCACCGACGGTGCCCGCCGGGAGATAGCGGTGCGTGAACTGCAGCACGCTGTCTGATGGGGACGCCGAGCGCGGAAAAGCCGGATACTGCTGCGGCAGCATGGTAACCTGGATTTCGCGCGCCATCTTCAAATCGTCCTCCATCTGCGCATGACGGGCACGAATCTCCTTGCGGCTTTGGGCCAACAGCGCGTTAATGCGACGGATCTTCTCCTCCGCGAGCCGCTGCGCGGTAATGTCCCAGAAGATGCCCTGCAAACCCATAATCGCTCCGTCAGCGCCATAAAGCGGGGTCTTCACCACCTGCACATACATCCTGTCGCGCCCCGGCGGCCGGTGTTCCTCGACGATGTCGTAGGGCTTGCCGGTCTCCATGACGCGACGGTCATCGTGCTGGTATTTCTCCGCCAACTCGCGAGGGAAGAAGTCGAAGTCTGTTTTGCCGACGATCTCCGCCAGGGACAGGCCCAGGATCCGGCAGAACTGCTGGTTGCCAAAGGTGAAGCGTCCTTGCAAATCCTTGCGGAAGATGTTCTGCGGGAGTGTTTCCACCAGCGAATGGTAAAGCGCCTCCGAATTGCGCAAGTCATTCTCTGCCTGCCGGCGCTGGGTGATGTCCTCGACGGTTCCCTCGTAATACAGCAACCTGCCACCAGCGGCGCGGATGGCCCGGCAGTTTTCAGAAATCCAGATTACCGTGCCGTCCTTGCGATGGATCGGCGACTCAAACTCCGTGAGGGTGTCATTCTCGCGCATCAGGCGGATGAACTCCTCCCGCCGGCCTTCCTCAACGTAAAGGCTGCGTCCGATGTCAGTCAGACCCTGGATAAGCTCATCGGGGGTGGCATAGCCATAGATGCGGGCCAGCGCAGCGTTGGCCATCAGGTAGCGACCCTCGGGGGTCGTCTGGAAAATCCCCTCGACCAGGTGGTCGAAGACGCCATGATACTTTTCCTCCGCCCCGAGGAGCGCCAGCTCCATGCGATGTCGCTCGATGGCGTAGTGGACGGATCGTTCGAGCCAGGCCGGGGTAAGCTGTCCCTTGGCCAGGTAATCCTGCGCCCCGGCGTGAACTGCCTCGAGCGCGACAATTTCATCATCGGCATCGCCCGCCGCAATGATCGGCACCTCCGGCGCCTGGGCCTTGATCAGGGGAATATTGGCGAGGCCCGCTCCATCCGGCACGCAGACATCTATGAGAACGACATCGAAAACGCTCTGGCTCAGAGCCGACAAGCCGGCGTTCAGGTCGGGCACTGACTCCATCTCCGCGGAAAGATCCCGCGCCTGGCCAAGCATCTCCCCCACGTAGCGGGCGAAGGCCGGGTCGTGCTCAACCAGCAAGATTCTCAAAAAGTCCTCTGGCATATAAATGATCAACCTGGCCACGTTTACTGTCTATGGGCCACGGAGAGAAACGTCGCAGCATCAGCCCGCCGCCGCAAGCCGTTTTAAGCCCGCACCCCGCACCCGACGCTCACGCGGGTCCTTGTTGCTGGATTGAACCGACACGCTATCCCGGACCAGATCCGCCAGGCCGGAAGCGGCTTTCCCGGAAGCGGTGACCGTGCGCTCGAGCACGGGCGATCTTATCACTATCTTCCGCATTCCCGCGGACTTTGGCTTTCGCATCCCGGGATTGATTTGCCTCCCCTTGCGTTCGCCGCCTCTTTGCGGGATACTCAGTCCGTGCAGTTGACCGTAGCCCAACTAACTGATCGTCTGATGGCTTCCTATGCCCACGCAGGAGGCATCAACCATCTTGACGGGAAGAACCTGCCCTCGAAGCGGGCGATCTCGATCATCACGATGGATTTGCTGCGGCTTCTTTTCCCCGGTTTCTTCGACGAAAAGCTGATCCACTCGTCGGAGATCAAGCGCGAAACCGCAGCCCTCCTCGGATCGGTTTCGGCCAGCCTTGAGAGCGAAATCCGCAAAAGCCTCGAATACAATCCCCCGCCCGGCCTGCCCCAAAAGGATTCACGCTCGTTTGCACACGCTTTGACATCCGAGTTTCTGGACAGCCTCCCCCGCCTTCGCGATTTGCTGCAGACCGATATCGAGGCGGCCTACAGCGGCGACCCTGCAGCGCTAAGCAAGGAAGAGGTCATTGTGGCCTATCCCTTTGTAGAAGCCATTGCGGTGCAGCGGTTGGCGCACGAGCTTTACCTGAAGAACATCTCCCTCATTCCCCGCATCATGACCGAATGGGCACACAGCCGCACCGGCATGGATCTTCACCCCGGCGCGCAGATCGGCACCCATTTCTTTGTGGACCACTGCACCGGAACCGTCATCGGCGAGACCGCGGTTCTTGGCGACCACGTGAAGATGTACCAAGGCGTCGGCCTGGTGGCGAAGTCCCTCGCAGCCGGCCAGCAGTTGCGAGGGCAGAAGCGTCATCCCACCCTCGAGGACCGTGTGACCGTTTACGCTGGCGCCACCATCATGGGGGGCGACACCGTTGTCGGCGCAGGCAGCACCATTGGCGCAAATGTGTTTCTAACCTCCAGCGTTCCGCCCCATTCGCTGGTGATCCAGGAAGAGGCCAATGTGAAGGTCATGAGCAAGAAAGACCACAAACGCCAGGCGAACAGCTTCCACGCTTGAACCCATGCCATTTGGCAGAATTGGTAAAACTGCTGCCCGCGTTAAAATCAGTTTGACGCTCACAAATGATCCCTGTAAATTGTCCCCCCATCTGGAATCCAGAGTAGCTCAATGGTAGAGCGTCCGGCTGTTAACCGGAATGTTGCAGGTTCGAGCCCTGCCTCTGGAGC
>Ga0194053_10002661_pt1 | contig 10431 bp, 7 predicted proteins | sample SepL228m_MetaG_FD_161684 | JGI IMG/M metagenome (GOLD analysis project Ga0194053, IMG submission 161684) | Anoxic zone freshwater microbial communities from boreal shield lake in IISD Experimental Lakes Area, Ontario, Canada - Sep2016-L227-8m | ecosystem: Environmental > Aquatic > Freshwater >...
CTACTTCCAGGACCTCTTTCAGATTCTTTATAGAAAGGGGAGAACCAATCCTGCGTGGAAGTTCCTCGGCCAGAAGATCAAGCAGGCTGAGTTCCTTCACCCGTTCAAGATCCCGGATGTCATTATAAATGATCCGATGGGTTCGCTCCCTCTGCCACCTCCTCCAGAAACGCTCTTCTCCCCTTAGACAAGGTTCCGGAAATCCCCCGAATCTAAGCAGATGGTCCAGTTCATTCGGTGAAATCGTTCCACCCAGTTCGGCCAGTGAAAAGGGATGAAGTCGGTAGTTGTGGTACCGGCCCTGCAGGGAATCCCCTCCTTTACTGTAGTGGTCCAACCTGGCAGACCCTGTAATGATAAATGCAGTGTCCGATTTCTGTGTGTCATAGAATCCTTTGATGAGATTCTTCCATCTCGCATACTTATGGATCTCATCCAGGATGATTACGGGTTGGTTGGACGGTAGTTCTCCCCTCATCAGCGACGGCCTGGCATGGATATCGTCCCAGTTCAGATAGGCGGGGTGTTTTTCACTTGGCGCCGACAGGAAGGACAACGCAAACGTAGTCTTTCCGACCTGCCTCGGTCCTCCGACAAAGATCATCCTTGTCTTCAAGTCCTCCTCGGCGGGCCTCTTTATGTAGCGATCGTATATCGTGGCCATAGTTAAATCAATATAACCTGATTTTACTCATCTGTAAAGTAGAGATAGGCAGATTAATTTCTATAGAACCGCAATTGAATCGAGAATCTGAATTTCTTTAGAGAATGGCTGATGCACGAAGCGAAGCAACTTAGTATTAGGCACTTTCCAGGGGTTTTTAGCTTTGGACGAAGATTCTGGTGACTCGAGGCGAAATTTTGCACACTATTTCGTAATTAATTGTTTGCCCATTGGCAGCTATCTCATCAGCAAGGATTTCTTCATCTCCCTGGCGTCCGATAAGTACTGCCTCATCACCAACCTTCACTTCCGGAATGTCGGTGACGTCCACCATTATGGCATCCATACAGACGGTTCCCACTACAGGAACTCTGCGGCCGCTAATTAAGACTTGTCCCACATTTGATTGAAATCGCGGATAGCCATCGTTGTACCCCACGTACAGGGTTGCGATACGGCTATTCCTGGAGGTTACGAACCGCCGGTTGTACGAGATGCACCGCCCTGGAGGATGCTCTTTTATTTGGGAGATCTTCGTGGAAAAGGTTATTACCTGTTCCAGGTACACCAATGAGCGCACAGCCTCGGATGGGTACATACCGTAAATCCCGAGACCCGGCCTCACCATGTTGTAGTGGGTCTGCGGAAACCTGACGAGCGCAGCAGTGTTCCCGGCATGTATATAGCGAAAGCTGTGACCTCTACTCTTCAATTCCTTCAGAAGATTTTCGAAGCAATCGATCTGCCCAAGGGTATATGCATCGGATCCAGGGTCATCTGCACTGGAAAAATGGGTCATGACCCCCTCTACTTCAAGATGCCGCATTTCCAAGACTTTCTCAATAAAAGGGACCGCATCATCCACCCATACTCCGGATCGGCCCATACCGGTGTCGATTTTGACATGAACTGGGATCTTTTTCCTCCCGGTAGCAGCACTGTTGAGAGCCAGCGCCAATTCCAAGGAAGAGACCACCGAACTCAATCCATACCTGACGATTTTGTCAACTTCCTCAAAAAGTACGTTGAATACGAGAATCGGGGCTTCAATCCTATTTTCTCGTAAAGTCGTGCCCTCATCGGGAAATGCCACGGCCAAGTAATTGACCCCGTTCTCCAGGGCAACTCTTGACGTTCGAATGGAATCATTTCCGTACCCAAAACTCTTGACCACGGGCATGATCTCAACATTCTCTCCCACAATGCCCCGGATGGTTTTGATATTCGCTGCAATGGCATCGAGGTTGACGACCAGTCTCGTGGGACCTATGGAACCGACCAATTCCTTTGCTATGCGCTCAAGTCGAAACCACCGGGACCCTTTAAACAGGACCACATCCCCGCGGTTCATGATCTTATCGAGTTCAGCCGCCGCTTCATTATAGCTGCGAGTTTCAGTGATGCGCTTGTGGCTCATGCCCTCAAGAGCCGCTGCTTGGCCGATCAGCCAGGCATTTTCTCCCACGGTGATGAGATGATCCACTCCGGCTCTCACCACATCTTTTCCGACAGCCAAATGTTCTTCCCTGCTGTGCAGTCCCAGGTCCAGCATTTCGCTTAGGATCGCTATTTTTCGCCGGCCGCCGCCCACTTTGGCCAGAACATCCAGAGCCCCTTTGATGGACGCGGGATCTGAGTTGTAAGTGTCATTAATCAGGGTCACACCCGTTATCGTGGTGTGTATCTCCAGTCTCATGGGCGAGGGATGAAATTCCTGGAGCCCTTTGCGTATGGCTTCCGGTGATGCGCCCAGGAGAGTTGCAGCAGCAGAAGCTGCGAGAGCATTGAGTATGTTGAAGCGGCCAGCCACGGGAAGTTGTATGTCCAGTCTCTCGTTGAACAGCCTCATATGGAACTGATGGCCGCGTTCCGGCAGGGAGACTACTTCCTCGGCCCTTACGTCGGCACCGCTGGAAAATCCGAAGGTGACAACATTCGCACGGGACCGCCCCAAGAGGCTCATGCTTAAATGATCATCAGCATTGACCACAAGGAATGAGTCAACTCCGAGGTTCTGAAAAAGTCGCTGTTTTTCTTCCAGGGTATTCTCAAGACTCCCGAGACCCCCGATATGAGCTTTGCTGATGATGGTCAATATTCCATGGTCAGGCCTGATCATGCTCTCGAGGCGGTCCATTTCTCCAGGACGGCTGATTCCTGCTTCTATGACCGCCACCTGGTGTTCCGGCCTCATGCCGAGCAGTCCCAGTGCGGCTCCAACCTGGGTGTTGTATGATAAGGGGGATCGGTAAGTTTTACGCTCCAGGCAAAGGATCGACGCGAGCATCTCCTTCACCAAGGTCTTGCCGTTGCTACCGGTGATGCCGACCACCGGATAGTTGAACATGCCGCGGTAATGTGCCGCCAGTTTTTGCAGAGCATTAAGGGTATCAGGAACCTGTATCAAGGTGGACCCTTCAGGGAGTTCCTTTACAAAGAGATCATCCCGGCTGACTACAGCGGCTTTTGCTCCACATCGCAAGGCTTCTTCAGCAAAGTCGTTCCCATTAAAATGTGTGCCCCTGATGGCCCAGAAGATATGATCCTCACCCATTGGCTTACGGGTATCGATGGATACTCCTGAGAGTGGACCGTTTGCAGGACCTTTGACACGGAGGGGTTCCAGGATTTCTATAACGTGGCCAAGATCCAGGAATCCGACGTTTTCGATCCCTTGATTTTCAACTAAGTTCGATCCGGCGCAGGAGGGTATCTCGTCCATTGATTCAGACTTCTGAGAGCAGTTGGTATTTATCCGTTGATCACTGGAAATTTCGGTCAAAGCCCCTCTCTCCAGAGGCAAGCCTCTAGCATGGGGTGGAGCACATTACAAGAACCGAAAAGGACATTCATTTTGGCGCCGGCTATCCAACTTCCCGAGCCTTGTCCCGTTCAGTCGCCGCGCCGATATCTCCCAAGGTTTGAGAGAGTTCTTCAATTATGTCTCCAGCGACCACGGGTCGAGGTCCATCCCGTTGAACCAGCCTGTCGGCAGCCAGACCGTGGACATAGACGCCGAAAGGCAATGCCTTTTCCGGAGGGATGCCCTGTGCCAACAATCCACCGAGGATCCCACTCAGTACGTCTCCTTGCCCTCCCGAGGCCATCCACGGGTTTCCCGTAGAATTCACAAAAATAGTGCCGTCCGGACATGCAGTCAGTGTGCGAGCCCCTTTGAGTACAACCCACACAGCATGATCACACGCGATTTTGCGCGCGATACCTACCCGATCCTGCTGAACCTGCTGAGTAGAAATTCCCGCGAGCCGGGCCATTTCCCCGGGATGGGGGGTCAATACTATCCGTGACGCTGTTTGCCTGAGAGAATCAAGAGAGGAAGCCAAAGCATTGAGCCCATCTGCATCGATCAGTACCCAGCCATTGTACTCCGCCAGGACCCTGTTGATCAATCGGGCTATGCCTTCATGAGTTGATAGTCCCGGCCCTAACACTATGCACCGCTTACCTTCAGCCAAGGATAAGATTCGGTCTGCGGCAGCCTCTCCGAGATATCCCGGTACCACGGTCTCAGGAAGCGCCTCCGTCATCTCCTCGGTCAATTTGTCTTCGAGAATCGCATTAAGGGAAGCTGGGATCCCTACGGTAACCAGACCGGCCCCGATACGGGACGCGGCCTTCGCGGCCATTACAGGAGCGCCCGTCTTGCCGGGGGAGCCCCCGACAATAAGCAGATGTCCGAAAGTGCCTTTGTGAGCTTCGGGATTTGCGCGAGCCCCAACATAGTGCCCAGCGTCGGGCTCGTCATAAAAAAGAGCCTTAGGCGGGTTTTTTTCAACGGCACATACTGGGATGGAGATATCCACCACCTCAATCTTGCCGCAATACTGCAGTCCCGGATACAAGGACATGCCCAACTTCCGGAATCCATAAACCGCGGTCAGGTCGGCTTTTACCGCAACCCCGAGAACCCGGCCTGAATCCGCGTCAAGCCCCGAAGGTAGATCGACCGCAATCGTAATACCTGCAGCTCTGTTGATTTCCTGGATAGCCTCTCGATAGGGTGATCGCACTTCCGCATTGAGCCCAGTTCCCAGCAGGGCATCCACGATTATGTCACTTTCTCTCCAGGAGGCGGACGCGCGCTCCAGGGACTCCAAATTTCCTATTGCGATCACATGAGGGGTCATCTTTTCAAGGATTTCAAGATTTGTGACGGCATCACCCCTGATTTTTTCGCGAGGGCTGAGGAGAAATGTATTGACTTGGGCCCCGTGATTTATCAGGTATCTCGCGATGACATAGCCGTCCCCGCCGTTATTTCCCGGCCCCGCGATCACAGCCGCCTTCAATCCCCTAATGTTCCCCTTAAAATGCCTGCTGAGCGTCTGAAACGTTGATCGCCCAGCATTTTCCATGAGAACAACGCCGGGAATTCCGTATTCTTGAATTGCAGTTGCATCAAGGGCCCTCATCTCTTCCGCAGTAACCAGATATTTGGGAACGCTCATTGTGTGCCGGGTCCTTTTCAGGGGATTAATTGAGGCAAAGTGGTATCAAGTCTTGCTCGTTTGCAGGAAGTCGCAGGAATAGCCGGAACATAGCATGTTATAGCGGCCGATCTGTTCCAGGGTAATCAATCCCTTCAGCTTGCCGGCGCTGAGAATGGGTACTGTTTTACTGCCGGAGTCCTGCATCTTTTGGAGTACATCTATGAGCGACGTCTGTTCAAGCGCTGTGGGGAAATCTTTGATCATCACTTCAGACACAACGACTGACGGGCCTCCCTTGTGAAGCGTTTCGGTCAGTATTTCCCTGGTAACCAGACCGACAAGCGTCGAACCGTCCAGAACGGGAAAATCTCCCTGAAAGCCCCTGCAGAAGCGTTCTGCCGCATCTCCTATTGTCTGGCCGGGATTCAGAGTATCGACATCGCTGATCATGGCTGCCTGGGCAGTGGCTCCACCAAGGGAAACCATTATTCCCATTTGTCGCTCTTCTGCTTCCGCCCCAAGGTAGACGAACAGGGCAATGAGAATCATGAACAGGTTCATGTAGAAAAATCCCAGGAAGAAGAGGACTATGGCGAAACCCTGTCCCACCCCCACTGCTATGCGGGTTGCCATAAATGGGCTCAAGTAAAGTCCAAGTACACCCCTCAAGACCCTGCCGCCATCCATTGGAAACGCGGGGATCAGGTTAAACAACGCGAGCACTAAATTGACCGCGGTGAGTTCAGCCAGAAGGCTGCTCTTGACCGAAAAATCCGATATGGTAACATCGGAACCGAATATATCGGCGATAAACCATAAGCAAAAGGCAAGGAAAAGGCTCGCGGCCGGGCCCGCGATAGCTATGAGTATTTCTTGGACAGGCCTGTCCGGTGGACTTGCCATTCGCGCGACCCCTCCTATGGGAAGCAGCGTTATATCCACCACGTTAATCCCGTAATAGCGCGCGACCATGGAATGGCTGAGTTCGTGAAACACTACCGACGCAAATACCAGTACAACAAATAGTACCCCTTGCATTCCGCCGGTTCCGACCAAGGACGAACCAGCGAAAAAGATCAGCACGAGCAATAGAAGAAAAGTGGCATGCACCTTCACCGGTATTCCTAAAATTGAACCGATCCTAAAAGACCATTTCATAGGTCTTGCCTCCTTGATGAACTACGATTGGATACTTTTCCCGTGGGCCTGAGATCATTGTCGGTGCCCGTTGAGAAAAAAGATCCGCAGACACTCTTGTTTAGCACAAAACCACGGACAGGTCAGCACTTCAACAATAGACAACATCGGTGGTGAATCGGTGCGAAAACGGGCGAGGCATGCCTCTCCCCTACAATAATACAAATTTTTTGATATTCTGATATGTTTGGAATCTGTACGGCGCGGACCCATGTGTCCGCCCGAATTGGGGACATCCGCCGCCGTAGGGGCGACCCGGTGGGTCGCCCGGGAACTCACCTCAAAACAAAATTATCTCTCTCTTTTGCCATACGGTCATTTTTTTTGTAAACTTGAACCATACCAATTTGCCTTCAAACAAGTTAGAGAAATTCTATAAGCGAGCAGAGAGGTCACAGATGATCGAAATAGGCGAGGCTCAGCAAAAGGTCCTTGAAGAAATTCCAGTCCTCGGGAGAGAGAGGATATACATTCTCGACGCATTGGGGCGTGTTTTGGCCCAGGATGTGTCGGCTATCCGTGATGTCCCTTCTGCTGATAACTCGGCAATGGACGGATACTGCTTCCGTCACGAAGACCTTGCAGATTCAAGATCCGACAGACCTACCAGACTGAAACTTGTCGGCGATTCGCCTGCAGGAAAACCTTTCCCAGGTACGGTGGGCTCGGGTGAAGCCGTTCGTGTCATGACCGGCGGCATCATTCCTGAAGGCGCAGATACCGTAATTATGCTCGAGGACACTGAAAAGCATGGAGATACAGTCGTTTGTTTTCGTGACCCCGGCAAAGGCGCCCATATCCGCCGGCGGGCAGAAGATGTGACGGCAGGAGAAACAATACTGTTGGCAGGCGATATGGTGAGGCCTCCGGAAGTCGGTATGCTCGCAACTATGGGACATGCCTATGTTCATGTCTATCAACGCCCGGTGGTGGCGATCCTGTCAACGGGGGATGAACTGGTCGACCTTGACGAACCCTTCACTCATGGCAAGGTCGTGTGTTCAAATAGCTACAGTCTCGCGGCCCAGGTCCGGGAATGTGGTGCAATTCCGATCTCGCTGGGAATCGCAACGGATGATGAAGCAGACCAGCGATCGAGAATTTCCGAAGGCCTGAGAGCCGACGTCATGCTGACCTCCGGCGGAGTATCCGTGGGAAAGTACGATCTTGTCAAAGAGACGCTGTCACAGTTAGGGATGCGTGTGAAATTCTGGAAAGTAAATATGAAGCCGGGTAAACCCCTGGTTTTCGGAACTATAGGCAATAAACCCGTCTTCGGTCTACCCGGAAACCCCACTTCGGCCATGATATCCTTCGAACAGTTCGTCAGACCTGCACTTCTTAAGATGATGGGACACAAGAATCTCTTCAGGCCCCTTATAGAAGCCACACTCGCCCAGGATGTAAACATCTCGTCGGACCGGCTCCATCTGGTGAGATGCAAGCTTTTCGAGAAGGACGGCAAAATGATGGCCCAGACGGCCGGGATCCAGAGTTCCGGCGCGTTGAGATCCATGGTCATGGCGGACGGCCTGATGATTTTAGCACCGGACATGGCGCCGTTCACGGCAGGAGATTGTGTCAAGGTCCAGGCACTCCACGCGCATGTTCCGATGAGTCCGCATTCGCATTATTCATGATGCTTGACATATGCGATCAAATGCTTTAGAATATTGATGTATTATATTGATAGTTATCATTAATTATTGCATTAGTTAAGGCATAGAGCAGCGGATGTTGAGAAAACAAAGTTTTCTTCTCATACTCTTGACAGCTTTGCTGACATCCATCCCTTGGTGGTGTTTTGCCGTCACCACGGTTCACAAGGATCACGACTTTATTCCTAAGTTTCGTAACCTGGTTTTTGTCTTCGATGTCTCAGTTTCCATGAGGGCACGGTATGCAAGTGACTTGGACGTTGCACGCCTGTGTGTGGCAGGAAGCGCACTGGAATCGTTCAACATGATGATGCCTCCCGTGCCGCACTGGCAGTACGATGTGAACACCGCCCTGGTAAGCTTCGGCGATTGTCCTGCGCCGACGCTCTTGAGTCAGCTTGGTCCATGGACACGAGACAAATATTCGCCGTATTACGGTCTTTTGCGAACAGAGGGACCGATGTCAAGAAGAGCTGCAACTTTTCAGGATGCATTGCAGTTTGTCGGGCAATTAATTGGCAACGCTGATGGGAAAACCGCGGTTGTGGTATTTACCGACGGGGGCACGGGGTGGCAATGTCCCCAGGAGACCGCTGTTGCACTCAAGAGTTATTACGGCGACCGGTTGGAGATATTCGGCATCTTCTTTGGGGATACTGAGGTGGGGTGGAGAAACCTCTATGAAGTCTGCAAGCTGACCGGGGGATATTCAAGAACCTGGACAGAAGTGCGAAATAAACGCCTGATTAAGGAGTTTGCGTGGGATATAGCCGTAAGGGAGATAATGTTCCCGTACAGTGAGATTTTCTTCCAGGAGAGAAGCGCTGACCTGATCCCGTCTGAAGCGCTGAAACTGGAAGGAGTGGCTGCTTTTCTCCGTGCGATACCTCACTACGTTCTTCAGATAGATGGACACACCACTTTTTCAGGTCACCCGGCAGAAAACTACAGACTGGGGATGCAACGGGCACGGAGTGTAAAGAGTGCTCTTGTAAAATTCCACAATGTGAGGCCCGAAAGGATCGTTATTCGTTCATGGGGTGAAAAGTTCCCACGTTACGACAATGAGAAACTTGATACGAGAATTCGGAACAGGGAGGCGGACCTTTACCTGGTGCTGAACCTGGTGAATTATCCGTACGATGAAAAGCATCTTCACACGTTTGGGACCAGGGCAGTCGGCAGAATTTACAACACAGTGGAACGGAACGGCGACAACGAATGGGCTTCGCCTGTCAAGTCATTCCGTGGGGTAGGGCTTCCTCTTAGGGGAGGACATTGACGGGGGAGCAAAGCCGTGGTCCTGCCGATACGGAAAAAAACACCATGAAAAACAGTCGAGACAAGGTAAAAATATTCGTCTGCACCGCGTTCTGGTTTGGGCGGTCCCCCGTGGCACCGGGAACGGTGGGCACTCTTCCCGCGGTGATCATTTTCGCCTTCATTGCCTTTGCATTTTCACCTATTGTTCAGACATTGATCACTGCGTTGTTTTTTATCTTGAGTTGCGGTCTTTCGATCTTCTTGGGGCCATGGGCTGAGCGACACTGGAAGAGGAAAGATCCAAGGCCTTTTGTGCTGGACGAGGTTGCGAGTTTTTTCCTCACGGTCTTGCTCTTCCGAGCGCCAAGCCTATTGCTCACAATTGCCTGGGCATTCGTGATGACCAGAATATTTGACATCATTAAGCCCTTTCCCGCGAAACAAATGGAATCTCTACCAGCAGGGTGGGGCATTCTTTTGGACGATTTGGTAGCCTCGGTATATGCTGCGGCGGTGTTACACCTCGCCATGTATTTTATCCCGTCTCTTTTTGCTCTTTAAAAGTTTCAATCTACTTTCTCTCCTGGATGAGCGCTCTTTCCGTGGACGAAACTTCTTGCCTCTGTTATTCTTTAGAGAGTCTTTTCATACACAAGAGACTGAAAAGGCAGGCATGATCATGGGCGAGGTAAGAGTAAGGGTAAAACTCACGAACGCGATCGATGAAGGGATGGTAAGGCGTGGGCTCATGTCACCGGATGACGTAAGGGTTTATGAGCCGGATGCACTTGTCGATACCGGGGCTGTGCGCTGCGTCCTTCCTCCGTTTCTCGTGGAGAGTTTGGGTCTTGCCCGCGTAGCCCGTGCCGTGGCCCAATACGCTGATGGACGGCTGGACGAGGTTGATCTCACGGAAGGGTTCGTCCTGGAGATCATGGGCAGGCGCACCATTGAGGAGGGCCTCGTGTTGGGCGATGAGGTCCTGATCGGGCAGACAGCCCTCGAAAAGCTCGATCTCCTCCCTGATTGTCAAAACCAACGTCTGATACCGAATCCTGCGCACCCGGACCAGCCTATTTCCAAGGTTAAGTGAATCAATCAAAAGTTGAACAGCGTATGCCATACGCGCTCTTGCACGACATGTGTAGGTATATACTCGTTGCCAAAATTCCTGTCCGAATGACACACGATTGTACCC
>Ga0194053_10002668_pt1 | contig 10417 bp, 7 predicted proteins | sample SepL228m_MetaG_FD_161684 | JGI IMG/M metagenome (GOLD analysis project Ga0194053, IMG submission 161684) | Anoxic zone freshwater microbial communities from boreal shield lake in IISD Experimental Lakes Area, Ontario, Canada - Sep2016-L227-8m | ecosystem: Environmental > Aquatic > Freshwater >...
GACTACTTTGTTAATTTGGTTGCTAAGAATCGTAATCTAAGTATTAGTAAAGTTAAAGCCTTAGCTGATGGGTCCAGTATGATGGGGGCCTCGGCTTTAAAGAATGGTTTAATCGACAAGATTGGAATCCTACCAGACGCTAAAAAGTACCTAGCTGAGCAGATTGGTGAGGATGTTAATATTTGCTGGCAGAACTAGTTAGACTATTTTTCAAAACCCCCTGAGGAGGGTATGATAATGTATTATTTTGGACCAAGATGAACGAAAAACACCCTAGATGACACTTAGATCATCTAGGGTGTTTTCTTGATTTTTTTATACTTAATTCATCTTCTTGATGACGTACTCAAACACCTTCTCTTGAACAAATTTCTTTAACTCAGGACTCTGGTCTAACTTCTGATATAAACTAAAGTGATTATCCAAAACTCCAACCAACTCATCCTGGAACAACTGGTCGAATTTTAACTTAGCGGCATCCTTACTATTATTTTTAACTGAACCAATCAGAACCTCACTCTCAAGAAGTCGTCTACTTAGGTCGTTAAGAATAACTCTGTCAGCACTATTAAAATTAGTTCCATAGCGTTCATTTATTTCTTTAATGATTCTTGAGAGAGCGTCTTTTTCTTCTTCTGGAATTGCTTTAGATCCACCTCCATTAATAGGCTCGATCACTCCTTCTTCATTCTCCAATCTGAGGTTTGATTCAGATTTCTTATCAATCTTATAAGTTTCCATGTCGATTGCTTCCAATACCTCATATGGCAAAGGGCTTTCTCTCTTAGGCAACTTCTTGATCAAATACTTCAAGAATATATATAGTTTCTCAAGTTGGGGGTCTTCAAAAGTAACAATCTGGGAAATGAAAGCGTATTTTTTAAGATAATCAAAAGCGGTAGTCTTAAAGCTTTCCATTTCTTCTGGTGTAAGATTTTCTTCATTAATTCTCGACACCACTCCATCAACTATATAGTTTAGTTTATCTGGTGTGGCTTTAGCATACAATTCATCAACAAATCCATTGATCTCAAAATCAGTAAAGAATTTAAAGCCTCGAACTTCACGCTCTAGGTCATGCAGAATATTTGGGTCAGTAGCTTGAGATAGGACTGTGGTTGTATAGTAAGGCTGGAATGATTCTATAATATCTTCTGTTTCATTTACAAAGTCTAGAACAAAAGTATCGTCCTTACTGTACATAGTTCTGTTAAGTCTAGATAAAGTTTGGACCGCACCCACGCCTCCCAACTTCTTATCCACATACATCACCGACAACAAAGGTTGATCAAAACCAGTTTGAAACTTCTCAGCTACAATCAAAAACTTATAGTCATCATTTTTAAATTCCTCAGCTGTTTGACTCTCAGGTATCTTATTCATTTGCCCCTCTGTATATTCTAGTTTTGTATCTACATCCTTAACACTACCAGAAAAAGCCACTAACGCTTTATGTGGGTAGCCTTTTTCTTTCAAATATTTATCAAAGGCAATCTTGTATCTAACTGCATGCAAACGTGACTTGGTTACCACCATAGCTTTCGACTTGCCACCTATCAATGAAGCAATCTTCTCTTCAAAATGTTCAACCATTATCGCCGTCTTTTTATCAATAGCGTGTTCGTGTCTTTCCACATATCCTACCATCAGTCTTTGGGCTTTCTTCTTATCAAACTCTGGATCATCCTCTACTTTCTTCAACAAACCAAAGTAAGTCTCATAGGTAGTGTAATTTTTAAGTACATCAAGAATAAACTTCTCTTCAATTGCTTGCTTCATAGAGTAAAGTGAGAATGGAACAAACTTTCCAGTTAAGGCATCTTCGGTACCAAAAAGCTCCAAAGTTTTCTGCTTTGGTGTAGCGGTAAAGGCGAAGAAACTCAAGTTTGGTGAGGACACCTTTCGTGCCTTCATTCTTTCAATGATTTGATCCTCCACCGTTTTGAAAGCATTCTCTTCTATTTCTGTTTCTTTTTCTGCCTCATCCAATGTTAGAACCTGACGTAAATCAGCCGCCGACTCTCCAGATTGAGACGAGTGAGCCTCATCGATAATCACCGCAAATTTTTTACCTTCAACCTTTTCAACAGCATCAACTATAACTGGAAATTTCTGTAGTGTTGTTGTAATAATCTTCACCCCAGACTCAAGACATTCTTTAAGTTCCTTTCCACCGTTTTCTATATGCTTAACCAAACCAGTTATCTGACTAAAACTATCCACTGTATTTGAAAGCTGTCTATCCAAGACTCGACGATCAGTTACTACAATCACACCATCAAATACATTTTTACCTTCATCATTGTGCAATTCCGCCAAACGATGGGCAGTCCAAGCAATGGTATTACTTTTACCTGAGCCAGCACTGTGTTGAATAAGATAATTTCTACCAGAGCCATTCTTTTGGGCATCAACAACAATATTCTTCACTGTCTCCAACTGATGATATCGCGGAAAAACAATCTTTTCTTCCTTTCGTTTCTTTCCATTTTTATCTTCCTTTTCTTCAGTGACTTCTTGTATAAAATTTCCTACTAAATCGAAAATACTATCTTTGGACCAAATGTCTTCCCAAAGATAATAAGTCTTGTATTTTCCTTGTGGAGCTTCAGGATTACCTGATGAACCTTTATTACCCTTATTGAATGGTAAGAAGTAAGTAGTGAGACCAGTTAGACGAGTGGTCATGTAAGCTTGTTCTGTATCTACCGCAAAATGAGTAAGGCAGCGTTTAAATGACAACAACTTCTCTCTCTGGTCGCGGTCCGTTTTGTATTGAGAAATGGCATTAATAACATTCTGACCAGTAAATTGATTCTTTAACTCTATAGTAAACAGCGGTAGGCCATTTACAAAAATAACCATATCAATAGAATTTTCATTCTTGATACTGTATTTAACCTGTCTCATAACACTCAAGATATTTCCAGCATAGTCTGCTAGAGTTTCTGGGTTTTTATCATTTTCAGGTTTCCAATACGCCAAACGAATATTAACACCTCGATCTCTTACACCCTCACGCAGAATACTAAGCAAACCACGAGAAACAATCTCCTCATCTAATCTAGCCAAGAAGCGATTGGTTACGTCTTCCCCATACTGCTCAACTAGTTTGTTCCAGTTATCTTTTTGAGTGGTTTGTATAAACTGCAAAACTAACTCTGTGTCCATACACAAATCCTTACTGTATGAAGAAGCTGACCTTTGTTGATAATTATGAAGACTAATGAGTTCTTGCTCAATGAATTCCTCAAAACCTGACTCTCTTGTGTTTGTTTTCATATAGTTTACTTATCTTTATTCTGGTCCAAAATCTTCTTAACTTCCCTTTCAAAATCAGATTCTATTCTTTGAGTCTTGTTAAATTCTTTATACTCCCCTATAGCTTTTTCTTTGGCATCCTCAGCGGAGATATGTCCCTTACCATCCAATATTTTGTATTCATTAAATGTCAAAAATTTATCTACACTTTCAGCGAATTCCTTCATTTTGAATGTTTCCTTACGTTCGATTATTCCTTCAACGTAATCAAAGAAACTAGATACCGTCCGCTCAAGTTTTTTAATCTCATCTTCTTTTAAATAATTCTTAGCAATCACTACATCAGATTGCAATATTCTACCTGGTGAATTTTTCCAGGTTGTCAGCCCCATATTTGTCTCCTTGGCATCTGCTTTGTTATAAATGATTTCGGCAGCTGTTTGACCAGTGATAGCGTAGTGAAATTTATTTTGGACCATGGCATAAAAATCCATCGCTTCTTGAGAATCTTTTGTATAATCAATACTACACTCTGCAAAAATGTCTGTGATCTGAAGCCAGATACGACGCTCGCTCGCTCGAATAGAACGAACTCTTTCCAAAAGTTCACGAAAATAATCTTTATCAAAAAACTTCTTTCCCTGCTTCAATCGTTCATCATCCAAAGCAAAACCCTTGATTATAAAGTTACGCAAGACCTGTGTTGCCCAAATACGAAAGTCGGTCGCTCGTTTAGAGTTCACACGGTAACCAACGGCAATGACAGCATCAAGATTATAGTGCATAGTGTCATACGTTTTACCGTCAGTAGCAGTTATCCGGAAATTCCGGATAACTGAATTCTCTTGTAACTCAAGGGTTTCAAAGATATTTTTCAAATGTTCACTTACTGTGCGAATATCTACATCAAAAAGCTCAGCCATAAGCTTTTGTGTTAACCAAATCATCTCTCCCTCAATTCGAACTTCAATTTGTGGTGTTCCAGATTCTGCTGTGAAAATCAGAAATTGAGTTGTTGCATTTTTTTTTAGTTTATTTTGTTCCATATATTTGTTGTTATTTTAATAGTTATTAATAATTTTCTTAAAGTTATAATATTAATTGATTATGTGTAATTAAAAAGTTTTTTAGTCCGCATGCTTGTCCATTACCACTACACTTGTTTTCTACCAAAGTAACATCTTCTTTCTTATTTATATTTCCCAGAAGTTCTAACGCCTTGAAGAAAACGTCACTATCTTTAAAATGATTAATTTCAAACTCTGATATCAATTTCTTTTTGATTAGACCTTTCGTAAATTCATCACATCTATTAAAAATAAATTTTAGCTTTGGTTTTTCAAGTAGTGTCGCTCGATCTTCAGTGCGATTAGACCCCTCATATAAACAGTCCGTAATTTCTTTATACAGAGTATTCTTTGTATTGTACTGATAAATAAGACTTGAATACAAAAAACTTATGATAGATCTGCCTGCATTCAAACACAATAAGGCATGATGTCTTTCGGGTATCACTTTTTGAATGTGTCTGTCTCCCATTTGATTTGAGAGTTGATCAATGGCGTCAATTATACTCACAAGGGATGACGTCAATTTTTTAGCATGTGAACTTGTTTCATTCTCTGGAGCTAGATTTAGTAATTTTCTAACCTTTTTGTAATCATCTCCAAGAGACCCAGTGCCATATATTTCTTCACCCGTTATTCTCTTAAATATGTCAAAAGTTGCTGCTTCCACTGATGATCTGATACAGGTTAAGACTCCTGCAAAGTCACCTTCATCGAAAAGTTTCTGTGACTTATTTAACTGTTCATTTAAAAACTTATACTGTGTTTCTATTTTTGTTTCAAATTCTATACATTCTCCCAATTCCATGTCAGTCTTTTCACTACTAGGAATTTCATTGTTTGTATCCTCTCTTTGTATATAGAAAAATACCCCCTGTATTTCTACACCTCCATCACCGTGTGGGTGCAAGTCCAAAACTGCATCCAAAATCATCTTCTTATCTTCAGAACTGATTGTTTTACTCTTAACAAATGAATCTAATGGAAGATGAATATTGTAATAAGATATTACAGAATTCCAATAACTGCCAAACTGTCCAGTTTGTTCTATTTCACCAGTTGATCCAGTTAGAAAATCACTCAAATCTTTTCTTTTTTGAGTCACCAACAGCTTCCTTATAAGTTTTATATCCTCATTCTCCATTTATTTTATATTTTAATTTTTCCTGTCACCACATTTGAAATTAATGAGGTTTTAAACTCCTGCAATTTTTCAACTGATTGTTCAACGTATTTTATCGCTTTGTCATATTCACTAATCTTTTTATCTAAATACGAAGCAATAACTTCTTGCTCTTTTTCTGGAGGAACAATTATTACAATGTTATTTAAGTAATGAGTTGTGAGCTGATTAATTGTAGATGTTAGAGTTGTACTTAATTGAGACATAAAAAGATTTGACTTCAAAAAACAAGAAATGAATCTCGAATGTTTGGACCTAAAAACTGTCATGAAAGCACCGAACGATAAACCTTCACTATCTTTATCAATGGTAGCGTTTTTACCAATAAGAGTTCTACTCCCATTTCTAGAACAAATCAAAATATCACCGAGTCTTGTGACTAATTTTTTTGGAATATCTTTTTTTACATATACATTATCATCAAGCACAATTTTACTATCTTGAACATTTGATGATCTTAATACTAAAGTTCCATTCTCAGAAACAAGATCTTCTGGTGAGTAAGTCAAACCGATTATGGCTTCTCCTAAAAATTTTAATTTTTTAACATTCCAACCTTTAGGTATTTTTCCAATCCAATCAACACTACTTTCAACGAACTCAGCCTTTGAATCAAGGCCTCTTGTTACTGCGTGATTAATAACCGCTGTTCGTTTTTCACGTAAAAGCTCAATCAACCTTTGTTTCCTTTCAATAACCTGGTCAATTGAGGATGTTTTTTCATCAAGATATTTAGCAATTTTTTTCTGTTCTTCGATTGATGGTTCAGAAATTTCTAAGTTCGAGAACTCCTTAAATCTAAACTCTGTTGACCTCTCTCTAATTCCTTTCGCTAGAGCAAAAATATATTTACTTTTAGACATAAGTCTTAGAAGATATGCATGATATCTTGGACTTGAGCCTTGGGTTGGAACACATACGGAATACACAGGAGAAGACTTTCCATCAGAATCAGAAACCCCTATGGCACCGGCAAAAGCATCCATTCCATGAATAACAAGATCACCTTTTTTTATTCTTTGATAACCAATTTCTTTATCTGCCATAGTAAAACCGTCTTCGCGTCTATTTTTTCGTAAAGTTACAGTTCCATCACGAAAAGCCGTAATAATACCATCCGATTCGAGTGGGGACCTATTCATCTTCTTAAATAGATTTTTTGCTCGAGTAACTTTCCAGTCGGTGGGAATAACACCAATCCACTCAACACCTGAATCTTTGTATTCAGGATAGGTCTCATATTTTTTTGTAAGTTTGAGTGTTTGCATATTATTTATTTAAATCAAAAATATAAACAAGACTAGCCACCAAGAAACCACAAACAACAGTCAGTATCGCCACGCCCCACCATGTTGTATGCCAACTGTTCAAAACCGCTTCACCTTGAATTATTTTACCTTTATTACTTGTGTAATTTCCACGAACTTTTACATCAACAACAGCGTCTTTGTCTGTTTGTATCACACCATCATGTTGCATGTTGCCACCGACTTCGAAAAATATACCCTTAATACCACCTACCTTTGTCGTATCAGATGTCGTATCAGAAGGTTCATTAACTGCATTTCCTTTTCCACTATAATTATCAGTTACAATTTTTGCGTATGTATCAGAAGAAATTGTACCGTCGTTAATTATTTTTTTAGCATATATTTCCACTCCATCAATCGGTCCTCTACTACTGTTTGTTTGAGCTGTCATATATTTTACAATTGCTTAAGCAACTCGAGTAATTCATTCTCAACCTTTTCTATATCAGTCTCTATCGCCTCAAGACTTCGTGGTGCTTCGTACTTGTAGAAATGTCGTGTGAATGGAATCTCATATCCAACAATACCCACCTTGCCATCTTTATGATCTCGAACTGTTTCATTCATCCACGCATCAGAAACATATGGTTTTACCTCCTTGTCAAAATATTCTTTAATATCCATTTCATAAGGTACATTTTCAAAATCACGTAGCTCGCCATCCGATTCAGGCTTATTGTCTTTGTCTAGACATACTTCCCCTTCCTCACTTCTTTCACCTAGGATTGAAGTAATAGTTTTTAGAACCTTAGCAGACGCCTTCATATTTTCTTTTTTAAAAGCATTCTCCAAATCTTTTACAAAGGCTTCGCGATTGGTCCATTTCTTACCTTTCAAATGTAATATTGCAGTAACTACTTTTAGTCCTTCCTCTTTTTCTTCAACACCTTTTTTGGTCGCCTTTTCAATCTCTTTCTTTATATCCACACCCAAAGCCTCTCTAATAGCCAATATTTTCTCATCAGTTAAATCAAAGACTAAACGAAGTGGTCTTTCAATAGTAATTTGTCGATAGGCAAAATCAGTTGTTTTGAAAATCTTAGAAAATTCATTTTCCTCAAAGTTCTTATAGAGGTCCATAATCTTCTTTTTTGATTCTGGATCAATTTCATGACGTTTACTACCAAGACTCTTGCGTGTTTTTTTGAAGAAGTTACGAGCATCGATAAGTTGAACCTTACCTTTTCTTTCAGGTGCTTTTCTATTAGTCACAAACCAAAGATAGGTATTGATACCAGTGTTATAAAACAATTGATCTGGTAAAGCTACAATAGTTTCCAGTAAATCTTTTTCTAAAATCCAACGACGAATCTCACTCTCCCCACTACCAGCATCGCCAGTAAACAAAGGCGAACCATTGTGAACAATAGAAATACGTGAACCACCATCTTTTTCTGGTTTCATTTTTGAAACAAGGTGTTGCAAAAACAAGAGCTGGCCATCTGAGATTCTGGGTGTACCAGCACCAAATCGTCCAGCGTAACCACGAGCCGCTTCTTTTTCAACCGCATCCTTATCTTTCTTCCAGTCTACTCCGTAGGGAGGATTCGAAAGTCCGTAGTCGAAGACATCGCCAAAAAATTGATCGTTGGATAATGTACTAGCTTTTGAGTGATCTTTTTCTCCACCACGAATAAGGTCTGGATTATCACCCTTAATCAACATGTCTGACTTAGCCATAGCAAAAGTAACCGAATTCAATTCTTGCCCATAAAGGAAAATATCCGCCTCTTTGTTTATGTGCTCTAGAATGTAATCTTTAGCCACTGACAACATACCTCCTGTTCCACAGGCTGGGTCATACACTTTTTTAATTACATGTGGTTTCTTGAGGTCCTTAATGTCTGGAGAAAACAACATTTCCGTCATAAGACTAATAACATCTCTTGGGGTGTAATGCTCTCCAGCAGTCTCATTGGACATTTCAGAAAATCGTCTAAGAAGTTCTTCAAAAACATGTCCCATCTGATAGTTATCAACTTTTGAAGGGTGCAGGTCCACTTTGTTCAATTCTTGAATAACTAAGAATAATAAGTCACCACCTTCAAGGCGTTCTAATTGTTTATTGAAATCAAACTTCTCAAAGATGTCCTGAATATTTTTACTATAGCCATTAATATACTGTCTGAAGTTTTTGGCTAAGTGTTTAGGTTCACCTAGTAGGGTTTTGAAATCATAGTCAGAGATATTGTAAAAAGCCACACCAGAAGTTCTCTTTAAAATTGGGTCCAGATCATTTACCTTTCCCTTGTATTCATTATACTTTTCTAAAACTTTTGGCTTACTATCAATCAAAATTGAATCCAAACGTTTCAAAACTACCAAAGGCAAAATCACATCTTGGTATTCGTGCTGTTTCCAGCCACCACGCAAGATGTCCGCAATATTCCAAATCATCGATGTCTTTTGATTGAAGTTTTCCATATTTTAATTATTTATTAAAGAGATTAATATATTCTGTTAAACAATACATTCTGTCTTTCTTGAAACCAGTCTTTTCAGTAAACAAACCTAGGCGTTCAAAATCTTTTGCAATTGCTGAAGCTGTAGGAAATGTAACTGAGAGCAATGATTCAATATCTCTGATTGTTACAACTGGTTTAGAAAACAATAGTCTTAGTAGTTCCTTGCCCAGTTTTTGACGCTTAACCCCCATACCTTTTTCTATTGTCATTTCGTATTTCTTTCGCAAGTCAATTATTTTCTCCAGTGTTTGTCGTGAACTTTTTGCGGTTTCCAATACTCCAGTCAAGAAGAAGCGTAGCCAATGTTCAAGATCATTTGTTTCTCTAACTCTTGATAGACCGTCATAATATTGAGGACGATGTTTCTCGAAGAAGTCTGAAATGTATAATGTGGGCTTTTGCAATATACCTAGACTTACTAAATGAAGAGTGATCAACAACCTACCTATACGACCATTTCCATCGAGAAAAGGGTGAATTGTTTCAAATTGATAATGTGAGATAGCAATCTTAATTAAATCAGGAATATCAACTTCTTTATTGTGCCAAAATCTTTCTAGGTCACTGAGTAATTCTGCAACAGTTTCATAATGTGGAGGAATAAATACCGCATCCTTTAGCGTGGCACCGCCAATCCAATTTTGACTTCGTCTAACTTCCCCAGGCAATTTTGTATATCCACGCACACTTGAAAGCAACACTTTATGCGTGTCTTTAACAAGCCTCATTGAGAGAGGCAGTTTTTCAAGTTCTGAGATAGAGTAGTTTATTGCCTTTACATAATTTTGAACTTCTTCCCAATCATCTCTTTTTTCTGGACCGATTTCTATTTCTGGAAGAAGGGCTTCATCTAGATTTGTTTTGGTACCTTCAATTTTACTAGAGCCAGTAGCCTCTTTTGTAATATGCATCTTTATGAAGAAATCCACATCAGGAACCAATTTAGAAAAAGCATTAAGCTCTCCAAGATATCTCATGGCATCAGAAAGCAACAGATCAATTCTCTTGTCTGTCCACTCAAATGCTTTGTTTATTTCTGATGGTTGAAAACTCTTATAGCCATCATTTTGTTTATATGTGCCCGCCTTATATTTATCTGCCATGTGTCAATCATAGCACCTTAATATAAAC
>Ga0194053_10002671_pt1 | contig 10406 bp, 9 predicted proteins | sample SepL228m_MetaG_FD_161684 | JGI IMG/M metagenome (GOLD analysis project Ga0194053, IMG submission 161684) | Anoxic zone freshwater microbial communities from boreal shield lake in IISD Experimental Lakes Area, Ontario, Canada - Sep2016-L227-8m | ecosystem: Environmental > Aquatic > Freshwater >...
ACGGTCAAAGACGATCGCCGCGTAGTACTCAGCCTCGATCTCAGAAGCCTCTTCGATCCAAAGTTCGTAGACGGTGAAGCCCTTGATGTCCATGCCGAGAATCGCCTCGGCGTGCTCGCGTGCCTCGTCAGCGTTGGCGGCGACCTTGACGCCTCCGGCCTTGCCGCGGCCGCCGATCTTGACCTGCGCCTTGACTACGCATGGGTAGCCGATCTGCTCGGCGGCGGCCACTGCTTCATCGACAGTTCGCGCTGGAATTCCCGTTGGAACGGGGATTTCATGCCGTGCGAATAGTTGTTTTCCTTGATATTCGAGAAGGTCCATGGGGATCCGAAACGGTAGCGGAGAGCGCCCCTTGGCCGTCGCGACCTAGACTAAGCGCGATGCCACTTCCCAAAAAACCCAAATGGGTCACCTTCGATGTCTATGGAACTCTGATCGATTGGGAGACCGGAGTTAAGACCGCGTTTGCCACCGAGGCCAAGCGCAGCGGCTTTGAGATCGAGGATCCCGACGCGATTTTCGCCCGCTTCGTCGAACTCCAGCACGAGATCGAGAGCGGCTCGTACGAGCTTTACGCCGAGGTCCTGCGCCGCGTTGCGATGCAGATCGCCGAGGAGATTAAGTGGGATCTTGAGCCTTCACGTGCCGGCTTCCTGCCCGATTCGATCCTCCGCTGGCGCCCTTTCAAGGAGACCAACCTCCAGCTCGGTCGGTTCGCGAAGAAGTTTGAGACAGGACTAATCTCGAACATCGATGACCGCCTGCTCGGCGAGACGCGCCGCTACCTGCCGCTCGAGTTTGAACTTGTCGTTACCGCCCAGCAGGTTCGCTCATACAAGCCTGAGCCAGCTCACTTCAAGGAGTTTGCACGCCGCGTTGGCGGCAAGAAGGATTGGGTTCACATCTGCTGCGGGTATGAAGCAGATGTGCTGCCTGCGCTGAAGGCCAAGGTCCCGGTGATTTGGGTCAACCGCACAAAGCGCAAGCTCGAGCCCAGCGAGAAGAAGCCGACCGCAGAGGTCAAGACGCTGCTGGCCGCCGCGAAGCTGCTCGGCGCCGCGTAAGGGCCCCAGGGTTGTGCGGGTCGTCGCCCTCCACGAGGACGTGCTCGTTGGCCGCTCGGCGTACTGGCAGACCAACTGCACAATCGTCCATTGCGGTGATGAGACCTTCGTGGTCGATTCGCCGCCGCTCCCAGAGGAGCTCGAGGCGCTCGGCGGCGTGCTTGAACACGTCGGCTGGAGCTGCAGTGGACTACTCGCAACACACGCTGACTGGGATCACTTGCTCGGCCGGCTCGCCTTTCCGTCCCTTGCGCTTGGCTGCTGCGAGACCAGTTCGGCCCGGCTTGCGGCCGAACCCGGTGCGGCTGCGCGGGAGCTGCGTGCGTTCGACGAGCAGAACTACGTTGAAAGGCCAGCGCCGCTCTCGCTCGGGCAGGTTCAGGCGCTGCCGGTGCCGGGCGTGCTGGAGATCGGCGATCAGGAGCTGGAGCTTTATCCGACAGGTGGCCATACGGCCGACGGCATGGCAATCTTCGTTCCGTGGGCGGAGGTTTTGATCTGCGGCGACTACCTTTCGCCGGTTGAGATCCCGATGCTCTCCGGCGGAGGCTCACGCTCCGAATACCGCGCAACGCTTGAACGGCTGCGCGAACTGGTCGAGCGATCCGAGCACGTGATCCCAGGCCACGGGGCGGTGCTTGACCGTACCCGCGCGCTAGCGATACTGGCTGAAGACCTCAGCTACCTCGAAACACTTGAGATGCCGCTCGCGCGCCGCGACAGCGAGCAGCAGCGGATTCACGCTGCCAACCTGCTCAAAGTCGAAGCCGAGCCGGGTTCCTAGGAGTCTGCGCCGAGGTTGCGGCGCAGGTAGAGGTCGCGCCCACCGTGGCTGTTCTTGATTCCGAAGCCGAGTGATTCATAAAGCTTCAGCGCAGGCTCGTTCGCTTCGTTCACGTCAAGCTCAATTCGTCGGCTAGCGCGCGCTGTAAGCGCGTGCTCAACCGCGAACTCCGTCAGCGCCCTTCCAAGGCCGCTGCCACGGAAAGGCTCTTCAACGAATAGATCCTCGAGCAGGCAGTCATTGCCGGCCTGCCAGAGGCCGTAGCGGAAGCGAAGCTGGCAAACACCTACCGCCGGCCCATCATCGATCGCGCCGAGCAGATAATCGGTTGAGTCGCCGCTCATCAGCTGTGCGACGCCGTCCGTGAAGTCCTGATCGCTCGGCCAGTCGTAGCCAAGGTCGTTGCGGAAACCGAGCAGGAGCCGCGTTACTTCGCCGGCCTCTTCGACCGATGCGACCCAAACGCGGTTTTTGCTCATTCGGCGGGCGCTTCGCTAACGATCCGAGCGATCGTGTCGCCAGCGCCAATCGGTGCGCCTTCGGTGATCGGCAGCTCGGCGATCGTGCCAGCCTTGTGCGCCGTAATCTCGTTCTCCATCTTCATCGCCTCGATGATGCAGAGCAGCTGGCCTTCTTCGACCTTGTCGCCGGCCTTGACCACGACTTTCCACATGTTGCCCTGGAGCGGAGCTTCAAGCGTGTCGCCGCCACCGCCGCCGCTGCTCTTGCGCTCGCCGCGCTTTGGCTTCGGTGCGGCCGCGCCTGCAGCCGCTGGCGCGCCACCGCTCGGCGGCGGGCCAATTACGTTGACGTCAAAGCGGCGTCCTGAAACCTCAACTGTGTATTGCTGCTCGAGCTGCTCGACACCGTCAGCGTCGACTCGTTCGACCGGCTTCTCTGGCGCAGTTGACTTAAGCCACTGCTTGTCCTCAGTTAGGTCGCGGCAGGTCTCAGCTTTGGCCCACTGATCGGTCGCCAGCAGCGCGCTGTGGAACGGGATCAGCGTTGTGAGCCCTTCGATCTCGTACTCGCCGAGAGCGCGGAGCATTCGCGCAGTGGCATGCTCGCGGTCAACGTCCCAAACGATCAGCTTCGCGACCATTGGGTCATACATCGGCGTCACTTCGCCGTTCTCACCGACGCCGGAGTCGACGCGCACGCCGGGCCCTGCTGGCTCGACGTAGCGACCAATTTTGCCGGGAGCGGGGGCGAAGTTCTTCGCAGCGTTCTCGGCGTTGATGCGGCATTCGATCGCGTGGCCGCGCATCTCAACTTGATCCTGCGTCACCGAGAGCGGCTCACCGGCGGCGGCGCGGATGCCTTCGCGCACGATGTCAATGCCGGTGACCATTTCGGTTACGCAGTGCTCAACCTGAACGCGCGTGTTCATCTCGAGGAAGAAGTATTCGCCGTCCTGCAGCATCCCTTCGACCGTGCCTGCGCCGACGTAGCCAACCGCCTTGGCGGCTTCGACGCCGATCTTGCCGATCTTTGCTCGCAGCTCTTCATCAACAACCCAGGTGGCTGCCGGTGCTTCTTCGATCAGCTTCTGGTGGCGGCGCTGGATCGAGCAGTCACGCTCACCAAGATGAATCGTGTTGCCGTGCGTGTCGGCGAGGATCTGAACTTCGATGTGGCGCGGATCAGGCAGGTAGCGTTCGATGTAGACGCGGCCGTCGCTGAAGAACTTCTCGCCCTCGCGCGAGGCGCCCTCGAATGCTTCCTCTAGTTCATCGGCAGTCAGAGCTACGCGGAAACCTTTACCGCCGCCGCCGCCCGAGGCCTTGATCGCGACCGGGTAGCCAACCTCTTCATCGATGATCTTGCGCGCCGCTTCGACGCTCTCGACGGTCTCGGTTGTTCCGGGGACGATCGGTACGCCAGCAGCCTGCATCAGCTCGCGCGCCGACGTTTTGCTGCCCATCGAGTCGATTGCGCTGGCCGGTGGGCCGATGAAAACGATGTCGTTCTCGGCAAGCAGCTCGGCGAACGGGGCGTTCTCGGCTAGGAAGCCGTAGCCGGGGTGAACGGCTTCGGCGCCACTCTCCTTGATTACTTCGAGCAGCTTGTCAACGTTGAGGTAGCTCTCCGCTGCCGGCCCTGGGCCAAGTAGGTAGGCCTCGTCGGCGGCCTGAACGTGGAGCGCGTCGCGGTCGAGCTCGGAGTAGACGGCGATCGACTTGATCCCCATCTCCTTGCAGCAGCGGATTACACGGAGTGCGATTTCGCCGCGGTTGGCGATCAGAATTGAGCTGAACATTCGGCCGGAAAGGTTACCCGCAGAGCGGATTGAAGGCGGTCTGGACCATGCGCTGCTCAGGCTCCGCCCGCAGCCCAGAGTGGTGGAAGCTGCGGCTGACGTTGCACGCCCTCGCTGAGCGCAGCAACCAGCCAGGCAGGCTGACGCGGCTCTGCCACAGCGGCCGATGGCGCGTTGTCGTCGAGAAATCGCCGCAGCGCGGCTACGACCGCCGCGGTTTCGACTTCCGAGGCTGCTGGGCTGCTGACTTTGATCTCAATTGGCTGCTCAGGCATCAGCCTGAGCCTAGCGCGACGGCTCTGCTAGCTAAGTCCGAGTTGGCCTGGCTTGACGGTCCACGAGAAGGTTCCGGTAGTGCCGTTCCACGGCGCGCCGGCTGGGTCATTGAGCGGCATCATCGCGGTTGACTTCTGCTTGATCGTCTTCATCCGCACAAGATCGCAGCCGAAGCCAGCGCCGTCTGCGCTGACGCGCCCGTAGCCGTGGTGGTCCACGTCGCCGTTCTTGAGCCACGGGTTGGCACCGAGCAGGATGTCGTAGATCGCCTTGCCGGTTTGTGGGAACGGCTTCTTGGCGTCGTCAGGGGTCCCGATGCCTACCGCAGCGTGTAGCCCGCCGTCGCCGAGCCCTTGGGAGCTGATCGATCCGCCAACAAACTCTGTCGCAACCGGGTTCGGATCGTCGTCAGTCACGCGGAGATCGCCGGCAGCGAAGGTATGAATGTCACCGACGACGGAGATAACGTTCTTGATTGAGTTGTCGCGGATGTAGCTGAGAACCTCGGCGCGCTGGGCCTGATATCCGGTCCAGTCGTCGAGGTTGTAGTCAGTGGTAGCGCCAAACTTGGTGTTCATCATCATCACCTCGTTGGCAATCACCTTCCAAGTGGCGGTCGAGTTCTTCAGTCGGTCTTTTAGGAATGCGAGCTGCTTGTCACCGAGGAACTGGCGCGGCGCGTTGATTGCGGCAACGTTCTCTGGCTTAGTCAGGTCAACCATCAGCTCGTCGTCGAGCGGCTGGTTTTCGCGGTATTGACGCTCGTCAAGCATGATGATCTCGACGTGCTTGCCGAAGCGCAGCGAGCGGTAGATCCTCCGGCCTGGCCCACCCTTGATCTCGTTCACCGGCATGCTCTCGAAGAACGCTTGGTAACCGGCCTTCTGGCGAGCGAGCGAGTACTTCTTAGCTGGGGCAAGGCCGCCGTCAGGGCCTGCGCCGCCAGCATAGTTGTCCTGAACCTCGTGATCGTCCCAAGTTGAGACCATCGCGAAGTTGGCATGCATTGCGCGCAGGTTGGCGTCGGTGCGGTAGAGCTTGTACTTATCGCGGTACTGCTTCAGCGTCATTGCCTCGCCGATCGGATCGGTACGGACGCCATCAGCGCTGGCCGTGTGGTACGCCTCGGCGTAGATGTAGTCGCCGAGGTTGACGACGAAGTCGAGGTCGTCCTTGGCCATCGCGGCGTGAGCGTTGTAGTAACCGAAGGTGTAGTCCTGGCAGGAGAAGAAAGCGAAGCGGACCTTCTCGTTCGAGTCGGCCGGCAGCGCCGTGCGGAAGCGGCCCACCGGGCTGTCTTTGCTCTTCGTTGCGAAGCGGTAGTAATACTGCGTGTACGGCTTGAGGCCCTTGATCTGCGCCTTGACCGAGAAGTCCGAGGCGGCGACGGCTGAGATCTTCTGCTTCGCGACGACCTTGCGGAAGCCCTTGTCGGTTGCTACTTCGAGCGCGACGGGGATTTTCCCAGCGACGTCGTGAAGCCGTGTCCAGAGCGTCATTCCGGTGGTTGTTGGGTCGCCTGCGATGACGCCCTCAGCAAATGTTCCGCCGGCCGCCGAGGAGAATGCTCGCGGATTGACTCCTGTTGCGAGCGCCTCAGGAGCGATGACGAGTGCTGCGCCGGCTACTCCAGCGCCGCGAAGGAAGTTACGGCGGGTTGCATCTGACATTCGTTACCTCTCGTAGTTGACCTACGCCGAGTATCCACCATTTCGGGCGCGTCGTGCGCCGATAAGCACAGAATCTTTACAGCGGAATGTTGCCGTGCTTGCGCTTCGGCTGGTCGACGCGCTTGGTTAGAAGTGTTTGCAGCGCGTTGATCACCGTCGGTCGCGTTTCGTGCGGAATGATCACGTCGTCGATGTAGCCGCGCTCGGCGGCTGAATAAGGGTTTGCGAAGCGTTCCTTGTAGTCGGCCATCAGTTCCTCGCGGCGACCTTCGGGCGTCTTCTCGTCGGCCAGCTCGCGGCGGTAGATGATGTTGACCGCGCCTTCGGCGCCCATCACAGCTACCTCGGCTTGAGGCCAAGCAAAGTTGAAGTCGGCGAGCAGGTGCTTGGAGGCCATAACGTCGTAGGCGCCGCCGTAAGCCTTGCGCGTAATGACTGTGATCTTTGGCACCGTTGCCTCGGTGTAGGCGTAGAGAAGCTTTGCGCCGTGGCGGATGATGCCGCCCCACTCTTGTGAGGTTCCGGGCAGGAATCCAGGCACATCGCAGAAGGTCAGGATCGGGATGTTGTAGGCGTCGCAGGTGCGCACGAAGCGCGCTGCTTTCGACGATGCATCAATGTCGAGCACTCCAGCGAGCTGCGCTGGCTGATTGCCAACAACACCAACCGAGTAGCCGTCGAGCCGTGCGTAACCGCAGATGATGTTCTTCGCCCAGTGCTCGTGCAGTTCGAAGAACTCGCCGTCATCTACGACCGCTTTGACTACTTCGCGCATGTCGTATGGCTTGTTCGCGTTCTCCGGGACCATGCTGTCGAGTGATTCGTCCATCCGCTGTGGGTCATCGCTCGGCGCAACCCGCGGGGCCATCTCAAGGTTGTTCTGTGGCAGGAACGAGAGCAAGTAGCGCGTGTCCTCAAGCAGTGCGTCCTCATCTTCGGCTGCAAGATGGGCGACGCCAGACTTGCTGTTGTGCGTCATCGCGCCGCCGAGCTCCTCGAAGCCGACCTCCTCGCCAGTGACCGTCTTGATGACGTCAGGGCCGGTGATGAACATGTGCGAGCTCTCTTTGACCATCATGATGAAGTCGGTGATCGCGGGGGAGTAGACCGCGCCGCCGGCGCAGGGGCCCATGATGAGGCTGATCTGTGGGATCACGCCCGAGCACATCACGTTGCGCACGAATACGTCGCCGTAAGCGCCGAGAGAGACAACTCCTTCTTGGATTCGCGCTCCGCCGGAGTCGTTGATGCCGATGACGGGGCAGCCGATCTTCGCGGCTAGATCCATCACCTTGCACATCTTCTCGGCCATCACTTCGCCGAGCGAGCCGCCAAAGACGGTGAAGTCCTGGCTGAAGACGCATACGCGGCGACCATCGATCGTGCCGTGGCCGGTCACTACGGCGTCACCCCACGGGCGGTTCTTCTGCATGTCGAAGTCGAAGGTGCGGTGGCGCATGAATGTGTCGAGCTCCTGGAACGAGCCTTCGTCGAGCAGCTTCTCGATCCGCTCACGCGCTGTGTACTTGCCACGGTCGTGCTGCTTGGCCTCAGCTTCAGGCGAGGAGTGCATTGCCTTCTCGCGCATCTCGCCAAGCAGCGCGAGTTTTGCGGTGAAGTCTTCGGCCTCAGGTGCGGTCGCCATTAGGCGCCTGAGTCTAGATGCTGGGCAGGGCGACAGGGCGTGAGGTCGCCCGCTGCGCTCAGGAGCGTGAGAAAGGGCGGTGGTGCGCGGCGCCGAGGTCGTCGAGCACGGTATTGAGAATCGCGTCGATCGATTCGGCGCTCATCGGCGCCGGTTCGGGCGCTTCGGTGCTGACTTCGGGCTCAACTTCGGGGACGACGATTGGGTCAGGCATCGGTTCGGGCGCCGCTTCAGGTTCAGGCGTCGGCTCTGGCTCCGGATCGGGCGCTGGCTCGTCGCTGGCTGCGACCGGCCGCGGCGGGTCGGGAATCGGTGGGCCGAAATCGAGCAGGCGCGCGAGGAAGCCACGCTTGACCGGAGGCTCCGGCGCGGGCGCTGGTTCGGCCTTCGTGATCGTCGGCGTTGGTGCCGGTGCCGGTGTCGGTGTCGGAGCGACGGCAATCGGCTCTGGCGCGGGCGCTTCCACAGCGCGGATTACTTCAGCTTCGGGCGTCAGGACTGGGGCCTCGACCGCTGGGGGGTCTTCAACTTCGACCTCCAGCGTCACCTTCGTTCCCCAACCCGCCGATGCGATGGCCACCGTGCCGCTAACTGCATCGCCCTCCCAGGCGACAGTGGTTTCGGGATCGGTCCCGGTTATGCGGATTTCGCCAAAGGCATGTAGGCGCCGGCCAAGCGATTCCTGATCGCTGACCTCGGCCCAAAGTTCTGGCGAAGACTTAACAAGCCTGCGCTCTGCGCTGTGCGCTGACATCGTCGTCTTTGATTCCCTTCGGCTAAGACCATTCCTGCCGAAAATGGGCTCTGCAACGTTGCGCCCGCGGCGCTATTCGATCAGGCTGGCTGGACGATCATCAAGAAGAGCGCAATCAAGACCAAAACGTTGGAAATCACGCCGACAATGTTTAGCTTTCGGTAGGCCTTCTCGTATTCGACTGAGAAGGTCATCGTCCCGCCACCGCCGTGAGCTGCAAGCTCCTTCGTTGCCATCGCGCTGAGCTTCTTCTCGGTCGGCATCGCGAGGCCGTGGCTAATGCCGACCAGGACAATCAAAATGAGTAGCGAGCTAGAAACCCAGCTGGCCGACCAAAGGCCACCATCGGTTGCCAGGTAGGCGCCAGCAAGGAAGAGGATCACGTAGGCGCCGGTGATCAGTGTTCGCCCCGCGTGAACCATCGCGTTGTAGAGGCCGGGTAGCGCCTCGGGATTGGCGTTCGTTACGCGGGCGAGAATGATTGGGTAAATGAACGGTGCGCCAAAAGCGATCACGACCGCGGCAACGTGAATCCAGAGGACGAAGTCGTAAAGGCGCATCGCGATCATCGTTCTCAGCCTAGAGGGTGTGGCTAGAAGCCTGGCTTGTAGCCGCCAAAGACATCCTTCATCGCGCCGCAGACTTCACCCATCGAGCAGCGGTCCTTCAACGCCGCGCGGATCGCCGGGAGCAGATTGGCTTCGCCGCGGGCAACGTCGCGCAGCTCCTCGAGCCTGGTGGTGACAAGCTCTTGGTCGCGATCCTGCTTGAAGGCGGCGAGCCGGTCCAGCTGCTCGCGCTCCGATTCTGGATCCACACGCAGCAGGCCGGGGACTTCGATCTGCTCTTCGATGTATTCGTTTACGCCGACGACGATGTCCTGCTTGGTGCGGTAGCGCTCTTGGTAGCCCCATGCAGACTCATCGATCTCTGCCGTTATGAACTCGATTGCGTTGACCGCGCCACCGAGCTCATCGACCTTGGCGATCAGCTCAGTCGAGCGGCTTTCTATCTCGGCCGTCAATGATTCGACGTAGTAGGAGCCGGCGAAGGGATCAACCGTGTCGGCCGCGCCTGACTCGGCGGCGATGATCTGCTGTGTGCGCAACGCCGTCTTCGCGGCCTGTTCGCTCGGTAGCGCCAGCGCCTCGTCAAAGCCATTCGTGTGCAGCGACTGCGTGCCGCCACAGACCGCCGCGAAGCCCTGCAGCGCAACGCGGACAATGTTGTTCTCCGGCTGCTGCGCGGTCAGCGTTACGCCGCCGGTCTGGGTGTGGAAGCGCAGCATCATCGCCTTCGGGTTGGTCGCGCCAAAGCGCTCCTTCATGATCTGCGCCCACATCATCCGCGCAGCGCGGAACTTTGCGACCTCTTGGAAGACGTTGTTGTGACCGTTGAAGAAGAATGCCAGCCGCGGCGCAAAGTCGTTGACGTCGAGGCCACGGTCGATCGCCGCCTGCACGTAGGCGATGCCGGTCGAGAGCGTGAATGCGACCTCCTGTACTGCCGAGCAGCCCTTCTCGCGGAAGTGGTAGCCGGAGATAGAGATCGTGTTCCACTTCGGAATGTTTTCGGCGCAGTAGGAGAAGACGTCTGTCGTCAGCCGCATCGATGCGTCAGGCGGGTAGATGTAGTTGCCGCGCGCTATGTACTCCTTGAGGATGTCGTTCTGAACCGTTCCGCGTAGCTGGTCGCTCGGCACGCCCTGCTCCTCGGCGACTAGGTCGTAGAGCATCAGCAGCACCGAGGCCGGAGCGTTGATCGTCATCGATGTTGAAACTTGATCGAGCGGGATTTGATCGAACGCTGTGCGCATGTCGTCGATCGTGTCGATCGCTACGCCGGTGCGGCCAACTTCGCCTTCGCAGAGAGAATTGTCTGAGTCGAGTCCGAGCTGAGTTGGGAGATCGAAGGCCATCGAGAGCCCGGTGCCACCACGCGAGAGCAGGT
>Ga0194053_10002672_pt1 | contig 10406 bp, 9 predicted proteins | sample SepL228m_MetaG_FD_161684 | JGI IMG/M metagenome (GOLD analysis project Ga0194053, IMG submission 161684) | Anoxic zone freshwater microbial communities from boreal shield lake in IISD Experimental Lakes Area, Ontario, Canada - Sep2016-L227-8m | ecosystem: Environmental > Aquatic > Freshwater >...
CATTCACTACGGCCGAGGGCGATGCCCAGCGGCGGGACTTCACCGTCAACGGGCTCTTCTTCGACCCGATCGAGGGAAAAATTCTGGATTTTGTCGGGGGCGAGGCCGACTTGAAGGCAGGCATCATCCGCTGCATCGGGGAGCCGGCGGACAGATTTCGGGAGGACAAATTGCGGCTGCTCCGCGGGGTTCGATTTGCGGCCACGCTGGGGTTCCAGATCGATCCGCCGACATGGTCGGCGCTCCGGGAGATGGCGGCATCGATCGCGGCAGTGAGCGCGGAACGGATCCGCGAGGAGCTGGTGAAGATCTTTGTCCATCCCTCCCGCGTGCGCGGCTTCGATTTACTCGACGAGTCCGGTTTGCTGGAGGTCCTTCTGCCCGAGGTGACGAAGATGAAGGGCTGCGAGCAGCCCCCCGAGTTCCATCCCGAGGGCGATGTCTTCGTGCACACGCGGCTGATGCTGTCGCTGCTGCCGGAGACGGTTTCGGTCCCCCTGGTTTTTTCCGCGCTCCTCCACGACATCGGAAAGCCGCCGGCATACCAGGTGGACGAGACCGGCAGGATCCGGTTCAACGGGCACGAATCGCTCGGCGCGGAGATGACGGAGCGCATCTTCGAGCGCCTGCGGTTCTCGAACGCGCAGACCGAGGCGGCGGTGGTCGCGGTAAAAAACCACATGGCTTTCAAAGACGTCCAAAACATGAGGGTCGCAACGCTCAAACGATTTCTGGCACGCCCGACGATCGACGACGAACTGGAACTCCACCGGGTCGATTGCCTCGGGTCGCACGGGCTGATCGACAACTACGATTTCCTCCTGGCCAAGCGGGAGGAATTTTCGCGTGAACCGCTGATTCCGCCGCCGCTCGTCACCGGGCAGGACCTGGTTTCGATGGGCTGGAACCCCGGCCCGCTCTTCAAACGCATCCTCGATGCCGTTCAGGTCCGGCAGTTGGAAGGATCGCTGACTTCCCGCGCGGAAGCGATGGAGTGGGTTGCATCACACCGGGATTTGGTGGAGAAAGGAGATATCCCATGAGCAAGCGCCTTGTCCATGTCGCCCGCGATGGAAAAGTCATCGGCCAATACCCGCCGGAACAACTGGCTGCGCTAAAAGATTCCGGACACGTTCTCGACAGCGATCTCTGCTACAGCGAGGCGCGACCGGATTGGACCCCGCTGCCGGAATTTCTCAAGAAGATCGAACCGCCGAAATACAAGCGGGCCCGCGAAGGCGCCAGCCCTCCCCCGGACATGAGCTACTCTGGCCGGGGCCATCGGGGGAAGCGGAACCTGCCGGCCATCCTCTCGGGCTGGATCGCGTTTTTGCTGGCCCTGTCGGTGTTGATCGGTTCCGGGTTCTGGATCGCAGGCCTCTACGATGAGCTGCGGGCGAAATCCATCCAGCTAGAGGAGATGGAGAAAAAACTCGCCGCGAAGGAAAAAGAGAACCAGCGGCTCCTCTTTGTTTCCCGCGAGGTGGCGGAACCCGGCATCGTCCGGGGCAGCATCGTTCTCCGCAACGAATCCGGAAAGCGGGTCGCCATGCCGGGCGTCCAGGTCTTTCTCTTCCCGCGCAAAGTCATCGCGGGTTACCTGGAGGCCAGGGCCGCGGAGGTTGCGCGGATCCCCGCCGGAACGAGCATGGACGGCAACGAGTTTTTTACGGCAGGCCTTCCCCAGCCGGTCGCGAGCACGACCTCCGATGCCAGCGGGCGTTTCGAGTTCGCCGTGCCTGAGCCCGGCGAGTATGTGCTCTTCACCCGCATGAACAGCTTCGCCCAGGGCGCGCAGGTGGCGCGGATCTGGTTCGTGTCGTTCAACTCTCAGGACCCTCTGAACACGCTCGTGCAGATCAACGAGACGAACTGCGTCCAGCAGTTTGTGCCCAGCCTCATGGTTGTCGATGGGCGCTGAAGAGAGCGCCCGCCCGATCCTCTGAATTTGCAACTTTCGCAGATGGGCCCGTCGCCGCGGCCGCACGAAGAAGTGTGTTGCAAAAACCGGGCAATTGCCGGAAGTTCGTCGCGCCCGTTCCCGCTTGGGAGCAGGCAGGTTTGTCACTTCTAGCGACATGAATCCCAACTCCGCCCCTCCAGCTTTTCGCGTCCCGCATCCGCCCGGATTCCGCGCGCGGCGGGGAGTCAACTGGGGGTTTATCGGGTTGCTCTACACATCGTTCTACATGTGTCGCTACAACCTCTCGATCGCGAACAAGTCCATCAGCGACGAGTTCGGGTATTCGAAGGAGCAGATGGGTTGGATCATCACGACGGCACTGCTGGCGTATGCGTGCGGCCAGATCATCAACGGGCTGCTGACGGACCGCGTCGGCGGCAAGAAGGCGATGCTGGTCGGGGCGGCGGGGACGATCACGATGAACATCCTGTTCGGTGCCGCATCGTTCTGGGGGATGCTCGGCCTCTTCATCGTCATCCGGGGAATCGACGGCTACATGCAGGCGTTCGGCGCGCCGGGCATGGTGAAGATCAACGCGGCGTGGTTCGGCCAGCTCGAGCGCGGGCGCTTCGCGGGCATCTTCGGCTTCATGATCAACCTCGGCCGGTTCGGGATTTTTAAGCTCGGCCCGGCATTGCTCGCAGGCTTCGCGTTTTTGGGGATGTGGAACGTGCCCCCGCTGCACTGGCGGTGGCTCTTCTGGGCACCGTCGATCCTTTGCGCCCTGGCTGCGGTCGGCATGGCGATTTTTGTCAAGGAGACCCCGGAGGAGGCGGGCTTTCACGACGTGCATGCGGGCGAGGCCGACCACGCCGACACGGGGGTGCAGGCGCAGTTCGGGGTCGTCTTCCGGACCATCGCGGGCAACCCGGTCGTCTGGGTCGTCGCGCTGGCGTATGCCTGCACGGGCGCCGTGCGGCAGGGGGTGGACCAATGGTTCCCGCGCTTCATGCAGGATGTCCATCACCTCGATCTGAAATCGGCGCAGTTCCAGTGGCTGGGTTTTCTGATCCCCTTTGTCGCCTCCCTCGGCTCGCTGGCATCGGGCTATATTTCCGACATTTTCTTTGAGGGCCGGCGCGCGCCGGTCGCCGCCGGGCTGTATTTTATGGAGGCGGGGATCATCCTGCTGGCCGCGCAGTTCCACTCGGCCAATGCCGCCGTTTTCTTTCTCGTGCTGATTTCGCTCACGGCGAATTCCACGCACTCGATTCTCGGCACGGCCGCGGCGATGGACATCGGAGGGCGCAAAATGGCGGGTTTCGCCTCGGGGTTGATCGATTCCTTCCAATACTTCGGCGGGAGCCTGGCCGGGTATTTTCTCGGGCGGCTGCTCGATAAAAGCTGGGACAACTACTTTTACTTCATGGTGCCGTTCGGCATTATCGGCGGCCTGCTGATGTGGACGATTCGCGGCAAGGTGACGCAGAACACGGCGCATTGACCGTTTCTCGGGAATCCCTCTTCGAGCCACGGAGAAATCGCCCGGCTTGGATGGATGGCCCCCGTCTCGAATTCGCCGGATTCCAAAGGCTGGATTCCAAAGGCTTGCGGAAACCGGGGTGCCGCGTAATGTGGGCGCGATGCCGCGAAGACCCATTGTCAAAATTGGCCCCCACAAACTCGGGGGTCGGGAGCTTTTGTTCATTCTGGGGCCGTGCGTGATCGAATCGGCGGCCTTTACTCGCAGGATGGCGAAAAAGCTGAAAGCGATCTGCGATGGCGAGGGGGCCGCATTTGTTTTCAAGGCGTCCTACGACAAGGCCAACCGAACGTCGGGCAGGTCCTTCCGCGGAACGGGCGTCCGGGACGGCTGTGCCTTGCTGGGAGAAATCGGCGGGGAGTTCGGGGTTCCGGTGACCACCGACGTCCACTCGCCCCAGGAGGCGGAAATCGCCGGCGAAACCATCGATGTGCTCCAGATTCCCGCATTTCTCTGCCGGCAGACGGACCTGATCGTTGCGGCGGGGTCAACCGGCCGGGTGGTCAATGTGAAGAAGGGCCAGTTTCTGGCCCCCTGGGATATGGCCAACGTCGCCAAAAAGCTCGTGGCCACCGGTTGCAAGGCCTTCTTTTTCACCGAACGAGGGACGACATTCGGGTATAATAACCTTGTCGCCGATATGCGATCCATTTATTGGATGCAGAGCTTGAATTGTCAGGTCGTATTTGATGCCACCCACTCGGTCCAACGTCCGGGGGGAGCCGGGGATACGACCGGCGGTGACGGCGAGCTGGCCCCGATTTTGGCGCGCGCTGCGGTGGCCGCCGGATGTGACGGCCTGTTTATCGAGACACATGAAAATCCCGCAAAAGCCCTTTCCGACGGACCCAATCAAATCCCCCTGCGGGATCTGCCGCGGCTTCTTGCGCAACTCCGGACACTTCGCGATGCGGTGGTATAGCCTGATCCCCGCCATCTTCTGCCTGGCCCTGCATCCGCTCTGGTGCGCGGAACCGGCGCACGAGGCCTCAAAAAAGGAAGCCGACGAAAAGAAGCCGTCCGAGACCGAGGGGTTCGATGTGCCGGTACCCCTCGGAATCCCCGTCAAAGGGATCAAAATCCCCCACCGCAACGAGGAGGGCAAACTGGTGATGACCATCGAGGCGGAGGTCGCCACAAAATTGGACGAGCATCATGTGGACATGCAGAACATGAAGATCGAGTCCTTCGACGACGACGGAAAAAAGATCAACATCGAGCTGCCGCACTCGATCTTCAACCTCGAGACCAGGATCCTCACCGGAGACACGGGCGCCCTCATCCGCAGGGAGGATTTCGAGATCACCGGCGACTCCGTTGAATTCAACACCAAGACCCGCTACGCGACCTTGCGCGGGAAAATCCGAATGGTTATTCAATCCGCCGACATAGACAAATGACAAAAACCCATCCACTGATCGTCCTTCTGTTTCTGGGAGTTTGCGCCGCGCACGCGCAGCAGGCTCCTTCCATGACCGGGGGAGAAAAACCGAAGCCCACACCGTCGGGCGCCTTCGCCGGCCTCGGGAAAGACCGGCCTGCCGATGCCAAAACCGAGATCACGGCAAACAAGGAGGCCACTTTCGACAACGCCGCGAGCGTGGCGGAGTTCACCGGAAGCGTGATCGTGCATGACCCGCAGTTCACGCTGACCTGCGACCGCCTGAAGGTCACGCTGAGCAAAAGCCGCAAGGGCATGGAGCAGGTCGAAGCGTTCGGCAGCGTGGTGATCATCCAGGAGAACACCGATAAAAGCGGCAAGGCAAGCAAGGCGATCGGCAAGGCCGGAACCGCGATCTACGTCCCGGAAACCGGAGAAATCACGCTGAAGAGTTGGCCGTCCGTCCAGCAGAATATGAACACGCAGGTGGGGACCGAGGAAGGCACGGTCATGTTTCTCAACCGCAGCGGCAAATCCCGCACCGTGGGGCCGAGCAAGACGATGATCACCGACACGAGCGAAGCGGGAGCCGCAAAATGAGCGAGGAGTTCGCAGATCGCAAGCCCGTCCCGGACGGGGCCCCGCTCCTTCGCACCGACGGGCTGGTGAAGATCTACAACGGGCGTTCCGTGGTCAACGGGGTGGACATCAACGTAAAGAGGGGGGAAATTGTCGGGCTTCTCGGGCCGAACGGGGCCGGGAAAACCACCACGTTTTACATGATCGTGGGATTGATCCGCCCGAATGGCGGGCGCGTCTTCTTCGAGGATGCCGACGTGACCGACATGGCGATGTTTCGCCGCGCGAGGCACGGGATGGGATACCTGCCCCAGGAGGAATCCATTTTCCGGAAATTGACCGTCGAGGAGAATATCCTCGCCATCCTGGAGACGACGAAGGCCACGAAGTCCGAGAGAAAGCAGCGCTGCGACGAACTCCTGACCCGGTTCGGCATCGAACACATCGCCAAGAACCAGGCGCTGACCCTTTCCGGCGGCGAAAAGCGACGCCTGACGATCGCCCGCTCATTGGTCACAAATCCCGCCCTGCTCATGCTGGATGAACCCTTCAGCGGGGTGGACCCCATCGCCGTGCACGATGTCCAGCAGATCGTGCAGGACCTCCGGGAGCAGGGGCTCGCGATCCTGATCACCGACCACAACGTCCGCGAGACGCTCAATATCGTGGACCGCGCCTACCTGATTTACGAGGGGCGCGTCGAGAGCCAGGGCAACAAGGAATTTCTTCTCAACGACCCGATCAGCCGCAAGCTTTACCTCGGCGAATCGTTCACGATGTAACCCGGATTCCCCAAAACGCGATGCCTCAATCATCCTCCCAGAAAACCTCTAACAACCGCGTGCCCCACATCACGGTCGGGCATTTTTATGCCAACCACGCCGAGAAGCTCGGGCTGCGGCTCGAGGGGTCCTCGCGGGGGTTGAACCGCCTGATCCGCGAGCCCACCATCAACCGTCCGGGCCTGGCGCTCTGCGGGTTCTACCGCTATTTTGCGGTCAAGCGGATCCAGGTGTTTGGAGCCGCCGAACTGAGCTACCTCAAGAGCCTCCAGCCCGCCGAACTTCGCGAGCGCCTGCGGTCGCTCTTCGCGAAAAACATGCCGTGCCTCGTGGTGGCTAGAAACGCGCCGGTGCCCGAGGCGATGCTCGCCGCCGCCGCGGAGTTCGAGACGCCGGTCTTCCGGACCAGCATGATCACGATGAAGTTCATCAACGCCGCCACGATCTCGCTGGAATTCGATTTTGCCCCCTCCAGCTCCGAGCACGGCAGCATGGTGGACATCCTCGGTGTCGGCACCCTGGTCCGCGGAGCCAGCGGGATCGGGAAAAGCGAGTGCGTGCTCGGCCTGATCGAGCGCGGCTACAGCATCGTGAGCGATGACCTCACGCGCTTCCGTTCGATCGAGGGCCGCGAACTCCTCGGGACGTCAGCCAATCTCTCCCGCTACCACATGGAGGTGAGGGGGATCGGGATCATCAATATCGCCTCGATGTTCGGGGCCGGGGCGGTGCGCGCCGAAAAGCGGCTCGACTTTGTCGTCACATTGAAAGATTGGCACGAGGTCGAGGATGTGGATAGAATAGGTTTGGACCGCGAATACTACGAGATTCTTGGAATCAAGATCCCGCATGTCACGCTGCCGGTGCGGACCGGCCGCGACTTGGGACGCCTTGTGGAAGTCGCGGCCCTGGACCAGAAACTCAAAGATATGGGCGAGAACAGCGCTGTTGAATTCAACCAAAAACTGCTGCATATGATCAGCGAACGCCGGAGCCGGTAATGGGAATACTTTCCAAAAAAAAGTCGATTGGAGATGTGCAGCGCTGCACGGGAGAGGTCGTGATCGACAACCGGAACGGGCTTCACGCGCGCCCGGCCGCCATGTTCGTCAAAATCTCCAGCCGTTACCGGGCGGAAGTGTGGGTGGAGAAGGACGGCGAGCGCGTGAATGGCAAGAGCATCATGGGGCTCATGATGCTGGCCGCCGGAAAGGGCTCGCGCCTGCAGGTCATCGCCGAGGGGGTGGATGCGGACAAGGCCGTGGCGGAAATCAAAAATCTGGTCGAAACGCGTTTCGGGGAAGAGTAGCTGCGGTATTTACTTGGTGAATTTTTCCTGATAGGAGTTGCTCCTGCATGGAGCCTCCAAACACCGGAATGACCGAACAGAGATTCACGGGTATCCCCGTGGCTCCGGGAATTGCACACTGCGCCGTCATGGTCCAGTGGGAGGAGGACGAGGAAATCGCCCTCAGAAAAATCGAGCCGCACGAGCTCCCGGAGGAGATCGCGCGATTCGAGTCCGCGCTGATCGCCACGCGGGCGGAACTCCTCGAGATCCAGCAGCGGATCGTGAATGCCATCGGGTCCACCGACGCCAGTATTTTTGACGCGCACCTGCTGGTGGTCGAGGACCGCACACTGATCGACGAGGTCCTCCGCAACCTGGACCGGGAGCGGTGCAATGTCGAATACGTCTTCCACCAGGTGGCCGAAAAGTATTGCCGGACACTCGCGCAGATCGACGATCCCTACCTCCGCGAGCGTGTCGTGGATATCGAGGATGTGACGAGAAGGGTGATCCGCCACCTGCTTGGCAAAGCTCCCAGAAACCCCGCGAGCCACGACCGCCAGCACATCATTGTCGCGCACAACCTGACTCCCTCGGACACCGCTCTACTGAACAGGGAACTGGTCATGGGGTTCGCCACCGAGATCGGCAGCAAGACCTCCCACACGGCGATCATGGCCCGTTCGCTGGAGATCCCCGCGATCGTCGGTCTGCACGGGATCTGCCAGCAACTGACGAGCGGGGACGATATCCTGCTCGACGGGTATTCCGGCACGCTGATCCTGAATCCCTCCCCGGAGACGCTGGCGGAATACGGGCGGATAGAATCCGCCAAGGAAGAGGTCGTCGAACGGTTGGAACTCATCCGCGAAACCGCCTCGACCACGCTGGACGGCCGCCACATTGTTCTCTCCGCAAACATTGATCTTCCGGGGGAGCTCGAAGATGTGGCAGCAAACGGGGCCGAAGGCATCGGGCTCTACAGGACGGAGTTCCTCTATCTCAACCGTGTCGAACCGCCGGACGAGGAAGAGCAGTTCGAGCACTACCGGCTCGCCGCGGAACGATCGCAGCCCAACGGGGTGATCATCCGGACTTTGGACATCGGTGGGGACAAAACCACCCAGAGCCTTCACCTTCCCGAAGAACAGAATCCGTTTCTCGGATGTCGGGCCATCCGGTTTTGCCTCCAGAACCCGGAGATTTTCAAAACCCAGCTTCGCGCGATCCTGCGTGCGGCGACGTTCGGCAACGTGAAGATCATGTATCCGATGATCTCGGGCATTGACGAGCTGCGCCAGGCGAACGCGGTTCTCGAAGAGAGCAAAGCGGAGCTGGCCGCGCGGGGAGTGCCGTTCCATCCGTTCATCGAAGTGGGGATCATGATCGAAATTCCGAGCGCGGTTCTCGCGGCGGACCACCTCGCGCGGGAGGCTGCGTTTTTCAGCATCGGGACCAACGATCTGATCCAATATACATTTGCGGTGGATCGCGTGAACGACCGGATCGCCCACCTTTACAACCCGACCCACCCGGCGATTCTGCGGATGATCAAAATGGCGGTCGATGCGGCGCACGCGAACAGGATCTGGGCCGGAATCTGCGGCGAGATGGCGGGCGACGTCCTGCTTACCCCGTTGCTCATCGGCCTCGGCGTGGATGAGTTGAGCGCCACGAGCGCCATCGTCCCCCGGGTGAAGAAAGCGGTCCAGTCGCTTGACGCCTCCCAATGCGAGGCGCTCGTGCGCACCGCACTCACGATGGAGGATTCGGCCGCCATCCAGCAATTGAGCCTCGATATGGCCCGCGAGCGCTACGCCGAAATCGCCGATTGAGCGTGGGGCTTACGGCCCCGCTGCAGTTCCGCTTGCAGGGTGCTCTTCGGCGTGATCGGGACCGCCGGGGCCAAGGTGCCCCCGGGCTTTGATGCGCCCGATATTTTCGAGGTTGACGCCCATGGTTTCTATGCCGAACCGCCAGGTCACGAACGCGCCCATGACGGATGTTCCCACGAGGATGTAGAGCAGCGTTCCTGTTCCGATGTCGCTCAGGAGAACCGGAAAAAGAAACGCCGTCGCGACGGCGCCGATCTTTGCAAACGAGGCCGCGAAGCCTGCTCCCGAGCCGCGGATGTTTGTCGGGAAAACCTCCCCGGCGATGAGGTAGGTCATCGCGTTCGGGCCGAGGTTCGTCATGAAATTGAAGAGCATGAACCCCCCGAAAATCAGGGCGGTCTGTCCCGTTCCGGGTGACAGATGCGTGGAAAAGGCGGCGAGCAGAAGCCCCGCCGCACATCCGAAAAACCCGAAGACCTGGAGCTTCATGCGGCCGAGCTTGTCCGCGAGGAAAACCGCGCACACGATTCCGACGAGCAGGAGCACATCGAGAAATGCGGCCCCCTTGGCAGCGATCATGTCGTTATGGATGACCGCGGCCAGGTTTGGCTGCCGGAGGTGCGGGTGCCCCAAAATCGCTCCGAGGATCGTGGGGGTGAAAATCCCGATGCCGTAGGTTCCGAGGTCCTGGAGGAACCATGGCACCGAGGCGAGAACCGTGGCTCTCCGGTTTTTCGAGTTGAAGAGCTTGGCGAATTTGGATTTGCGCCGCTCGTGTTCCGGTTCGTCGTCGGGCACTTCCCTGAGGGAGATTGTTGTCGGATACTGCGGCTGGCGCCGGAGAAGCCGCCGGATCGCAGCTTCCGCCTCCTGGACACGTCCGCGCGACATGAGCCACTGCGGGCTCTGCGTGATAAAAAATCGCCCGATCACGACGAAAACCGTCGGGATGATTGCCGTGGCATACATGAGCCTCCAGTCCGTGATGCTCGCGTGAGATCTGAGGATCATGTAACCGATCGCCGTCCCGAACAACGCTCCGACCGCCTGGAACGCGAACGCGCTTAAAACCAGGCGGTCGGAGCGTTGTTC
>Ga0194053_10002675_pt1 | contig 10401 bp, 7 predicted proteins | sample SepL228m_MetaG_FD_161684 | JGI IMG/M metagenome (GOLD analysis project Ga0194053, IMG submission 161684) | Anoxic zone freshwater microbial communities from boreal shield lake in IISD Experimental Lakes Area, Ontario, Canada - Sep2016-L227-8m | ecosystem: Environmental > Aquatic > Freshwater >...
TGGTCGGCGACGACGACCAGAGCATCTACGGCTGGCGCGGGGCCGAGGTCTCGAACATCCTGGAATTTGAAAAGCACTTCCGGAACCCGGAGATCATCCGCCTCGAACAGAACTACCGCAGCACGAACACGATCCTCGGCGCGGCCAACCGCCTGATCAAAAACAATCCGCGCCGACGCGGAAAAAACCTCTGGAGCCCGCAGGTAGGAGGCGACCCGGTCCATGTGGTCTGCGTGCCGGACGACAAAAAGGAAGCGGAGTTCGTGGTGAATGAAATCGGCGCGCTGCGCACGGCGAACAACATTCCCTGGGAGCATTTTGCCATCGCCTACCGGATGAACGCGCAATCGCGCCTGCTCGAGGAATGTCTTCGCAGGCTCCGGATTCCCTACCGGCTCGTTGGGGGGAAGAGTTTCTTCGATCGCCGCGAGGTCAAGGACGTGCTTGCAACGATGGCGTGCCTGATCAACCCGTCCGACGATGTCGCGCTCCTCCGCATCATCAACACGCCGCCCCGCGGGATCGGTGCGACGACGGTGGAACTTGCTCTCGAACACAGCGCGAAGGCCCACAAGAGCCTCTTCGACACGCTCACGGCACCGGAGTTTGCGGAACAGGTCTCGCGCAAAACCGCCGGGGCGATCCGCAGCTTCGGCGACGAGCTCGCGTCCCGGCGCATCCACCTCCTCACCCCCGGTGCCGACGCCGCGCACATCGTCTCGCAGTTTCTCGGAGAGTCCGGATTTTTCGACGATCTCAAGCGCTCGTGCAAGACGCCGGAAGAAGCGCTCAACCGCGAGGGAGGAGCCAGGGAAATCCTCCGCGCGCTGACCGAACACCAGAAGCGCTCCAACTCCGGGCTACAGGGATTCATCGACGAGATGACCCTCGACCGCGAGCGGGACGAGGACAAAAAAGAGGAGGCGAAAGGCGTCACGCTCATCACGCTCCACGCGGCGAAAGGCCTCGAGTTTCCACATGTCTTTCTCCTCGGAGCGGAGGACGGGCTTATCCCCCACGAGCGCTCGAAATCCGAGGGAACGGTCGATGAGGAGCGACGGCTGTTCTACGTCGGCATCACCCGCGCGATGAAATCGCTCACAATCACCCACTGCCTGAACCGCACGAAATTCGGAACCGCCATGTATTGCCGTCCGAGCCCGTTCCTCCAGGAGATCGAGGGCGATGGCGTGCTCGTCGAAAGCTACGAGGAGATCGTCAACAAGCCGGTCGCAGAGGAAGACATCGCCGCCTCGTTCGCCTCGCTCCGCGAAATGCTGGCGAGGGATTGACGATCAACCAACCGGCTGCCGGGCCGATGGAGGCGTCGGCAGGAAGGCGAAGGCGGAGTTTTTTTCCTCCAGATAGGCGGCTGTCCATGAGCTGGGAAGGAGGACAACCCACTGGCCGAAGGCGTCGCGGGCGAGCGTGCAACCCGTGGGGAGCATCAGGTCCGGGCGTTCGGTGAGCGGGGCGCCGGTGACTTTGTCGAGCGGCCATCGGACAAATTGCCATGCCGCGGATTCGACCCGGCACTCGGCGCTGTATTCGCTTTCGAGCCGGTATTGCATCACCTCGAACTGGAGCGGGCCCACTGCGCCGAGCAGGGGGATCCGCTGGAGCGAATCGGGGAGCTCGAACGCCTGTGCGACCCCCTCTTTCAACAGTTGGTCGAGCCCTTCGCGGAACCGCTTGAACTTGGCCGTGCTGGAATTCCGGATGTAGGCGAAACACTCGGGCGCAAACCTCGGGATCTCGTGGTAGGAGATCGCGGGGTCCTCGCTCACGGTGTCGCCGATCAGAAAATCATAGTTGCCAACGATGCCGACCACATCCCCCGCCCAGGCCTCGTCCACAGTTTCGCGGTCCTGAGCGAACAAGCGCTGCGAGTTCCCGAGGCGGATGGTTTTCCCGAGCCGGACGTGGTGCGCCACCATGTCGCGGCGGAAGCATCCCGAGACGACCCGGATGAACGAAACCCGGTCCCTGTGCTTCGGGTTCATGTTCGCCTGGATCTTGAATACGAAGCCGGAAAACGCCGTCGAGTCCGGGGCGACCACGCGGTCTCCGCTCAGGCGGGAAGCGGGCGGCGGGGCCAGCTCCAAAAACGAATCCAGGAGCAACTGGACGCCGAAATTGTTCATCGCGCTCCCAAAAAATACCGGCGTCGTCTTTCCGGCCCGGACGGCTTCGACATCGAACTCGGTGCCCGCACCATCCAGCAGCGCGAGCTCGTCGCAGATCCTCGAATAAACGTCCGGCAGGACCGTGTCCCTCACCGCTTGATCGTGGATGTCCTTCACCGCCACAGCCGCGCGGTAGGCGCCGCCGGGGGTCCGCTCGAAAAGGTGCATCGACTGCTTGATCCGGTCATAGACCCCCTTGAACTCCGGCCCGTCTCCCAGCGGCCAGTTCATCGGCAGGGCGTGGATGCCGAGGACGGATTCCAGCTCGTCGAGCAGGTCGAGCGGCGGCCGGGCCGGCCGGTCGAGCTTGTTCATGAACGTGAAGATCGGCACCCCGCGCTGGCGGCACACCTCGAAAAGTTTCCTCGTCTGGGACTCGATCCCCTTGCCGGCATCGACCACCATGATCGCCGCGTCAACGGCCGTGAGCACGCGGTAGGTGTCCTCCGAAAAGTCCTTGTGCCCGGGAGTGTCGAGCAGGTTGACCACGCAATCCTTGTAGTCGAACTGGAGCACGGTGGACGACACCGAGATCCCGCGCTGCTTCTCGAGCTCCATCCAGTCGCTCGTTGTCGCGCGCTGGTTTTTTCGCGATGTGACGCTTCCAGCGAGTTGCACCGCACCGCCATAGAGAAGAAATTTTTCGGTGAGGGTCGTTTTGCCGGCATCCGGATGAGAGATGATGGCGAAGGTTCGGCGGCGTGAGATTTCTGACATGGTGCGCGGGCCGCAAAAGATAGATCAACCGCCGAGGGAGGGCAAGGCCCCGTCCGCGCCGTGATAAATCTCGCAAATCCGCTTCCGGAAGCGCGCCCCTCCAGGCAAACATTGCCCTTGATCCATGCCGTTTTGCGGTCGTCGGAACTGCGCGCGCAATATTGACGCCTTGTGTATTGTGTGTATAGCTTTTGAAGCGCATGTCTCTCCAATCCCATCCCCAGTATAAGACGGCTCCTGAAGACAAGGTGGCGCTCTCTCAAAAGCTCCTCTACTCGGCCGCTACTGTGGCGATCATTCCGGGGATGCAGATCATCGAGCGCATCGCCCAGGTGGTGCTCAACATCTGTCTGGGGATCAACCCGACGCTGATCGGAGTGGGAATCGCCATCTTCCGCGTTTGGGACGCGTTCACCGATCCTTTCATGGGGAACCTTTCGGACAACTGCCGTTCGCGATGGGGCCGCCGCCGGCCGTTCATCGTGGCGGGCGGAGTGCTCTGCGCCATCACGTTCCCGTTGATGTGGCTGATGTCGCGGTCCTGGAGCCCGACGACGGCATTTCTCTATTTCGTCGGGGCGGGGTTGGCCTACAGCACCGCGATGACGATCTATTCGGTCCCTTACTGGAGCATTGTCGCGGAGATGACTCCGGATACGCATGAGCGGACCAACGTCATCGCTTTCCGGACCGTCATCATCAACCTCGTCACGATCGCCATGGGATGGCTGATGTGGTTTATCACGCTCAAGTGTTTTCAAGACGAGCTGGAAGGAATCCGGTGGCTGGCAGGAGTCACTTCGATCCTCTTCCTCACCTTCGGCACCATCCCGATGATGTTCGTCAAAGAGCCGTTCTACGGGCAGGCGTCGAAGCAAAAAAAAATCACCGTGTGGGCGAGCATCAAGGAAACGATGTCGAACCGGGTGTTCCTGATCCTGGTCTCCATGATGCTGCTGATGACCCTCGGGATGCAAACGGTGGGCACGCTGGGGCTCTATGTGAGCATCTATTATGTCTTTGGTGGGGACAAGGCGGCGGCGGGTTTGGTGGCCGGCTATGGCGGCACGGCGGCGATGGTATTATCGATTCTCTCCATCCCGTTCTTTGCGTGGCTTTCCAGGAAGCTGGGCAAGAAGACGGCGCTGTATATCAACGGCCTCGGATTCCTCTTCGCGACATTTTCGCAGTGGTTTCTCGTGACGCCCGCGCACCCTTACTGGCAGATCATCAGCGGCGCGCTCATCGGCCCGGTCGTGACCGGCATCTGGATCATTCTTCCGTCGATGCAGACCGATGTGGTGGACTACGACGAACTGCTGACCGGCTGCCGCCGCGAGGGCAGCTTCACGGCGATCCTGACCTCGATTTCAAAAGTGGGATTCGCGCTCGCGGTGCTCCTGTCCGGGCTGATCCTGGATCTCTCGGGCTTCAAGGTGGCCTTCGGCAAAGACCAGCCCGCGGAGACTTTGCTGATGATGCGCGGCCTCTTCGTTTTCTTCCCGATTGTCATGGCCGGAGCCATGCTGCTGCTGATCCGGTTTTATCCGCTGGACGACAAGCGCTGCCATGAGATCCGCCTGCAGCTCGAAGCCCGCCGGGGCGAACTGCACGGGACGGAAAAGGTGTAAAACGCCACTTTGATCCCCTTCCTCCGCCTTGCCTCCAGCTTCGTGGAGTGGTATAGAAGAGACACCGTGAAGCAATACCGTCCGAATGTGGAGAGGCAGAAGGAGCTTTACTCGCGCATGAAGGCGAGGGAGATCTTCCGCCGCATGTCCGGGAGAACAAAATCCTCCGGTTCCCGGCGGATCCCCGACAACTCCGAACCCTGGCTCCCCGGAGGCGTTCACTCGGTTGCCGATGCACTTTATATTTCGGACCGGATCAAGGAGGACATCGCAAGATGGCGGAACAGCAATTCGCCGACGATATAGTTCGTCGCTTGGCCGCGCGTTGTCGCGTGGTGACTTTGGGCGGCGTTGCCGTCATCACGCACGGGTTGAGCAGGAATACGCACGATTTGGATGTGTGGCTTGAGCCGATGGCATCTCCCGATATTTGGTGCTCCGCTGTATTGTCTGCCCTGGCCGAATCTCCAGGGTTCAGCGTTACGGATATTGGAACCTTTTCGCCCGTCGGGAAGCAGGAGTTCCCGGAAATCATCGCACACGATGGAGTTGTCCGCATTTCCGGGCTGGATCGTCCTTTGGATATTTTCCGGCGCCCGAACGAGATGGAGGTTTCGGGATTCGAGGAAGTCTGGAACCGCGCCACTCCCCAGAACGATGGCACCCGCCTGCCTGATGTCGTGGACCTTCTGGTCACCAAGCAGGATACCGGGCGGGCCAAGGACACGTATGACATCCAGTTTCTGGAAGGCAAGGCGGAGGAGATGTATCTGGAGCGTCTTCCGCAGGCCCGGCCGGACGAGGCATTGGAGATGCTGGCCCGATTCTTGAATCCGAAGGTCGCCGCGACCGCCGCACGCCATGCCGACCCGCGGGTCCGCGAGGCCGGCATGAAGTTCCTTCGGGAGTTGGCGGCCGAGGGCGATCCGTTCGCAAGGGATCTGCTTGCGGGGTTTGAATGATCGCGGGGACGGGGCGCGCGCGGGCTATCCGCCTGCCCCGCCGTCGAGCTTGTCAAGTTCCCGGCGGGCTTCCTCGCATTGCCCCTTGGTCAGCAGGCGGGCAATCTTGTCCAAATCCCCGGCGAGGACGGCACCGCCTTTGCGCAGCTTATACAAACGCGCCGGCAGCCGCAGGTCGTCGGGTGTGAATTTGAACAAATCGCCGAGCTCCTGCCTCCTCGCCTGCTGGATGACCTCGAGAAACTTGTAGCCGAACTCCTTCGTCGGCTCGACCATCGTTCCCTCGCCGTAGTCGTTCCAGGTGACGAGTTGGATCACCGGCCAGGGGCCTTCCATGCCCACCTCCAGCGCCTCTTTCAGGGTCTGGCCGTCTCGGTGTTCGAGCTCGCGGTGGTGCTGCTCATAGACATCATTGAAGCCCGGACAGGCCGAGACGATCAACTGCTGCGGGGTTGTGGTCATTTCGGAAAATGTCCCGTTCAAACGCCGCTTGATCGTCTCCTCTTCCGGATACCCGTTCCAAGGGTCCCAGTGAACCCAAGTGTATCCGCCGTCGCCCCCTGCATTTTTCCACAGATGGTGCAGCGCGTAAAACGCGGGGCGGTCCGGCACCGACTCGAGCGCCGATTTCCAAACGGCGGGATCTTTCACATACATCGGGCCGAAGTTCATGAGCAGCGGGCGGCCGCCGAGCCGGAAATACTGCGGTTTCGCGAACCATTCCGTCCCCATCCATTGCATCGTCTTGGTCAGTTGGTCCGGCACCTGATCCGACGGGAATTTGTCCATATTGACCATGAGTTCGAGCGAGCGGTCTTCGAAGCAGGCCGCGAACTTCATCCCGAACCGCCCCGTCGCCTGAAACATGGCGCGCGTGGCATCATGCATCCGCGGGTAATCCGCCGTGTTGCTGATGCCATACCAATCGACAATCACGCCATCAACGCCAGCCAACTTCATCTGGAGCAGATGGCACTCGATGACAGCCGGGTCGGCCGAGTCATAGAGGCCGATCAGAGGGTGATAATGTGAGTAGATGTCCGGCTGGCCGTCCGCGCCAATGGTGTCCGGCTTGTGCTGGGACTGGTGTCCTTTCCAATGGCTGCCCCACTGCCCCCGGACCGCCGGGGTTTCATACCACGGCATGTAGTGCATCAGCAGCGTCTTTTGCCCCTCCTTCTTCACGGGTTCGGGCTCGACGATTTCTTCGGGCGTCTTCTTGGAAACAGGCTTTTCCACAGGGGCGGGCGACGGCCCGGGGGGGCGGCAGGAGACGATCCCCAGGCAGAACACCAGCGTGAAAAGAAGACGCATGGAAGCGGCTTCGCGAAGCGGCGGGAAGGATGGCATTTTCCGGTGGATCAGGGAAAGCGGGACAAATGGTCGTCCACTTCTTTCTTCAATGCGGGATTCAGTTCGACAACCTTTTTGTAGGCCGCCTTCGCCTGCTCTTCATCGTGCAGGTTGTATTGGTAGGTGAGGCCGCTGTTGAGATAGGCGATCGCCTTGATCCCGTCGGACGCGCCCGGAATGGAGGGGATTTTTTGATACGCCTCGAGCGCCTTGTCGAACCTTCCGGAGAAGCGGTAGCTGTCGCCCAGCGCAAGGTTCAGCGAGGGCTGCGCCCAATCCACTCCCTGCAGCAGCAATCCCTGTTCCAGCGTGTCGATTGCCCCGACGTAATCCTTTTCGTCTTTGAGCTGGCAATCCCCGAGCACCTGCAGCGCGATGACGCGCGCCACGGGGGCGAGGTTCTTGTATTCCAACGCCTCCTGCGCCGCCTGCTTGGCCGCGGAATAATTTTTCTGGTCGAGATAAACGCCGCCCTTCTTCCCCAGGGCAAGAGCCTTCATCCCGTCGTTCGCGGAAAGGCCGAACGCCGCCTCATACTCGGTCAGGGCCGGCCCGTATTCCTTCTTTACCCGGTGCTCGTCACCCGCCTTGAGCGAGGCGTCGTAGGTGTCCGCCGCATTTAGGGCAGCGATACCGAATGCGAGCACGGCCGCTAGCAGGCCAATGGGGGCCAGCCCGGCCCTCGCGCCAGGCGCTTTGTTTTTCAGGGATTCAAACAGGGGGCGGAGCCCTTCCTGTCCGACAGCATGGTTCCGGGTGTTATTCATAAGGCTTCAAAATACCATTCCGGGCCAGCGGGCCAACCGGCATGTGAATTTACGTAAAGCTCCCGCGGTTGCAGGATCCGGATGTTTCAACGGGGAGAGAGGCGGCGCAGGGAGGTGGTTTTCCCTGGCGCCCACGTCCCCTCGATCTCAGTGCGGAGCGGGTGCTTGGGAAAACCCCGCTGCCCGCGTTGGATGGCGGCCACAAGCATATCCACGGCGGCGGCACCAACGAGCGGGGAGTTCTGGTCGATCCCGCTCATGCCCGGATATCCCTCGGCATCTCCATCCAGATCCAGCGAGGCGTAACCGATGTCTTTCGGGATGTTCAATCCTTTGCGCTCGAGAAAACGCAGGCCAAAGCGGTCCACGCTGACGATCGCATCCGGACGATAGCGGTCGAACCAGCGATCGAAGGTCTTCTGGCTGGGAACTGTCATGATCAGCGGTGGAGGCATCGTTCTCGTGCCGTGGCGGTGGCGGTAATACAGGTAGGCGGCCGACCACTTTCCGTTGACGCGCAGATCGAGCGCGTCCTCGAGAACCAGGCCGATCGTCCGGTAGTTCAAAGTCGCCAACTCCCCGAGCGCCTTCAGCATCGCGGTATATTGGTCGTGGATCGCGCGGTCCAGATCCGGCCGCTCGACGGTCTCGCTGATCTCCACGGACGAGAAGAGGTTGAAATCCAGCTCGATCGCACGGGAGCCCGTGCCCGAAAGCTTTCCCTGCAGCGGGGCGATAATGACGCCCTCGATTCCACGGCTCCAGATGATGTTCCCGAGGCGGGCCATCGTCATCCCGGGCTCGTTGATCCAGAACTCGTCGATGCGGTAGCCGTATTCCCCGGCCCGCGCCCGCGCGCCCTCGACATATTTCCGTTCGGTCACATAATTTTTCCATGCCCCCGGAGTCGAGCCCGATGTCAGAAGCGCCAGGCAGGCTTTCGTGTCGGACGGGGCCTTCATCCGGATATGCGCGAGGAGCTTGGCGACCTCCGGATCAGGCTCGTAGCCTAGCCGCTTCGCCGCAGCCAGAACCCTTTTGCGCGTCGCCTCCGACACGCCCGTCTTGCCGCGAAGCGCGAGAGAAACCGCCATCCGCGTGACGCCGGTTTTCTCCGCGATTTCACGGAGGTTGGTTCGGGATCGGGGAGTCATGGCGGCGGGGATGGGATTCCGGTTCTGGAGAGCATATCACAAGATTTACGTAAAGCCACCCTTTGTTTGGAAGCCGCCGGGCGTTCTGGCGGGATGGTGATTCTCCGATCCAGCCAGAATCATTTTCCGCGCATGAAAGCCATCCTACCCCGCCGAATCCTCCCCGCCCTTCTCGGCCTTCTCGTTCCCTGGCTGGCGCTCGGGGCTGCGCCGGAGGCTCCCGGCGCGGAGCAAGCGCACTACCAGACGGCCGGAAACATTCTTTATCGCGAAGAGCCGGGGGCAACAGACGACATGAAGTCCGCGTGCCACCTCGATCTTTACTATCCCGAGGGCGTCAAGGGCTATGCCACGGTCGTGTGGATTCACGGGGGCGGGCTGACAGAGGGAAGCCGTTCGATCCCCGCGAAGCTGAAGAAGCAGGGGTTCGCCGTCGCAACGATCGACTACCGCCTCAGCCCGGGAGTGAAGTCGCCGGCCTACGTCGAGGATGCGGCAGCGGCGGTCGCCTGGGTTTTCAAAAACATCGAAAGGTTCGGGGGATCGCCCGACAGGATTTTTCTCACCGGCCACTCGGCCGGCGGCTACCTCGCCATGATGCTGGGCCTAGACAAACACTATCTGGCGGCGCACGGGGTTGATGCCAACCTTATCGCCGGGCTGATCCCGCTGAGCGGCCAGGCGATCACGCATTTCACCGTTAGAAAAGAACGCGGCATGAGCGACAAGCAGCCGCTGGTTGACGAGATGGCCCCGCTCTACCACGTCCGCGCGGATGCTCCGCCGATGCTTCTCATCACCGGGGATCGGGAGCTCGAACTTCTCGGGCGCTACGAGGAAAACGCCTACCTCTGGCGGATGATGAAAATCGCCGGGCACAAGGCCACGGAATTGCAGGAGCTCAAAGGGCTCAACCACGGCGGGATGGTCGAACCGTCGCTCGACCTGCTCATCCCGTTCGTGCAGTCGCATAGCAAGCCCACCACCCCTTGATGGGGATTCATTTTACAGAAAACCAACATCACCAAACGCATGAAAAACGAAGCCGACAACGAAGCATGGTATGCCTCCGGAGATCCCTGGGTGCTGACGCAGTCCGGGTGGGAACCGGAAAAGGGCCTCTATTTTGAGACCATCTTCACCCAGTCCAACGGATACATGGGGATCCGCGGCTATCGCGAGGAGGTGGACACCGCAGCGCCCACCTGCCGCGAAGGATACCTGGGCGGCGTGTTCTCCAAGCTGCCCCCCGTGGCCCGCGAGCTGGTCGTCCACGATTATCCGTGGGATTCGCGTCAGATGGTCGCCCTGCCCGAGATTTTTGCGGCGTGGATCGTGCTCGACGGCGACGGGTTCTGCCTCACGGCCGGCAAGGTCGAAGCCTACACGCAGTCGCTGGACATGCGCGCGGGCATCCTCCATCGCGAGGTGGTTTGGAGCAACAAGGAGAAAGGAAAAACCACAAAAATCCGGTTCGCCCGCTTCCTTTCCGCGAAGATCCCGAACCTCGCCGTGCAGAAGATCGAGATCGAGCCGGTCAACTGGTCCGGCGAGGCGGAAATCTTCTGGGATTACGACGTCGCCCAGAAAACATTTTTTCGCTGCGGCGATCCGGCCAAAGCCCATGTGGC
>Ga0194053_10002676_pt1 | contig 10399 bp, 6 predicted proteins | sample SepL228m_MetaG_FD_161684 | JGI IMG/M metagenome (GOLD analysis project Ga0194053, IMG submission 161684) | Anoxic zone freshwater microbial communities from boreal shield lake in IISD Experimental Lakes Area, Ontario, Canada - Sep2016-L227-8m | ecosystem: Environmental > Aquatic > Freshwater >...
TCGCAAGTGTGGATTAGGCTCATGTTGATGTCACCCACCCTGGCCCCTGCAAGCGTTTTATAGGACAACGAGTTTTTGCGGTGGAGGATGGCCGCCTTGAGTCCCCTCTCTAGGATGTTGTTGTCCAAGGGCGCGCCTGGGACCGAGAGGAAACGGGTCAAGGTCTCCCAGCGCTTAAGCATGTAGCGGATGGCCTCCCCCGAGCCCGGAGTTGGGTTCAAGAGCAAGAGCAAGAGCAAGAGCAAGAGCAAGAGCAAGGGCAAGAGCAAGAGCAAGGGCAAGAGCAAGAGAAAGGGCAAGAGACCTGCCTCACGCCCCTTCAAGATGAGAATCGTCCTGGAGCAAGAAGCGTGACTTGCCTTGGCGGCACGATCAGGCTACTCTGTGATATGGGCGCATTTCACGTTGGCTGCAAGGTCGAGAATCATGCCGACCGCGATCAGGCGGTCACCGTTCCTCGCGCACTGGTTGATAGCGGCAGCAAGTACACCTGGATTCCGTCCAAGACACTCGAGAAGATTGGAGTCAGCCGTGAGAAGAAGGATTTAATGTTCACGATCGCAAGCGGTAAGACGATCACTCGAAGCGTTGGATTTGCGATTCTCAGGGTGGACAAGCATTTCACGATTGATGAGGTTGTTTTTGGAGAGGCCGGAGACATGACGCTGCTCGGAGCACGGACACTTGAGGGGCTGTGTTTAGTCGTCGATGCCCGGAAGAAGAAGTTGGTTGCTGCCGGACCACTCCCGGCTGCCGGAAGCCAACTGATAGGAATTCGTACATCGACCACACAGGTCATCAGGAACGAGTCTTCGGCACACTGATCGGCATCGTCCGAACCGGGACGCCCGTGGCGTGGAACACGGCGTTCGCAATGGCGGGTGCGATGACGATGATGGGGGTTTCTCCGGCGCCGGCGGAGGCGAGATCGGGACGGTTGATCAAGTGGATGTCCAGCTCCGGAACGTCATCGAAGCGCGGAACCTGGTATTTCCGGAAAGAGGCATTGAGCATTTCTCCGTTCTCGAAGCGCATTTCCTCGCGCAAGGCGGGTCCGAGTCCCATGATGATGGCGCCCTGCACCTGCGAGAGCAGATTGTCAGGATTGAGGATGGCGCCACACTCGAAGACCTCGCAGACATGCCGCACGCTGATTTTTCCCTGGTCGATTCCGATCTCAACGCACGCAGCCACATAGGAACCCTTCTCGGTCCCGCAGGCCAGGCCAACACCAGTTTGGGGCGTCTTCCTGGCGGCGCGTTCCTTCCAGTTGAATCGGGCGGTGGCAGTTTCAAGCACCGCGCGCAGGCGGGGATTTTCCAGGTGCGCGAGACGGAAGTCGAGCGGGTCGGCGCCGGCGGCGGCGGCCAATTCGTCCATGAAGCTCTCGCGGGCGAAGTTGTTGGCAGTAGCGGCCAGCACGCGGTAGGACCCCTGGCGCAGGGGTGTGTCTGATCTCAGAAACTGGCAGCGGGCGTTGCCTGAGCGGTAAGGCGTGTCAAGTCCCGACCCGCCGGAGTTGATATTGATGAAATGCCAGGAAGTCAGCGCGCCCTTTTCGTCGAGGCTGGCTTCGGTTTCGATAAGAGCAGCGGGACGGAAGTAGGCCCATGTGAACTCTTCCTCTCGAGTCCAGCGCAGGGAAACCGGCTTCCCGGCCGCCTGTGCGAGGCGGGCGGCTTCCACGGCAGCCTCGGCGGTGTGCTTGCCGCCAAAGCCGCCGCCAAAATCCGGCACGACCACCCGCACACGATCCTCTGATAGATGAAATGTGCCCATGAGGTCCGAGCGGTAGCCGAAGGGGTTCTGTGTGCCGGTCCAGACGGTGAGCTTGCCGTCGGTCCATTCGGCAACGGCCGCGCGGGGCTCAAGCGGGGCGTGTTGGACATAAGCGACGTGATAGGACTGCCGCAGCACGTGTTTTGCCTTCGCCAGTTCATCGGCGAATGGTTTTGCCGGTGGATTGCCCTGAGCGTGGTGCTTGAGATAATCAAATAGTTCTTTGCTCGCAGGATGGGATGACGGCTCCCACTTTGCCGTCCTGGCAATGGCCGCCCTCGCCTGCTCGGCGAGAAAGGCGGTCGGCGCCGCGACGCCAACAAATTGACCATCTTGCACGGCAACGACATCCTTCATCGCTTTTGCCGGGGCCAGATCGACCGAAGTGAGTTGCGCGCCGTAGGAGGGTGCTCGAAGGACTTTGCCGTAAAGCATTCCAGTGCGGAAGATGTCTGAGGGATATTTGTGCGCGCCGGTGACTATGTCGCGCCCATTCGGGCGGGGCGCAGGATTGCCGAGCACTTTCCACTCCTTGACTGAAGTCAGCGCGACATCGGCGGGGACAGGTTGTTGGAGGGCTTTGGCGGCGTCCTCGCTGGCGGCGAGATCGGCATACGTAAGCGTGTGCTGGCCGGCGGTGTCGGTGACCTTGCCATCGCTTAACTGGACGGCGTTGCGGTCCACTTTCCAGCGCTTGCAGGCGAAGTCGATGAGCAGATCGCGCGCAGCCGCGGCTCCCTGGCGCACGGCTGGAACCGTCCGAGGGGTGCTGCCGCTGCCGGCGGTGATGCCGTCGTCCGGGACCAGGCCGGTGTCGCCCATCACCAGTTGGATGCGGCCTAACGGCACGCGCAATTCTTCCGCGGCCGCCTGGCTCAACTCTGTGCGTGCGCCCTGGCCACCCTCGACCTTGCCGGTCATCACCGTGATGGTCCCATCGGTCCCGAGGTGAACGCGCGCAGCGATGCTTCGAGCGCTGCCGCTGCCGCGACCGTCTCGTCGCTGGGCCAGCGCGGGAGCGCTGACGGCGATCAAGAGTCCGGCGCCGAGGATTTGGACGAACCCGCGCCGCTTAAGCCCAAAGTCGTAATCCACACGCTCGACGGCTTCTTCGTGATCCGGTTGCAGCGTCTCGTCGGTTGCCGATTTTCTTCTCATAACGTCTCCTGTTCGTGCTGGTTGATGTATTCGTAATCGAAACCTTTGCCTCGCCCTACTTTGGTGTGGTGCGCTTTGCGGGCTGGCCTGCCGCGCGGCGAATTGCCTTGAGAACCTTCGGGTAATGGCAGCAGCGGCACAGATACCGTTGCATTCGCGACGAAATGTCCTGGTCAGAAGGGTTTGGTAATTCGTTAAGCAACCCGACCGTGCCCATGATCATGCCCGGAGTGCAGTAGCCGCACTGGAATGCGCCCCCGGCCAGAAATGCCTCCTGCACCGGATGCAGATTGTCACCGCTGGCCAATCCCTCGATGGTAATAATCGTTTGCTTATCCGCTTCCAAAATCGGCGTCACGCACGAGGCGGCGGCTTTGCCGTTGATCAGCACGGTGCAGGCGCGACATTGGCCTTCGCCGCAACCATACTTTGTGCCGGTCAGTTGCAAGTCTTCGCGCAGCACATCCAGCAGTGGCCGTTGTGGGTCGGTGGTCACAGAGCGGGACTGCCCATTAACGGTAAAAGTGATTTTAGAATCCATACGTCGAGTCTGGTTCAGCGTCAGCCCCCCGGGTCCGATCTGATCCCGGCGGTCTGGCTAACCTGGCTCCTAATATATCACCATCATTGTCTGCCAGGAACAAAATTAGCGCGCGCAGACACCACTGTGGGCATCTGGGCATTACCGCCGGAGCGCCGGCTTTAGCCGGCTTAGCTCGCAGTCCCTTATTCCGGGAGAGACCTGGAAATTCTTGACCCTGCGGGCCGGAGCGATAGCCTTGCCAGCGACTTGGTTTACGGTTTGGTGCGGCAAACAATTCTTTATGACGTATGCAAAACATGATTGATCTCAAGCAATATGAGGTGTGGTTTGTTACCGGCAGCCAGCCGCTTTACGGACCGGAGGTGCTCAAGAAAGTGGCTGAGCACGCGCGAGAGGTTGCTAACGCGCTCGATAGCGCGCCAGCCATTCCGGTCAACTTGGTCTGCAGGCCGGTAGCGACGACTCCTGAGGAGGTCACGGCCGTCTTTCAGGAGGCTAACAACGCTCCGAATTGCATCGGGCTGATCACCTGGTGTCACACCTTCTCGCCTTCCAAGATGTGGATCAACGGCCTGAAACTGCTGCGCAAGCCGCTGCTCCACCTCCACACCCAGCATAACCGGGACATCCCCTGGTCCAGCATCGACATGGACTTTATGAACCTCAACCAGGCCGCTCACGGCGACCGCGAGCACGGGTTCATCATGAGCCGACTCCGGTTGAACCGCAAAGTGGTGGTGGGGTACTGGCAGGATGTCGATGTGCAAGCCCAAATCGCCGCCTGGTGCCGCGCCGCTGCCGCCTGGCACGATTGGCAGGGGGCCAGGTTCTGCCGTTTCGGCGACAATATGCGCGAGGTGGCGGTCACCGAAGGCGACAAGGTGGCCGCGCAAATGCAGCTTGGCTACTCGGTCAACGGTTACGGCATTGGCGACCTGGTGCAACGCGTCAACGCCGCCAGCGAAAAGGAGACAGACCAACTGGTCGCAGAATACGAGACTGCGTACACGGTCGCACCCACGCTCCGCAAGAACGGTCCCATGCGGCAATCTCTGCGCGAGGCGGCGCGGATCGAACTGGGCCTGCGCGCATTCCTGTCCGAGGGCGATTTCAAGGGGTTCACTACGTGCTTCGAAGAGTTGCACGGCCTGGTCCAACTGCCCGGCCTCGCCGTCCAGCGGCTAATGGCGGACGGCTACGGTTTTGGCCCCGAGGGCGACTGGAAGACCTGCGCGCTGGTCAGGGCAATGAAAGTGATGGCGGCGGGTCTCAAGGGGGGCACTTCCTTCATGGAAGATTACACCTACCATCTGAATCCGAAGCGGACGCTCGTCCTGGGCGCCCACATGTTGGAAATCTGTCCCAGCATCGCCATGAACAAGCCGTCCGTCGAGGTCCACCCCCTGGGCATCGGCGGCAAAGCTGATCCGGTGCGATTGGTTTTCGACGGCCAGGCCGGACCGGGGCTGAACGCCTCCATTATGGACATGGGTAACCGGTTCCGTCTCCTCGTCAACGAGGTTGACGTTGTCCCTCCCGAAAAACCGTTGCCCAAACTGCCGGTCGCCCGGTCGCTCTGGGTGCCCAAGCCCAACCTGCAAATTGCTGCCGCCGCTTGGATCTATGCCGGCGGGGCGCACCACACAGGCTTCAGCCAGGCTGTCACCACGGAGATGATCGAAGATTTCGCCGGCATGGCCGGTGTCGAGTTGGTGGTCATCGATGCCGAGACCCGCCTGCGTCAATTCAAACAGGAACTGAACTGGAACGAGGCTTATTACGCGTTGTGTCGGGGTTTCGTATCTTAATCGAGCGCTTTCCAATCGAGCGCCAACACCGAAATTACTCCGATGCTCGAACATCTCAAGAAGGAGGTGTGGACGGCCAACCTTGATTTGGTCAAACAGGGGCTGGTGATACAAACCTGGGGCAATGCCAGCGCCATTGACCGCACGCGCGGACTCGTCGTCATAAAGCCTTCGGGCGTGGCCTACGACCGGATGAAGCCGGACCAGATGGTCGTGATCTCATTGGAGGATGGCAAAGTTGTCGAGGGTGACCTTAATCCCAGCTCTGATACGCCAACGCACATCGCGCTGTATCGAGGCTTTGCCCAAATCGGCGGTGTGGTGCATACCCACAGCCTCTACGCCACAGCGTGGGCGCAGGCGAAGAAGAATCTTCCGTGTTACGGCACCACTCAGGCCGATTACTGGTATGGTGAGGTGCCCTGCACCAGGTTGCTGGCCGCAAAGGAACTCAAGGCGGAATACGAAGCCAACACGGGCAAGGTGATTCTGGAACGGCTCCAGGGCCTTGACCCCTTGCAGCATCCTGCGGTGCTGGTGGCGAGTCATGGCCCTTTTACCTGGGGCAAGACCGTAAGCGACGCTGTCCACAATGCGGTGGTCCTGGAGTTCGTCGCGCAGTTGGCCAGCGAGACTCTTCGCATCAGGTCCGATCTCAAGCCGGTCCAACCCGGTCTGCTCGACAAGCATTTCCTGCGCAAGCACGGACCTCAAGCCAGCTATGGCCAAAAGCAGTTCAAGGAGTAGAAGTAGAGGACGAAAGCCTGCAATGCCTGTTGATCTTCTTCGCGCCTTTCTTATCGAATCATGAAGCACCGTACCTTAATGAAAACGCTCACCACTGTTCCCATGGTTTTTCTTTGCGCGGCCGCAGCGATTCTGTCCGTCTCCCTGGCAACGACTCACGCTGCCGAATCCCGAAGCCAGACCGCCAAGCCGGATTTTGGCGCCCTTGAAAAGCAATTTCGTGAATTGCCAATGGAATCGAGACGCCTGACAGGCCCGCTCTTCTGGTTGCATGGCGACGACTCCAAGGACCGGTTGGAAATGTATGTGGGCAAGGTTGCCGAAGGCGGTAATGGCGCTTTCACCACCGAATCCCGTCCGCATAACGATTGGCTCGGTCAGGGTTGGTGGCGTGACCTGGGCATCTGCCTGGACGCGGCGAAAAAGCAGAACCTGCAACTCTGGATTTTTGATGAGAAATGGTGGCCCAGCCAGGCCGTCGCCGGCAAGGTTCCCCCGCGCTACGCCGCCAAGCGTCTGGAGGCAGTAGTCACCGAATTGGATGGCCCACGCTCGTTTGAAGCCGAAGGTTACGACGGAGAGCGCTACGTCGCCACCGTCGCCGGTCAAGTAAATGCCGAGGACAAAATCGAAGGGAATACACTCGTCGATCTGGCCCCGAACATCCTTCAGGGCAAGCTCCGCTGGGAGGCGCCTGTCGGCAAATGGCGCATCATCAAGTTTACGCATAAACAGGCCCCTGGGTTGATGCAGGTTGGCGGCTCACAATTGAGCGTCGATGGCGCCAGTAAAGACTGTGTCGATTGGTTCTTGCAGACGGTGTATCAGCCTCACTTTGACCATTACCGGGCCGATTTCGGCCAGACGATTCGCGGTTTCTTTTATGACGAACCCGAGACGCCCGGGGATTGGGGCACCGAACTCAATCGCGTGCTGGCGGAGTGGAAGGTGGACTGGAAGAAGGCCTATGTTGCCTACAAATTCCAGTTGGCCGGCGAGGAGCAAGTTGCGGCGCGTTATCAATATCTCGACGCCCTGGCCGAGGCGTGGGGGCGAACCATGTACGGCGGCGTGGCGGCGTGGTGTCGGCAGCACGGCGTGAAATCCATCGGGCACTTCATGGAGCACGCCAATTTATACCAGAATCTGGAATTCTCCGCCGGCGACATGATGCGGCTGCAAGGCTACAGCGACATGGGTGCCATTGACGCCGTTTTTGACCAATTCGTCATGGGCAAACGCGTGACGCGCGACGCACCTTGCTGGCAGACGCCCAAGCTGGCCAGTTCCGTCAGCCACGCCTACGGCAAGCTGGACGATGTGGCCATGGTCGAGATCTTTGGTGCGCGCGGCCAAAGCCTCACCTATCCCGAGATGAAGTGGTGGGCGGACCACATGCAGGTTTCGGGCGTGAACTACCTCATCCCGCACTCGTTCAACCCGCGCTCGCCGCACGACACCGACTGCCCGCCTTACTTTTACGACGGGGGCTTCGAGCCGCGATGGCCGCTCTACCGGGTCTTCGCCGATTACACCAGCCGCCTCAGCCTGATGCTCACCGGCGGTCGGCACGTCTGCCCGGTGGCGCTCCTGTACCTCGGCCAGAGCGCCCAGTGCGGCAATCACATCCTCCCTGACCAAATCAGCGAGAGCCTGCAGGACGCCCTCTACGACTGCGACTGGCTGCCGTTCGAGGTCTTTGAAAAGGACGTGAACGCCGGCTCGAAAGAACTCAAACTGCGCAGCGAGGCCTACCGCGTGCTCATCATTCCGCCGGTGGAAGTCATCCCTTACGCAACCCTGGCCAAGGCGAAGCAGTTCTTTGATCAGGGCGGTGTGGTGCTTGCCTATGGCTTTCTGCCAACCAAGTCTGCAACTGTCGGCAAAACCTCGGGGGATATCGCTCAACTGCGCGAGGCCGTTTGGGGCGCTGCGACGACAGGTCTTGCCGTGTGTAAGACGAATTCCAGCAGCGGTCGATCCTACCTCTTGCCGGCCCGGCCCACACCCGAAGAGCTCCAGCAAGTCCTGGCCATCGATGCGAACATTCACCCGAGCCTCGAAGTAATCGAAGGGGCAACAGACCATTGGCTGCACGTGCTGCACCGGGTAAAGGCCGGACGCGACATCTTCTTTGTCGCCAACCAGAACCACGAAGGGGAACCCCGCACCTTCCGCTTTCGCATTACCGCCGATGGGGTCCCTGAATGCTGGGACGCCATGCGGAATGAGATCACTGCCGTGCCGTTTTCTCGAAAGGGATCGCAGGTGGACGTGACCCTCCGGATGGAACCAAACGAAAGCTCGCTGCTCGTCTTCCAGCCAGTCAAACGCAACTTGCCTGCACGCCACGGTGTTGTGAGCGGGACCGTGGCCAAGGTCGTCACTGTGACGCGAGACCCCGCCCCAGCCCAACAGGACTTAACCCCGCATCTCGGTGATGCGGCGGCCCTGGCTCTCGATGGTTGTTCATGGACATGGTTCCCGGAAGGCGATCCCGTGCAGGCCGCCCCGCCGGGCACCTGCTATTTTCGAAGGCAGATTGACATTTCTGCCGGGCTAAAGATCAAGCACGCCACCTTTTTCGGCACCGCGGATAACAGCTTCCATCTCTTTGTTAATGGCAAGGACGCCGGCAAGAGCGATGAAAGCTCCGAAGGTTGGCGCAACCCGGTGGCGCTGGACGTCACCGCGCTCCTGCATCCCGGACCAAACCAACTCGCCCTCGCCGCCGTCAATGGCGGAGAGAAGCCCAATCCGGCCGGACTCATTGGCCGGCTCGCGGTCGAGTTCGAATCCGGCCCGGCCTTGACCGAACCCGTCGGCAAGACCTGGAAAGCCTCGAATCAAAAGCTAGATGATTGGGCGACGGCAGGCTTCGATGACAGCACCTGGCCGCCTGCGAAAGAAACCGTTCCCTTCGGCGCCAACCCGTGGGGAATGCTCGCCGGGCAGGTGACCCTCAGCCCGGTCAAAGCTGATCCTTTTTTCGGCCATTGCGAAATTTCCAAAGCCAGCCTGAAAAAGTCACGGATTTATCTTGAGGTCGGCGCGTTGGCTCCGGAGTTGGCGGCTCGCGTGACGGTTAATGGGAAGGATGCCGGCGGCTTCATCGGCAAGCCCGCTCGCCTGGAAGTCACATCTCATCTTAAGGCCGGTCCCAACACCCTCCGAATCGAGCCCTTTGCGCCGGCTTCCGTCCGGTTGGTGGTTTGTCCCAAGTTCGGTGATTGATGGCGTAGCGTTCTGCTTTACATGTCCTCAATCTCGCGCTGGATCGGTTGTAAGTCGGGATCGCCCAGCGCCGCCCGCTTCATCTCGATTTCATCTCCAAGCGCGAAGGCTTTCTGGAGCCAGGCTTTTGCCTGTGATACCAGGTCGCCATCACCGCGGCCGTTTCCGCCGCCGTTTATGGCGCCACGAGTCAACCACCAGGCTTTGACTTTTTGATGCTCAAAAAGCTGGAACCTATGATTCAACTGAACTAACAGGAGATAACAGAGGCAACAGAGTTGCACTCTTTCACAACCTTTGAACAGGGAAGACGGGAAGACAGGGTGCCTTTGAACGCCTGAACCTTGAACCGTTGAACCGTTGAACCTTGAACCGTTGAACCTTGAACCGTTGAACCTTGAACCGTTGAACTTTGAACGCGCCCGGGCCGCCGCCCGCGCGCCCAGCAGGGAATGAACCGCAGATGGCGCAGATGAACGCAGATGGGAGCGCGCCCGGCCCGGCACCCATCAAGGTTCCAGTTTGTTCCAGTTTGCCGCAAACTGGAACAAACTGGAACCTTGAAGTCCCTTGCCGCACTACTCGTTTACGAGGTTCACTCCCAGTCCGACGGGCGCAAGTCTGCCTTGTCTTCCTTTATCGCATGCTCAAGCGCACGTACAAGCCCCAGGTTCGGGCTGCGGTCGGGTGTGAAAGCGGAGGATAGCAGGGGCCACGTCTGAGCGCCGCAATGACCTGGCGCGAGGAGATATTATGGAGTGCGCCGGCAGAGCGCTTAGCGGCGACGGCGCTTTGGCTCCCGGCGTAGCCAATTCCGTACTTAGTAGAATCAGATGAGGAAAAGGAAAACAACGAAGCCCACAGCCACAAATGCGCGGATTCTGCGGAGGAAACTGAGCAGGCGGAGAGGTGGAAAGACGGGGGCAGAAAACAGCGTCCCCTTCTGTACCTGTCTTCCGTGGTCAGTCTGCACGCAGGTTGGCGCCGCAGCATTTCTTGTATTTCTTGCCGCTGCCGCAAGGGCACGGATCATTTCGACTGACTCTGGGAGGCCGGGTCACGGGCTTGGGTTCGTGGGTGAACCGGTCAATGTTCGCCCAGAACGGGCAGTGCGGACAGGTCTCACCCA
>Ga0194053_10002677_pt1 | contig 10399 bp, 4 predicted proteins | sample SepL228m_MetaG_FD_161684 | JGI IMG/M metagenome (GOLD analysis project Ga0194053, IMG submission 161684) | Anoxic zone freshwater microbial communities from boreal shield lake in IISD Experimental Lakes Area, Ontario, Canada - Sep2016-L227-8m | ecosystem: Environmental > Aquatic > Freshwater >...
GGTGAACATAACGGTGACGCTCAACGGCAAGGCCGCCGGAATGAACACGCTCGTGGTCCCGGCGAAACTCACCAACCCGGCGGAGTTCGACTGGACACCGGTCGAAATGATTTTTCCGATGCCGGAGAATACCGCCGAGCTCCGAGCGATGGCGACTTTTGCGCAGGGAGTCGGGGAGATCGAGTGGAAGAACTTCGACGTCACACCCGCTCCCCCGGGATCGACCGCCACACCAAATCTCAAGATTGACGCAAAATTTCCCACGGCCGAGGAGGCATTCGCGGCCGTGATGCAAAAGTTCGCGGCAGACATGGCCGAGCGGCGTGCGCGCTTCAAGATCCCGGCCCCTGACCAGATCTACCAGCCGAAGCCCGCACTCTCGGGTCCACATCCGCGCTACTTTTTCGGCGGGGACAAGGCGGCGATCGCCGCCCTAAAGGAAAAGCTGAACGATCCGAAGCTCGCAAAATACCGCGAGGACCTCTTCGCTCAAGCCCGCAAATATGCCGCCGACAATCTGGTTAAACCGCCGACCATCGATGTCGAAGATCCGATGCGCGACTATGCCGACCGCCTGCCTTGGATCTCGCTTGCGTATCTGATGACTGACAATGAGGCGGACAAGAAAACCTATCTCGATGGAGTGGTAAAATACCTCAACAACGTCCCCGCGTGGGGAGTCCCGCCGCGCGATCTCCCGCTCTCGCAGATGATCTTCGGCGTTGGGGCGGCCTACGACTGGCTCAACGATGTTCTGCCTGCGGACTCGAAAACCAAGGCCCGCGACTTCCTCGTCGCCATGGCGCGCGAGATGCGTCGGCCGCGCGCGGCGAGCGAGCAAATCGGCCCGTGGCAGTGGCGATCGCAAACCCAGTGGCTCGCGAACCACAAGTGGTATAACTATGCCGCTCTCGCGATGGCTGCCTCCGTGCTTTGGGGCGAGGACGCAGCTCCTGCGGTCGCCGGGCTCGGAGATCCCGCAAACATCGCCGCCTACAACCCGACTGGTCCACTCCAGAAGGGCGAGCCCAAGGTCTGGATGGACGAGGCCATGGAGATTTTCTATGTCGTCGAAAAAAGCTTCGGCCACGACGGCGCGCCCATCGAGGGCTACAACTACAACGACTACGGCCTGCGACCGTTTTTTGATTTCGCGGTCCTCTCCGACCAGCTCACAACATGCAAAATCCCGCTTCTCACGAACGACTGGATGAAAAACCACGGCGCCCACCGGCTGGCATCACTCCTGCCGAATCACGGGGGATTTTACGCCTACGCGGATTCCACAACCCGCCAATGGGGAGGGTCCATTTTTTACCGTGGGATCGCCGCACGTTTCAACGACGGCGTCTCGCAACTCCTCGCCGACATCATGGAGGGAAGCGCGGGAATGCAGGGTGCCGCCTCGGATAACTATGACCAGAAGCTGCCGGATTGCAAAACCGTGCTTGCGGAGGCACAAGGCAAGGGGATGAAGGCCGCGACCGGCGCGCCCATATTCTTCGAAGCCGAGTCCATGACCGCTCCCTCGGATTTCACCCGGCCGGACAACAAGATGGGCGCGAAAGGACAGGCGCTCTCCGGGGCAACCGTCGGGAAAATCGAAAAGGAATTTGAGGTTCCCGAGTCCGGTCTCTACGCCCTCTACACCAAGTATGCGGAGGACGGCGACAACGCGCGCGTCCTGCTCATTGACGGAAAAATCCCGTTCCGCGAGGCGAGTTACATCGTCTTCGGAACGACCGGCGGATGGAGCAACCAGAAAAACCAGTTCCGCACGTTAGCGATCGGCGAGGATGATCCCGAACTCAAGGCTCCGTATCTCTTCGCACTCACGAAAGGCAAACACACGCTTACCATCGACAACCCGGTCGGCGGTGGCATCAACTGGGACTGGTTCGCCTTCGTTCCTGCGGGAATGACCAAAGAGGCGCTGCTCGCAAAAATCCAAGACACCGACTCCGGTATCGGGGCTCCGCCCAAGGAATCCCCGATTGCAAACTGGCGCGGAGCGTTCTGGTATAACCCGAAGCTGGCCTCCGCAAAGATCGAGGACCAGCCGCTCTTCCATGCCTCGGAGGACCTTGGCATTTTCACGGCCAGAAGCTCGTGGACCGATCCGAAGGCGACATGGTTCGGATTCAAATGCGGCAAGCCCGCCGGCGGCACTGTCGCGGAGATCTTCGGAGACAACCAGACCAGCGGCCACACCCACCCCGACGCGGGCAGCTTCCTCTTCTACGCAGGATCGAATCCGATCATCGCATCCCCGCAATACGCCCATGAAAAATTCACCACTAACCACAGCCTTGCCGTCAGCGAGGCCACTGCGAAAGATGCCAAGTTCCCTCTTGTCGGACAATACGGCGAGGGCGCTGCCTGGTTTACCAACAACCAAAAGGGCATCCAATCTCACCCCACGGTTCTGGATTTCAAGAACACTCCGAACTACCACACCTACCTCGCCGAGATCGGCGGAGTTTACAAAGACGCCGGATATCCCTCCTACCGCCGAAGCATCACTTATCTGCCCGCAGGGGCTGTTGTCGTCGTGGATAAAATCGAATCGCCGAAGCCGGAGAACTGGCACTTCCGCCTGCCCACCGTTGCTCGCGACATGAAAGTGGATGGAAAAGGGTTCTCCTGCTCTGTGGGTGTTGTCCCGGTAAAGATCGTGGATTATTCGCCGTCGCCGGTCGAATATAAGGTGACCTCCGAGATTATGCCGTCCTTCAACAACCCGACCGGCGATGCGCCGGCCCGGAACTTCGCCAGCCTGATCGCGAAGAATACCAACAAGGCGATCTTTGCGACCGTCATCGGAGTCAACGGCGCGGAAAAGGGAATCAGCGTGAAAGCGGACGAGAATAAAATCGAAATCCTCGGCGCACCCGGAGGAACGATCAATCTCGATTGGAAACCGGACAAAAAGCCGGATATTCCAAAGGATCTCGTCAACAAAGCCTGATGCTTCCGTGAGCAGCTCCTGCCCCCACGACCCGTTTCGCGATGCCCGCCGGCAAAACGGCGTCCTGACCAGCGACTTCAACGGGGAAAAAATCCCGATGATTCTCCGTCATGCTGACGTATGCGCCGCGGCGAAGGATTGGAAGACGTTCAGTTCGGACGCGCCTTTCCGGGTTCCGATCCCGTCCGAACAGGACGTTCGGAGCGTGCGCCAGCTTCCAATTGAAACAGATCCCGATGATCACACAGGCTATCGGGCATTGGTCGAACCGGTTTTCCGCCGTCCGCTTCAACCCGATATGATCCGGAAAGTGGAGAACTTGGTGGATGAACTCATCTGCCAGGCTCTGGCGCGCGAATCGGTCGAGGTTGTCCGGGAGTTTGCCCTGCCCTTGCAATCACGCGCCCTGACGTATTTGCTCAACATGCCGGAAAATGAGGCTGATACGTGGATCAGTTGGGGAACGCATGTTTTCCGCGATGGCGATGGGACAAGCAAAGGCGCGGCGCTGGAAACCTATATCCAAAGTCAGTTTGATCGCGCGGAGGAGTCGCCGGGCGAGGATTTTTTCAGCGTCCTCACCGAAGTCGAATTTCGCGGACGCCGTTTGACACGCGAGGAAAAGGTGGGCTTCGCCAACCTCGCTTTTGCCGGAGGGCGCGACACCGTGATCAATGCCGTCACAGGAATCCTCGCATATTTTTGTGAACATCCGGGAAAATTGGATTTCCTCAGAAGCAACCCCAAGCGCGTCGCCAATGCGGCAGAGGAATTCGCCCGCGTCCTCAGTCCCATAACCCACATCGGACGTATCTGTCCGGTGGATACGGAAATTCACGGAACGCAGGTCGCTTCAGGGGATCGGGTTTCTCTCTGCTGGGCTTCTGCAAATTTTGATGAGACGGTCTTCGACGCCCCGGAAGAGGTGCGGCTCGACCGCAAGCCCAACCCCCACGTCGCTTATGGCAGCGGCCATCACTTCTGCCTCGGAGCCGCCCACGCGCGGCTCATGATCCGCTCTTTGCTGAAAAAACTTTGCGAGCGGGTCGGATCGATTTCCTGCGTCGAAGCAAAGGCGCATGTTGAAAACGAGGAGGCCTACCAGCGGCACAACGGCTACGAACTGCTGGTGGTAAAGCTGGCGACCCTCACCTGAAGCGCTTTACCACGCATAAGTCATCTTCGACACTCAGGAGAATCGGTGTCATCTGGATAACTCAGGCTCCAAAGCAGCGGATTTTATCTGCGCGGTCATACGCTGGTGCCATGCCACTTCGCGCCACATGCCGACGTATTGCGGACCGCAAAAATTGCTCGTGCAGATCGCGGCGTAGCGGCCGGTCGAGCAAACGTGCCGGACGGCGAACTCCGTGATGTCGAGAAGCCAGTCCCACTCGAGGCCCGGCCCGTCTTTCCATGTCACGAGCGACCAGCCTTCGGTGTTGACGAGAGGGATGCCAGTGCGACTGGAACCTTCCGCAAGCGTATCAATTCGGCGGGCGAGATCGTTTTTCCAGAATACCGGATCGGATTCGTAGAGCGCCCGGGCCCGGGCCTTGAGCTTGTCGTAACCCTCCTCGCTGAAGACCTCGAATTTGTAATCAACGCGGCGGTAGAACTCCATCGAGCTCATCCAGAGGTGATGGTCAGCGAGATCCATAAAGGAAACATCCTCGACCGAGAGCCACGCGTCTTCGCGAGTGCACGTCGAGAACGTGAACGGCAGCGAGGGGAAACGTTCACGCAGGCGGCCGATGGCCTCGCGCATCAGTGCCATGGGCTCGGGGGCATCCCACATTTCCTGGGTCGCCGGCGCGGAGGGCTGGTAGAAGGGCGTCCAGACGGTCGTCGGCCATTCGTTGCTCAAGTCGACATAGAGGAGGTGATCAAGCAGTCCCTCCTTTTCGAGCAGTTCGAGAGTCTTCCCCCAAACACGGGCGAGCCCTTCCGCACCAGTGATGCGATGCGCCAGGCGGTCGGCATCCTCCCGCCACCATGTGGAAAGCGCGACACGGACTCCCCGCGCGACGCAGGCCCGGATGAAATCAGTCAGGGCAGGCCACGGGCTCACCGTGACACGATGAGGTGAACCCCAGAGCTCGGTCGTCCAGCAGGGCGTGAGGGTCCGGCCAGAATCACGATCATCGGCGATCAGGTGAGGGTAGGCGTCGATGCGCACGGCGTTGTAGCCACGCTCGACCAGACCGTCGAGCGCGACATTCCAATCCTCATATCCGGCACCTGACCAGCGGCGTTCCAGCCAGGAGAAATCCCACATGGCAACGCCGAGGGGCCTGTCAACTTGCAGACGGTTAGCGGGCAACGAGGATATTTTCATTGAGGCTTCTTGGCTCGGGTATTGGATGGGGTGGATTGAATGGCGCCAAGGTCGACCTGGTGTTGTGGAGTCATCCGGAGATTTCCGGGAAGGTCTGATTGGGCCGTCACATGACGGGGATCGCCTTTCAGACGCGCAGGACTGTCGGGAGGCAGCGCAAACAAAGCATCAACCTTCGCGACATTCATTCCGTCCACCTTCGTTTGCTCCGCAGGCAGCAAGGGATCTGTGGCGAGAAGATTGCCGTGCTCCTGAAAGGCTTCTATCTCGATGCCGTCTGTGCACCATGACCGGCTTGAAGGATTCGCGAGATCAAAGGTCAGGTTGTTGAAGTATTTGTAATCGGAACCCGCATAATCCCCCTTGAGCGCCCCGGAGAGAACAGCGGAGTTACGGGAAGCGAGAGCATTGGAGGAGGAGTCCGAGTTAGTGACGGCGAGGTTATTGGCAAAGGTGACGTCGCCCGAGCAGGATGCGCTGAGTTCACCGCGCCAAGTGGTGCCGTCGTTTGAACGGGTGTTGTTGCAGAAGACCGTGTTATTAACGACCAGAACGTCGTTGCTAATGAAAACCTGAATTCCCCGTCCGCCGTTACCGAAACAGAGGTTGCCTTCGATGAGCGTGCGGCAGCCGGAGTAGTTGACGTTTTTGGCTGGGGCTCCGGTGTGTCCGCCTTGCACGTTCCGGAAATCATCAATGATGATGCCGTTGCCGTCGGTCCGCTTGGTCGTGGGCCCGTTGTCGTTGGCGAATGAGACATTGCTTCGCACGATGTTGTGCCAGCCGGGACCATCATCGAAAGGCTGCAGTCCCCACATCGTTATGCCGCTGCCGCAGTCCGGCATGAGCCAGCCGTTACGGGTGGCGATGTTATGCTCGACAAAACGATAGTCGCCATCGGCGAGAGAGATGCCGCTTTCCCCGCAATCGTGGGCATAATTGTCAACGATCCGCAGGTGATGGGCTCCACGGTTGGAGGAAATTCCTTTTCCGTAAACACCGGGCGCCTTGATGTCGAAGCCCTCAATCACCACATAACCCACGCGTTCGGAATCGGAGCCGATGTCAAAACAACTGCGGTCTGGGTGATAGATTTTGGCGCGGTGGCGATTTTGCGCACGGAACGTAATCCATGCTGCGGACGAACCGGAACGGTGGATTTTCACGCTTTCCGGGTATTCGCCATCGAGCACGGTAACGATGTCGCCCGGATCGGCCAGATCAGCCGCGTGCTGGATGGTGGCCCATGCCACACCGGGAGCCAGACCGGAGGAATAGTCGTCCCCATCGGGTTTAACAAAATACTCGTGGCAGTATGGAGTCGCCGACATGCAAAGTGCTGGGAACAGCAGGCATGTTCCCATAAGCAGAGAAACTGAGAGGAAGAGTCGGCCCACGCTGAGAGCGGCGGATAGACCGTCGTTCATGCCCAGGGTTTAGCCAGCATGACACGGAATATTCGGATGCTGTTCTGATGATCGCCAATGGCGGGCATCCTCCATGACAGCTGCAAAACGAGAAAACTCATGAACTCTTACAGTGGCGGAGAGTAATTCTTGTCTCCCCCAAGTTTGAGGAACTTTCCATAGGTGACCATTAACGCTATGAAGCTGAGCATGCCGATCGCCCCGCTCGCAAGAAAGGTGTAACGGTAAACATGGCCCGTGGCATCAAGCCAGTAGCCAACCGCAGGAGGCAGGATCATGTAGCCGAGAGCACTGGCAATTCCCGCCGCAGACGCAAATTGGGCGAATTTCGCCTGTGGAAACAACCGCTGCCCAAGCGAAGCCGTCCCCGTGATGAAGCACCCCATCAAGACTCCGTGCGCAATGAAGACGAAACTGAAGGTGGGAATGCTATCGGCCACGAACCCGCCCCAGATCATCACGGCAGCATAGATCAGGATCGCGGCAAACCCGACCCGCAAGGGATGGAACTTGTCTGCCAGCCATCCGAGAATAAAGGAGAGCGTGAACGATATCGCGTAGGTGATCACCAGAAGCTTGCCATAAGCATCGACCGACATCCCCAGGCTTTTTGCATAGAAAATACTGTAGGTATTGATTGGTCCCCCCGCCAATATGCCCAGCGTCATGGCCAGAAAGATCCAGAGATAATACGGATTCGCGAAGCACTCGCGCATGTAGGCCTTCACCGGGGCAAGGAACGCCAGCCGCCCCGCCTGCGCCCGCGGTGCAGGTGGCGGGTAATCTCCTTCCCTGACCATGAAGCACATCAGGGAAAAGCCGATGCCGTAGAGCAGGCCAAGCCCTATGAATATCTTTCCGAAATATTCTTCCGCATGGCCGATGATCCAGAAGTTGAAGACCATGGCCGCGACCAGGCTGATTGCCCGGAAGAATCCGAAGAACCGGCCGATGATTTCCTGCGGGACCACATCGTTGATCAGCCCGCCGAAGACAGCCTGCGCGATCGTTTGAAAAATTTCAAACGTCGTCCAAAAAAAGCCGAAGGTGACGAGCTGACAGGCGACCTGTCCCGGCGAGGAGGGACCCAAAATTGCGTGAAGCCACTCGGACACCGGAACCGTAAAGGCCAAGCCGACCATGGCCAGCGCGATGAACGGCGTGGGGATCAGCAGAAACGGAATGCGGCGGCCCCAGCGACCGCGGTGGTTGTCCGATTTCACACTGATGATCGGTCCGAGGATGAACCCGATCGCGCAAGGGAGCGAGCCCACGAGCAGCCCCACCAAAAAGTCGCTGGCGTGAAACTGACGGAGCATAAGCTGCGCGACCGGGGTCACCGCCCGGTCTTTCATGTTCCATGCAAAATCCCCCCAGAGCAGCCACGCAAAAAGGAGCACGAGCCCGCCCGTAGTATAGGTGAGCGTGCCCGCCCGCCAGATGGCACGTGGTTTTTCTGCGATAGGAGGCTGGCTCATAGAGCTCGGGTTCAATTATCCGAAGAAGATACCGGGAATTGTATTTTCTCGGATCAAATAAATGCCTCAATGGAAATTTCCTGCCCTGGGGACGCCGGAAGAGGGGCCTTGCTCCCGGGCACTTCCCGTCCATCAACCAGAAGTGAGCTGACGCGATGGGCCTCGCCGCTGCGGTTGTGGATTTTGATTTTGTAGGTGGCGCCCCGAAAAACACGGATCGCTTCAAATCCATCCCATTCACGGGGGATACAAGGATCGATGATCAGTCCGTCAAAGTCGGGCCGGATGCCGAGCAGGTATTGGGTTCCTGCCACAAACATCCACGACGCCGTGCCGCTCAGCCATGTGTTGTAGCCGCAGCCGAAGCGCGGGTGGTCGGGACCGAGCATGTTCTGGCAGAACACATATGGTTCGACTCCGGTGACGTCGGCGATCTCGTTGCGGCGGCAGGGCAGGATTTTCCTGTAGGACTCGAAGGCCTCCTCGTTCCTGCCCAGAAGCGTTTCCGCAATGATCGCCCAAGGGTTGGAGTGGAAAAAGATTCCGCCGTTTTCTCGGATGCCGGCAGGCATCGGCAGGTAGCCCTCATTCGCGGGATCGAAAACCGGCGAAGGTGAGCAGAGAAGCTGGAGCCCGTAGATCGTGTCCAGATTTTCCCGCACCGATTCCATCGCGCGTTTCGCCTGCGCTGGTGTGGCGAGCCCGCTGAGCACAGCCCACGACTGCGGATTCAGGAACATCCGGCAGTAGGTGTTCTTCGATGTGCCAAACAGGCGGCCGTTGGAATCGTATCCGCGGGCAAACCAATTCCCCTCCCAGAGCGCCTCGGCATCCGGGCGCATCGCCTCGTAGTCCGTCCGGGCTTTGATCGCTTTGGCCGATTGGCCTATCCGATCATAGATCAGCGCGATTTCCTTGAGCGCGAGGCCGAGCTGGAAAAAGACAAATGCGCTCTCGACTTTTCCGTTGATATTGACCGGTGCCAAGCTGTCGTTCCAGTCGCAGTGCAGGAATAGCGGAATTCCGTGTTCGCCGGTGGTCTTCTGGCTGAACGCGATCCCCCGCTCTATGTGATCGAGCACGGTCCCCTCCCCTCCGTCCACATAGGGAACGATTTCGTCCAGAAAAGAATAGTCGCCGGTCTCGCGCAGGTAGGCGGCTACGGCGTAGATCGTCCACATCTGATCGTCCGAGCGACCGCCGCCCTCGGATTTTCCGGTCAGGGGAAAAATCATCGCCTTGCAGTTCCCAGCCTGGAACTGGATCCGCAGCAGGAGCTTGATCTTTTCCTTCGACTCCGCGGCAACAGTATGCAGCACCCCAAGATTATCCTGCATCGTGTCCCGGAACCCGATGCCGCGATCCAAGCCCCTCTCATAATAGGAAATAAACCGCGACCAATCGAACGTGACCTTGGCCTGATACGGATTCCAAACGTTCAGCGTCCGGTTGACATCCTCATCTGGTGTCTTGACCTGAAAGGATGACCGGTAGCTCGTCCACTTGTCGCGGAGGGCGAGAAAGTCCGCCTCGATCACCTCGGGCTTCGATGCTCCGGCAATGATCTCCGCCGCCTCCGCCCGATTCCGCGCCGTGCCCAGCACGAAGACGATCTCGCGAGTCTCACCCGGCTCAAGATCCACGGCGATGCAATGGGCACCCACGGAACTCTCCGCCGATGCGCCGGTGTTTGAACATGCTCCGTTTTCCACGGCGATTGGATTGGACTCCGAGCGATAAGCCCCGATGAACGCAGCCTGGCTGCAATCGAATCCATCCAGCGGCGCGGTGGTTCCAAAGAACGCGCTGCGGTCGGTCTGCACCTCGACGAACGGTCGGAACATCGTCACGCCGTCCCGGCAGCTAGTCTCGCCGCACATCAGCGCCCAGCTCATCTGGAGATCGAGCATCGCCTTGTAATGCGAAAACTCCGCATAGCTGAAGAGGCGGAGCGAGCGGGGTGCGGAACCGGCATTACGAACCCGGCAGCGCCAGAGCTCATAGTTTTTCCCCGGCGGAACAAAATACAACGTCTCCGTTTCGATGCCTGAATAGGTGCCCCGGATGCTCGTATAGCCGAGCCCGTGGCGGCATTCGTATGTATCGAGCGCCTTCATCACCGGCTGCCAGCTGGGCGACCAGTATTCGCCGGTCGCGGTGTCTCTGAGGTAGATGTAGCGGCCAGGAC
>Ga0194053_10002679_pt1 | contig 10397 bp, 6 predicted proteins | sample SepL228m_MetaG_FD_161684 | JGI IMG/M metagenome (GOLD analysis project Ga0194053, IMG submission 161684) | Anoxic zone freshwater microbial communities from boreal shield lake in IISD Experimental Lakes Area, Ontario, Canada - Sep2016-L227-8m | ecosystem: Environmental > Aquatic > Freshwater >...
ATTCCTCAAACTGTGCTCCGATATTTTCCAAAAGCTGCCACCCGTTGATCCTCTCCATTTCCCGAAGCTGGGCTAGTCCTGCTGCAAGGGCGAGGGGATTTCCTGAAAGGGTTCCTGCCTGATAGACGGGTCCCAGAGGAGCAAGCTGATCCATGATCTCAGCCCTGCCTCCAAAGGCTCCGACCGGCAATCCTCCACCGATGATTTTACCAAGAGTCGTGAGATCGGGAGTGATGCCATAAATTTCCTGCGCACCGCCGGGAGCAAGCCTGAAACCTGTCATGACCTCGTCAAAAATGAGGAGCGCGCCATGCTCCCGGCAAAGCTTTTGCACTTTCTCCAGAAAGCGAGCTTCGGGAAGGTAGAGTCCGGCATTTGCTGGCACCGGCTCAAGAATAACAGCGGCTATTTGCGAGCCCTGTTCCTTGAAAACAGAATGAAATGCTTCGGGGTCATTAAAGGGAATTGTCGAAGTGAGGGCAGCTAGGGAGGCTGGAATTCCGGCACTATCGGGCTGGCCGAGCGTGAGTGCGCCGCTGCCTGCCTTCACCAAGAGTGAATCGACATGCCCGTGATAGCATCCTTCGAATTTCACGATCCGTTCGCGTCCGGTATAACCTCTCGCCAGCCGTATGGCTGACATCACGGCCTCGGTGCCGCTGTTGGTCATGCGGACTTTCTCGATAGAGGGAAACATGCGACAGATGGTCTCGGCCATTTCGACCTCCAGGGGATTGGGGATGCCGAAGCTGCTTCCCTTGGTTGCTGTTTCGCACACAGCATCAACCACCACCTGGGGGGCATGTCCAAGAATTGCCGGTCCCCAGGTTCCCACGAAGTCTGTGTAGTCGCGTCCATCGACATCGGTGATGGTGCATCCGGAGGCTTTGTTGACAAAGAAAGGCTCTCCGCCAACTCCGCGGAAAGCGCGTACCGGGGAGTTCACGCCACCGGGAATGCGCGCGTTGGCTCGATTCCAAAGGTCATGGGATATGGGGCCTGGAAGAAAAGGAGACATGGGGGCGGAAACTTGAAAGATGAGACCTAAAACTTGAGTTAGAGGGGAGAAAATGGGAATATTACAATTTGGTTCTAAAGATTCCTACTCAAGTCTCATCCTTCTCAGTGGATTTACCCTTCAGCCTGATGATCCATCAGCTGAGTTCCAGCATCCGCCTCACCGACTTCTCCGCTTTGGCCCTGAGTCCCTCTTCCATCGTGATTTCGGGCGCCAGATTGCGGAGACCGTGATAAAGTTTCTCAAGTGTGTTGAGCTTCATGTAGCGACACTCGGCACAGGCGCAATGATCGGTGGGACCGGGAATAAAGACTTTACCAGGTATTTCACGGCGCAGTCGGTGGAGCATACCCTCCTCGGTGACGATCACAAAGGCTTTTGCCGGAGAGTTTCTGCAATAGGCAACCATCTTTTCGGTTGAACAGACTTCGTCTGCAAGCAGGCGTACCGCCTGCGGGCATTCCGGGTGGGCGACGACTAGGGCCTCTGGATGATCGCGTCGCGCCTTCTCAATGCTATCCCTCGTGTATTCCATATGGACATAGCAGTTCCCCCGCCAGAGATCCATGGTACGGCCTGTCTGCTCGATGACCCATGCTCCTAGATTTTGATCCGGGACAAAGAGAATCGGGCGATCTACCGGTGCTGACTGCACAATCCTGACGGCATTGCCACTGGTGCAGATAACATCGGCGAGTGCCTTCACCCCGGCACTGCAATTGATATAGGCAATGACGAAGTAGTTTTTACCAGCATGATCCCTGAGGAATCCCTCCAGTTTTTCAGCGGGGCAGGAATCTGAGAGTGAACACCCGGCATCGAGATCTGGAATCACAACGGTCTTGGAGGGATTCAGAATCTTTGCCGTCTCCCCCATGAAATGGACACCGCAGAAGACAATGACATCAGCTTCAGTTTCTGCGGCCTTCACACTTAATCCGAGGGAATCACCGACAAAATCCGCAACTTCTTGGATCTCTCTGATCTGGTAATTATGCGCAAGAATCACGGCATGACGCTCCTGCTTCAGGCGCATGATCTCTGCGACAAGATCAGTGGGATTGGATGGGGAGGAAGACATGGGGATGGGAAGAAAAACCAAAAGCTGAAACATGAAAGCTGAAAACTTGAGTCAGAAACCGAAATCCGGCCTTTCAAGTTTTCAAACTTCAGGTTTCTTTCTTCTACTTCGCTTCGGTGATGAGTTGGCGGAGGATAAAGGGAAGGATGCCTCCATGGCGGTAGTAATCCACCTCGATCGGTGTGTCGATGCGAACCTTGACCGTGACATCCTGCACGCTGCCATCCTTGCGGGTGATGCGAAGGATCATATCCTGCCGGGGTTCCAAATCTTCTCCCAATCCGACGATGTCGTAGGTTTCTGTTCCATCGAGTCCCAATGTCTGGGCTGTCGTCCCTTCCTGGAACTGCATGGGAAGAATCCCCATGCCGACCAAGTTCGATCGGTGGATCCTCTCGAAGCTGGCAGCAATGACGGCTTTCACACCAAGAAGACGGGTTCCTTTCGCCGCCCAGTCACGACTGCTTCCAGTGCCGTATTCCTGTCCGGCAAGAATGACGAGAGGAGTTTTCTCGACGGTATATTTCTGTGCTGCATCAAAGATGCTGAGGCGTTCTCCATCAGGTTGGTGGAGAGTTTCTCCTCCTTCCACGCCGGGAAGCATGAGATTCTTGATGCGGACATTGGCAAAGGTGCCACGGGTCATGATGCGGTCATTGCCACGGCGGCTTCCGTAGCTGTTGAAATCCTCCCTGCCGACACCATGCTCGCTAAGGAAGCGGCCAGCGGGAGACTTTTCCTTGATGGCTCCGGCGGGCGAAATGTGATCGGTGGTGACTGAATCACCGAAGATGCCCAGCGCCCGTGCTCCTGTGATCGGGGTGATAGTTCCTGCCTCCATGCCAAAATTCTCAAAGAAAGGAGGCTCCTGAATGTAGGTGCTTCCGCTGTCCCAGACATAACTTTCACCCGTGGGTGCATTGATCTCATTCCACATCGGATTTTGTCCAGCAAAGTTCCCGTAAAGTGTGGCGAACATCTCCGGCGTTAGGGCGCTCTGGAGTGTATCCCGGATTTCCGAGAGACTTGGCCAGATGTCGCGCAGGAAAATATCCTTCCCATCATTGCCAATCCCGATCGGCTCCACTGCGAAGTCTATGTCCACCCGCCCGGCAAGGGCAAAGGCTACGACCAGCGGTGGAGACATTAGGAAGTTGGCCTTGATGTTCTGATGGATGCGGGCCTCAAAATTGCGATTGCCAGAGAGAACCGCTGCCGCGACGAGATCATTGTCCGTGATGGCCTTCTCCACTTCGGGGTTGAGCGGTCCAGAGTTTCCGATACATGTGGTACAACCATAGCCGACGGTTTGGAACCCGAGCTGGTCAAAGTAGGGCTGGAGCCCGGTTTTTTCCAGATAGGCCGTCACCACGCGGGATCCCGGTGCGAGTGATGTTTTGACGGTGGGATCCATTGTCAGACCTGCTTCCACGGCCTTCTTGGCCAGCAGTCCCGCTGCAAGCATGACGCTTGGATTACTGGTATTGGTACAGCTGGTGATCGCGGCGATGATGACACTGCCGTTGCGTACGCTGGTCTTTCCATTCTTGTGGAAAGGAGAGGGGGCCATTCCAGTGACGGCATCCGGAGTCGGGCGGTCGTTCTCCATCTCCTGCTCATCATCCGGCATGGTGGGATTGCGGCGAGAGACTTCGGCGGAAGCCCCAAGAGTCTTTGTTTCCTTGCCGTAGCCACCTTCGGAGAGGGGCTTGAGCAGAAGATCCATGAATGTGGATTTGAGCTTTGGAAGGTCGATGCGATCCTGTGGGCGCTTGGGACCGGCGACACTCGGAATGACTGTCGCGAGATCAAGCTCCAGATCGACGCTGTAATCGATCTCTCCCTTGTGGGGCATGCCGAACATTCCCTGCGCCTTGAAGTAGTTCTCGAAGGCTGTGCATTCGGCTTCCGTACGCCCTGTCGATCTGAGGAAGGTAACAGATTCCTTATCGACCGGGAAGATCCCCATCGTGGCACCGTATTCTGGTGCCATGTTGGCGATGGTGGCACGGTCGGGAAGGGGAAGAGACTCGGCCCCCTCGCCATAGAATTCAACAAACTTACCGACGACTTTTGCCGCCCTCAGCATCTGGGTGACACGAAGCGCCAGATCGGTTGCAGTAACACCTTCACTCAGCTTGCCGATGAGATGCACTCCGACGACTTCAGGTGTCAGGAAATAGACAGGCTGGCCCAGCATGCCCGCTTCCGCCTCGATGCCGCCAACTCCCCATCCCACGACGCCAAGACCGTTAATCATGGTGGTGTGGGAATCGGTTCCAACCAGAGTGTCGGGGTAATAGATCTCTCCATTTTCACTCTTGGCGTAAAGAACTCCACGGGCCAGATATTCGAGATTGACCTGGTGAACGATGCCGATCCCAGGAGGAACAACACCGAATGTCTCAAAAGCCTGCTGACCCCATTTCAAAAACTCATAACGCTCCCTGTTGCGTTTGAACTCCATGTCGAGGTTCAACTTCATGGCATCGGCCCAACCGTAGTAATCGACCTGAACGGAGTGATCGACAACAAGATCAACGGGAACGAGCGGTTCGATGATGCTGGGCTTGCCACCAAGTCTGGCGACAGCACTCCGCATCGCTGCGAGATCAACAAGCAGCGGAACACCCGTGAAGTCCTGAAGGACGATGCGGGCCACCACAAACGGGATCTCCTCTGGAGCGGGAGCCTTGGCATTCCAAGCGGCAAGTGAGCGGACATCCTTCTCGTGAACCTTGACCCCATCACAGTTGCGAAGCACCGATTCAAGAACCACCCTGATCGAGAAGGGAAGGCGGGAGACGGCCCCAAGGCCTTGTTCTTCCAATGCGGGAAGCGAGTGATAACTGGCGGATTTTCCCTTGGAAGGCTCGAAGCTGCGGAGTGTCTTGAACGGGTCGTTGGTGGGCATTTTGATTAGGTGAAGAAGGATGAAACTTGAGACTTGAAACCTGAATGATTATTTCAGTTCCGAGAGCTTGGTCTTGATAGCATCGAAGTCGGGGAGTTGCTTGGGATCGTCACTCGACTCGGCATATTGAATGAGTCCGGTGCGATCGATCAGGAATGCGGACCGTTTCGCAACGCCGCCGAAGCCCAGTCCGAGTTCGGGAAGGAAACTCTCGTAGGCCACCCCGTAGGCCTTGGCTGCCGTGTGTTCGTAGTCGCTGAGCAAGGGGATCGTGATCGCTTCCTTGGCAGCCCATTCCTTCTGGGCAAAGGGACTGTCTCCGCTGATGCCAAAGACGCTGCAATCTAGTGAGCCAAAAGAGCCGATTCCCTTGCTGATCTCACAGAATTCCGCGGTACACACACTGGTAAATGCCGCCGGAACAAAAAGAAGCAGAATATTGTTTTTTCCTATTTCGGATGAGAGTGTCAGCCTCTTAGGCCCTTCTGCGGTGATGGTCGAGAGGGTGAAGTCGGGAGCTTTGGTTCCAATGGTGAGCATGGGGTTATTTATGGGTATGTGGTGATGGGTGATAGAGAAAGGAACAGAAGGATTAAAGCTGAAAACGGAAGCCTGAATATCATGCGACCGAGAAGCAGGAATGGAATGTTAATAATCGGAAAACGCTGTCTGGAGAAAGGTTGAAATCATTGTGGAGTGGGAGGGGAGGTGGAAACCGGATTCATCACGGTTGGCGTAGCCATCGGAGCAGGATTCATGCCAGAAGTATTCCATGATAATGGAGATGGGGAGTTCAATGGCACCGGCACCGAATTGGTGTCGGGTGAGGGACTGGGGAAAATCGACGGAGACGGAGTTGGGAGCGGAGTGGGGGTTGGCCATGGTTTTTCCAGGGAATCCCAAACCTGCCATTTGGCAAAATCGCTACCCCCAATTTCCTTCCAGAGTGCATGGCACCGATCGGACCAATGCCCGTAGTCAGGTGTTGAAAAAGGATTTTCAGCCGTGCCGGGAAAGATAAGATAGACCACTGTGGGACGATCGATCGGGCGTGAGTCAGCGGTGGACTTTTTATCAACTTCCTTGCAGATCCGGAGGGAGGCCTCGCCCATTTTATAGTTTGGTCCTTTGTCTCCAAGAATCGCGGGATAAACGGTGTTGCCTACGATCACAATGGCATAGTCGCCGATGTTCGGATGTCCCTCCGAACCTTTGAACATGAAGGATGGAAGGACGATGAAAGGGTCGGCAGTGCCTACAAGAAAGCTCAGATGCTTGAGTTCCTCTAGGGTGGCTTTCTCCTCGGACTCCAGATTGAGGAGTCTTGACCGTTCTGCCGGACTCAAAGAGTTGCCGGATTCGGAATTAAGTTTTTCGCTGATGGATGCGAGTTTTTGCTCGGTGTCGTGGAGACAGGGGTTGGTATGGGCTGTAGCCTTTGGCCAACGATAGTTGGTCTGAGGCTGATAGAAGGCCGAGTGATTATCGACAGCAAGATTGCGGTCTCCATCCGAACCGTCGGCGTTCACATTCATCAGCGCCTGAACCAAGATAACGCTCCGCAAAGTGCGTGGATTCTGTAGTTTAAGAATGGTCTGGCAATCGTAGAGCGTATCGATTGGAAGCAGTCGTTGCAGGGTGGTGAGATTGGCGCGGAGATTTTTTTCCTTGTAGGAATATAAGGTCGCAAAATCCGGGGATGCCTTGGCGTTAGTCAGCAGTTGATCCAGAGCAGGAAGGAGACCGGCCAGTTCAGGTGTTGCGGCAAGCAGGTCGGTACTCGTTGTCGCGGGAGAGGGCAGTTGCAGCCGCAATTCCAATTGAAGGGTGTAGGAATCGGGCTCTCTGCCAAGATGCAGTGAGGTAAAGTCCGTGGGAGTTGTTTCGATAGAGGACTTTAGCTTGATGCCATTGAAGAGCCGCGCCGTATCGTAAACCTTTCTGGGGATGAAAGGAGTCGGAGTGGGTGTGGCAGCAGGCTGGGCGGTCTGTTGGGGCTGTTTTTTGGAACAGGCGGATGTCAACCAAAGCATCAGGCACAGAGTCCCTCCGCCCATGGCTATGCCAACTCTGCCGTACGAGATCATCTCTGGTTATGAATAGGCAAGGAATGCCGTCATGACATCATTGGGTATATCTAGCATCTTGTAGTCCGTAGAGGAGACGAAAAGAAGGCTCTGATTGCCTTTCCCCAAGAGTGCTCCCGAAGAGTCGTAGATCTCGTGCTCCAAAGTTGCGAACTTACGGTTGTGCCCTGCGATGCGAATCTTGACGCTCACAGTTTCAAACTCACGAGTCTCTCGCACGAATTTGTGCTCGAAGGAACGCGTCAGAATGTAGAAGGGGGTTTCCTTGAGGTTGAACTTGGGCATGAGGCGGTTGAAGAAGAGTTCGCGCGTCTTGCCGACCCACATGGCATACATGCCGAAATAGACATTTCCCACGGAGTTGGTGTCCGCATAGGTGGCGATGAAGGTATGGACAAACCACTTCTCTTCGAAATGTCCTGAAATGTCATGGGTGCCTGTCGGTGCTGGGGTGAGCACCGTGCCCACCGAGGTGAGGGGAACAACGGATGCAAAAGGGGAGATGGCAGGTTCTTCCAAATCTTCTGCACCGATGGTGAATTCCTCTGCCAGTGGTTTGAGCAGTAGCCAGACCACATAACCAAGAGGAAGAAGTGATGCGAGGATCTGAAAGACCGGCTGATGCAGGAAGTAACCATAGGCGAAGATCACAACAGCCAGCGAGCCGATGCAGAACATCTTCACCTGCGGGATGACATTCACCGGACCGTTCATGAAGGCCCTTCCGATTGCCAACACGGAATAACCTACAAAAAAAGTGGCGAAGAAAATCATGAAATATTCCAACTCGATTCCAATGGCGGCCCCCGTGACGGCAATCAATGCACAAAGGATGAAGGGAGGAATGGGTGAGGTGACAAGGCGCTCGGGGATGAGCGAAAAGATAGGATGCTTGCTCTTGCTTGCATTGCTCTGAAGAAACCAACGCAGGGCGATGTAGCCACTATCGAGCGTCGTCAGGATGCATGCGCTCAAAAAGGTCAGGTAGGCACCGAGGAGCCAGGCATTCGTGGGGGGGGCGCTGAATACCCTCGTGAGCAGTGACTCTGCGTAAGGATAGTCGGCGAGTCCGATCTTGATGTATGATGAGCCACCTCCCTCCATGGCCCAAAGGGCAAGGATGCCGTGAAAGAGCAGAATCGCCCCGAAGAGAAGTGATCCCACGGCATAGGAGGCGGTGATGGAGGTGTTTTCCCGTCGCATTTGGATGGCTCTCTGCCATTGCTGAAGATCAAGCCATGGACCAACCAGAAAACCGATGCAGATCGGGATGACATAGCCCCAAAAATTCCAGTCGTGCGTGGGGCGAAGACTCGGGCGCTCAATGCCTCGAAGATAAGGGGAACCAAGTTCCGCGATGATGATCGCCGCACAACAGACAATCAGGGCAAGGAAGGCCGCATGGCTGTACTTGATCCTGCGAATAGAAAACTCCTCCCCGAAGAGGATGCTGGCAGCCAGAATGATCAGCGCGGTGAGCGGAAGGTAGAGAGAATCAGGCCGAAGTCCCAGAGGTTGCCATGCATATCTGATCAGCGCAAAAATTGTCAGGGAAATGGCAATGATCTGGTAGAGAAAGAAGACAAGTCGAAAGGGGCGCGACCAATTATTGAAAAATGTCGCGAGCGACTCTGAGCCGGGATGTCGCTTGGCAATCAGATCGGCAACCGCACCGAAGAGAAAAAGCCCCAGACAGTTTGGAATCAGAAAGGTCAGCAATCCGGTGAGGCCAAATTCAACCGTGAACTGCACCGAGAAAAAAAGCCCCAATCCCCATACCCAGGAGAGGGCGACAGTATTGCCCCAGAGCAAAATATTCAGGATTGGAGGTCGCGTGGAAGAATTGGGGAGTGCCATGCGGTGACTCTAGCGGGTCAGGTGGCATGGTTCAACCGCAATGGCACTGATCTTGCATTCAGAGAATGGGCAAGGCAAGATGGTCGACTTTTCCCCGTCATTCTTTCCTATTTTGAAGATCCTCGACCGCTATCTCCTCACTGCTCTGAGTGTGGCCACACTAATGGGTGTTGCCCTACTGAGCCTGGTTCTGGTTCTGGGCAATGTGTTCAAGGAGATGCTGGACCTCCTGATCAATCATAATGTCCCCTTGGAGACAGTGCTTTCATTTATAGCCTTTGTGCTCCCTTTCTCGATGACTTTCACGATTCCGTGGGGATTTCTCACTGCGGTTCTTCTGGTCTTTGGGAGACTTTCCGCGGATAATGAGATCATCGCCCTGCGCTCTAATGGGGTGAGTTTCACGAGAGTTTTTTATCCTGTGCTCGGCATTGCCCTGTTTTTGGTTGGAGTCTGCTTTTGGATCAACACGGAAGTCGCCCCCAAGGCCCAGTACGCAATGCTTACTTCCCTCTATCGGATCGCCACAAGTAATCCCACCGCAATGTTTCAGGCTGACGAGGTGGTGGATCAGTTTCCGGATCGACGCATCTATGTTGGTTCCAGAGAGGGTGATCTGATGAAGAACCTGATTGTTTTTGAAATCGATGAGAAGGGAATTCCCTCCAAGGTGGTTTTTGCCAAGACCGGCACACTCACATCGGATATGCAACACAACAGGCTGCTGCTCAAGGTGCAGGATGCCCATTTTGAGCAACGCGATCATCGCCAGCCTGACCAAGTTGACATGATCCGTCAGGGCATCACGATGAGGGAGGGAGTATTTCCCATGTCGCTGCAGAAACTTTTTGACCAAAAGAAAAGGGAAAAACCCCTCAGTTCTCACACGCTTCAGGAACTTTTTGCGGAACTTGCAAAACCTGATTGTCCGAGACGGCTTGCCTTTCAGGTTGAGATCAGCAAGCGGTTTTCTCTCTCCCTGGCAGCGCTCTCTTTTGCCCTGATTGCTGTTCCTCTTGGAATCACCGCACACCGCAAGGAGACATCTGTTGGGTTTGCCCTGAGCCTCGTGATCGCGTTCGGATACTTCTTCTTTATCATCGTAGCTGACACATTCAGGAATAATGACCATGCTTTCCCTGTTGTCCTGATCTGGCTACCCAACCTCTTTTTCACCGGACTTGGCATCTGGCTTTTCAGCCGACTGGCCCGCCGTTAGGGAATCGATGATTTAACCAACTTATATGGCTTTCCAAGAAACAACAGAGCTAACTTCCCAAACAATCAAGGAACTCGTCTCAGGTGTTGCATCGGGGAGGTCGGCGGACTTTCTTGCCGATATGATCGAGACGGCACTGCAACTCGGTCGGGACCACGCATCTCTTGCCGACCTGAAGCTCGTCAGTCGCTCGATGCGTGAGATCAGGAATGCCGCCACGG
>Ga0194053_10002682_pt1 | contig 10394 bp, 8 predicted proteins | sample SepL228m_MetaG_FD_161684 | JGI IMG/M metagenome (GOLD analysis project Ga0194053, IMG submission 161684) | Anoxic zone freshwater microbial communities from boreal shield lake in IISD Experimental Lakes Area, Ontario, Canada - Sep2016-L227-8m | ecosystem: Environmental > Aquatic > Freshwater >...
CCCACCCGCCCCGCAGCGGATTGAAAAACCACTCGGCCACCCAGCAATGATTGCACCAAAACCCATTGAACAAAAGCCCACTAACGAACAGCCGTCTTCGCTGGCTCTGCCTGGGGAAGCGTATGCCGCCGCTCCTGCCCCGATACCTGGACCTGCGCTCGGTCCGAAAGCCAAGGCTGTCGCGTTCGCGGAGTTGCGGCAGCGGGCGGTGGTCTGTGTTAAATGCCCTCACTTGGCCTCGTCGCGTAAGAACGTCGTGTTCGGCGTGGGCAGCCTCGATGCGGAACTGATGTTCATCGGGGAAGCGCCCGGGGCGGATGAAGATGAGCAAGGCGAACCTTTCGTGGGCAAGGCGGGTCAATTGCTGACCAAAATCATCCTGACGATGGGCCTGACCCGCGACACGGTCTATATCGGCAACATTTTGAAGTGCCGGCCGGACACCCCGGATCAGTCGGCCGGCAATCGCAAGCCGACGCCAGATGAGATGAACACCTGCATTCCCTATCTCCACGAGCAGATTGATTTGATCCGGCCCAAGGTCATCGTTGCCCTTGGTGCAACAGCGGTGGAAGGGTTGCTGGGCAAGACCATCGGCATCACGAAGTTGCGGGGAAATTGGAAGACGTATCGTGGCACTCCGCTCATGCCGACCTACCATCCGGCCTACTTATTGCGCAATCAGGCTCTGAGCGAGAAACGCCGGGTTTGGGAAGACATGTTGGAAGTGATGGAAAAGCTCGCCCTGCCGATCAGCGAAAAGCAGCGCAAGTTTTTTCTCAAGCCATCCTGAGTTCTCGCCAGGGCGGATTCAAGAACCTGCAAAATCGTAGCCGCCGACGGCAGTCGGCGCACTTTTCCTCGATTATCGGAGTGTTAGCGCCGACTGCCGTCGGCGGCTACAATTTCTTGAAACCACCCTGGGTCATCCCGGCCACGAATCCATTACTTGACAAAGATTTCCCAGCTTTTCAATTACGCGCTGAAGCATAATTGGGTGGATGTTAATCTGGCCGAACGCATTTCCTGGGTGTGCCTGGCCGGGGCACCCGGCAGGTTGAAGACCGATAGCCCCGGTACAAAAGACGAACTGAAGCAGCGGCTTACAGCCGCTGCTCCAGCCACTCCCACCCAAACCAAACCCATCAGCTACGGGCCTAATCCCCGTCGTGGGCTAAGACCGTCAGGTTATACGTCTCATCCTGGGTGTAACCCGTCGCCGTGGTGCCCTGGATGTGTATCGTGTGAGCGCCAGGAGCCAGCGGCGCCACCATGAGGTAGTACCCATCGCCCACTGCGTGATACTTTTTGGCTTCGACGCGAATCGGTGCGCCGTTTTTGTCGCTCCAACAAGGGTATCCGAAGAGCACGTTAAGGCTGTCCTGCCCTGGAATGGCATAGCTGAACCCCTGCGGCGACGGAGTATGAACCCGGAAATGTGAGTGTGCTGCGTCTGAAAGTCCAGGGACCGGAACGCCGTCGATGGTGCAACTCATAGCGTGTGCGCCATCCATCGACGGTGTGAGCAGGGCGCGTAGTTGGGCGACCGTGTACGGATCGACGGTGCGCCCGCTCCCTGAGCAATCGGTGTCATCCATCATCGTGTTCAGTATGGGAAAGAACAGGAATTTCCCACGTGGGATCACGGCGGTGCGGGTGTCCGCCGCCCCGGTGAAATTGCCGCCAAGGAACCAGACCTTGCCGTGTTGCCCGGCGCTCGCGTCCGCCGTATCAAACAGCGGGTGAGCGGTGTAGGGCAGCGAGTAAGCCCATTGCCACCATTCCTCCGTAAGAGTGTCCCAGCACCGAGGCGTGAGGCGATAGCACCTGTGCCGACCCAGCACAGGCTGCGGCGCACAACCCAAGGATCACCAAAGCGCGCTTCCATTCAAACCGGAAGGTGCTGCTCAGGCTCTCGAAATGCACTCGCTCCGTCCGCCTGGATTCAGTCGGTGATGGAGCCGAAGTCATTACCAATGTTCTGTTGTTCATGTGTCTGTTCTTTCTTTTGTTTATTGTGTTTATTGTGTTTATAGCTTTCATTTATTACCTAAGCACGCCGAGCATTTCGTTACGGACTTTCGGTTCAGCCGACTCGGCCCGGAGCATCCCGATGTCGCGAATTTAGCGGCGCTCCGGCAGCGGAAAGGCGAGTCTGGGTCGGCGGAAGCGCTGTATAAGCGAGCCCTCGCGATCAAGGAGAAGGTCCTGGGCCATTGGCCCCCGCTTTGGAAAACTGGCTGCCCTGACCGCGTTCAGGTCATTTGGGGGAGGTAGCCTGGATGCCTGGCTGGTGGTTCGTACGTGCCATCTCCGATTTTTGTCGCCATTCCGCGGCCAGGAGGGCGTGACCAGTGTTGGGTTCGGCCTTGTCCCAAGCGTCACAGAGTTGAACCATGCTTTGGCAAGCGTTAGTCAGATTCCTTTTGCCTTGGGGTGAAAGGGTTGCTTCCTGCCGCTTCAAGCCTTCGTAGCTGGAGCGCAGGTAGATCTCAGCCTCGCCGAAACGCTCCAGGTCGAGCCGTTTGCTGGCAACGAAAGTGTCCCAGTCGTCTGGCCATTTGCGCCTGCGCACATCGAAATTGCTGCGTGCCAGCGGCTCAGCCTCGGCCGCCTTGCCGCGGCGCTGGAGAATCGCCGCTAAATTGTTGCGGCAAATCAAGACATCCGGGGATTCTTCAGGCAGTCGCGCTTCCAGGATTGGCAAAGCCTCGCGGAGCCTCAGTTCGGCTTCCGCAATCCGCCCCAGTTGATAGAGCAGCGCACCGAGATTACTCAGGGATTCTCCGACGTGATGACTATCTTTGCCGAAAACGACCTTGGATATTTCGATGGACTCGCAGAGGTTCGTCTCAGCTTCCGGCAAATTGCCTTCAGCCTGGAGGATGCCCGCCAGATCGTTGAGTGCAACTGCTACGTCCGGATGGTTCTGGAGCTGTAGCTTGTGGTAGTTCGTGAGAGCCTCACGCTGGAGAGCCTCGGCATCTTCCAGTTTCTCCTCGTAGCGGAGCACAGAGGCGAGGTTGCGCAGCGCGCTGATTGTGTCGAGATCATCGTCGCCAGCGACTTTTCGCAAGATCGCCAGGCTCCTGCGGTGCGCCCTCTCGGCCTCTTGCAGTTCCTGATGCTCGCGCAGCGCGGAACCGAGGTTGTCGAGAAGCGTGGCGACTTTCGGACTTTCTTCGCCATAGGCTTTGGTAGCGATGGCAACTGCCTGCCGCAAAGATGCGATGGCCTCAAAGAGATCGCCCTTGTGGGCAAGAACTGTGGCCAAGGTGTTATGCGAGTCGGCGATATCGGGGTGGTCAGGACGCAGCAGACGTTTCTGGATTTTGAGAGCCGCACGCGCAGCCTCCTCAGCGTCGAGCGGTTTTCCCTGCCAGTCGAGGACGCCTGACAAATTGACGAGCGAAGCGGCTACGTCCTGGTGTTCTTCGCCGAGCACCTTGCGCCGCGTCTCCAGGGCGGCGCGGCACATAGCCTCGGCTTGCTTTAATTCCCCGAGCGCCAGGTAAACCTCTCCGAGGGTAGTCTGCAATTCCGCCTGAACGAGCGGCTGATCTGCCAGGTCTTTGCCCACCCGCGTGGCTGTCTTGTCCAATACTTCTCGCATCATTTTCGTGTCCCGGCCCTTGGCCTTGGATGGCCCAACGCTGCTCACCATTTCTTTGAGAAACTGCGCCACCTGCTGGCTCTTGGCAGCTTCCGCCTTGGCCGCCTGGCGGGCGCTACGTTCGCGGATGAACAACAACGTCGAAAGCCCCAATCCCAACAAGAGCGCCAGCGCGACTGCACTCGTCGCCAAGACCGCCAGCTTGTTCCGGCGCACGAGCTTCTGGAACCGATACAGGTTGCTGGGTGGACGGGCCAGGACTGGTTCGTTGTCTAGGAATCGCTTGAGGTCCATCGCCACACCATTGGCCGTCTCGTAACGACGGGTGCGGTCCTTTTCCAACGCCTTCATCACGATCCAGTCCAGATCACCACGAACCAGCCCGGCCAATTTGGGCGGTTCGCTCTGGCGTTGGCGCGCCACTGTGGTCTGCTCGGCGGCATCCAGGGTGCTCAGCCGAGTCGAAGGCCGAGGCGGGTCTTCCTCCTGAATGATGCGCCGAATTTCATCCAAGCCCCCCTGGATCAGACGCTTGGCGTCAAAGGGTGTTTTACCGGTCAGTAATTCGTAAAGGAGCACACCCAGGCTGTAGATGTCGCTGCGGGTATCAATATCCAGTCCGCTAAGCTTGGCCTGCTCGGGGCTCATATAAGCCGGTGTGCCGATGAACTGCTGCCGCCCACCAGTTCCATCACGAAGTAGGGACGGCCCGCGGTCGTTACCCCGCCATCCAGCACTTTGGCGATATTGGGATGGTCCATGAGCGCCAGCGCCTGGCGCTCGGCCTGGAAGCGGGCGATGACCTCCCGGGTGTCCATGCCGAGCTTGATCACCTTGAGCGCCACCCGCCGCTTGACCGGTTCCTCCTGGTCGGCCATGTAAACAATCCCGCAGCCACCGGAACCGATCTCCTGCAAGAGCTTGTAACGGCCAATCTGGTGTCCGCTCTTCTCAGTGGGAGGGTCGGCGGTAACCGTGCTGGGGGCGGGTGCTTCGGCACGACCCCGCGCGTGATTACGCACCGCAAGGTCGTGCGCGCACAACAATGCCTCCACTAGGCGGCGCAGCGGCGCATCGCCCCCGCAGGCTTTTTCAAGAAAAGCGGGCCGCTCAGTCGGCGGCAAGCCCAGCGCCGCCTCGACGAGGCTTTCTTCGGGTGAGAGCGGATGCCCTGGAGCAGGCCATGAGTTGTTATCTGCATCTTCCATCTTCAGTGCCATTCCGGCGAGCCGCCGGCTTTATTCTAATATTCTAACTAAGCGTCCAGGCCGAATCGTTACGCACGCGCCACCAGGCTATCCGAGACAGGCAAAGACCTGGCGGATTTCCTCATCGATGTCCTCGGGGCTCGCTACCGTATGGGCGATCTCCTCCCGCAGCAGTTCGCGGTAACGTTGGCGCAGGCGGTGCACGGCCACCCGGAGCGCCCCCTCGCTCAACCCAAGCCGCCGTGCGATTTGGGCATAGGCACCCCGATCCGAGTAGTCATTCAAGAAGACGATCAACTCCGCAAACAGACGCGATTTCCCCGCCGCCCCAGCCTCCGCTTCCAGGCGCGCCATCACTTGGTCCAGAAGGGTCAGTGCCCACCGCCGGTCAAAGAGCTTTTCCGGCGTTAGGTCATCGACCGGTTCGGCCAGGTAGCGGCTTTCTGTGTCAACCTCATCCAAGGAAATGATCACTTGCCCGCCACCGCGTTTGAGCCGCCGTGCCCGGTCCCATTCGTTGGCCAGGAACCGCTTCAAGGCCACCAGCAGGAAGGACCGGAACTTGCCCTTACCAGGGACCACTGATTTCAGGTATTCTTTTTCGACGACCCGTGCGAAGAACGTCTGAGTGAGATCTTTGGCATCCTCAGGGCCATGGCCCGAGCGGCGAATGTAGGTGTAGATCGCGTACCAGTAGGCCTGGCAAAGCGTGCCTAAAGCGGCGGCCGCACAGTCCGGGTCTCTGAAGGTGGTTTAGCGCCTTAAGGAAAGCGTTTTCCGTTGGTTCTGGTACTCCACCACTACATTGGAACGGCTAATTTCAAGGACCAGAGCCCCGGACATGCGCTCATTTTGACGCACCATGCGCCCATTGATGATGGCGGATGGCCGCACGGTGGAGAAGATCACGCCCTGCAATTTCAAATCAGGAAAGGCTGGAACGGCTGCGACCACTTGGGCAGGCTCGGCTGCAGCCATCGTGACCGGAGCGGGTTCGGGTGCTGCCGCGAGCAACGCCGGATTCGGGGATGGGCTAACCGCTGAATTTATGTCCGGAGTCTTTACAACAGTCTCCACCGTAGAAGAGGATGCAACCCGTGGAGTCTTTGATTCCTCCGGTTTCGCCTGCGCTGCACCAGGATCGGCCACTGGCGCGGCAGTTGCCATACCCGTCATCTGCGATTTCGGACGTTCACTGGCACCCTTGTCGTGCGAATCGCCCATCCACTGGCCGGCTTTCATCCAGGCAAAAACTGCCAGGAATACCGCAATGACGATACCCATGCCGGCATAAATCCATTGCCGGCCAGGCGGGGCTCCTGCCGGCTCCAACTCTGACATATAAGGCGGAGTTTCTGAACTCAGTTCGTCATCCGGGGACTCATCAGAAGCCCTTTCGACCGGCAGCGATGCTGGCGCAGATACTGCCGCCACAGCGACCGCAGCTTCGTGCGACTCGGGCTTTTTCGGAGGTTCCGACACCGGATTGTCAAAATTGTGGGTTTCCACCGCTGCGTGCCAGAGCGGCAACCGTTCCAGCACGCCGATTTCCTCGAGGTAAGCCTGGTCAATTCTCGGGGGCACCATGCCCTCTGCATGAGGATGGAATTCATATTCCAAGGCATTGGCCACATGCACCGCGGTCAGCGCGCTGAACTCTTTGTGAATGGTCCGCCCGGGCTCGTGATGCAACGCCAGCACCTCGAGCAGGTCCAGGGGCATGCCCCAAAGCCCGAACAGGTAGGCGCCGATCTCGCCGTGCGTCGCGCCAAAAATCTCCTTCTCGATGTCGCAGAGTGGTAGCTGCTGTTTGCGTGCCAGGGAGTGCGCCCCGCCATATTGATCATCGAAATTCGCAGCCAGAATCACTTTGCCCAGATCATGCATGAGACCGGCGGTAAAAGCCGTCGCCGCCATGTTGCGGTCCCCATTATGCATCAGGACCAGGTCCTTCGCGGCTTGTGCCACGTTGGTGCTATGCTGCCATAGTGCTTCCATCGAGAAACATGCCGACTTCAACTTATCGTACTGGCTCAGGAGCTTCACCGTCATGACTAGTGACTTGACGGTCTCAAACCCCAGAATGCCGATCGCCTCGGACGGATCGGTAATGCGCTGCGACAAACCGAAGTAGGCCGAGTTGAGCACCTGTAAAACCTTGGTCATCATCGCCATGTCCTTGGAGATGATGGCTCCCACCTGCTCGGTGGTGGCATCTGGATTGCGCAACGCGGCTAGAACTTCCAGGTACAAAGCCGGCATCACGGGGAAGCTTCGCACCCGGGCGGCCAGTTTCCGGATGTTGTCATTGACCAGCCAGCCTTCAACGGTCAGTGCGCGCTCGATCGTTTCACGGGCTAGTTGGAAATCAATCGGCTTAGGCAGGAACTGGTGCGCTCCAAGCACATTCTTCATCACCCGCTCTCGCTCTTCCTCTCGAGCCATGATGAAGCGGACGGTTTTCGGGTTCTTCCTGCGGGTTTGGTTGAGCAGTTCCGCCGCCGAGATTTCGGGCAGGTCCAGACTGGCGATAATGACGTCGGCCACCTGTTGCTTCATTGCCGCTCTTGCCGCGGTGCCCGTGGTAACTCCGGTTACCTGCCATTGCGCCCCCAGCGCCTGGCGAAAATCGTCCAGTAACTGAGTATCAGCATCTGCCACCAAAATACATTTCTGAGCCATTTATTCTTCGCTAGCCTTCAAACGCCACTCTCGTTCGAGCCGTACTCGCGCTGGCCGACCTCGGGAGTGGGGCAATAGTTTTCTCGACTATGAACCGTTCCAACAGACTTCCTCAGACTTAACGCCAGCAACTCGCGTGCCGCTGAACTCTCCATTCTAATAGTCAAGCGTCATCCGTTCGCCGACTCTGTTGTCTGGAGTCCCGGCTTGAGCGGGTTCCCCTGGCTTTGCCCAGCCTCCCAAGGACTCGCCCAACCTGTACGTGCAAGATTAACTTCAGTTCTCGTTGAGCTGCGAGGAATTGGGCACGAAACGACTCGCCGGCGCCCCTAATCTTCCATTCGCGGTTTTTGCCCGTTGGGCGTCTTGGCCATATTCTGCGGAGCTTATTCAGGGTCAGCCGCTCCATTCCTTTACCTCGTTCTAACTGCCCTGCATGTCCCAAATCTAGTCACTCATCACCGAGAGACTCCTGTCGCAGCTCACCCGCGCGGCGCCAGTACAAGCGGGCGCGTCCAAAACCAAATTCCCATCAGTTAATCACCTCCCACAAGCAGCAGACCTGCAGCAGTCTCCAAATCCGGTGCCCCTCTCCACAGGTGCTCCTGCCATAGGATGTGTATTTCGACAATGGTAGGTTCCCTGGGTAAACCCTTGCCAAGAAACAGGAGATAACCGAGGAAACAGAGATGGAAGGTAAACAAACGCCCCTATCCGATTCAGGCAATGGCAGATCTATTTCTCCGTTATCTCCGTTTCCTCCTGTTCAATCCCAAACCCATGAACCAACTCTCCGAGTTCCCAGCTCCGTAGGAGCGCCATGTTTATAAAGAACGAGACCGGGGTTGCCCCCGGTCTCGCGCGTCGTATCAACGTCTTACCCGCCGACTATTGCTGGAGGCGATAGTAGGTCTGGGGTGCGCCAGCAGCCGGGGTCACGATGTAAGGGCTGGTGGGGTTGTTCGGAACGGGTGTCCACTGGGTCATCGGCAGCGCCACGTTGCTGGACTGCAGCAAAGTTCCTGTGCCCGTCCAGGAGATCGTCAACTGTCCGTTGCGTAAGACCGGCGGGTTAAATGCGGGCACAACGACCGTTGTCGGCGTCAAGGGATTCAGGAAGTCCACAAAGACGAAGTTGAATTCAGCGTCGCGCAGCGCGACCACGCCTTCGCCGCCGCCGCTGGCATCCACATAACGCGATTCGATGATGAAGGCGTTAGCCGGGATGTTGGTGCCGCCATACTCGTAGGAGAATACATCTCTGACCAAGTCACGAGGCTCGGAGCATTGTATTGCGATTGCCCGCCCAGATTGGGATACCCGGTCAGCGCAGTTCCACTATTGAGGCCCCAGCCGTTACCCCGTTTCCAGGCGGGGATGCCCGTAGCCGAGTTGAGGTCGTCGATGTAACCCGCCTTCCAACCCTGATCATAGGGGAACCAGGCGACGGATATCGGAATGGCACAGCGCTGCAGATTCCCCAGACTGCTGCTCGGGTCGGTCGGCGAGCCTGTTACCAATTTGGTGGACCGGGTATAGAACTGGCCGCCTCGGAAATGGCCGCCAATCATATCATACCCATTGGCACTCGCGACGTTGTCGAGTTGGACGTAAGTCGCGGCGTAAAAGTACGGGGACGTGTCGTTCCACTGCTGACCGTTCTTACGGACCGTGGTATAGACAAAGCCATAATTCGGCGAGGGAGCCCAAGCCTGCGATGCTGGGACGGTGGTATCGCCATTTGAATAGCGTTCGCGCAAGGAATTGGTGTAGGAGCCCAGGTTCTGCAAAGCAGTTGTCGGGTCGCGCGGATTGAGCAGGAAATCAAACGCGCCGGCCTGATAACGGGCAAACGAGAAGCCGCCCGGGGTTTGGCCGCTGATACTGGCAATGATGTCCCGCGTCACGCCGCCGAAGCCGTCACCGGTATTCCAAATAATCTGCTGGGGTGCGCCCTGGTTGGATTGGACAATATTGGGCGGATAGCCCATGCCATCTGCCGCGACGCTGGCGTTGAAGTTGGCGGCGAGCACTTTCGTGTTCGGAAAGGCTCCTGGACCTGTGCCAGGGAGAGCCGGAGCGCCCGCAGCCGAAGGATTGCTCGGCGGGGTGGGTGTCGGCCCATAGTTCGCATACGCCGAAGTGACCGTGCGACTGGCCAGGATACCGAACGCGACTAACGTCGCCGAAAACAGCCGTTTGACAGTTCTATTATCTTCTGGTGAGTGCGCTTTTTGCATATTTAGTAGAGGTATTTAGATTTGTGGCGGAGTGTTTTACCAAACCCTTCGTCATATAAACGTGAATATCATTTATTGAAAGGGGTGCAATGGAATTCTGCGCTATTTGAGCGATTTTAGAACCCATAACATTCCCCATTTTCCATCATTGGCACTTAAGCTGCTTAACTGGACTATTGGCAAGCCTTGACATACATTGGCAATGAGCTATTGTGGCGTCATGAAAGCCGTGACCATTAATATATCATTGAACCCGGAGCTGGCCGAGTTCGCACGGTCGGATTCGGCAGCGCACGCATTTGATTCCATGAGCGAATATATGCGCGACTTGATCCGCAGCCGGCGACAGGAACAAATCAAGCAGGACGTGGCGTTTTTGGAGAAGGCTATCGAGGGCGCGCCCATTGGCGATCCCTCGGACGAGGCAATGGCCGAAATCGTGAAAACTCAGCATCGCCTCCGGACCGAGAGGAAAGGTCGTGCGCGTCGTTTTTGATGCCAACGTCGTCTTTGCCGCTGTGGGCTGGCGCGGTGAAGCTCACCAATGCCTGCTGGCGATGGCCAAAAGGCGAATCACCGCTTTTGCCACGCCGGAAATTCTGGAAGAAGTGCGGACATTAACCGCCGAGCGGGAAAGCAAATTCAAACATG
>Ga0194053_10002687_pt1 | contig 10385 bp, 11 predicted proteins | sample SepL228m_MetaG_FD_161684 | JGI IMG/M metagenome (GOLD analysis project Ga0194053, IMG submission 161684) | Anoxic zone freshwater microbial communities from boreal shield lake in IISD Experimental Lakes Area, Ontario, Canada - Sep2016-L227-8m | ecosystem: Environmental > Aquatic > Freshwater >...
GGGCGGTCACCGTGACGCCGACGTGGCCGGCCGGAACCAGGAACACCTTGGTGCCGGAGTCAGTGTCGGCCGGCACCAGGAATGCGTCGGCGACCGGCCCGAAAGGCACCTGGGTGCGGGTGCCGGTGAGCCGGAAGCCGTCACCGGCTGCGGTCGCTTTCACGGGTGCCTGGCCGAACTCGCCGTCGAGGGCGACGGTGACGATCTTCTCGCCGGCCACCGCCGGCACCGCCCAGTCCTGCTGTAACGCGGGAGAGCCGAAGTGGGCCAGGGCGCCGCCGGCCAGGACAACCGACTCCAGGTACGGCACGGCGGCGATCTGCCGGCCAAGTGCGGTGAGGATGGCAGTCTGCTCCAGCACTCCGAAACCGCCGCCGCCGACCGATTCCGGTGCCGCGGTGCTCAGCACGTCGGCGTCGGTCAGCTTGCTCCACAGCATCGTGTCGAGCCGCTGATCGAGGGCGTCCAGACCCTTCTGATGCTGCGGCGTGCAGATGGCCTCCACAATGGTGGCAACCAGCCCGGACAGATCGTTGGATGCTTCTGTTTTGGTGAAATCCATGTTTCCCTAACGCCTTTCAGCGGTTCGCGCGAGGAAGGCCGAGGGCCGCCATGCCGATGATGTCGCGTTGCACCTCGTTGGTTCCCCCACCGAAGGTGAGGATCAACGACGAGCGGTGCATCCGCTCCACCCGGCCGCGCAGCAGCGCACCGGGTGATTCCTGGCGCAGTGTCGCCGACGGGCCCAGGATCTCCATCAGCAACCGATAGGCCTCGGTCGCGAACTCGGTGCCGAACACCTTGGCCGCCGAGGCGTCACCCGCTGAAGGTGCGTCGTCCTCGGCCGAGGCTAGCTGCCAGTTGATCAGCTTGAGGTACTCCACTTTCGCGTGCACCCGGGCCAGATTGAGTTGCACCCACTCGGCGTCGATGAGCCGCGCGCCGCTTGCGTCCTTGGTGTTCTGCGCCCACTCGCGAACCTGGTTCAGCGCGGTGATGATCGGTTGCGCCGAGACCAGCGCGACGCGCTCGTGATTGAGCTGGTTGGTGACCAGGTTCCAACCGGCGTTCTCCTCACCGACCCGGTTGCCGACCGGCACCCGAACGTCCTGGTAGTAGGTGGCGCTGGTGCCCGCACCCGCCATGGTGTGCACCGGGGTGTAGGAGAAGCCCTCTGCGTTGGTTGGCACGATCAGCACCGAGATGCCGCGGTGCTTCTTGGCCTCGGTGTTGGTGCGCACCGCAAGCCACACGTAGTCGGCGTACTGGATCAGACTGGTCCACATCTTCTGGCCGTTGATCACGTAGTCCTCGCCATCGCGGACCGCGCTCGTACGAAGTGCCGCCAGATCCGTTCCGGCGCCGGGCTCGGAGTAGCCGATGGAGAAGTGGATATCGCCGCGGGCGATTCCGGGAAGGTAGAACTTCTTCTGTTCCTCGGTGCCGAAGGCCATGATGGTCGGCGCGACGCTGTTGATGGTCAGGAACGGAACGGGTGCACCCGCGACGGCTGCCTCGTCGGTGAAGATCAGTTGATCCATCGTGGAGCGGGCCTGGCCGCCGTACTCCTTCGGCCAGCCCAGCGCTAGCCAGCCGTCGCGGCCCATCTGGGCGACGGTCTCGCGATAGACGTTGCCACTGCCGTACTCGCCCGCAGTCGACATCAGGGCCTCGCGGCGCTCCGGTGTCATCAGGGTGTCGAAGTACGCGCGGAGCTCGCGGCGAAGCTCCTCTTGCTCGGGTGTGTAACTGATCCGCATGCGCCTGTTCCTCCGGCTCGGTGGGGTCATCGGCTTCCCGCCGACTCGCCTGATTGATACGAGTTTTGTAACACGTTCTAGTCTTGGGGTAAAGAAGCCGCTACGGTCTTACCGTGATGCTGCGGATTCCCCGGGTATCTCGGGAGAGGCTAGGAGGTTGTCATGAGGATTGTCGTTGACCGCGATCGCTGTGAAGGTAACGCCGTCTGCGTGGGAATCGCGCCCGAGTTGTTCGTCCTCGACGATGAGGACTACGTCATGGTCACGGCCAATCCCATACCAGCCGATCAGGAGGACCTGGCCGAGCAGGCCATCGCCGAGTGCCCGCGCGCGGCGCTGACACGCAAGGACTAGAGGTATTCACAAAGTTGTCCGCACATGAACAGCTGAGCGACCTGTCCGGACGCGTCGCGGTGGTGACCGGGGCCGCGGCAGGCCTGGGTCGCGCCGAGGCCATCGGGCTCGCACGATCCGGAGCCACCGTCGTCGTCAATGACATGGTTGCGGCGTTAGATGCGTCCGACGTCCTCGATGAGATCAGCGCCGCCGGCTCCAAGGCAATCGCGGTTGCCGGGGATATCAGTGAGCGGTCGACCGCCGACGAGTTGATTGCCTGCGCTGAAGGCTTGGGTGGACTCAGCATCGTGGTCAATAACGCTGGTATCACCCGGGACCGCATGTTGTTCAACATGACCGACGAAGATTGGGATGCGGTCATCGCCGTCCATCTGCGCGGCCACTTTCTGCTGACCCGCAACGCTGCCACCTACTGGCGCAATCAGGCCAAGGACGCGGGCGGATCGGTATACGGCCGCATCATCAATACCTCCTCGGAGGCCGGCCTGATGGGTCCGGTCGGGCAGGCCAATTATGGCGCGGCGAAATCCGGTATCAACGCACTGACCCTGACCGCCGCGCGAGCACTGGGGCGCTACGGCGTGCGTGCCAACGCGATTTGCCCGCGGGCACGCACCGCGATGACGGCCGAGGTTTTCGGTGCGGCGCCGGAGTTGGCATCCGGGGATATCGACCCGCTGTCACCCGAGCATGTTGTCAGCCTGGTGCGCTTCCTGGCCTCACCGGCCTCAGATGCAGTCAACGGACAGGTGTTCGTCGTGTACGGCCCGACCGTGGCACTGGTGGCCGCTCCGACGGCGGAACATCGATTTCATGCCGACGGCGCGGCCTGGGATCCCGATGCGCTGAGCGATTCGATGCGTGACTATTTCACTGATCGTGACCCGGAGCGCACCTTCGGCGCGATAGGTCTGATCGAGGGTTAGGCCTTCTTGGTGTCCGCCAGGGCATCAAGAAATGATCTTGCCCAGCGGTCCAGATCGTGGGCCAGTACCTGACGACGCAGAGTGCGCATCCGGCGTCGGCCATCCTCGGGCGTCTGGTTAAGCGCGGCTTCGATGGCGTCTTTGACGCCCTCCGGGTCGTGGGGATTGATAAGGTAGGCCTGACGCAATTCCGCTGCGGCGCCGGTGAATTCGCTGAGCACCAATGCGCCGCCGAGATCACTTCGGCAGGCGACATACTCCTTGGCTACCAGATTCATTCCATCGCGTAACGCGGTGACAAGCATGACGTCGCTGGCGACGAAGAAGGCGATCAGTTCATCCCGCGACACCGACCGGTGTATGTAATGCACCACCGGATGACCGACCTCGCCGTACTCGCCATTGATATGGCCTACCTGCTGTTCAATGTCATTGCGCAGGCTTCGGTAACTGTCCACCCGTTCCCGGCTCGGGGTCGCCAACTGCACCAGGACGGTGTCCTCGCGCCCGGCCCTACCTTCGGCAAGTAACTCCGAAAACGCCTCGAGGCGAACCTCGATGCCCTTGGTGTAGTCAAGGCGATCCACCCCGAGCAGAATTTTGCGCGGGTTGCCCAACTCGGCCCGGATCTCCTTGGCGCGGCGACGGATGCCGCGCTCGCGTGCCTTCTTGTCGAGATCGGCTGAGTCGATCGAGATGGGAAATGCGCCGACTTTGACTTCGCGGTAGCCGAGGTCGACCTTGCCGAACCGGGACCGCACTCCGATCGATGCGCGTGATGTTTCAGCACCGGCCAGCCGCCGAGCGAGGAGAAGAAAGTTCTGTGCGCCCCCGGCGAGGTGAAACCCGACTAGATCAGCACCCAGGAGACCGTCGATGATTTCAGTCCGCCAGGGCATCTGCATGAAAATCTCGACGGGCGGAAACGGGATGTGCATGAAGAAGCCGATGGTCAGGTCCGGCCGAAGAGTGCGCAGCATTTTGGGAACCAACTGCAGTTGGTAGTCCTGCACCCACACCGTGGCGCCTTCGGCCGCCGCGTGTGAGGTGGCCTCCGCGAAGCGCCGGTTGACGTCAACGTAGCGGTCCCACCAATGCCGTTCGTAGATCGGTTTCACGATCAGGTCGTGATAGAGCGGCCACAGGGTGGCGTTGGAGAACCCTTCGTAGTAGTCCGCGACATCCTCTTCGCTCAGCCGCACAGGGTAGAGCTGCAGACCGTTCTCGAAGATCGGATCCTCGTCACCATCGACCACACCGGGCCAACCGATCCAGGCCCCGCGGTTACGTCGTAGCAGCGGCTCGAGGGCTGTGACCAGACCGCCCGGGCTGCGTTTCCAGACGACGGTCCCGTCGGGCTGACGTTCCATGTCGATGGGTAGCCGGTTGGCTACCACCACGAAATCGGAGGTTCCGGACCCTACGGTTCCGGCATCTCCGGTGGCCACTAGGCCTCGAGCTTGGCGGGCCCAATGCCGAGCATCGACAGGAATACCCGGCACTCGTCGGCGTCGGTGGCATAGGCGGCTACGACGCGCCTGGCCTGCCGGGCCGTGCTATCGGCCAACGGCTCAACATCGTCGATCTCGGCTGGTTCAGTTTTTGCAGGCATGACCTAACTCTATGTCACCGGCGTGCGACGGGATGCCGGGTTGCCCGCTCCGGGTCCGAGGTCGGTGGGTAACGCCCCTGGCCAGCTGGCATATCCGCCGTTCTTCTCAGGTGCTGGACCCGCAGAGATCGAGGTCTTAGATACCCACGCGGGGTCCCATCCGATACTAGTGTGAATGCGCGTTCGCGCCCCACCTTGCGTGTTTGGAGCGTGGGAGTTTCAGCGTGCGGAACAACTGACCCGTGGAGTAATCGAAGGAGTAACGCATGCAACTCTCGTTCACCGACCGGACCTACCTGGTTACCGGCGGCGGCAGCGGTATCGGAAAAGGTGTCGCAAGTGGCCTTGTCCAGTCCGGCGCCAAGGTGATGATCCTCGGGCGCGACGCTCAACGGCTTTCCACCGCAGTCGAGGAGATCAAGGCGGCATCGACATCCGGTGATGTGGTCGCCCAACCCACCGACGTCACAGACGAAGATCAGGTCGCCCAGGCCGTCGAGGCGGCGACGGCCTGGAATGGGAGGCTGCACGGGGTGGTGCACTGCGCCGGCGGATCGGAGACCATTGGCCCCGTCACGCAGATCGACTCCGACGCGTGGCGGCGGACCGTCGACCTCAACGTCAACGGCACCATGTACCTGCTCAAGCATTCCGCGCGGGAGATGGTCCGGTCCGGCGGCGGCTCGTTTGTCGGCATCTCCTCGATCGCCGCCAGCAACGTGCACCGTTGGTTCGGGGCCTACGGAGTGAGCAAGGCTGCCCTTGACCACCTGATGATGCTGGGTGCCGACGAGCTTGGTCCCTCATGGGTCCGGGTCAACGGCATCCGGCCGGGCCTGATCCGCACCGAACTGGTGGAGGTGCTCCTGAGTTCTCCCGAAGTCAGCGAGGACTATCGGCAGTGCACCCCGCTGCCCCGAACCGGTGAGGTTGACGACGTCGCCAACCTGGCGATGTTCCTCCTCAGTGACGCGGCCAGCTGGATCACCGGCCAGGTCATCAATGTCGACGGCGGTCACGGACTGCGACGCGGCCCCGACCTGTCTGGAATGCTGGAGCCTCTATTCGGCGCGGATGCGCTTCGCGGCGTGGTCTGAGCCGGGAGATGACCACGCGTCCGAACCCTGATAAACCCGGACCGGGCCAGGAGTCCGTGTGGGACTACCCGCGTCCGCCTCGGCTCGAACCGTTTCGCGGGCTGATCACCGTCGAGCTCGGTGGTGAGGTGATCGCCTCCACCGACCATGGTTGGCGGGTCCTGGAAACCAGCCATCCGCCGACCTACTATCTGCCGCGTGCCGCCTTCGCCGACGGCGTCCTTCGCGACGCGCGAGGCGAATCGTGGTGTGAGTGGAAGGGGCAGGCCCGCTACTTCGACCTTGTTACCGGGGCAAAGGTGGCCAGGAAATCGGCATGGAATTACCCCAGGCCCACTGGAGAATTCGGACCGATCGCCGACGCCGTCGCGGTCATGGCGGGCCAGGTCGACCGCTGCACTATCGACGGCGAGGTCGTGGTGCCGCAACCGGGTGGCTTTTACGGCGGCTGGATTACACGTGGGGTCGTCGGCCCGTTCAAAGGCGGTCCGGGTTCGATGGGGTGGTGAGATTGGCAGATTGCATGGTGACCGTGAGGTGTGCCGAACTCCGGATAAAACACCGCCACGGTCTACCGTCTATGTCTAATTCGTCCGCCGCCTAGGTCTCACGGCGCCGCACTCGAAGGAGTCTCCAAGTTGGACATTGATCCTGCCGCCACCGCCTGGCTGCTCGCCAGTACCGCACTCGTGTTGCTGATGACGCCCGGTCTGGCGATCTTCTATGGCGGCATGGTGCGCACGTCCGGTGTGCTCAACATGATCATGATGAGCTTCATCTCGATCCCACTGGTGACGGTGGCTTGGCTGCTGGTCGGCTACTCCCTGGCGTTCTCCGACGGTGGAGTCGGCGGGTTCATCGGTGGTTTGACGCATGCCGGGATGCGGGGGATAGGACCGGACACAGTCCACGGATCGGTTCCTGAACTGCTCTACGCCACCTTCCAGTTGAGTTTCGCCATCATCACCGCCGCCCTGGTCAGTGGTGCGATTGCCGATCGGGCCAAGTTCGCGGCCTGGATGGTGTTCGTTCCGGTCTGGGCAGTGGTGGTGTATTCCGTTGTCGCGCATTGGGTATGGGCACCTGGTGGCTGGCTGTTCAAGTTAGGGGTGTTGGACTACGCGGGCGGGCTTGTCGTCGAAATCGTGTCCGGGTCCTCCGCGTTGGCGCTGGCACTTGTACTTGGCCCACGAATCGGGTTCAAGGTGGAGGCGATGCGCCCACACAACCTGCCGTTCGTGCTGCTGGGTGTTGGTCTGCTGTGGTTCGGCTGGTTCGGTTTCAACGCAGGTTCAGCGTTGGCCGCCAACGGATTAGCCTCTGCGATCTTCCTGAATACATTGATTGCCGGCTGTCTGGGCATGCTGGGGTGGTTGTCGGTTGAACAGATCCGGGACGGCAAGCCGACTACTTTCGGCGCCGCCTCGGGTGTGGTCGCCGGACTCGTGGCGATCACACCGTCGTGCGGAACGGTGAACACGTTCGGCGCCGCAGTCGTCGGTCTGCTGGCCGGTATCGTGTGCTCGTTTGCCATCGGTCTGAAGTTCAAACTGAACTATGACGACTCGCTCGACGTCGTCGGTGTGCACCTGGTCGGCGGTGTCGCCGGTGTGCTGCTGATCGGATTTCTTGCGACCGCGGTGATGACAGACGGTGCGCAGGGACTCTTCTACGGCGGCGGACTGGGTCTGCTCGGTAAGCAGGCGCTGGCGATAGTGGCGGTCGCGGCCTATGCCTTCACAGTGAGTTACGGACTCGCCGCGTTGATCGATCGGGTCATGGGGTTCCGACTCAGCCCCGAGGACGAGGCCAGTGGCGTCGACTTCACCCAGCACGCCGAGACCGCGTATGCAGAGGGTGTGTACGGCCACCAGACCGCGCGTCGGACATCGTTCGGCGATCGTCAACGACCCGGTGAAGACGGCGAAGGCTGATGCCCGCTATCAGACAACGTGCCGATCTGGTGGTCGTCGGTGCGGGGATCGTTGGTCTAGCGGTCGCGCGGGAGTGGATTGCGCGCTATCCGCACGACTCGGTGACCGTGCTGGAACGGGAGTCAGCCCCCGCTCAGCATCAGAGTGGACACAACTCCGGGGTGATCCACGGCGGGATCTATTACCAGCCAGGGTCTCTAAAGGCGCAGTTGTGCGTCGAAGGCTCGCGCTTGATGTACGAGTACTGCGATCACCACTCGATCCCCTACGAGCGGTGCGGAAAATTGATCGTTGCACTATCGGCTGACGAGCTACCGCGCCTCGACGACCTTGAGGTCCGCGGTGTCGCCAATGCCGTACCCGGTCTGCGACGGATCATCGGAGCCGAGATCCGCGAGATTGAGCCCAACGCGGTTGGCCTGCAGGCATTGCACGCTCCCAACACTGGGATCGTCGACTACGGCGCCGTGACCCGTTGCCTCGCGGATGAACTGACGGCCAGCGGAGTGTGCCTGCGATTCGGCACCGAGGTCACTTCGGTCGAAGGGGGAGATCGCGCGGTGGTTCACACCAGTGCCGGACCCGTGTCGGCGCGGACGGTGATCGTGTGTGCTGGATTGTGGGCAGATCGGTTGGCCCGGGCCGCCGGTGCCCCGCGTGATCCGCAGATCGTGCCCTTTCGGGGTGCTTACCTTGGCTTGAAGCCGACACCGAAGCCGAGGCTGAACGGGATGATCTACCCGGTGCCCAACCCCGAGTTGCCCTTTCTCGGGGTGCACATCACCAAGCACATCGGCGGCGCGGTGACCCTGGGTCCTACCGCGATGATGGTGGCCGCTCGCGACGCCTACACGCTGCGTCGTATTCGCTGGCGCGACACCTGGGAATCGATGACGTGGCCGGGTACCTGGCGGGTCGCTGGTCGGTACTGGCGAGTGGGTATCGACGAGATGCGGATGGCCGCCAGCCAGCGGGCATTTGTTGCAGCCGCGGCGCGGTACATGCCGGGCCTATCTGTCGCCGACCTTGACGGCACGTCGCATGCGGGCGTGCGGGCTCAGGCCGTCGGACGTGACGGATCCCTGGTCGACGATTTCGTCATCTCCGGGGGCAGCGGCATCGCACATGTGCGCAACGCACCGTCGCCTGCGGCGACCTCAGCCTTCGCGTTGGCCCGTGAACTGGTGGACCGGGTTGTCACTGCGGGCGGCTGAGCTTCCGGCTCGGTCTAGCCTGCCTTGAACTGGGGAGCTGACGCATTGCCGGTCGCAGTGGTGGTGCCGTCAACGGCCGGCTTGTAGTCGCCCTGGGTGCCGTCGGTATCAATCGCCGCACCATCGACGTTGCTGTCGGTGTCCTGCGCCGATACCGAGCTCGACGGGCTCGCCACCGCGGTGACGGGGCCGTTGAAAGCGACCGCTAGGCCGATGCCTGCCGCGATGAGCGTCGACTTGAGTATGAGTTTCATTGTGACTCCTGTCCTTTCGCGTTATTCGACCGAAGTTATGCTGACTTCCTGGTGATTGCCTGGGAGGGCGGCCAGGTCGAATCGCGCATCCGGCGAATAGTGCTGCGGGGACCAGTGGGATGTTCGTATGCGCGCTGTTCGATAACCGTGACGGCGCGGCAGAGCCTCCTGTCAGGATTGAACTGACGACCTTTCGCTTACAAGGCGAGTGCTCTACCACTGAGCTAAGGAGGCGTGGCGGCGCCAGCGGCATCCGACCGAGGCAAGAGCCTATCCGGTCATTCCTCGCCGTCGACCAACCGATCGGAGTTGAACGGCCACAGGCGACGCCCGGGCAGCGGTATCCGGCCGGCGATATCACTCAACGGGTTGACCACCATGGCCAGCGTGGTGACCGCCTCACGAAGCAGCTCGATGGTCGGTGCCAGAGCCTCGAGTCCGGGGGCCAGCCGGTTGAGGGTGTCAGCAACATCGGCCAGTTGCTCAAGTGGCCCGTTTCTGGCGGTGAGCTTCTCGATCAGGCCGTTCTCGGCAAGTAGGCGGTCAGCCAGGCCGTCTTCAGACAGCACCCGCTCGACAAGCCCGTCCTCGGCCAGCAGCTGTTCGACCAGCCCGCCGGGTGCCAGCGCCCGATCCAGCCCGCCACCCTCGGCGGTCATCCGGTCCAGCACCCCATCCGGGGCGGTGAGGCGGTCAATTAACCCGCCGGGCCTCATCAGGCGGTCCATCGGGCCGTCCGGCGCCAGCGCCCGTCCCAGTGGGGCATCGTCTTCGATGAGTGAGGCGAACTTATTCGCGCGCTCAAGGGTTTCGTCGAGGCCGAGTAGGTGAATCACCGAGTCGCGCGGCGAAGGGAAATCCGCATCACCCAGGCTGTTCTTGGCGAATTCGACGGCGGCTTCGGCAACCATCAGCCCGGCGTCTGCCGCGGCAAGACTCACCCGCACGGGAGCGGTTGCAAGGTCCACCAGCGCCTTGGCCAGATTCATGGTGGAAGTCTATGGCCGGACCCCGGTGCGGTCGTGCCTTCGGTGCTCACAGGAATCTCCCAGCTAGTTCCCAGCTCCAGGCCACCCTAGGGGGAGCAGATTGGAAGCATGCTTGCAGCCACATCGCAGCCCCGGGCCGAAGCGACGCCTGAGGCCCGGATCCTTGTTGTCGATGATGAGATCAACATCGTCGAACTTCTGGCGGTGAGCCTGAAGTTCCAGGGTTTTGAGGTACACACGGC
>Ga0194053_10002689_pt1 | contig 10381 bp, 11 predicted proteins | sample SepL228m_MetaG_FD_161684 | JGI IMG/M metagenome (GOLD analysis project Ga0194053, IMG submission 161684) | Anoxic zone freshwater microbial communities from boreal shield lake in IISD Experimental Lakes Area, Ontario, Canada - Sep2016-L227-8m | ecosystem: Environmental > Aquatic > Freshwater >...
GCTCAATATAGCCTTGATGTTTTGATTGTCACTTGTGGCAGTTTAGGCGCTATGGCATTGAATAATACCGGTGAGTTTGTTGAAGTTACGCCGACTGGAAATTTGACTATAGTTGATACGGTGGGCGCTGGCGATGCTTTTTCTGCGGTGTTGTTACTGGGAATGCAGCGGGACTGGTCATTATCTGTGACGATGAAAAGAGCGCAAGCCTTTGCATCTGCTCTGGTCACTCAACGGGGAGCGACGGTTAAGGACGCAGGATTCTATCAGGCATTTATACGTGAATGGAATCTCGATTAACTTGACAACTTAATTTTAAAGGCACGTCAGGTTACGCTGTCGCTAACCTTAGCTACACAGATCGTTAAATTAATGCCTGGATTTTCCGCGCTTTTATCCGTATTCTTGGTCGGATAATGCTTTAAGATAAAGGCGCGTTTTGAGTTTTTTAAAGAGAATGGCTGCACGCGCTTAAATGACAATTAATATTTTAACTATGAACACTGTAAAACAATTTCTTAATCCTGAAATCAAACTGCGTTTTTTCGCCTCCTTGGTGTTTTTTCTGCTGTTATTACTGTTGGCTCCTCAAGGCGCTTTTGCAGCGGACATTAAGGTTTCTGTGGATCGTAATCCGGTCAGTCTTGATGAATCTTTTCAGATTATTTTTACCGCTACTGAATCACCTGACGATGATCCTGATTTTAGCCCGTTGGAGCAGGATTTTTCCATACTCAACCAAAGTAACAGCAGCAGTTCATCGTGGATTAACGGAAAATCCAGCAAGACTGTGCAATGGACGCTTAATGTGATGGCTAAACAAGCGGGCAGCCTGGTTATTCCTTCGGTTAACTTTGGCAAGGATGTCAGTCGGCCTTTGACTCTTTTGGTCACCGGCGATGCCGCCAAAAAAACGGTTACTAATGATGAGGATTTGTTTATAGAAGTTGAGGCGACCCCTGAAAAACCCTACATACAATCCCAGGTTTTCTATACGTTGCGCTTATATACCAAAGTCGATATTTCTCAAGCCAGGCTGACTGAACCTGAACTGACGGATGCGGTAATTGAAAGATTAGGTGAAGACAGCAATTACAATACCCAGGTCAACGGCGTTAATTACACGGTGACAGAACGAAAATATGCTTTTTTTCCACAAAAAAGCGGTAAATTAACGATTAAACCGTTGGTATTAACCGCTGAAGTGCTGACCGGTAACCGCCCCGGTTTTAACGGCTTTTTTAATTCTCAGATGAGTAAAACCAAACGCGTTGAATCCAAAGCAATAACACTGGATGTAAAACCGGTGCCCGCCACTTTTACAGGCAAGCATTGGTTATCAGCGGAACAACTGGTTTTAAAACAGGACTGGTCAGGTGATATTCATCAAATGAAAGTGGGAGAGCCGTTGACCAGAACCTTAACATTACTGGCAAAAGGTACGACGGTAGGTCAACTTCCTGAGCTGAACACCACCGATACCAATGATCAGTTAAAAGCATATCCAGACCAACCGGTATTGCAGGAACAGAAAAAAGTCGATGGATTGCTGGCTTTTAGAGAAGAAAAAATTGCCCTGATTCCCTCAAAAGCAGGCAGCTACACATTACCGGCCATAGAAATCCCTTGGTTTAATACCCAAAGCCAAAAAATGGAAGTGGCGAAAATCCCTGAAACAACATTGACCACGGTTGCAGCAGCCAATCAGCCTGTCACTATTGAACCAGCGGTTACATCAGCAATACCACAGAACATTGAAATCAGCCAGGTTATTAAAACCGAGCCGGAAACCAATCGTTGGTTATGGATTTCTGTAGCCTTGGCAACCGGTTGGTTAATAACGGTGCTTCTATTTTTAATTAAACGCCGGGTTAAAAAACCCGTTATTGAAGATAATGATGCAGAAAAAAGTTTAAAAGCGAGCATTAAGCACTTAAAAAATGCGTGTATTAATAACGATGCAGTAGCGGCTAAAGATGCCTTGCTTGAATGGGGACGGCAAAAATTTAATGCCTCAAATCTGGGTGCCATTGCCGGATTTTGTGATGCACGCTTAAGAGACGAAATACTGCATTTAAATCACACCTTATACGGTAAAGAAACAGGTCAGTGGCAGGGCAAAAAACTGTTTCAAACCTTTACGGAAAATAAAGCCAGAGAAAAAATCACCACTCCCGTGGATAAAAGTTTGGAGCCGCTTTATCGATTATAGATTTTTTTGTAAACTCGCATTAAATCTTAAACAGCATCACCACGAAGACACGGGGGACACGAAGAAAGAAAAAAACTTCGTGTCCTTCGTGTCTTTGTGGTTAATAAAAAAGTTAAGTCAGCCGTACCGCACTATGTCAATCTTCCGCTTTCAGCAGTTTTCAGTAATCCAGAAGCAATCAGCCATGAAAGTCTGCACGGACGCAGTTTTATTTGGCGCTATGGCACCCGTTATTGAAAGTGATCGGGTTTTGGATATTGGTGCGGGGACTGGCGTACTGTCTTTAATGGCGGCTCAATTGGGAGCCGAGCAGGTAACAGCGGTAGAGTTAACGCAACCAGGCTATGAAGAAGCCCAATTAAATTTCGGCAATAGTCCTTGGGCCGATCGTCTTGAGGCAGTGCATCAAGATATTCAAGGTTTTGCCGGTTCAGTTGCCCATCAATATGATCTTGTTATTTGTAATCCGCCCTTTTTTGAGAATCACAGCAAGACGACAGAGTCACTTAGAAAAGTCGCCAGACATAACGATGAATTGCCTTTTGCTGATTTAATTAAAAGTGCCGATCAATTACTGACCAGTCAGGGCTTGTTTTACCTGTTGCTGCCTGTCCATGCGGTAGAAAAATTTGCTGAAGCGGCTTTAGTGGCGGGTTTTTATTTAAGCAAGCAAACTGATTTTCGTGGCTACGTTCATAATAACGCCAAAGTGTCTGCGCTGACTTTTAGCCGTGAGGCTTGTGCTTTTACTGGTAGCTTGTTGACGATTTATGAATCCAACAGAATTTATGGACAAGAAAGCGAGCATTATTTGTCGCCTTTTCTTTTGAGGTTTGTTGTCGCCAACCAAGTATGAATAGCAACGATAGGATGACCAAATTACTTACTGGTTTAGGCAACACATCTGCTTAGAGCAGTTTAACCAGAGCAGCAATCACGGCAACCTGCGCAAGCATTAAGGCACCCACCCATTTGACCAGATCTACTTTGAGCTCAAGTAAATCTGTTTTAGAGGCAAGTGGTACAATATCTTTCCTGGTAGCCAGTTCACCTTGTGATTTTTTCAGCACAGCTACTACCGTTTCTGATTGTTTGCGCGTAAATCCACTCGTTTCAAGTTCGTTAACTAATTCTTGTGTGTCGAAAGAAATGGTGGTCATGTGCTTAAGTGCCAGATAAATTATTTTATAAATATCAATGTAGTCTTAAGGGCTACTGCTTGTCAACAAGAGAGATAATAACACAATGAAGTCAGCCTGTATTCAAGCGGTATCACAGGCTGGTAGACCGGCAGATTATCCACGCCGAAGCCGCCAAGATTGAGGGCAGAATCGGCAAGGCTTAGCGCTACTTGTGGCAAGTCGATCGACAGACTCCTGGCTGAAGCGTGACGGGGCTTGCAAACCCGTTACTCCTATTTTGAAAGTTATTGAAGCCTTCAAACGTTTCAGTCGGGATTTACAAACCCCGATCGGCATTGGATAGTAGCAACTCCAATTCGGTGTATGGCGCTTCGCTTATACACCCTACGTGCTGAAGCGGCTTTAGTGGCGGGTTTTTATTTAAGCAATCGAACCGATTTTCGTGGCTATGCTCATAATAACGCCAAAGTGTCTGCGCTGACTTTTAGCCGCACAGACGTTGTTTTTTCGAGGGCACTAATGACCATTTACGAATCCCATCGGGTGTATTCGCAAGACAGCGAACGTTACCTGTCGTCTTTTCTGTTACGATTTTCTTCCCGGCCAACAGTTTAAAACTGAAGCGTGAGGGAGTGTACAACCCCGTTACTCACGTTTTTAAAGCTATTGAAATCTTCAAACGTTTCGGTCGGGGGTTACAAACCCCGACCGGCATCGTAGTAATCACGCCCAAAGTTTGATTGTTTTAGCAATACATCCCTGTATTGCTGCCGTGAATCAAATTATCTGAGAACTTTGTGTCCGCGACCGCTCATGCAATTATTATAAGAACTTTTGTATTTGTCTTCTGCACCCATACCTTTATAGGTACCGCCGCCAAAACCGCCAGCTGCCGCGCCAATGGCCGCACCGGTGCCGGGACTTCCAGCGAAGGCACCTATAATGGCACCGCCAGCGGCTCCCAGTAAAGCACCGGTTCCTGCGCCTACCGCCGTCTCAGTGGCGGTGCCACCGGATGCCTGACTTGCAAGTTGTTTGCATTCCGCCATGTCTTGGTTAATGCGATACGCATTAGGGTCGTTATAAGAATCGACGGTCGGTGTCCATCCGCCTTGACTGGCACATGCCGTGAGCAAAATACTGCCGATAAAAACACTACTGCTTGCTAATTTTTTCATATCGATTACCTTTAAAAAAGTTAATGTTAGAGTTTATTAAGTAAAAATGAACAAAGTCTGAATATTATGACAATCAAAGCTCCCTTAAAACACGAAGTGGGGATTTGTTAAGCACCTGTCTTACGCCCCAACATCCGGCCATGCCAACGAATAGAGCCCCAGTGAGTGGTATTGTAGTCCACAGATAAAAGCTGGGATGGTACTCCATATTCATCACTTGCGTATATAAAGCATACATAATGGCCTCAGAAATAACAACAGACAATAAGCCCGAAATCAACCCAAGTGTACCAAATTCGATAATGTGGGTTTTTCTTAATAAAGAGCGATTCGCGCCTAAGGTTCGCATTAACGCGCCTTCATAAATCCTGTTATCCAAAGTAGCATAAACGGCGGCAAACAGCACGGTAAATCCCGCCATTAAGGCAAAGTAAAGCAAGTAGTTAATGGCTTGTGTCAATTGCGTCAGGATGGTTTTAAATTGCTGTAAAATTAAATCAACCTCCAAAATAGTGGTGCCGGGATATTTTTTTACCAGTGTATTCAACACATTTTTTTGTGTTTCAGGCAAATAAAAGCTGGTAATAAACGTGCTGGGGTAGGCATCCAGTGTACCCGGTGAAAAAATCATATAAAAATTAGGCTTCATGGTATCCCACCTAAGCGCACGAATGCTGGTGACCGTCGCCTTAATTTGTTGGCTGCCAACGGTAAACAGCAAATGATCGCCCAGCTTTATTTTCAGGCTATCGGCCAATTTCTGCTCAACAGATACCAAACCGGCCTGTTGAGTTGCCCACCAATTTCCGGCCACTATTTTATTCTCTTCAGGCAGTTCTTGTGTCCAGGTAAGGCTTAATTCTCTATGTGTCGCATTTTCACCTTGCGTGTCTTTGCTGACAATTTGTTGCACAGGCGTGTTGTTAATTTCTACCAGACGACCTTTAACCACAGGAAAAAACTGGCTGCCGTTAATATGTTGCTGTTGCAGTTCTCGTTTAAAGTCCGCTTGTTGGCTTGGAAAAATATTAAGCGCAAAATGATTAGGCGCGTTATCGGGCAGTTGCTTTTGCCAGTTATCGATTAAATCAGTGCGCACGGTAAAACTCAGCACCATGGCGACCAAGGTAATACTAAAAGCCAAAATTTGACTGACACTGGCGCGGCTGTTTTTTAACAAACCTTGCAAGCCAAAACGCCAGGTCAGACTCATCGAGGGTAATGCACGGCCGGCTAAATTCAACAGACCATAAACCAGTAAGCCTAAGGCCAACAAAGTAATCAGGCCAATGCCTAAAATACTTGCCGTCATTTTAATATCATCCGTATATTTCCATATTAACAGACCCATAATACCGAAGGATAAACCATAGATCAGCCATGCGCTACCGGGCATCGGTTCCAGTTCCCGGCGCAATACGCGTAGCGGCGATACTTGCTTAAGTCGTAACAGTGGCGGCAAGGCAAAGCCCAACAACACGGCCATGCCGATAATAAAGCCAAAAAAAACGGCCAATAAACCGGGACTGGCGACATGTTGCGGCAATAATTCTTTTAGTAAATAAAATAAAGCTTCTTGTGCAAACCAGCCCAACAGACAACCTGCGGCACTCGCAAATAGTCCCAAGACCACAAACTGACTACTATAAAGCCAGAGTATTTCATTTTGTTTACAGCCCAGACAGCGTAACAGGGCAGTGACATTAAAATGTCGCTCGGTATAACGGCGGGTCGCCATGGCAATGGCGACACCGGAAATTAAAATAACCAAAGTGCTGGAAAGTCCCAGATAACGTTCCGCCCGATTTAATGCCGAACCCAGTTCAGGACGGTCTTCATGAATATCCATGATGCGCTGCGAGGGATTTAACTGCGGTTTAAGCCATTGATTAAATTCAGTTAACGCTTTGGTATCTCCACTAAATTGGAAAAAATAATGGACATGACTACCTGGCTGCACAATTCCTGTCGCGTTTAAATCGGCCTCATTAATCATTACGCGCGGAGAAAAGCTGTAAAAATCACCTTTTTTGTCGGGCTCGTAGGTAATAATATGCGTAATGGTCAGTTGTTTTTCACCCACGGTTAACGGGTCGCCTAATTTAAGTTTAAGCGCTGAAAATATACGTTTTTCAAGCCAGGCCGTGCCCTGTGCAGGGCCATTGTGGGTGATGGTTTCGGTCGAATAATTTTCAGTTGTCGTTTTTAAAAAACCCCGCAAAGGGTAAGCCGCACTGACGGCTTTAATGCCCGCCAGTAACAGTTCCTCATGTTCAATTAATACACTGGAAAATTCTGCCGTTCGTGCTTGCGCCAAATTGAGTTGTGTGGCCTTGGTTAACCACTCGGAAGGCACCGGGGTCGGGCTGGATATTACCAAATCGGCTGCCAAAAATTCAGCGGTTTGGTTAGTCATGGTACGCTGCAAACGGTCTGAAAATAGAGCAATGGTCGTTGAACTGGTTACGGCAATAATTAAAGCCACTATTAATATCGTCAGTTCGCCGCTACGGCTGTCACGCCACAACAATCGCAGCGCCAGATTAAAACGACTCATATCATGCACCCGGCATCCAATTGAATGGTTCGTTGGCAACGAGCCGCCAGGGCGTGATCATGCGTTACCAGAATCAAGGTGGTAAGATTTTCAAGATTAAGCTCAAAAAGTAAATCAATAATAGTTGCACCGGTTTTACTGTCCAGGTTGCCGGTAGGTTCATCGGCAAAAAGAATCGCGGGTTTGGTAACAAATGCTCTGGCCAGGGCAACACGTTGCTGTTCGCCGCCGGAAAGTTGTTTGGGTGTATGGGATAAACGGTGCGATAAACCGACCCGGTGCAATAAAGCGGTCGCTGCGGCTTTAGCTTGTTTATCGCCGCTTAATTCCAGCGGAAGCATGACATTTTCCAGCGCAGTGAGACCGTGCATTAATTGAAATGACTGAAACACGAAGCCAATCAGTTCATTACGCATGGCCGCCCTGCCATCCTCATTCATGGCCGTTAATACTTTTCCGTTAAGACTGATTGAGCCGGTACTGGGTGTATCCAGTCCTGCCAACAGGCTTATTAAGGTGGATTTTCCCGATCCGGACTCGCCCACAATGGCAATACTTTCACCAGATTTGATTATCAAATCTATCGATGACAATATATGCAGTATTCCTTCGGAAGTTAGCACCGATTTACCCAAACCTTCTGTTACTATAATGGGGTTCGCTGTTTGATTATTTTGAGTTTGCATAATGCCTAAATTTTTATTTGCCGTGATAATTTTAATGATGTCCATGTCTGCCATGGCCAAGCCTGTAATAGTGGTTTTAGGCGATAGTATCAGTGCCGGTTACGGAATTGAAGTTGAACAAGGCTGGGTTGCTTTGCTCCAGCAAAAACTGCATGAAACCAACCGCGATTACAGCATCAGCAATGCCAGTATTAGTGGCGATACCAGCGCGGGTGGTTTGGCGCGTATTGACCCGATTTTACTAGCACAAAAACCCGATATCTTATTGCTGCAACTGGGCGCTAATGACGGCTTGCGTGGCTTGTCACCCGTTCAGATGAAAAGCAATCTTGCAGAGATTGTCCACCGCGCTCAAAAAGCCGGAGCAACGGTCATTTTGCTGGGGATGAAAATCCCGCCCAATTACGGCAAACACTACATTGAGCTGTTTTATAACGTTTATCCGCAATTAGCCAAAGAGCTGGATATTACGCTGGTTCCCTTTCTTCTCGAAGATGTCGCGCTGGATAAGGATTTGATGCAAGCAGACGGGCTACACCCTAATGCCAAAGCACAACCCGTTCTTGCCAACAAAATTGAGCCTTATCTTTTTCCCTTACTTAAATAAACGAGAGTTACTGATGACAGTTTTAACATTGAAACAAGCAAATCTTATTATAAACACCGCTACTCATATAGCGAGAGAATTAAATTTGGCTCCCTTAACGGTGGTGGTACTGGATACTGCCGGTCATGTAAAAGCCCTGCAAAGAGAAGACGGTGCCAGTATGATCAGGCAACAAATTGCTACAGCAAAAGCCTGGGGCGCCGTTAATATGGGCGTATCATCTCGCAGTTTGGCAGGTGTCGCGGCACAACGACCGGATTTTATGAATGCTTTGATCGACGTAGCGGGTGGCAAAATAATGCCGGTTCCTGGTGGCGTTCTTATTCGTGATGCCGACAATAATCTCTTGGGTGCCGTTGGCATCAGTGGCGATGTCTCTGATCAAGATGAGCGCTGTGCGATTGCCGGGATAGAAGCGGTGGGGTTTTTTGCGGTTGTTTAAAATCAAAAAGCAGACCGGCAATTAAAATTTTGTAAGAACTGCCGGTGTCGAATTAATGTAGTTGCTCTTCCCAAAACCATAAGTTGCGGTAACGGATAAAATTTCGTCACCGCGACTCATGCCGATACTTTACTCTTCTTGCTGTCCGATCTTGTTTAACCTAGATTGTTGTTCGATATCTTCAGGATAGTCATCATCACTGCTTTCTTTATGCACAAATAATCGTGAACATAACAAGCCAGCTTCAAACAACATCCACATCGGCACAGCCAGCAATGTTTGCGAAATGGCATCGGGTGGTGTCAGAAACGCACCGATAACAAACGCGGCAACGATGACATAAGGCCGTTTTTCAGCAAGATCAGTCGGAGTTACCAAGCCTGTCCAGACCATGACAATGGTAAATATAGGTACTTCAAAACAGATGCCAAATGCAAAAAACAACGTTAAAACAAAATCCAGATACTTGGCAATGTCCGTCATGACCGCAACACCCTCTGGTGCAGCTGCCGTCAGGAAGCCAAATACCAACGGAAAAACCACAAAATAAGCAAAGGCCATACCCAGATAAAACAGAAACGTGCTGGCAACGAGTAACGGCAAAATCATCCGCCGTTCCCGCTTATACAGACCGGGCGCTACAAACGCCCAAAACTGATAAAGAATAACAGGGATTGAAATAAAAACTGCGACAAACAGTGCTAACTTAAACGGGGTAAAAAAGGGGGATGCCACGTCAATAGCAATCATGGTGCTGTTTTTTGGCATGTGTTTCATTAACGGCCCGGCCAGAAAGCTGTAGATCTGGTTAGCGTAAACAGACAAGCCCACAAACACCACCAGGACAAATACAACGACTTTTAACAGGCGATTACGCAATTCAATCAGGTGACTGATAAAAGGCTGCGCAGCCTCTTCAAAACTATTCTGGCTCATGAGGTGGTTTAACTTTTTCTAAATAGTCTTCAGGCAATGCCGTAAGTGAGTCTTTAATAGAATTTGCGGCATCACTAGTCTCATTGATTGCCGCATGAAATTCCTGCAACGCCAACTGCTCTTTAAATATCTGACGGATCTCTTCTTCGTGCAATTCCTGTTTGATTTCTGCCTTGACGTTAGCCATCATAGCGCGTGACTTACCTAACCAGAAGCCTGCAATTCGCGCTACTTTAGGCAATCGTTCAGGGCCGATGACCAATAAACTGACCAAACCGATCATGATAAGCTCGGAAAATCCTACATCAAACATATCAGACTTTTTCGTTTTTCTTGGAAGTGACTTCGCCTTCTATGCTTTCATCTTCATTTTCGGCTTGTTTTTTGTCTTCTTCACCTTCTTTCACGGAAGCGCGAAAACTTTTAATGGCTCCCCCCAGATCCGCGCCAATATTGCGCAGTTTTTTAGTACCAAAAAGTATAATAACGATAACCAATATGACTAATAATTCTTTAATGCCAATGCCCATTTCTTACTCCAGTGATCTATAAAAATATTAGCTGATGTTACTTAAAGCAACTACTCAATTCGGGTTAACATATCTGCTTATGTCATTAAGG
>Ga0194053_10002694_pt1 | contig 10375 bp, 5 predicted proteins | sample SepL228m_MetaG_FD_161684 | JGI IMG/M metagenome (GOLD analysis project Ga0194053, IMG submission 161684) | Anoxic zone freshwater microbial communities from boreal shield lake in IISD Experimental Lakes Area, Ontario, Canada - Sep2016-L227-8m | ecosystem: Environmental > Aquatic > Freshwater >...
ATCTTGGGGGGTGGCGGCTCTTCCCCCGGCTTCAACTTCTTGGGGGGCTTGGGACCAGCCTTCCCGATCCTGCGACGTGGTGCGGCTTCCGCCATCTGCTTGTGCCAGGCCTCTAGTCGCCGTCGACTCAACTCCGCTACCTCTATTGGTCCCAACTCTGGAAGTATCCATGCGGCCGACCGCTGCCGGTCACGGGCAACCCCCTTTACCCCTCGCCGCTCGGCATCCTCGAAGTAGGCCTCCATTGCGGCCTCCACCGTGAAGGGACCGCGCCGGTGAGGCACCCCATCCCGAACGAGCCGTGCTTCATCAGCTTGCAGGTCGAACCATTCCTCGGCCTTATCCTGGGCCTCGGCGAAGGACAGCACCCCTTCCCCATTGGCAGTCGAGTAATCATCCGCCGTGCCGAGCCTGGTCTGGAGGATCTTCCCGTCTTGTTTCAGCCGCGCCAGCCAAGAGCCCGCAGCTCCGCTCTCGGGCCGCCGGTAGGCGAGGTATTGTCCCGGAGCCAGCGGTTCTTGGTTCATCCGCCCCATCGGGAGTTTCTTCCTTGCGTTCCAGGTATCTAACTTGGCGCTGCGTTTGGTTCGTGCCACATTTCCTCCCCCAAGGGTGATCCCGGCGGCAATGGCCCATGCTCAAACCATGCTCAAAATGCATCCCCGAACATGATGTAGCAGCCTCATCAATAAATCAATAACCTATTTGTTTACAATGTTCATATCAGTTCATAATAGGCCGCAAGAGTCCTTTTCTAGTCTCTTTCACGGCGGTAACACGGGTTCAAATCCCGTTAGCCCTACCAGCACTAAGGCCTGAGAAATCAGGCCTTTTCGTTTGTTTGGGGGCCTGAAAATTTTTCCAAAAAAGGCAAACTCGCTCCGAACTCACTCCGAACTCCCCACGAGCCTTCGCGACACTATGCGAGGCGTGGCAAGGGTTTACGGCTGTTCTGTGCCTCATCTGGACCACCTCCAGCCACTAAGGTGGTCGAAATTTAGGCCAAATCAAGTTTTATCTTGGTTTGGGAATGGCTCGCATTCCTAAGGACCCTGGACGGCCTACGCCAGGAAGGCCCTGGGTTCAAATCGGTTCGTGGGGACGATCAGCTTCTCGTTGGACTGACGCAACCATCGGTTGCCAAGGTCCATTCCGGATACAAAACCTCTGTGGTGAATTTCGCCTGACTCACTCACCGAATTCGACAGGATCGTCTCCCTGGGCAATCGGGAGTTCTTCTGGCTGGGATCAGCGTCATCGGGCGTGACAACCGAGTTCCCGCCAAGACCCACTCCTTAAGCCAGAGCACCCTCAAAAATGTTCCCAAGGCTTGGATGGACCTGCGTGACGTAATGACGTTCCTCCCGACAGTCGGTTCGGCTCATTGCGACGAAATCCACTACCTGATTATCGGCGTCCCTCAGCCTGAAAGCCTGTCATCGGCACTCTGAAAAGGTAGGCGTTGCCTGAAGTTTCTTCGTATGCGACAAAAAGTGTCCACCACCGGAACCGATGATTTCGGTGGGGAACGCGACATGCCGAGGTATGACATCCAATTCCAGAAGGGCCTCTCCCTCCGGGAGTTCATGGCCCGCTACGGCACCGAGGAGCAGTGCGTCGAAGCCATCTGTAACGCTCGTTGGCCCCAGGGCTTCTTGTGTCCAGATTGCGGGTCCACAAGGCACTGCGCCCTGTCTCGTGGCCTGTTTCAGTGCCAGGACTGCCGGAAGCAGACCAGCCCGACCGCTGGGACCATCTTCCAGAGCACGAAGCTCCCCCTCACGGTCTGGTTCCAGGCCATGCACCTGCTGACCCAGGGCAAGCACTCGGTCTCAGCCTTGGAGCTGAAGCGCCAACTCGGTGTCCATTACGAAACCGCCTGGAACATGAAGCAGAAGATCCTCCAGGTAATGCTGGAGAGGGGGGCCCAGACCGTCCTCTCAGGCCGGATAGAGGTGGACGATGCCTATGTGGGCGGGGAACGCCACCTGGGGAAGCGTGGCCGTGGCGCCGCAGGAAAGACCCCCTTCGTCGTGGCAGTCCAGACCGATCCAGAGAACCCTGCCTCCGTCCTCCACCTGCGGATGAAGGCACTGAGGCATGTGGCTGCCAGGGACCTGAAGCCCTGGTTCGGGCATGGGTTCGCCAAAGGCTCCACGATCCTGACGGATGGCTGGCAGGCTTACAACTTCCTGGACGAAGCGGGGTTCAAGCACGAACCCCACAAGATGCCTGGCGGCTGGCGATCCGCCAAGCACCCAGCCTTTCCCTGGGTGAATACCGTCCTGGGGAACCTGAAGGGGAACATCGTTGGCGTGACCCGCTGGGTGAGCCGGGTCCACTTGGACCGCTACCTGGCCGAGTTCCAATACCGCTTCAACCGGCGCTTCGACCTGAGGTCCATGCTGTCTCGGTTGCTGACGGTGGCAGTCCGGACACCGGCCATGCCGCAGCCACTCCTGGGACTGGGGTGGCTGCGGCGGGCAACCTAACACAGTCAAGTCCCTGCCGCTGGTTTCCGCACCTAGGGTTGAATGATGAACTGCTCCCAGGGAATGTCGTAGGAGGTGCTCCTTCCGCCACCACTCTGGATCAAACATCCCAGCACCACCAACTCGGCAAGGTGTCTGGTGGCTGTTGGGATCGAGACATGAGTCAGGCCCGCGTATTTCTTAGCCGTCAGCCCACCCGCAAACCCACCGGGGCCAGCGTCCAGTAGGCGGTTGAGGGCTTTGCGCTGATGTGGGTTAAGGTCCGTCTCGCTGTGATGGACCCAGAAGGTGGCCTTGGCCAGTGTCCGCTGAATGATCTTCTCTGAACTAGAGCAAGCCTCTGCGACCTGATTCGAGAACCAGACTAACCATGGCGTGATGTCCAGCCCTTTCCCAAAGCCCTGTGCTTCAATCAATGCCGCGTAGTAGTCGCCCTTCACCGCCTCGATGCGCCCCGACATCCTGAAGAGGTAGTCCGGACGCCTTTCCATCTGGGCTATCGCCAGGTCCGTCACCGCCCGAGATACACGACCGTTTCCGTCGTCAAAGGGGTGAATTGTTACCAGCCACAGGTGCGCGATGCCCGCCCGTACCAAGGCGGGTTCCTCCGCCGAGGCGTTGAACCAATCGAGGAATCGCTGGAGGTTCTCCTTGACTGTGTGTGCTGGGACTCCCTCGAAATGAACCCGTTCACGCCCAATGGTTCCAGACAACACGCCAACCCACCACTCCCGGAGAGCGCCGACAAGAATCCCCTTTTGGTCCTTTGACTCAGGGAACATAGACTTCTGCCACCCGCACAGCCGTGCTTCAGTCAGGGGTTCCTGGAAGCGAGCAGTGGCGTCCATGAGCACACTGATCACACCCTCCGAGTCCCGGGACACGGATGCCCCTTCGGGAGCAGGGAGTCCAAGGTGCCTCGCAACAGAGGCCGCAACTGATCCCGGGTCCAGGTATTTCCCTTCGATGGCGCTGGTGCTGACTCCTTCGACTTTCAGAATCTCGGCCAAGGCCTCCTGGGTCATCGCGGGACTAAGGATTTGACTCAGCATCCGAAGGCGGCCCTGAGCCCCTTCAGCCTTTGCAAGTGGGACAACCAATGCCCCCTTGTCCCAAGAGAACTTGGGCCAATCAATTTGCTGCCAGATCCACTTAGACCCCATATTCAGATCATATCCTGATCTGAATATGGGGTCTATTCGCATCACCGCAATATCCGGCTGGGGCGAAGGTGCCAGGAAATCCTCTGCCAAGCCGGTGGGTTCATCGGCACCCACTGGGCCACCGACATCCATCGTGACTGAGGCCGATGTTCTCACCTCACCCTCGCCTGGATACATCTTCACGCCTGAAGAACCCTGCGCCTTCGACGGCTCAATGAGCTTCGCCCTTTGAGTAGAATCCCCGAGGCTTTTCCCGACGGAAGTCTCCACCGCCTTAGGGGCGCCTTGGCTGTGCTTCGGTCCCTTGAGTCCCATGATGATCTTTCCCTTTAACGCCTTCTTGCTGCTGATGTCTGCTGAACAAGTTCCCGTTCCGTCTGTCGCAACTCAATTCTAGTCCAGGACGGCCTCCTCCCCGTGGTGGACGAATCTGCCCGCTGGTCCATCAAGGCGTCCGAAGGCCAACATCGTGTTACGGCCTTAGGCTGAGGCTCGCCGATAATCAGGATCCACTAAATGACGTGCCTCGATTTCAAGGTGAAAGTCCGAAGTCTAGGTCCGGTTCGCAACCTGCTCTGCTGGCCACCCTGTGGGGCGGACTGGTTTAGGGAATCTTTGTGGGCCAAAAATAAATCTAAACCACGCTCGATCCCGATGGCTGAAGGATTTGCCTCACATTGACCACCGACTAGATATGTATGTGCATGCATTAATTGAGCTTATGTACGCTAAATTGTCCTCCAGGAGGACCCCATCGATGCAAACCAGAGAGCTGAAAGTTAAGCGGGAACCTTGCCCGATAGACCTTGAGTGCAAGGACCTGTGGAACAACTCAAGGGTCAGATCCGCGAGCACAGCGCAATCAATGGCACCCAGTTCTACCCAGGAGGGTGAGTTGAGTGGCCGGCTGCTCGTTAAGATATTGGCTTTCGCGGACCATCACGGTAGATATGCAGAGGCTTCTGCGCGCCTGATTGAGGAGCACCGACCCGACTGGATTGTCCTTGCTGGCGACATGGTGCCTTATCGACTAGCCAAGCGCTTTGAAAACTATCGGGATCGCCGGGCCATGTTTGATGCCGACAGGGCCTATTGGCAAGAGCATGGAAGGTGCTACAGGAGAGCAGGAGCTGTCACCACCTACACTCTTGGCAATCATGAGGCTGCATGCTTAGGCATCGGCGGATCAGTGAGCCGAATGAATGATGGCCAAAAGCAGCTTCCGCCATACCTTGAGCGCTACATTGCCATCCTGGAGGGCGAGGAGATCGTCCACAAGAACTTGCTGAAACGAGTCTACGAGACCGAAAGGGCTGAGCAGGAGGTGCAGTCGGTAGGGCACCGACCGATAATTATCTATCACGCCGAACCTCCCCCACTGGATCGCCCCCATTTGCCAAACAGCCATAGTGGTCCTCGGCAATTATCGAAGCTACTTCACGGCACGGAACACACTCGCCTGGTCATCCATGGCCACGACCATTCGTCATTCGGCTATTCGACGATAAATCAAGCCCTAGTGGTCAACGTATCCACGGGATACGCGCTGATTCACTGGCACCGACTGCGGTGGCAGGCCAAGGTCGTCAAAATGGAGCGAATGGGTGCGCTCCAAGCTCAGTGAAGTATTTCGTTCTGCACTCAAGTTAGAACAAGTCGCTCCATTGATTGTCAGAGTCCAGGTCAACGCAACTACAGAATGGACTTCGCCAAGGCGAAGCAATCTTTGGATCAATAGCTCATGTCTCCGTCATCGACCTGGGTGTCTCGGATCTGTTCGACCGTCCGGTCAGCCCGCTCGCAGACGAGGCGGGCGAGATCTTGAAAGACACCCTGGTCCAGGTCGGAACTCGCCAGGCCCTCCCGTACCTGCTGTGAAGCCGCTGGGAACTTCTTGGCCATTCCAGCGATGCGCTTGCGCACAATTGAGAAGTTGAGCCCTGCATCTTCGCAGAACGCCTGCCAAGCCCGATGGCGCAGACGTTGGAACACCCCCTGCCCTCCAACCTTCATGGCGAAGGTGTTGTCCAGGTCTGGATAGATGGCTGTGGACATCAGGTCATAGAAGGGGGCAAGCCGGGGCCCACCGGGTGTGTAGAGGATGGAGAAATTTTTCCCGTGAGCGTCAGCATTGCCCACCAGGACGTTGAAGATGACAATATCCAGGAGGTGATTGGCATCAGCGGCGGGCTGGACGGAGAAGGTGCGAACAAGGTCGAAACACTGCGCCAGATTCGGGCCGCCCTCACTTTGGTATTTGAGGATGGAGGGGATGCCAAGAGCTTGGCAGAAGTCCTCCTGGTGCAGTCGTTCCACGCGGCCTTCGGGACCTCGGTGGCGGTCATAGCGCTCCACCAGAATATAGGGGCGTGGTTCCTGGTTTTTCAGGCGTGCGACCCGAGCCTCGATTCGTGGGACCGGGAGCCCCATCTCTCCTGCTAGGCGCATGATGAAGGCCTCATTCTCTGTGCTTCCATGCAGCTTTGGGATCGAGGGTTTAAGGATATGGGTGCTGAGTTGCCCTGCGCTGGGCAGGTGCTCCAGGCCACCCACCATGAAAACGGGGAGCTTGCTCTGCGCCCCGGCGAGGCTGAGGCGAAGGCCGCCTTTGCCGGTCAAGAAGGGGCGCCTTGGGAGCTTTTCGAGTGTCTGATAGAGGGCCTCTTGGTTGAGGACCTCCCCCGTGGCGCTGTCCTGGCCCGTCAGTGGCTCCGGACGCACATCTGCTGGCAGGAAGGTCAACGCACCAGCCACCTCGCCCCCAATGGCCTCCAGGAAGCTGTAGGTGTTGTTTTTCGAGATGCCATGGATCATGGCGATGAGGTCCCGCTGTCCGCCTTCCGGCAGCAATCCATCGAAGAATGGATAGCATTCACTGTGAGAGAAAGTGACCTCTCGTTTGGGCAGGGACCTGGAGATCGGTGGGGTAGTCGGGTCCTCCAGCCAGATCGCGCCATAGGTGAACGCAAGCTGGCCAGAGTCCGTCTGAACCAGGAACCCCACAAGGCGCTCATCGAACCAGACGTTTAGGCTTTTCATCTATGGGTCTTCTTCTTGGTGCGCGAGTCCGAGATGTTCGCAGCCGCTACGGTCTTCTGTGGCTCGATCGAAACGGAACTCTGGTTCGTTTTCTTTCTGGAGGGCCGACCGACCCTGACGGTGGTGGAACGGCTTCGGCTGACGTCGGCATTAGGCGTAACAGAGGCTTGGGGCGCCCAGTGGATGCCCTGGGCTTCGTTCTTTGATTCGAGACGCAGGCTGAGCCCGAGTGTCCCGAGCACGGAAAGCACCTTGTCGAGTTGGAGGGTCGGCTTACCGGCCTCCAACTCGACAATGAAACGAGTGCCGACGCCTGCCACACCGGCCAGATCTTCCTGAAGCAGGCCCTGACTCTTCCGGGCAAGGCGAACGCTCTCGCCGAGGAGAGTGGGGGTGAGGGGTTGATGAGGGTTGGGTTTGTGGGTCATGGCGATTTCCCGTACGGGAAGATAACCAACCTTAAGGCTCCCCTGGGGGTGGCGCAAGGGCAAAAATGCGCGTACGGGAATAAACTGCAAGAGGGGTGTCTTTCGGAGGTCCTTGCATAGCTAAAAATGTCCGTACGGGAATATTCTGGCGGGTCTTGGAACTCTGATTTCAATGGTCCCTGCCCAGTGTGACCACCGGAACGCTGTTGCCGGTGGTGACTGCGCTGGAGTGCGGGAATCGCACACCGGGGCAAGGTTGCACAACCGGTCCCCACCCCAAGTCATGCTCCAGCGTTCTTCGTCAGAAATTGTCTACCCACATCCTCTAGGGTGGAGCTATGACTTCACTGCCCTCTGGCCTCCACGTCTTCTACTCGAACCAGGTCGAACACCTGGCAGCACAGTTGGCGCTGGACCTGGCCACTTACCGTGGGGAGGAGGGCTCGTGGAAGGCGGCCTCGATCGTCGTCCCCAATCCGAACGTGAAGGACTATCTGCGGGCTTCCTTCGCGGAAGCCTTCGGAGCGGTGGCCAACCTCGAATTCAGATACCTCGAAGGTTTCTGGAATCGGTACGCCAACCGGCGGCTCCTGGACCGGGCAACGATCTTTGGTTCCATCCTCTCGGTCTTGCAGAACCCTGAGACCCGCCAGGACCCCAGCCTCCAGCCCCTGCTCCACTACCTCGAAGGCGCCCCGGAAGACCTCAAGGCCATCCAGCTCAGCCAGCGGCTGGCCCAGCACTACGAGCGGATGCTCCTCCAGCGGCCGGACTGGATCCGGAACTGGGACCGTGGCCAGGTTGCCAAGGGCGCCGAGCCAGCCTCCATGGAGGTGTGGCAGCGCACCTTGTGGCGGCGCCTCCGAAGGGCATGGAAGGATCTTGAGGACCCTCCGGTATCGCTTGTTGATTGGCTGGACGACCCCACCTTCGCAGCCGCCCCGTTCCCTGATGTGGTCTTCCTGTTCGGGATGAGCCACATGGCGCCGGCCTTCCATCACGCCCTGGCCAACGTCGGAGCACATTCCTCAGTGCGGCTCTACCTTGTGAACCCCTGCGAAGAGCCCTGGGACCGGGACCCACTGCAACGCCCCGCTCTTGCCGCTGACCAGGATGAGCCCCCCGAAGGGGATGACCCCTTCTTTCTTCACCAGGACCGCAGCGAGGTCATCCTCCAGCGCTGGGCCCGCCCTGCCCGGGAGCAACTGCGACTGCTGGGCGGCCTGGCTACGGGTGACTTCCTCGGACAGTTCGTCGTCTCGGAAACCCCCAGTCTCCTGCGTGATCTCCAACAGAGAATCCTGAGACCCGAAGACGCAGCGGGAATGCTCCCTGCTGGAGAAAACCCTTCGCTCAGCGTGGTGCCCTGCCCTTCCCCCCGACGGGAGGCGGAAACCGTCGCCAACCTGATCTGGGACCTCGTCCAGAAGGGTGGCGGCGATCTCCATTTCGGAGACATTGGCGTGCTGGTCCCTTCCTCAGAGCAGGACGCCTATGAGGAACACCTGGATGCGGCCTTCCGCAGTGCTCATCGCATCCCCTGGGCAAGGGCCTTTGGCGCCTCCCGGGCCCTCAGGGAGCTGGTGGAGGCCTCCCTGCTCCTGCTCGACCTGGGTGGCGGGGACCTCACCCGCGCCGACCTGCTTCGGGCGGCGAGCCATCCCTACCTTAAGACTCGGCTTGGCGCGACTCCCGAGAACTGGGCCCTGCTGTGCGATCAGGCGGGCATTGTGGCCCGGCTTGACGCAGCGGAGACCGAAGGCACCTACCTTGAGGGCGGGCGCTGGACCTGGAACGAGGGACTGACCCGCCTGGCGCTTGGTCGTTTCATGAAAGACGATGCGGCAGTCGAAGCGCTTGGCCCCATGGGAAGTCCCGTCGGTCGCGCCGAGTCCCCCTCCATGCTGGCCTTGCTGGGGCCCCTGACCTCGGACCTGCGAGCCCTCGCCCACGGACGCTTCACACTGCCTGCCTGGCAGGAGCGCCTGGCCCTGTTCCTGCGCACCTACCTGGAACCCAGCCCGGAGGACGCCACTGAACCCGAGACGGCGGCCTTCCAGAAGGTTCGGCAGCAGCTCCAGAAGATAAACAAGTTCCAGCTTGAGGGTCTTCCGCCTGTCCTGTTGGACTTCCAGGCGGTTCGTTCGCTGGTGAAGGGCACCCTGGAAACCCTGCTCTCGGATAACACCCTGCCTCCAGGACGCGGGGTTCAGGTGAGTTGCTATACGCCGCTGCGGGCCATCCCCTTCAAGGTGCTGTTCCTCATGGGCCTCGGCGAAGGCCTGTTCCCGGCGATCGAGAAGCCCGACCCCCTCGATCTCGTGGCCTCCAGCCCTCGCCGGGCGGGTGATGTATCCCGCCCCGAACAGGAACGGCAGCTCTTTCTGGAGGCAGTGCTGTGCGCCAGACAACACCTGGTGTGCACCTATCCGAGCCGCACTGCCACCACGGGTGATCCGCTCCAGCCCTCACCACTGTTATTGGATCTTGAAGAGACCCTTGGGGCGGATCTCTGGAGCCAGATCTGCCAGCCCGAGCAGCCCCTGCACCGGCACGATCTGTCCCTCTTCCCGGACCTGAACCCTGATTCCACCCCGGAGGGTGGCCGAAGCATTTCCTGCCACATCCCTGCGGCGAGGCACGAAGCTGAGGCCCGCTGGCTGGGCCTGGAACTCCGAAAGGAGATCGGCCAGCGAGACCTGCCCCGGCACGTTGCGTCCATGGGCGGAAGCCCCGAGCTGCACACCACCCTGGACCACCTCCTGGGGAGCTGCGGACCCATCGGGGATGGCGAGCCTCGCTTGCCTAGCCAGATGCGGATCACGCTGAAAGAGCTGCGCCGATGGCTTGAATGCCCGGTGCAGGGAGGCGTGGCCCTGCGCCTCGGCGTGAAGAGTCTGGATGAGGACGACTCCGCCGATGTGGAGGACTTCCCGGTGGATTCCAGCGTCCTGGATCAGTGGTGGCTGCTTCGTAGGACCTTCTGGGGACAAGCGGCCGAGCACTCAACCTTCGAAGACATGTATGGGCAGGTGCGCCTGGACAAGGAAGCCCAGGCCAAGGTCCCCATCGGCACCCTGAGCCAAGGGGAACGCCTGCGACACCTGGCCACCCTGCGTCGCTGGGAGACCATGATGGGCCCCACCACGGCACTCACCCTCCACCGATTCGGAACCGGGCTCCCCTTTGAAACCAAGGGTATTCCCGTCCAGGACCATCCGCCCCTGGTGCTCAGCCTCGACCATCCCCAGGG
>Ga0194053_10002696_pt1 | contig 10372 bp, 10 predicted proteins | sample SepL228m_MetaG_FD_161684 | JGI IMG/M metagenome (GOLD analysis project Ga0194053, IMG submission 161684) | Anoxic zone freshwater microbial communities from boreal shield lake in IISD Experimental Lakes Area, Ontario, Canada - Sep2016-L227-8m | ecosystem: Environmental > Aquatic > Freshwater >...
AAATGATATTGGTAAAAACCAATAGAGGAAAATTAAAAGAAAATAATTAAATAACTAAATAAAACTATGGCTAAAATAATAGGAATAGACTTGGGAACAACTAACTCGGCCGTTGCCGTAATGGAGGCTGGGGCTCCAAAGATTCTAGAGAACGCAGAAGGTTCAAGAACAACACCTTCAATTGTGGCAATCTCAAAGACAAATGAGAGACTTGTTGGATTATTAGCAAAGCGTCAAGCTGTAACTAATCCAAAGAATACCGTTTATGGTATCAAGAGATTTATCGGGCACAGTTTTGATGAGGCCGGAGTTCAAGCTGATCTAAAAACCGTAGCTTACGATCTTTCAAAGGCAGCAAACGGTGGAGTTAATATAAAGATGGCTGACAAGGATTACTCTGCAGAAGAAGTTTCTGCAATGATTCTTTCAAAAATTAAGGCTGATGTTGAGGCAAAACTTGGTGAGAAAATTACACAGGCTGTTATTACAGTTCCTGCATACTTCAATGACTCACAAAGACAAGCGACAAAGGATGCTGGTAAAATTGCAGGACTTGAAGTAATGAGAATCATTAATGAGCCAACAGCAGCGGCTCTTGCTTATGGATTCAACAAAAAGAAGGATGAGAAATTAGCAGTCTTTGACTTTGGAGGAGGAACATTTGATATCTCAATTCTAGAAGTTGGTGATGAAGTTGTCGAGGTTAAAGCAACAGACGGAGACCATAGACTTGGAGGACGCGATATTGATTACAAACTATTAAATTACATCGCTGATGAATTTAAGAAAGAAAACGGAATTGATCTTAGAAAAGACCCTCTTGCAATGCAAAGGCTTGATGAGTCAGCTGAGAAGGCAAAGATTGAACTTTCAACAGCGACAGAAACAGAAATAAATATTCCTTTTATTGCTAACGATGATTCAGGACCAAGACACTTGGTACTTAAAATTACTCGTGCAAAATTGGAAGAAATTGCTGATGAATTCATAGAGCGCGCAATGCAAATTACAAAGCGTGCAATTGAGGCTTCACCATTTAAGGTGGCTGATATTAATGAAATTATCCTAGTTGGAGGACAAACAAGAATGCCAAAACTTAGAGAGACTGTTAAAGCTTTCTTTGGAAAGGAACCAAATCTTACAATTAATCCTGATGAAGTTGTCGCCCTAGGTGCTGCAATTCAAGGTGGAGTTCTTGGAGGAGATGTCACTGGAATTCTACTTCTAGACGTTATTCCACTTTCACTTGGAATTGAAACTATGGGAAATGTTACAACAAAACTTATTGAAAGAAATACAACTATCCCTACATCACGTTCACAAGTTTTCTCAACTGCGGCGGACAATCAAACATCTGTAGAGATTCATATTGTTCAAGGTGAGCGTGCTCTTGCGCAAGACAATAAGTCACTAGGTAGATTTATTCTAGATGGTGTTCCACCAGCACCACGTGGTATGCCCCAAGTTGAGGTTACTTTTGATGTTGATGCAAACGGAATCCTAAGTGTTAAAGCAAAGGAGAAGGCAACAAACAAAGAACAATCAATTAGAATTGAAGCAAGCTCAAGTCTTTCAAAAGAGGATATTGAGAAGATGAAGCAAGATGCTGAACTTCACGCAGCTGATGATGTTAAGAAGAAAGAGGAAATTGAAATGAGAAATACTGCTGATAACATGATTTACACAGCGGAAAAGGCTATCAGAGAGAATAAGGAAAAGATTCCAGCTGAGGTTATAACGGGAGTTGAGGAAAAGGTTACTGCACTTCGTGCTATTAAGGATACTGGTGAAATTGAAGCTGTTAAAAAAGCATCTGAAGAACTTTCAACTGAAATTTCAAAGATTGGTGAAGCGCTTTCAAAGGCAGCACCCGCTCCTGAGGCTGGAGCTACTCCAGGGGCTGAATCTGCAACAGAACCCGCAACTGGACCAGAAACTGGATCAACAGAAAAAACACCAGAGGGTGACAATGTTAGAGATGCGGAGACAAAATAATCTAATCTAGAATCATCTCAGGCAAGATAGATTACACTAAGCACAAACATAGACCCGCGAAGTTTGGAGAATCGACAACAAACAAGTAAGTACTTTTTTACAAATCATGCGTTTCTGCATGAGCGAATATTCAATCGATGGACATTTATCCATTATTGAATATTCGTCATATAATTATTAAATCACAAAGTAGGTATGGGCCTAAATTAAAATCGAAAATCAAATTAAATCAAAATGGCTAAAGACTATTACAAAACATTGGGGGTTGATAAGGGTGCAAGCAAAGATGAAATCAAAAAAGCTTTCAGAAAACTTGCTCATGAGCATCACCCTGATAAAAATCCAAAGAGCGCAGATAAATTCAAAGAAATAAGTGAAGCTTATAGTACTTTATCTGATGATTCAAAGCGTGCTCAATATGATCAATTTGGATCAGCTGGTCCTGGTGGTGGAGGACAGTATGGTGGTGGACAAGGCCAAGGAGGTTTTGGGGGTTTTGATTTTTCTGGAAGTGGTTTTGGTGGAGGGGACTTTGGACAAGATGGTGTTGAATTTGATTTAGGCGATATTTTTGGAAGTATGTTTGGTGGTGGAGGAAGAAGTTCTGCTAAAAAACAAAGACGAGGACGTGATATAGAAATTAGTATTGAAATAGATTTTAAATCGTCCATATTTGGAAAAGAAGAAAAGGTGACAGTTAGCAAGGATAGCACTTGTAGCCATTGCGATGGCACAAGAGGTGAACCTGGTACTAAGTTTGATGATTGTGGTACTTGCCAAGGAACTGGAACTGTCTATGAAATAAAACGTACAATCTTTGGTCAGATGCAAAATGAGAAAATTTGCGATAAATGTTTTGGTACCGGAAAAATTCCTAAAGAAAAATGTAAAACATGTAGAGGTGAGGGAACAGTACATAGCACAGAGGAGATAAGTGTAATAATTCCACCAGGGATAAATCCAGGTGACACATTAAGAGTTCAAGGAAAGGGTGAGTCTATAGCAGGTGGTGCCCCAGGGGATTTATTTATTAAGCTACATATCAAAAAACATCCAAAAATAATTAAAGATAATTTTGATTTAATATTTCCACTTGAAATTAAATTAACAGACGCACTACTTGGAGCTGACATTAAAGTTGAAACACTTGAAGGTGAGTTAATACTAACGGTGCCCGCTGGAATTACACACGGAGAAATGCTCAGAGTTAGAGGAAAAGGAGTACCAATGGATAATAGAGCCACTCGCCGAGGAGATCTGTTGTTCAAGATCTCAATTAGTATTCCAAAGAAGCTTTCAAAGGATGCAAGAAAGTTACTGGAGGAATTAAAGAAAGAGGGGATATAGAATAAACTTCCTATTATCCCTAAAATTAGACTCTGGGCGATAAATAGTATATAATGGCTACATTATGGCAAAAAGAGCAACTGGTGTAGGAAAAGGTAAGGCTTCTCGTTCTAAAAAAACAAAGAAGAGACTTGCAATAAAGCATGAAGCTTTCGCAAAAAGAGATCCAAACAAGAGATAGTCTTGAATACTATATTCATGTCTGTTAATAATTACCCCATCTGAGACTGAAGCAGTCGATGGGGTTTTTATCTTTGATAGCAAATTTAGCGATTGAATGTTCACGAAGTATTTTATTAACATAAATAATTTCCACAATAAGATAAAACAATATATAATAAATACATATGTTCAACATCGGATTAATTGCAACTCTCGTCGTTCTTATCGGTTTAACTTTTTACAAGGGGAGAGGAGTAATGTATTCACTAATAATTGCATTTTATCCAACAGCTGTAATTTTCAAATCTTTTCCATATTTGCAAAACGTATTAGTTGCAAAGGATACAGCCTTTAATATTTACCTTTCACAAGCCGGAGTTTTTATAGTGATGTTTGCTTTACTATTCTTTATCACAAGAAGACTTAGTCATTATGACGGTACAAAAAGTGGTATAGCTGGCTTCTTAGACGCTGTACTTCTTTCAGTTTCGTTGATTCTATTAGTTATGACCCTAACATTTCACATACTACCAGCAAGGGATATATATAGCTTAACAGCAGACCTTAGAGACTTCTTTAAATCTGGACTAGGTGATTTTGTGTGTGTCTTGTCTCCAATGATTGCGCTCATGATAGTTACAAGAAGAGGTTAGAGATAAGGTTGAAGGTAGGCCATGTTCAAGCCATTGTTTTTTTGGTGTTACTGTGTTATAGTAGCATTAATGTTATCGATTCTCCTGTCATTTAGGCAAAGGGATTAACCCCGACGACGTTAGGCGGTAAGACCTCAAATTGGTACCTTACCCCATACAAATATATGAAAAATAAAATGGATTTATACTGCGCTACCTTTGTAAGTGGCGGACAGAGCATAATAGAGAGACAACTTAAGAAAAAGCCAAAGGATAGATTTAGACTTGTAGAAGTAATTGATGGTATGGCGATTTTTGAAACTGACTATACTCCGCATGAGTTAAGACAAATGCGTTTTTTTACTAATATATTTGTTATATTAAACGGTCTATATTTCAAGGAAGATATGTCTTTTGAAAACTTGTTCAAGAGATTTATAAATGATGGTGTGCACAACAAATCACATGTCAGAACTCTACTAGGACAACACAGAGAAACTTTTAAAATTGTTGTTGCAGAAAACAATCAGACAATTGGTTTTGATCGTGTATATCTACAAAAAGCAGAAACGGTTGTTGAAAAAGATCTAGGAATGAAGCTTTCTGTTCGTGAACCCCAAAGAGAACTTTGGTTTATGAGAAGAAATAAGCTTAGGGTTAACAAAGAGAATGTTGAAGAAGTTGACGAAGAGTGGAATGAGGCGGTAGCAAAAGCTACAGCTGACAAGAACGGAAACACAGTAGGGGATACAGAGGGTGAACTAACACCACTTGGTGAAGTATTGGAACCAAAGAATAAGAACATAAGACTTATTTGTGCACTTAGACTAACTCAACTTTCTGAAGACAAAAAACATCATAGAGCTGGCGAGCTTCCTCCAGAAGTTGCCGAGCTTCTAATACTGGAATCTAACCCAACTCCAAAGGATATTATTCTTGATCCATTTTGTGGTTATGGAGGAATTCTAAAAGAGCGTGTTCACTTTAATGCATATAAAAATGCTATTGGTGTTGATTCACATGAGCGTGCTATTGAAGGAATTCACAAAGAATTAAACAGACAAATCAATACCAGAAAGAATATAAAATTAATTCACGGAGATTTCTTTGAATTAAAAGAAGAAACTATTCCAAAGGGTTCAATTACAAAAATTATTACTGATCCACCATGGACAAGTTTCCGTGGAAAAAGTGTATTCAAAGATCATGCTTTTGAGAATAATAAAATCGATTATAATGAAATGCTTACTAAATTTGAGTATGTTCTAATGAGAGGCGGAAAAGCTATTATATTAATAGTGGGGGATAAGGAGGAGTTTGAAAATAATCTATTCAATTTTCAAAAGACTATGAAATTAGACAGAACAACTCATATTCTTGTGGCTGGAAAAAAGGCTGCCATTTACAATATCTCAAGACAATAATCTTAAAACAGTCTCGGTTATCCCGCATTATGTTGACATTGGGCGTATAAAACGTATTATTTTATTCGAACATATAGCACTTTGATTTCGCTCCGTGGTGGAGTATTTCAGTTGCTACAACCCCAAATAAACATCCTATGAATGCAGTGATAATTGATAGTACGATGCTGTCGCTGACTGTAATCGCAGCAATACTTTCTATTTTTCTTGTGCAATTGATTTTCAAGAAAAACATACAGGACGATGTGCAGGATAACTCTATTTTGACGTTGATGAAGGTTAAGGCTAATTCAAAAAAACTGAATGAGCTGAGTCGTAATAAAAGTCTTGGTAACAAGGATTTATATTGCGAAGCCAAAATAATACTTCGTGATGCTTTGAACGAAGGCTTACTTTTTACAGGGAAACAATGCCGCTTTGGAATAGGTAGGGATAAATTCTGTACATCAAACGGTGATAATAATCTATACAAGATACTCGCAAAGGAATACACCAAACAAGCTGGCTATTACAATCAAGAGGATTTGAAAGTCTCCGGATGGGTTACTCTTGTTGTACAAACTTATTTGCGGTTAATTGATAAAAAGATCGGCAGCAAGAATCTTGCAACATCTAGTCTTGAATCTGAATACAAGAGTGGACTTGAGGACATTGTTGAAAGTCTCAAGGTACTGGAGGAACTGTGTCCATATTCCTTGACCAGTACATTGCGCAATGCCTGAATACTCAAGTTGTTTCAGCTAAATATCCATCCACAAATCACAAACCCGCTTAATTGCTACAACTCGTCATATACGAGAAGTGCAATTGAGCGGTTTTTTTGGGGTCAGGCACCACGGTGCCTGACCCCAAAAAAAGGTGTGCATATCTATATTGAAAATTTACAGACATGTTATAATCAGTAAGTACTAATAATATTATAATACTAGAATTATGAAATTAATAATCTTACCAGGAAACAGCAAATCAAATAGAGAATGGGCGGACAAAGCAGCGTTGGCATTTTCTAATGAATTCGAAGATATTTACAGACAATATTATTCACATTGGGAGGGCGATGACGCTGATATAAATTTTGAAATAGAACTTGATAAACTTGTAGATAATCTGGGTTCTGATGACTATATAATTTTTGCCAAATCTGTTGGAATAATAGTAACACTTTATGGAATCTTCAGAGGTAAAATAAAACCTAAGAAATGTGTGTTTGTAGGATTTCCAATCAACATGGCATTAAAAGAAGGTTTTAATGTCACTAGTTGGTTGAGAGAATTTAAAATTCCAACAGTACTTATTCAAAACTCTAATGACCCCATCACTTCTTTTGATGATTTAAAGAACTATCTGGAGCCACTTAATAAAACCAATATTGAACTTATAGAGTTGGAAGGTGACAACCATAAATATGATGATTTTGAGCTAATCAAGTCCAAGACATTGACTTTTCTATAAAAATGTAGTATAAATACTGTGTTCCTGCTTTTCGTTTGGGCGAATGGCATATTAGGAATTTGATCTTTAAAACAACAAAGCCCTAAGGGGCATGGAAAGGTTAGCTTGAAAATTGTACTAATTCCCGGACTTTTCAGTTCATTCTTTATGATGGAAAAATTGAAAGATCGGCTGAAAGGACTTTATCCCACAGCAAATATCGATTCAATTTCTTCGTCTTGGTTTACAAACGTAAGCAACGCAAAGGAAGAACTTGGAAAGCACATCTCTGACAACTATAGCCCTGATGAAGACTTGGTCATTATCGGGCATTCATTCGGTGGACAGCTTGCTACACACTTCATCGATGATTCAAGGGTTAAGGCCGTGGTCACAATTGGTGCCCCCAGTCATAATCCAATGGATTATCCGTTTCGCGTGTGGCCCATCCAAAATCTCTACTTCTTTCAATCCCTGTTCAACTTCAGGTTCCGCCTGAAGGAAAAACATAGAGCGAAGTTATTTGGAGGAGTCCTGCCGGACTACGTCGAAGCACTGAGTTACGGATGGCTTGCGTTGCAAGTCTGCATGGGTGCCGTACTCGGTAACTTTGCCCCAAAGGTTAAGTCCGTAGGCAAACTGCTTGCATTTTATTGTGATGGAGACCCAACTATTTTGCCGAAAGTTGTCAAGAAATTGGCACGTCGGTATCATGGAAGGGAGATTGGTATTTCATGCCCTCATCACTATCCAATTCTCGAGGACAACAAGCTTGATTTGATCGTAAGTGAGACTCAAGCATACCTCACAGAACTCAAGGTTCGTTAATGCCTTCAACTATCCTGCAAGATAGACAAATTAGCAACTGGCGCCCCCGAAAGGGGGGCGCTTTTTCATTCCTATAAAATATGCATTAAATACTTGATTATTTATCAAAAATATGATGAAATATGACGCAGAGGTTGTTTTAAATAATCAGACCTCATTCAAAACAAACAAGTAGAATAATCAAATCGTGAAAAGAGAATACGGAGTAAGGGAAGGGCAAGTGAGACCGGCCCTAATTGGTCCAATTGCTGAATTGCAAGCGAGGGCTTCAAAACCCGAGCCAAAGAAGGTACGCCGACATGGAGTTGGTGATCCTGATATCGGAGAATTGAAGATTGTTCGGATTAGCCAAGATTCGGCGAGAAAGTGTCAATTTTGCAATCGCAAGTTGGCAAACTGGAAAGTGCTGCTGTGGCGCAATCAGCAGGACCTGATGCAGTTTTGTTTTTGTGAATCTGATAGTGCTTGCGAGACTTCTGCTCGCAACACTGCCATGTTTCGTCCGCTTGGCAACCTGCGTTCTGTTCAGACACTCAAACAACCTCAGCCAATGTCTCACGACAGACCTTGGCTGCTGAAGGACTGAGTTTCAATTCATTTAGTGCCCCCGCGTTCCGCGGGGGCACTTTTTCTTTATGAATGAATAAATTACCCCAACCAGCTTCAATTGCTCCAAACCTATATTTATACTATTATAATCACATGACAAACGAGACTAAAAAAATGGAAGGTGGTTCCAATAAGGCTGATACAAACAAGTCTAAAGCAAGCAATATTATCACCCCAAGATCAGAGGATTATTCTGCATGGTATTTGGATGTTATTGCAGCTGCGGACATGGCAGAATATAGTCCAGTAAAAGGATGTATGATTATCAAGCCAACAGGATATGCCATATGGGAAAACATGCAAAAATACCTAGACTCTAGGTTCAAAGAAACAGGGGTAGAAAATGCATACTTTCCACTATTTATTCCTGAACGTTTTTTAAATAAGGAAAAAGATCACGTAGAAGGCTTTGCACCTGAGGTTGCAATGGTCACACATGCCGGAGGAAAGAAGTTAGATGAGCCATTGGTTATCAGACCAACATCGGAAACAATTATTTATGATACTTTTTCACGATGGATACAATCGTACAGAGACCTACCTCTACTTATCAATCAATGGGCAAACGTTGTGAGATGGGAAATGAGACCTCGTCTATTCCTTAGAACTGTAGAATTCCTATGGCAAGAAGGTCACACTGTACATGAGACTGAAAAAGAGGCTGATGACAAGGCAAGAGAAATGCTTGAAGTTTACAGAGAATTTGCTGAGAACATTTTAGCAATCCCAGTAATTCTTGGAACAAAATCTGAATCAGAAAAATTTGCTGGTGCATTTAAAACATATTGTGTTGAAGCAATTATGCAGGATGGAAAAGCATTGCAATTTGGAACATCGCATCACCTTGGCCAAAACTTTGCTAAAGCCTTTGATGTTAAATTCCTAGGCCGCGATAATACTGAGCAATTTGGTTGGCAAACAAGTTGGGGAGTAAGCACAAGAATGATTGGTGGACTTATAATGACTCATGCAGATGATAAAGGGTTGGTTCTGCCTCCAAAAATCGCCCCTAATCAAGTTGTAATTACAACAATTATAAATAACGATGAAGACAGGGAAGCTATCATTGCTAAAGCTGAAGAAGTTTCATCATGGCTAAAAGAAGGAGGTATAAGAGTTAAAATTGACACAAGAGATATTAGACCAGGTGAGAAATTTTACGAATGGGAGAGAAAGGGTGTTCCTGTTAGAATTGAACTTGGTAAAAAAGATCTTGCAAATGATACGCTATTTATTGCAAGAAGAGATACTGGAGAGAAGGTTTCAATTACTACTGATGATGTTGTAATCACTGTTTCAAACCTACTTGAAGAAATTCAAAATAATCTATTTGCAAAAGCTGGTGATTATAGAAAAGAAAAAGAAAGAACAGTTGATACATGGGAAGATTTTGTTAAAGAAATTGAAGCTGGTAATTTTGTTCTTGCGCACTGGTCAGGTGATGCTGACGTCGAAGCACAAATTAAAGAAGAAACAGCTGCAACAATTAGATGTATTGCGTTTGATCAAGTACAAGATGACGGAGTTTGTATAAAGTCTGGTAAGCCATCTAAAGGTAGGGTTATCTTTGCAAAGTCGTACTAATTCAAATTATTAATGACTGATACAACAAAAATAATCTTTCTACGTCACGCTGATACAGAGAAAGATCCAAATTTGAATGCCTCACAATGGGGTTTATCTGACAAAGGTAAGTCTTAGTCATTATTACTTTTGGATAATCTAGAAATAAATAGCGCTGATTTAATATATGTCTACCAAGAACGAAAAACATACCTTACGATTGAACCAATTATAGTAAACTTTAAAAAAAAATTGAGGAATCATCTTATTTTAATGAAGTGAAAAGAGGAGATATTTTTTTGTCAAAAGAACAATTTGATGAAGAAAAGAAGAGACAATTAACAGACTTGACTTATCATGCATTTAACAGGGAGTCTTGCG
>Ga0194053_10002698_pt1 | contig 10370 bp, 8 predicted proteins | sample SepL228m_MetaG_FD_161684 | JGI IMG/M metagenome (GOLD analysis project Ga0194053, IMG submission 161684) | Anoxic zone freshwater microbial communities from boreal shield lake in IISD Experimental Lakes Area, Ontario, Canada - Sep2016-L227-8m | ecosystem: Environmental > Aquatic > Freshwater >...
ATTTGTCCAAGAACAGCCATACTATCTTTCAACGGATTCATCAAAAGTATCCTTATTTTGTGGTGAAAATAATGTACCTGATGAATCCGTTATTTACAAATGGCTAATTCCTTATGGGATGACTGTGTATGTTTTTAATAAATGTGTATAAGGGTGAGGGCGTTGCCGTGGGCTATGGAATTGTGTTACTAATAAAATTAACGGGAGATATGTAGAATACTATAGCTGCGACCTTGTTCCTCACGGTGACTGTATTTTTAACAATAACTATCAACTTTTCACTATTCACTGTCAACTGTCAACTATTCCAAACTCTTCCAACGCTTTCTCGTACGCTTCATAATGTTCTTGCGGCCAGGGCATTCCCTGGTCGGGGCCGCAGAAGTAGCCGCCTTCTTTTCCCAGCAGCGATATCAATCTTTTTACTTCGGCGCGGATGCTTTCTGGTGGGCCAGATACCAGTAAGCCTGACGACAAACCCCCTTGCAGTGCCATGCGTCCCTGGGTGATTCTGCGTAATTCCGCCAGGTTGTTTGCGCTTGCCTGTATCGGGTTCAATATATCTATGCCAAGGTCGATGAAGGTTTCCAACAGCGGCATTATGTGACCGCAGGAATGGAAGTTTATTATTACGTTGTGCTGTTTGTACATGTCAAAAAGACGGCGGTATTCCGGTACAAAAAACTCTTCCATTATTTCCGGCGACATCAGCGGGGCAATTTGCGTGCCCAGGTCGTCGCCGCAATTTACCGCTTCCACCCCTACCGCCAGGTAATGTTTTGCAATGCCGATTTGAAAATCCATGATGTTATGCAGTAATTCCTTCGCCGCTTCCGGTTCTGTATATAAATAGCACATTATATTTTCCATACCGCACAACATATATGATTTTTCCCACAGGGTGTCGCGGTGACCGCCTACTAAAAAATGAGTTTTCTTATCATATCCTTCCGTCATGGTGTATATCTGTTTTATCAGACGTTCATCATTGGGGTCCGGCCAGTGGTATTTATCCATATTACTCAGGTCGTCCAAAGGGTTTCCACGCGGGAAACCCATCACCCCTTCATGTTCTTTCTGCCATACTGTTCCCCATATATCTGTCCATACCGCACCGACTTGCTGTTCATGGCCTTTCCCTTCGGCATTTTCATGGTTCATACCGAAATAACAAATCCAGTGCGCCGGCTCCATACCACCGGTGATGCGTTCGGGATGCCCAAACTTTATTATTTCCATGGTGTTCTGTTTTTTATTCATAATATGCACCAAAAATTACCAACTTTGTCCCGCCAATGTTGTGAAGCGATCAATCACATCGCTGATTGCCAGATGCGGATGACCATTGATGTAGGTGTGAACAGTATCATTATACCGTGCGTACCAATGCGGTGGTATACCGGCTTTGCCCACTACCGCGCCGACGATACTGCCAGCAGTGGCGGCTGTGCAATCGTTATCCATCCCCATAGCCACTACCTCGCTGATGACGCGGGTGAAATCGGTACCACCTATTGTCAACCCCCAAATAGTAAGGCAGGCGTTATTGTTTGTATGCACACAATGCATTCCCTTGAATTTATCATCCATGGCAGCGCGGGCTTCGCGGTAATTGGTTATAGATGGCGCGACATCCAAAGCCCAGCGCACATCGCGGGCAAGGTCGCAATCGGCAGGAATTTCAGTCAACGCAATCTCCAGTGCTTTTACCGGATGGTCAACTGTAAAGGCGGCTGCAATAGCAGCAGAGAAGAACATCTCGCCGTAAATCCCATTGCGTCGATGACTCAGGTAAGCATCATTATAGGCCATCTTAGCGGCGAACTCCGGCTGTCCTGGCGCAAGATATCCCCAGGCATCGCTGCGAATATCGGCACCAATCCATTCGCAAAACGGGTTGTCTGTTTCACCAGCTTTTTCTGCCGAAATTCCTTTTGTCAGGTTTTTCAACGCGATATCTTCGGCGGTACAGGCGTATGGCAGGTATTTCACCCATCCTTCGCCAATTTCCGCAATAGTGAAGTTGCGAGTATAATCTTCCGCTATCAACAAGCCAAGGATAGTGTAGGTTATATCGTCATCAACCGGTACCCCATCCATTTTGTCGCGGGTGTAGGCATCGCATCTGCTGACGCCGTAACGTTTATGGTGGCGGTTAGGTATCTCAGTCCAATAGTCAACCGGCGGGAAAGCAGTACCCAGTTCCTTTGCCCAATCTTCCATAGCACTAACATCCCAAAATTCCACAGGGGCACCCAGGGTACAACCGGCAAAACGTCCCAGCAATGCGCCGGAAAGGCGTTCCCGGTATTCCGCTTCATTGAATGAACTCCATGTATTACGCGGTCCTTGTGGTCGCAAAGCCTGGATTCCCGCCAGGTTATTCGGCTCGCGGGCAGCAACTTCCGTGCTTTCCGGCAATGCCTTCAGCATTTCCAACGCACGGTTTAATGCCGCTTCCGCCTCTGCCAACAATGGTGAAATGCCGGCAGCGCCATATTCATGTTTCAACTGGGCATACAACCCAATCTGTTCAGTAATCAAACGATAATCAGGAACTTCAGGATAAGACATGGTCTACTCTCCATTTTTAAATTTTACAATCTATGCAAAACCTTGTGATAACAAAATGATACATTAAATTTCACGAGTATCATATATCAAATAATCAAAATTTCGTTTTTTGTTATACATAAATATGGAACATTCAACCATAAAAACCAGTCTAATATATATTGAGAGAAATTAAGGGGGAAATTATGAAAATTAGTGTACTTGTTGGCTTAATTGCCGCACTTTTTATCAGTGGTTTACAGGCATTTGCCGTTACTGCTGTATCGACAGATTTAGAGTTGCGGCGCGGTGAAGATGTGCAAAAAGCTGCTTTTAAGATGAATGCCGGTTGTTATGTCAGGCCTTTAAACGATAAAGAATCGTTGTTAATTGCTTCCATGGGACAAATGATGAATGGTGGCTATAGTATAAACATTAAAAAAGCTGTAGAAACAGACCATAAGATTACTATAGATGTGGTACAGACGTCACCGGGACCAGATGGCATGGTAACTATGGCGTTAACCTGGCCACAGGACGCCGTTGCAATAAAGAAGAGTGATAAACCGATAGTCTTCAGCGTTGTATCTTACTCCGGCAAACGTGTCAGTGAATCGGAAATGTATTATATACCGGCACAGACGTTTAATGGATATGGGGAAACCGATGACGGATTTGGCACTAAAGTGATTAATGATGAAAAAAGCTGGAAAGAAATATGGGCAAAAATCGAAACCGGGAAGCCAGCCCCTGTCATTGATTTTGAAAAATATACCGCTGCAGCGATATGCTTGGGCGGAAAGAATAACGGCAAAGACCTTAGCATTAAAAATATCCAGACCCAGGATGCTGTCCTGCATGTATTCTACATCTTGAACCAGCAACCGGAAAACGCGGTGAAAAACAACGCCTACACTATTGCAATCCTGCCGAAATACACCGACAAGATTCTTTTTGAAGAAGCCGTTGTCACAAAAACAGACGGCGGTGCAGATTGTATGGCACCAGAATTGCAGTAAAGAGGAATTATTACACTATAAAGAACATGGTAAAAAAAGGTAGGGGAACTGTCCTCAGTTCCCGCGATGAACCGGAATAATGATGTAAAGAAACGAAATAGCGACATATTTCTCAAGTGGTGTTGTATTTTTTCACCTTATTTTGTCGTTACAACCCATTCTTTTTTATAATAAAAACGCTGTTGCGGGAGCTGGGGACAGCTCCCCTACCTTTCCTGATATTAATAAACTCAATTTAAAACTTATAATACAAAAAAACAGCCGGTCATTGAAAAATCAATGACCGGCTGTTTTTTCTATTTACTCTTTTAACAAATTACTCTTCTGTCTCATCTTCAACAATTTCATCTTCGATGATTTCTTCTTCAATGATATCAACATCTTCTACTTCGTCTTCGGGCAGATTATTCAGTGCTTTCATCGCATCTACTGCTGATGTGTCACCGGGGGTATAGGTGTCTTCATCGGCGTTTTTCACTACTACGGCAACGCTGGCGATGATTACTTCTTCACCCATGCGCATGATTCTCACGCCCTGGGCAGAACGGCCGGTTTCGCGGATATCTTTCACCTTGGAACGGATAACTTGTCCCTTGGTGGAGATGAACAATACCTCATCGGTATCATCAACGGCTTTGCAATCAACCAGCGGGCCATTCTTTTCAGTAATGTTAACGGTCTTGATGCCGATGCCGCCGCGTGTTTGTACACGATACTGTAACAATGGGGTACGCTTGCCATAACCGAGTTCAGTAACAGCCAGCAAGTCCTGGTCAGGTCTGACGATTGCAACGCCGACGACTTTATCGCCTTCGCGCAGGTTCATACCACGTACACCGGCAGCGGTGCGGCCCATGGCGCGAACATTTTTCTCGTCAAAGCGGATGGACATACCGTCGTGGGAAGCCATGACAATATGTTTGCTGCCATCGGTTATCATCACCCATTTCAGGCTGTCTGATTCGTCCTTCATGGTGATGGCAATCTTGCCGGCAGCGAAGATATTCGAGAACTCGTTGAGTGCGGTTTTCTTCACCACACCTTGTTCGGTTACCATGAACAGGTAACGGTCGGCGGTGAAGTTCTTCACATTCAATACAGCGGTTATCTCTTCACCCGGCTGGATGCCAACTAAATTAATCATATTGGTACCGCGGGCGGTGCGGCTTGATTCTGGAATCTCGTGGGTGCGCAGGCGATATACCTTGCCCTTATCGGTGAATACCAGCAGATAACTGTGGGTGCTGCCGATAAAGAGATGCTGTACGGTATCCTGTTCCTTGGTATTAAGCCCGATGACACCCTTGCCGCCACGACCCTGGGTGCGGTAGGTATCCATGCCCAGGCGTTTTACATAGCCTTCGCGGGTCATGGTGATAATCATATCTTCTTCATCAATCAGGTCTTCAATGGACAGGTCGGCAGCTTCTTCGTCGCGGATGCGGGTACGGCGGCCGTCGCCATGGCGTTTGCGCATGTCCAGCAATTCATCTTTTACTACCGCCATCAACTTGCGCGGGTTGGCAAGCAAATCCTCAAGATAGGCGATACGCTGAATGATTTCCAGGTATTCCTTCTCGATTTTCTCGATTTCCATACCAGTCAAGCGATGCAGTTGCAGGTCAAGAACAGCTTGCGCCTGTTTTTCTGACATGCTGAATTTTTCCATTAATCCTTCACGTGCCAAAGCCGGTGAACGGCTTTCACGGATTAATCTAATTACAGCGTCCAGATTTTCCAGCGCAATGCGGTAGCCTTCCAAAATATGTGCGCGGTCGCGGAGTTTCTTTAATTCGAACTTGGTGCGGCGAATGATAACGACTCTGCGGTGTTCCAGGAACTCGCGGAGCAGGTCAATCATCGTCAGCGAACGTGGTTCCGGTTTGCCGTTAACCTGGACAATGCCCACCATGTTAAAGTTGAAACGTTTGCGCAGCGGGGTATGTTTGTACAACTGGTTCAGCACCACGTGCGGGTTTACATCGCGTTTCAGTTCGATAACCAGTTTCATGCCCACGCGGTCGGATTCGTCGCGCAGGTCGCTGATACCCTGTATCTTTTTATCTTTAACCAGGTCGGCAATCTGTTCAACCAGTCTTGCTTTGTTTACCTGGTATGGCAACTCGGTAATGATAATCGCGGATTTGCCGTTTTCCGCCGACTCAATCATGGTGCGCGCCTGCATGGTTACAGCACCGTGACCGGTGGTGTATGCATCGCGGATGCCGGATTTGCCAAGAATCATACCGGCGGTTGGAAAGTCTGGTCCAGGCATTACTGCCAAGAGTTCATCAACAGTAATATCATAGTCGCGGTCAATCATCAGGCAGCAGGCTTCGATAACTTCGCTCAGGTTATGCGGGGCAATTTCTGTTGCCATACCTACCGCGATACCACTGACGCCGTTGCATATCAGGTTAGGGAAAGAACATGGCAGTACAGTTGGTTCTTCCGTCGTTTCATCAAAGTTCGGCTGAAAATCTACCGTGTTGCTTTCAATATCTGCAATTATTTCAAAACCCAACGGGGTTAGTTTAGCTTCGGTATAACGCATTGCCGCCGGGGGATCGCCGTCGATTGACCCGAAGTTGCCTTTTGGGTGCACCATCGGATAGCGCGATGACCAATCCTGTGCCATACGAACCAATGTATCATAAATTGATGCGTCGCCATGTGGGTGATATCTACCCATACAGGTACCAACAATAGTTGCGCATTTTCGGGTTTGACCACCGGGGTTAAGGCCTAAATCATGCATCGAATAGAGTACGCGTCGCTGTGACGGCTTCAAACCATCACGTACATCCGGCAAAGCACGACTGATAATTACGCTCATCGCATAACGTAAATAACTTTCCTTCATCTCATCGACAAGCGATCTATCGGTTGTTCTACCCTGATTTAACTCTTCAGTCATCGATTCTCCTTTGATTTGCGCCTGAAAACAGGCAACATTAGTGCGTATTATCTATATTGTTTAATGGTGTAAACGATAAATGGGGGTGTCCCACACTACATATATTATTTATTCGGCAACACACACAATATACCTGCAAAATGAGAGGAAATTTTAAAAAAAATCATATTTTTTCATTAGACTTGTCAAGGAATAAAGAATGTTAGATTTTTAGGCTATTTTTTCGTCAGACAAGGCGTTTATCTTACACTTTATCTGGATTGATAAACGTAAAATGAATAACGCTATATGGTGGAAAAAGAGTCCAAAAGATGCAATTATTTATTTCTGGACATGTCTTTAAGAAACAGTATTAACAGGATAACCAGCTAAAGAACTTCCACTCTTGCAGGTAAAGATATATAATCGCAGAAATAAATTACAAGAAAATACAAAAGAGGACACTACATGGCAAAGGCTGTTATGGTGATAATTGGTCTGGCTTTTTTCCTGGGTGGCGGGTATTTGTGCTGGCTGTGGTGGCCGGATATTAAGATTGTGTTTATGGCAGTGGCGGCTGTGCTATTGCTGTTAGCCGGACTTGTAATCCTTATCCTTGGCATCAGCGAATATATTGGCGACCTGACAGGTAAAAAAGTTACTAATTTATTATCGGAAAAGAAAGATGCGTGAAGAGATACTGATGAATTGCCTGTGTGTTGCCGGCGGCGGTGTCGTTGGCGCACTGGCACGCTACGGGTTAAGCTTCATCAATCAACCCGGCAGACCCTGGGGAACCTTGCTGGTTAATATCGCCGGCTGCCTGATAATGGGTTTTGTGGCACGATGGATTGAGCGGGGAGTCATCAGTTCCAGCACGCGGTTATTCCTGGGTGTCGGATTTTTAGGCGCGCTGACCACATTCTCGACCTTCAGCTATGAAATACTGGATTATATGCAAAAAAGGCAGATTTCTACCGCCTTCATTTATATTATCGCGTCGCTGTTTGGCGCAATTACTGCGGTATATTGCGGGTATATAATTGCCCGATTAATATGGAAATAAAAGGGGAAATTGAAATGGGTATTTTAAAAAGCCAACTCGGTATTCAGAGTTACTGCTTTCGCGGCTTCAAAGAAAATGCTGTTGTTGCTGAAAAAATAAAAGCATGCGGCGCCAGTGCCATTGAGCTTTGCGGCGTTCATGCCGACTTTTTGAGTGAAGAATCCTGCGATGCGGCATTGGCAACATATAAAGCTGCCGGAGTGGAAATCGTAAGCATCGGGGTACAAGGTCTTTGCGGCAACGATGCTGCCGAAAGGCCATTTTTTGAATTTGTGAAAAAAGCCGGCGCAAAATTCATGAGTGTAAACTTCAGCCCCAAAATCACCGCTGACGAATTTCGTAAAATAGAAGCAATGGCAGACGAATACGACGTAAACCTGGGCATCCACAACCACGGCGGATATCACTGGCTGGGTTCATCAGAAATATTGCGCCACATCTTCAGCATCACCAGTCCGCGCATCGGCCTGACCCTGGACACCGCCTGGGCAATGGACGCCGGCGAAAATCCTGTAAAGATGATCAAGGAATTCGGCACCCGTCTCCACGGCCTGCACCTGAAAGATTTCATCTTTGACACTGCCCGCCGACCAGAAGATGTAGTAGTCGGCACCGGCAACCTGAAATTAGACGAAATCGCCACTGCGCTGCAGGAAGTAAACTTCGCTGGTTTTGCCGTGATAGAATACGAAGGCGACGTAGAAAACCCGGTACCCGCCCTGACAAAATGCGTCACTAATATCAAAGCGGCGTTTTAATAAAGAAAATTACATCGATTAACAAGATTAATAAGATTATCACTATTTATTTTACACATTGGGACAGACACCTTCCTGGCTTCGCCACTCGGTGTCAGTCCCAAAACTCTTTTTAATCTTGTTAATCGATGTGAAAATACTCTTCTATTCTCTTCCTACATCTTTTTTCAAAAAATAATTTACTGATTTGCGTGCGAATAGTATAATCATCATGTAAAAGGGATTGTTTACGAAATCTGTTTGTAACAATGCCCCTGTAATATGGTATTATCAGATTTGGGGAATTTTATTTAGGAGGTGTTGTTTATGGCAACCGTCCGGAAAAAAACGACTTCTGTACGCGATGAAGTGAAGCAGAAAGTACGCGATTACGACGTTAAATTTGTAAAATTATGGTTTACAGATATCCTGGGATTTCTGAAATCTTTCAGTATCCCGGTTGAAGAATTAGATAAAGCCATGGATGAAGGTATTGGTTTTGATGGTTCATCTATCAAAGGTTTTACCCGCATTGACGAAAGCGATATGGTGGCAATTGCCGACCCGGCCACTTTTACCATATTGCCGTGGCGCCCGCGCGAGAAATCGGTCGCACGCATGTATTGCGATATTGTAACTCCAGACAGAGAGCCATACACCGGCGACCCGCGCCAGGTATTGAAACGCAACCTGAAAAAAGCTGCCGACATGGGTTACACCATGCAGGTTGGCCCGGAAGCTGAGTTCTTCTATTTCCGCAGCCCTGAAGACCCCACACCGCTGGACCAGGGCGGGTATTTTGACCTTATTCCCCGCGATGAAGCAATGGATCTGCGCCGCGAAACGGTGCTTGCCCTGGAAGAGATGGGGATTGCCGTCGAATTCAGCCATCACGAAGTAGCTCCCAGTCAGCACGAAATCGACCTGCGCTATACCGACGCACTGTCGATGGCCGATATCCTGATGACATACCGCCTGACAGTGAAGGAAGTTGCCTACCTGAACGGCGTATACGCGACATTTATGCCCAAGCCTATCGCCGGCATTAACGGAAGCGGCATGCATGTACACCAGTCATTGCTGAAAGGCGGCAAAAACGCCTTTTTTGATAAAAATTCCGAATATTACGTGAGCGACACCTGTCGACATTACATCGCCGGTATTTTAAAATACGCCCCAGAATTCACCGCCGTCACCAACCAGTGGGTCAATAGCTATAAACGGCTGATTCCTGGATTTGAAGCACCAGTTGATGTGTCATGGGCACAGCGCAACCGCAGCAATCTGGTGCGAATACCGATGCATAAACCCGGTCGCGAAATGTCAACCCGCATAGAACTGCGCAGTCCAGACCCCGCCTGCAACCCGTACCTGGCATTCTCGGTAATGCTGGCCGCCGGTTTGCGCGGTATCGAAGACAAACTGGAATGCCCGCCGCCGATTGAAAGAGACAGTTTTGAACTCACCCAGGCAGAACGGGAAAAGTTTGGCATTAAAGCACTGCCCACCAGCCTGTTAGAAGCAATTCACCTGTGCGAAAAATCAGAACTGGTAAAAGAAACATTGGGAGAACACGTATTCCGCGAGTTCATCGCCAACAAATATCTCGAATGGGAGAGATACCGCACCCACATTACCGATTTTGAAATTAAAGAATATTTACCGTTGTTGTAAAATACCCATTACTCCCCTCTTTAAAAGAGGGGAGTTTTTTGCCATTGATAAAACAGATAATATTGACTCCAGAGGAGTCAGATGTTTATAGCAATGTTTTTATATTAAGATACGACCCCAGAGTGGGTCGGATGTAAAGTAACAGTAATTATCTATGAATAAATGATCAACATTTGTCGAAAATTATATCCGACCCGCTCTGGGGTCGAAATATCTTTTCTATTTAAATTCTATAAACATCTGACCCCGCTGGGGTCGTTTTGTAAATATGTATACAACAGACGATATATTAAATCGCGTAACTATTCAGACTCGTCAGTTTTAACCAATGCAAAAAAATAAAAAATATTTTAAAAAGACCAAAAATCACCAAGGACTTTCTATGTGAGGCGTAGAATTCCTTATATGTGGCAAGAAACGCAAAT
>Ga0194053_10002700_pt1 | contig 10367 bp, 13 predicted proteins | sample SepL228m_MetaG_FD_161684 | JGI IMG/M metagenome (GOLD analysis project Ga0194053, IMG submission 161684) | Anoxic zone freshwater microbial communities from boreal shield lake in IISD Experimental Lakes Area, Ontario, Canada - Sep2016-L227-8m | ecosystem: Environmental > Aquatic > Freshwater >...
TATCTGATTGCGCGGCGCAGCTTCGCTGGCCGCCGCGCGCTGGTCACGCTGATCGAGCTGCCGCTCGTGTTGCCGCCGGCGGTCGCGGGAATCGCGCTGATCGTGGCCTTCGGCCCGAACGGGCCGTTTGGCGGCGCGCTCGCCAGCGCCGGGCTCGCAATTCCATTCACTGAAGTTGCCGTCGTCTTGGCCGTGACCTTTGTGGCAGCGCCGTTCTACCTGCGCTCAGCGATCAGCGCCTTCGCCGCGATCGACGGCCATTGCCTCGACGCCGCGCGCACGCTGGGCGCTGGCCGGTTCCGCGTCTTCCGCCGCATCGCTCTGCCGCTCTCGGCTGAAGGGCTGCGCTCGGGCTGGGCGCTGGCATTCGCTCGCGGCGTTGGCGAGTTTGGCGCCACGCTCGTCTTCGCTGGCAGCGTTGCTGGAGTCACTCAGACGCTGCCGCTGGCGGTGTACGCTGAGCTTCCCGTAAGCCTCGATTCGGCAATCGCAATCGGGATACTGCTGCTGGCGGTGAGTGCCGCAATTCTGCTGCTCTCAAAGCTGCCCCACCTATGGACAGACTCGAAATCGCAATCGGCCACCAGCTCGGCGATCTAACGATCGATCTCGAGCTTGGCGTTGACCCCGGCCAAACGGTTGCGCTGCTCGGACCCTCTGGCGCGGGGAAGAGCAGCGTGCTGCGCGCTATCGCCGGGCTGCTGCAGCCTGCCCGCGGGCATGTCCGGCTCGGCGCGCATTGCTGGTTCGACGCGGCGGAGAGAATCAACCTCTCTCCCGAGGAGCGCAGCGTCGGGCTTGTCTTTCAGGACTACGCGCTCTTCCCGCATATGACGGTCCTGGAAAACGTTGAGTTCGCGAGCGCCGATGCGGCACCGGAGATGCTGAGCCGCTTCGGCGTTGGTGAGCTAGCGGAGGCGATGCCGTCGAGCCTCTCCGGCGGCGAGCGCCAGCGCGTTGCGCTCGCTCGCGCGCTGGCCCGCGACCCCGATGTTCTGCTGCTCGACGAGCCGCTCTCAGCGCTCGACACGATCACCCGCCGCGAGGTGCGCGCTGAGCTAGCTGGGCTGCTGGCCGAGGTGCCTGTCCCAACGGTCGTCGTCACGCACGACCCAGCCGACGCTGCTGAGCTGGCCGACAACGTCGCCGTGATGGACGGCGGCAAGATCGTCCAAGTGGGGACGCTCAGCGAACTACGCGGCAGCCCGCAGCACATCACAGTCGAGCGAATCCTCGGGCCTGCTGAAAACGACGAAAGGTAAGGTCGGGAATATGAGCGAACAGATACGAATTGGCGCGGCGGCAGCAATCCTTGGCGTCAGCGTCGACACCCTGCGCCGCTGGGAAAAGGACGGCCGAATCAAGTTCGAGCGCTCATCCGGCGGGCAGCGAACCGTTGACGCCGCAGCGCTGAGGCTGCTCGTCGGCGATCGCGCTCCTGACAGCGGCCTATCGGCCCGCAACCAGCTCGAGGGAACCATCGTCTCGGTCGAGAAGGACGGCGTGATGGCGAAGATAGAGCTGGCCTGCGGCAGCTACCGGATCGTCTCGGTAATCACGCGCGAGGCGGCAGAGGAGCTCGGGCTAAAGGCCGGAATGTCGGCCTCAGCGGTGGTAAAAGCGACGAGCGTCGAAGTTCGCCTCTAGGCGGTTGGCTGAGCTGCGCCGTTCAGGCGGCGACGTGGCCAGCGGCGGTTCGTGGCTGCGGGATCGCTTCACCCTGCGCGGCCAACTGCGAAAGATGCGCTGCGAGCGCTTCGCCGATCCTTGACTCAGCTTCCGCCCGGGTGGAGCCGACTGCGAATACGCCTTCGACGTCGGGACTGTGTGCGCCCCAGCCGCCGTCCTCAGCTTGTTCATAGATGACGAGGTAGTCCTTCATCGCAGATGATCCAGTCCGGTTGATCGACGAATAGCGGCGAGCGTGCCTGCTGGAATTGTATCTGAGTCTTTCCCGGCAATCGTGACAGTTCGATTCTCTTCGTTGTTGCGCCAAGTTTCGTGCGAGCCGCGCTGGCGGATGACCTCCCAGCCGTCACTTGCCAAAGCGGCGCGCAGCTGTTTGAACTTCAGTGGCACGGCGCCACGGTACGAACTGCCGCTGCTCCGAACTAGAGCCTTTGTGTTACGGCTCTGGCGATAATTGGTGCCCTATCGGATGTGGCGCGCTGGCTTTATCAGCTTGCCGCTGGCGGCACGAAGCCTTTTACGATCACGATGTCGAACGTGGCGTTGCCTTCTCGGAGCGCAATCGCGGCTTGGTAGCCGTCAGATGCAAAGCATTCGCTCGCTGATTCGTAGCTGGGGAACTCGATCACGAAGGGTCGGCCCGGATAGCTGCCTTCAACGACTTCAAATACGTCGCCGCGAGCCAGAACCTTGCCGCCAGCCTGGGCGATCACTGGCCCAGCCACCGAGGTGTAGTTCTGGAACTCCGCTGGGTCGGTCACAACTGCCGTGACGAGCCAGTAGCCCTTTTCTTCTGAAGACATTGAGGTGTGCTCTCCGTTCGGTTGTCTGGCGCTCTTCGTAGACGAGGTCTGACCATAGCGAGCGGGTTGATTTGAGTCCTGGCCCGGAGCCGGTCCGCTGGTTTTATAAGCTCGCGCAATCATGCGAAATCGAAGCGCTCTCGTTCTAATAATTGCGGTGATCCTGCTACCCGGAGCACTTGCCCTAGAAGCCTGTGGTGGCTCGGGCGGCGATAGCGGCGCCGACAAAGTCGCGATCGACGGGAGCTGGAAGGGCACGCTCAATGGAAGCGGCGACGTGACCTTCCAGGCGTACGTCGAGATCGACACCCTGAGGGTGGGCTCGGTCTCTGGGACGGTCTACTTCCCCGGAATAAGTGACTCGGGCGCCTGCTCCGGGGCGCTGATCTACAGGGGAAGGAGCGGCAGCGACTACCTCTTCACCGAGAACCTTGTGGCCCGAGCAAACCCCGGGTGCATCAAGCTCGGGCAGCTGCGGATCGGCTCCGCAAATGATGGCAAGGCGATCACCTACTCCTGGAGGGCTGGCCAGAACACGGCCGTTGGAACGCTCCAAGAGTGGACCGACTGATCAGCGCGCCGGCAGGCACCGCGCTGAATCGAGCGCCCAGAACCTAGAGGCTCGCTTAGTCACCCGCGGGCATCAGGGCTACGACCCGGCGGACTCGCCTGCGGGGCGACTCGGGACGGTCGCAGAAGAAAAAGACTTCGGGTCGGCTCAGCGTCTTTGTCGTCTCCAAGACTAGGAATGGAACCGCTCCGTCGGGGAGCTCGCTATCGGAATCTAGAACCGAAAACTCTTCGCCGCCCGCTACTCGTGCCTCTATCTCATCTATCCCAACGTCGGTAGTGATCAGTCGGCCCGCACCCTCGACAACCTTCAGCGCGTTCTTAGGCCCCGGAACGCGATAGATCTGGTCCGGTTCGAGCGCTTCGCTTAGTTCGTATGCGAAAAGCTGATTGAGCGTGTCGTCGAGGGTCGCAATCGCAACCAGCGAAACCCCATTGAGGCCGGTTACGCGCTCTGGGTCGCGGGGGTTGATCGGCTCGGTGTTCAAATCGAGCCCAGCTTCTTTGACTCGTTCTATCTGCGCCGACTCGACCGTCCAAAACTTCACCTCGGTGCCGACCGAACTAAGCGTCTTGCCCAGCGCGATCGCCCATTGCGGTGCTCCGATAACAAATATCGACGGATCGCTCTTTCCGAGGATCCCGAGGCGCTTCGCTACAAGTGGGCTCAGAATTGCTGAGGCCAGGACGGTCCCGGCGATCACGAGGAAGACAACGGGGACGATCTGGTCGGCTCCCTTCATCCCTTTGTCGACCAACGCCAGGCCGAAGACCGGCGCCGTCGCGGCTGCGACGACTCCGCGCGCGGAGAAGGTCATCATCAGGAAGCGTTCCTTCCATGTGAGCGGCAATCCGACCGTCGTCAGGACGGCCAGCGGCCTGACGACGAAGGCAAGGAAGACAACGAAAGCAAGGCCTGGGAGCCCAAGAGCGATCACGTCGCCAATGTCGATGTTTGCGGCCAGCAGGACGAACAGGATCCCGAGCAGGATCGGGATTAGCGTCTCCTTGAATTCGTCGATGTAAGTGATGTTTACCCGTGACTGGTTGATCAGCACAATCCCCATCACCAGCGCGGCGACGAGCCCTGATTCGTCGTAAGCGAGGTTGGCAACGAGGAACGCGGCGACGACCATCATCAGCGTCGCAGCGACCTTGTCGCGGCCGGAGAACTTGTGGGTCCTGAGGATCGGCATCAGAAGGAGGGCGAAGACCAGGCCTGATGCGACCCCGACCGTCACCGAGAGCAGGAACTGCTCGATGCTGAACTCGCTACGGCCGTTGGTTGCTGACAGCGAGGCAAAGACGACGACGCCGACGATCGCCCCGATCGGGTCCATGATCACGCCTTCCCACTTCAGCGTCGCTCGGACGTGTTCCGGGGGTCTGACGAAGGCAAGTAGGGGGAGGACAACCGTCGGGCCGGAGACGATCAGGATGGCACCGACCAGAACGGCGATCGGCGCGGGCAATCCGAGCAAGACGATCGCTCCCAGTGCGCCGAGGCCCCAAGTGACAAGGACGCCGAGGGTGATCAACCTCAGTACGGCCGGCCGTACGGCACGCGGAAACTGGTCGAAACGCAGGCCGAGCGCGCCCTCGAACAAGATCAGCGCAACAACTATCTGGACGAACGGCGAGAGGGCGTCACCCAGAAGCTCGTTGGGGTTGATGATTCCGGTCACGGACTCGCCGGCGATCACGCCGACGGCGAGCAACGGAACGATTACTGGAATCCCCGCCCATCCACCGAACAAGCGAGCGACAACCGACAAGATCAGTACTAACGCGAGTCCTATCAGTATGGCTTGGGTGCTCATCGCGATCGGGTCCCGTTGACGGGCTCGGTTCGGTTCGCCATCAGGGCGACAGATTACCGCTGCAAATCATTCGTGTAGGGTTTCGCCGTGGCACCCGATCCACAGAGCGTCATCCGCGATTTTGTTGCCGCGTTCGCCGCGATCGACGCCGGCGCCATGGCCGGCCTGCTCGCCCCGGGCGTGGTCGCCCACATAACCAACGCCGAGGGTGGTGCTGACGCGATAGAAGGTCGTGACGAGCTGCTGGACCGCATCGTCGCAGTCGACTACGGAGCCGCCGAGCTTTCGATCGAGGTGACCAACACGATCGAGCCCGCACCCGGCCAGGCGCTCGCTATGGCCGAGGTTCACGCCGCCGCGCCTTCTGGTGAGAAGCTCCACAACTTTGCCGCGCACCTCTGCACGGTCAGCGACGGGCTGATCACCGAGTGGTGGATGGTCGAGGCACTTCCCGCCGAGAGCGACCGTTTTTGGGCGGCGGTGACGGCAGGGTGAATTGGTATCCGCATCGCCCCTTGGACCGCGAGGCGAGCAGGTGCTCGTAGCCGTCTTCCGCCGCCGCCTTAAAGAGGGCGCGACCTTTGAGGACTTCATCGCCGCCTGGGAGGCCGACAAGGGCTTCGGCGTGCCGGCGCGGGTATTCAACAGCGTCTCGCTGGAAGACCCGCGTGAGATTCTCTCCGTCGGGTTCGTCGACATTGACGCCGAGGCATTTGAGCAAGCTACCTCTGGCGTGGTTGATCAAGAGGCGGTTCGCCATTCGCGGATCGACGAGGTAATCGAATCGACCGAGCTGCGTGCTTTTTACGATCTTCGAACTGAGCACGACTTCAGCGACGAGCCACGCGAGGTTGATCTCGCTTCGGCGGCGAGCCTGCTCGCTGGCCTGCACGCGCCCGGCAACTGAGATCGGCGCGACTGGTTCTGATCGCTGCGTTGACGGGCGATTAAGGGTCTTTTTGAGCCGGCTCGCCGGCCCGAAGGTTTTTGTAAAATCGCGAGAATGATGAAAGTTCCCACAGCCGCACTCGCAGCCCTCTCAACCCTCGCTGTTGCCTCGCCAGCGCTCGCCTCTGGCGCGAGCGCCGCGAAGCCCAGCCAGCGAGCGATCGTCATGGTCTCGGGAGGGGCGGCAATCAGCCCCTTCACGACGCCGAAGTCAGCCTGCAAGGCTGGTTTTGCTGCCGGCGTCACCGACACCCAGATACGGTCATTCTTCCTGAAGAAGGGCTACCAAGTCTTCACCGCCCCGGCAACGGGCGGGCGCGGCAAGGTCGCAGAGGACACCAGCGTCAGCGGTTTCAGCAAGTGCCCCAAAGCCCTTCCGGCCTACATGACGGTCAACTCCAACGGCCCGATCGAGCTCGCTGGGGTAGGTGTCTCCAATTTCGTCGGACACCTGAACAGGAAGTACGGGATCAAGCAGGTGGACTTCATCTCCCACTCGATGGGCGGCCTCTATACCCGCTCGGCGATCCACTACATGCAGGCAACCGGCTCGCCGGTGAAGGTTCGCTCTCTGAACACCTTGGGGACCCCGTGGGGCGGGACCATCTTTGCTGACAGCCCCGATCCAACCAACCCGCAGGCGGCGTGCGATGGTTTCCCGGTCTGCCTTGCACTGCTCGATGTCTTTTCGGCTGATGCGCCCGACGTGATGACCGAGACCAAAGCGGCGTACCTCGCCAAGCTGAACAAGGACAACGCCGGCGCCCTCAGGCGGATCCCGGCGACCTTGATTGCCGGCGACTACTTCCAGAAGCCAGGCGGAACATCGCGAGTCTGGCCGAACGACGGGATCGTCACCGTGTCCAGCGCCCAGGCCGGGCCAGTCCCTAACGACGTCATCAACCACCGCCGCTGCCATCTTCTTTCGGGAGGCACCCACAGCATCTATATCTCCCGGCAAGTGGGGTTGCCCGACAACACCGGCATCACCTGGAATGAGAAAGTGAACGGCTGGCTACTTGACGCGATCAAGAACAGCAGCAAGGCGTTCAAGCAGCCCAACCGCGTCGGGTGCCCGGCCTCGTGACCTCTCGCGTGTGAAGCGAGTCTGGTGCCCTCTTAATCAGGCCCGTATTACAGCGATCGTTGGCTCTATCGCCGCTACCTCGCCAAGAGCGCGGCGGCGAGCTGAGCGCTCCGAAATTCAGCCCTTAGCGGTTGCCTGGGGCAGGCGAACTGCTATCTGCCCCGCGGTGACCCCGACTCGGGGGCTGCTTTATTGATCGACCCGGGGTTTTTTTGATGGGCGCGGCGGGTTCGAACAGCCGTGTTGGCGGGCGATTCGGGTGTTTGCTCCTGGGCTGCTTCCGGTAGGCGACAGTACGCCCGTCAATTGCTACCTACCGCCTCCTCTCGCGAGTGAGCGGTGAGTCCTTACAACCGAACGGGTGATACTTCGGGAACTAGGCCCGAGTGGGCATCGCCGCAGACCAGGCGCGCAGGTGAGGTCCGTTCATGAACTCGACAATCGCGTCGGTTACCAAAGTGAAGCTCGGCTCCTCGTTGAAGGCGTGGGCGACGTCGACCTCGATGTAGGAAGCGCCAAGCTCCTGCGCCAGCGGCCTGAGAGCCTGAGTCGGGGTGATGTGATCCTGAATTCCGGCCACAAGAAGTGTCGGGACGCCGACGGGTTCGATCGGTTGACGGGAACCGACGGCAACCTCGAGCAGAACAGTCCATGATTCGTCGACTCGGTGGATGAGTGCCTCGCGAACCTGTTCGGGTGTCATGTGGCTTGAGTACAGGCCTCGCGGAACAATGCTCTGAACGCGGTTTGGAGCCACGCGATCCACGAACCGACTCATGCCGGTAACACTCAACGTGGTTCCCAACAGGCGAAGTGCGTTGACGGAGTCGCGCACCGAGATTCCCGCGACGATCGGCAGCATGCCGCCGGGGTGAGCCGGCATCAGCAGCACGAGCGCGCGGATCGGCATTCGCTGCGCGGCGCGAAGGGATGCGAGTCCGCCGAGTGAATGTCCGACCAGCACTGGCGGCGATGCGCACGCCGCGATTTCTCGATCAAGCAGATCGTCGATGGCGCGAAGTCCGCCTCGGTCAAGCTGTGGCCACTTGCGCGACCGCGCCGGCAGCTCGACAAGCCGGGAGGAAAAACCAGCGCCGTCCAGCGTCTCCCGCACATCGCTGAACGCCGATGCTCGTGTCCATGCTCCCGGAACAACCAAGACTTCCGGCGTGTTCAAGTTCTCTGTCATCTGAGCCTCTCGGCCTGAGTCTCTGGCCCTGAGCGTGGAGCGGTCTCCCTCGATTTAAGTTCGGATCGTCTCACGGTTCAAGATCACTTGCGAATGACAAGTTAGACTGTTAGATTGCAAATCGCAAGTGAAGTGAACCCTACTGCGAGGAGAAGCAAAACAATGGCGGAACGCGTTCTGGTCACCGGGATCAGTGGCTACATCGGGCAGCACTGCGCTGCCGAGTTACTCAACCAAGGCTTCGAAGTTGTCGGGACAGTCCGTTCAAAATCCAAGGTCGACTCCACGAAGTCAGCAATTTCAGCCGCTGCACCCGTTGACGGCTTGACATTTGCCGAGGCGGACCTTCTGAGCGACAAAGGTTGGGAAAGCGCCATGAGTGGATGCACCTACGTCATGCATGTGGCATCGCCGTTCGTGTTTGCCGAGCCCAAGGACGAGAACGAGATGATCAAGCCAGCGGTTGAAGGAACGCGCCGAGTGGTGAAGGCGGCTCAGAAGGCGGGCGTGCGACGCATGGTGCTGACCTCATCGACGTTCGCGATGATCGCCGGCAAGGCGACCGGCAGATACGGACCTGATTCCTGGTCAGACACCAACAGCAACATCGGCGCGTACGCCAAGAGCAAGACGTTGGCCGAAAAGGCAGCTTGGGAAGCGATCACCGACGGCGATATGGAGCTCACGGTGATCAATCCGGGGGCTGTCTACGGCCCATCGCTGGGCAGCGAGGTAGCCGGCGAGAGCTTGAGCTTCATGAGAGACATCATTGGCGGCAAGATGCCGATGGTTCCCGATATCGCGATGGGAATGGTCGATGTTCGTGACGTCGCCCGACTCCACGTCGCGGCAATGACCACTCCCCGCGCCGCCGGGCAGCGCTTCATCGCGGCAACTGCTGAGCCGATCGAGATGGGCTACTTCGCCCAGGTGTTGCGAGATGCCGGGTACCCGAAAGCGCCCGCACGCAAGGCGCCGAATGCAGCTATCAAGCTGATGAGCCTGTTTGATCGGCAGGCCAAGGGAATGGTGCCCTTCCTGGGCAAGAAGGCTGCTTATGACAATCAAGCCACATTCGACATACTTGGTTGGCAGCCCACTCCGATTGAAGTGTCAATCAAGGAGATGGCTGCGTCGATCTCACGCTAGGAGCTGGCATGGACCCGCAAACTGAGACTCAGGCAATTGACTGGCGGTCCAAGTGCTCGATTGCGTCGTGCCTTGACGTGCTTGGAGACAAGTGGTCGCTGCTGATCGTGCGTGACCTGATCTCATATGAGACCCGCACCTACTCAGAGTTTCGTGAGTCGCCTGAGCATGTCTCAACCAACATCCTGGCCGACAGGCTTCGCCTTTTAACAGCGCTCGGGATCATCGAGCGCACGAACCCGGAGGCGGCCGCCCGCAATAACGCATACCGACTGACTCCAAGCGGCCTCGAACTGAGGCCGGTGCTCGAAGAGCTCGGGCACTGGTCTCAGAAATACCTCAAGCAGTACCACTCCGAGATGGTCAACAGCGTCTGATTCCCGCTGGATTGCGTTTCGCAAGTCAGTCCGTTAGATTGCGTTTCGCAAGTCACAAACGCCAAGCGAGGAGCTACCAAACATGAGCGAAGAGACAAAGCCTGCCTACGGGCTGGTGCAGATCAACATCAAGAACCAAGACGAGTTCATGGACCGCTACGCGCAGCATGTATTCCCAATTCTGGATGCGTGGGGTATCGAGATGATCGCCGGCTCGATGACGCCCAACATCAAGGAAGGCGACTACAGCGGAAACTGGTCCGCTGTACTTCGTTTCCCGAGCATGGAAGTCGCAGAGGCTTGGTACGACTCAGACGACTACGCCCCGTACCGCGACTTGCGCATCAACGAGTTGACAGACTCTGGCACCTTGGTCTTCGTCGACGCTCGCTGACGGAATCGAAGAAAAGCTGGCTTCGGCCCGGCCTGCAGGGCAACGCAACAAGCACTGCGGGCCGGGGTGCCTGGCCAGCCTCGGCGGTCGCGATGCCAGCGACCAGGCGGACACGACGTCCAACCATGGGCACGGCTGGTTCGAACCAGCGTGTTGGCGGGCGATGCGTGGAGTTTGCTAATGCGTTGCTACTGGAAGGTGAGCGCTCGCTAGCCGTTTGCTACGACCAAGTCACGGTTCGCGCCGTCGGACCGTTGTAAGTCGGTCGATGGAACGGTCGAACGAGAGGACCTCGCCTACCCCGGTCGCTTCAGCTTGCGCCGCAAGGTACGCCTCGGCGA
>Ga0194053_10002701_pt1 | contig 10361 bp, 4 predicted proteins | sample SepL228m_MetaG_FD_161684 | JGI IMG/M metagenome (GOLD analysis project Ga0194053, IMG submission 161684) | Anoxic zone freshwater microbial communities from boreal shield lake in IISD Experimental Lakes Area, Ontario, Canada - Sep2016-L227-8m | ecosystem: Environmental > Aquatic > Freshwater >...
TCTTGAAGATCCTGCAACGGGTTCGGGCAATGCTGCGCTGGGATATTACCTGCTCAAAGAGGGTACCTGGGATGGACTTATGATTGCCATTGAGCAGGGAAAGAGCAGGGAGCACCCGAATATTATCCGTCTTGTGAGTGATGCTTCAACTATGCAGCGCAGCGTTTTTTTCGGGGGCAATGCTATTGTACGGATTGAGGGGGAATATCTGCTCTATCCGTGAGGGTTTTTAAAAAAATCTCTGACACTTGTTAGTAAATTTTCCTTACACAAAAATATTCCCCAATTTTTCTTTCCCCATCTCTAACCCCGCAATTCTCTGAACGATGCGCCACTGCGAAACCGGCATCGCCTGTTAGGATTCTTTCGATTTTTTAGTGAGGTTGGCGTTGGGCTTGGCGTACTCATGAGGGTGTACATTTTTTTAGTTTCACCCTCCACGGTCCGCCCTTTTTATCTTGATAATCGAATTTATACAATGACAAAATAGAGATTATAGAAGGTTGAGAGCAATGATAAAATCGGGTAGTTCACCAAGCATAGTAAAAGCCCGTTTCGCACTTAACGACGAAGAGAAGCTGATCCTGTTCACCATCGGTTCAATGGACCGTGCCCCTATCCGCAGTAAGATCAAGATTCAGAAAATCCTGTTTCTCATCTCGAATGTGTTTAAGGGTTTCCAGAATCTCCTAGAATTCGAACCGCACCTTTTCGGTCCTTATAGTGAAACCCTCGACTATGTTCTCGAATCCTTAATAAAACTGGGACTGGTGAAAAAAGAAGGCAGCAGTTATCGTTTAACTGATGACGGTCAGGACCTCGTAGAATCATTAAAACCGAAACCTGAACTGATCAACGTCATCAACGATTTCAAATCGTTCTTAAACGATTTAAGCGATGACGAAATTCTGGTCTTCATCTATGCGTCATATCCTCAGTTTATCAGTGAATCGGTGAAATGGGATGATCTTAAACCAAGGAGAGTCTCAATCGCCCATTCGCTGCTCAACAAAGGGAAAATCAGTTTTTCAAAAGCAGCAGAAATTGCCGGCATGAGCAGTGGTGATTTCGATAAATTACTCAAAGAGCGGGGGATTGCGTGGAGAACGTTAACGTAACAAAAATTTTCGATAATACGGCCATTTCTGCATTCATCAACGAAATCCCCTCCATTGAAATGCTCAAAGTGTGTTCACAACATTACACATTAACGACGAGCGTTGAAGTATACCGTGAAGCTGTAGCAGGATATGATAAGGAGACCCTGAACTCCTGCTTTACGGACATTGCAGTTGTCGATAAAAACCATGAAAAAATCTACCATTTGATAATGACGGCATTATCAGACAGGTATCCGTACCTCCATGAAGGAGATATTTCCTCGCTTCTCCTCGCGTACATGGATTATGCAGTGCCCGGCAAACCCTATTACTATGTCACTGATGACAAAACCCTCAGAAAGAAAATTCCTGAAATACTCACTTCAGATGCATTAAAATCCCTCGCAAAAAAGAATATTCAGAAATTTAATATGACCGGAATTATCGGCTTGATGAGGCATATCGCTGATAATGGCAATCTCTCTGAATCTGACATCGATCTGATAATTGCCGATCTTAAACAAAGTACATTTTATGTAACAGAAGATCTTTTATCATATTTGAGAAGTGGGAAGAAATGAAACTCCGTGTTCAGGTTAAAGAAGTCGATGATGATCTTCTCACACGGGTGCTCGATATCCATTTTCAGGGAAAAACATTAAGGAGCCCCCTCAAGGCTACGAATAAGTCTGCGCAATTACATGAACTCAATGAAATTTACCATGAAGTAAGCCCCGACAGGATTCAGGAAATTAAAACAAACAGCACGAATGAACGTCTGTTCAATCAAAAAATCCAAAAAGAGCGGGTCAATGACGCAATCAATTTTGTTTTTCTGAGATATACCGGCGAGACCGTTCCCTTGCCAGATGATATGGAGACCCTTGTGGATCTCCAGTACGCCTACAGCGATGCTGCGATTGTCCCCTCATGTCCGGCACTGTTGAAAAACCAGAACAATGTCGGTACTGCATTTTGGGATTCATTCATTTCATATCTCGATCTGTACCTGCAGATAGTTGAAACCCTTAATAACAAATCCGTTATCGGATTGATCCCCCATCAGATGCCGCGAACATTAATTCCCTCCCTCCTGGAATACTACCAGGCACACGACATTACTTCATTCATTATCGACAGTTCCGGGTCTTCGCTCTACAGCAATCCCTCATGGGTTCAGATCATTCAGCGGACACTTCACAAACTCAATATTCTCGATGAAGGATTTATTTACGATATCAATTCAGAACAAGGGAAATTCTTGAAAAACGCAGAGGTTGTTCTCGCAAAGGATTTTGTGGGTCTGAGTTTTGGCGTGGACATATTAGGCAATCTGCATCAGGCACCACGGATATCAGCAGATGCATGGAATAAGATTAAAACGGGCCCGTATCGTGGTCCCCGGGTTTTTGACCCTGAAACGTATGGATATGTCCGTATTCCGGCATTAACCCGGGATGTTGCAAATCTTGAAAATATTAACCGGCAATATAATGAACTGATTAAAATTCAATCTGTTCTGAAGGAAGAATCGTCGGTTACAAATTATTTACACACAAAAGAACTCATTGAGGCACATCGCGTTACTGAAAAAGCCCGTGATTTCAAAAAAGAAGTTTTCAAACGACAAACTTCTCAAAGTATGCTTTTTGATGCAGAATAAAGGACATATGATTTAGAGATGGGATGCTGGACCGGACGGGAATTTTTTATTTTTTTTCTGCGTGCCCGGTTTTTTTTAAATGATTATGTGCGCACACATAACTTTGCACATAACTTTCTGAACTATGGACTTATCGACCAGATTAGACCGCGGATGTGTATGGCTGATTAGACTTGAGTCTGATAATTTGGTCCCCCATCTAATCACCATTTATCTCCTCTTATAACGCCCCAATCGCCAAAATAACCCCAAATTGAGGCGAATATAATGCGTTCTAAGGCACCCTATTGCGGTTTGGTGGCACTTTATTTTTGATCCGCTACCTAAAGACCTCAGGAAGATTTAAAGCGAAATCTCACCCTGCTCCTGAAAAGGTCAAAATGAACTCCTTTTGCGGTTTCATCCCACATACCATTCCCGATGGAATCCGGGCCTTTTACGGGGTTTTTCAGAAATGCCCCGTTTGACAAACGGAGCCTTTTACGGGTTTTTCGGGGTTTCAGACCCCCTTTTTACATGACCCCCCGGACCGTCTGGCGAAAGGGGGGTTTTGGGTGACTATCCGTGGGTGGAACGGCAGGAACCGGTACGAGAGTGGCAGGGAGGGGGGATGTGGGATCGGCCCGTGAATTTTTTTATTTTTTTCAGAGTGCCCGGTTTTTTTTAAGCGTAGTTCCCATTTTTTTCAAAGAGGCTCACTGAAGCAGGACCACGGAAAATTTTTGTTTGTGTGCAATTGTTGCAGGCCGGTAAATAATCTTCAGGTCATGCGGTCCAGAGGTACAAAGACCGGTGTTGGGTAAACCATCGAAGTTATGGCTGGTAATCCCAACTATATTTTCCTTTCCGGGAAAATAATAAAAGAAGCATTACAACCGCCGCTTCCACCAGCCAAAGTAAACGGCAGCGATCAACACTGCGATCGGGATCACAATTAAAACCGGATTTGTCAAAACAATCCCAAGCAGCCAACCGAACATGCCTACGTTTGTGATCATTGCGGGTTTGGAAGCCGGAATGATCGTCTCATTGGGATGCGCCTGTTTTTCCATAGCCGTTGCTTTTGCAGTCACAAGACCAAAGAGCGATGTCCCGTGTGGCGAGTCCCCGGAGAAGACCATGTTGCCTCCGGAGTCCGGCCCGAGGTAAGTGGTTTTGAGCAGTTCCGTCATTTTCGTTTCGTCACTGATCCGGGTGATCCGGACTGCGTCTTTCCCGCCATGCAGATCCACCCACGACTTGGGCACGGTCATTGTCACGTTTGCCGCGCCGGTCGATGTGAGGTTTCCTCTCTGGAATGTCATGAGATACGCAATGCCGGCAAGGGATTGGTTGTCCTGTGCGAGCAGCGTGGTATACTTCTCAAACGTGGTCAGCGGGATGTCACCGGTGATCGTATTTTCGACTTTGACCGGCTGGTTGATCGAGTTTAAGACGGCATGGACAGAACCGGCAACTTTCCCGCTTGACACATTGATGGTGAGTGGGTCGGTCTCGAACGTCGCACTCTTTGCTGTGCCGGTGATGACGTTATTTTTCAGATCATATTTATCGAAGTAGAAGACGATCCGGACCCCCGGGGACGCGTGCTGGTAAACTTCCACATGGTCAAAGAATGTGGTGACCGTAGCATCGGCCTGCGCTGCGGAAGATAGATCGATACTGACTGAGTTCTGCCCGTCTGTATTGTAACTCATCCCCTCAAACCCGACCGGGTAACTCTCGGCAACGGTGACACCGGCAAGACCGGCCACCGGCGCCGCTTCCGGAGTGGCGGGTGCCGGAGCTGGTGCGGGGGCAGGCGCCGGGGCCGGTGCTGGAGCTGGACCCGGTGCAGGACCGGGGCCGGGACCCGGACCCGGATCAGAACCCCCGCCGCCCGGATCCGGATCCGGTGTTGGGACGGTTGTTGGTACCGTGGTTGGTGCTGATACTATGATGTAACTCGTCCGTGTGAAGGTATTGCTGCCCGCAGCATTTGTCGCACCCAGTGAAACTGTGAAATAACCGGCTGTGCTGTAAGTGTGGGTGGGGTTCTGCGTAGTGCTATACGTTGAATCACCAAACGACCAGTTCCACGAAGTCGGGTTGTTAGTCGACGTATCTGTGAACGTGACTGCCAGCGGGGCAAGGCCATAGGTGGGAGTGCCGGTGAAGCTGGCGACCGGGGGTATGATTATGGGAGAACTGACCGTGATGTAATTTGTCTGTGTTAATGTATTGCTGCCCGCTGAGTTGGCTGCATTCAAAGAGACTGTGTAGGTGCCGTCACTGGTATATGTGTGAACCGGGTTCTTTGTTGAGCTATACGTTGCATCACCAAACGACCAGTACCACGAAGTCGGGGAGTTAATCGATGTATCTGTGAACGAGACTGAGAGCGGTGGATTGCCGGAAGTGGGGGTGCCGGTGAAGCTGGCGACCGGTGTTATTATAGTGGAATTGACCGTGATGTAATTCGTTCGTGTGAAGGTGTTGCTGCCCGCTGAGTTGGCTGCATTCAAAGAGACCGTGTAGGTGCCGTCACTGGTATATGTGTGAACCGGGTTCTTCGTTGTGCCAGATGTTGCATCACCAAACGACCAGTCCCACGATGTCGGGTTGTTAGTTGACGTATCAGTGAACATGACTTCGAGCGGAGGATTGCCTGCGGCGGGGGCACCGGTAAAGCTGGCGACCGGGGCGATTACTACGGAACTTACGGTGATGTAATTCGTTCGTGTGAAGGTGTTGCTACCCGCTGAGTTGGTTGCATTCAAAGAGACCGTGTAGGTGCCGTTACTGGTATAAGTGTGAACCGGATTCTGGACTGTAGAGAAATTTCCGTCACCGAATATCCAGTTCCATGCAGTCGGGGTGTTGGTTGATGTATCAGAGAACGAGACTGCGAGCGGAAGATTACCGGATGTCGGGGTGCCGGTGAAGCTGGCAACCGGGGCTGTTACTGTGGAATTGACCGTGATGTAATTGGTTCGTGTGGAGGTATTGCTGCCCGCCGAGTTGGTTGCATTCAACGAAACCGTGTAGGTGCCATTAGGGGAATAGGTGTGAACCGGGTTCTGCACAGTTGCGTTGACAATTGATCCGTCACCGAACGACCAGCTCCATGAAGTCGGGGTGTTTGTTGAACTGTCCGTGTATGTCACGGTTAACGGGGAAGTGCCGGAGGTCGGGGTGCCGGTGAAGCTGGCGACCGGGGCGATTGCCGTGGAATTGACCGTGATGTAATTCGTTCGTGTGGAGGTATTGCTACCCGCTGAGTTGGTTGCATTCAAAGAGACCGTGTAGGTGCCGTTACTGGTATAAATGTGAACCGGGTTCTGCACCGTTGTATTGACAATTGATCCGTCACCGAACGACCAGTTCCATGCAGTCGGGTTGTTCGTCGACGTATCAGTGAACGTGACTTCGAGCGGGGGGGTGCCGGATGTCGGGGTGCCGTTGAAGCTGGCGACCGGGGCGATTACTGTGGAACTGACCGTGATGTAATTTGTCCGTGTGAGGTTATTGCTGCCTCCTGAGTTGGTTGCAGTCAGGGAAACCGTGTAGTTGCCGGCACTGGAATAGGTGTGAACCGGGTTTTGCACAGTTGCGTTGACAAGTGATCCATCACCGAACGACCAGTTCCATGCAGTCGGGGTGTTGGTTGAACTGTCCGTGTATGTCACGGTTAACGGGGGAGTGCCGGAGGTCGGAGTACCGGTGAAGCTGGCAACCGGAGCTGGTACCGGGGTTGGTGTCGGGGTTGGGACTGGAACTGCGGTATAGGTGTATCCATTCGTCATGGATGCAGTACCACCGGGTGTGGCGACAAGAACAGTAACGGCTCCAGCTACGTAGGCAGGGCTGGTCGCTGTGATCTGTGTATCGTTGACTACCGTAAAACTGGTAGCTGCTGTGCCGCCAAAGGTTACTGCGGTTGCTCCGGTAAAACCTGTCCCGGTGATGGTGACTGAAGTACCGCCGAGAACCGAGCCGCTTGATGGGGAGATGCTGGTGACGGTCGGTCCTCCTCCGCTTGAATTTACCGTGATATAATTTGTCCGTGTGAAGGTATTGCTGCCCGCCGAGTTGGTTGCATTCAAAGAAACCGTGTAGGTGCCGTTACTGGAATAGGTGTGAACCGGGTTCAGCGCGGTTGCGTTGACAAGTGATCCATCACCGAATGACCAGTTCCATGAGGTCGGAGAGTTCGTTGAACTGTCCGTGAATTTAACTGTCAGCGGGGCGGTGCCGGTAGTGGGGGTGCCAGTGAAATTGGCGACCGGAGCCCCAGCAGCTGCGGTGACGTTGATGAACGTGACCTGTGTTGAGATGTTATACCCGCCACTATTGCTGGCATTCACCGCGATAGAGAAGTTCCCCGCCCCAAACGTCTGTGTGGCATTTTGTACCGTACTCCACCACACCTGCGTATTGTTGCCAGGCGTCACGTTCCTGAATGACCAGTTCCATGCTGTCGGGGTGTTGGTGGAAGTATCATTGAACTGGACGATGAGCGGGGCGGTGCCGGTGGTGATGTTTGAGGTGAAGCTGGCGACCGGCGCTGTAGTTCCTCCCGTTACGGTAATATACCCTGCCGTCCGCGTGCTGTTGTATCCGCCGGTATTGAATGCCTGCAACGCTACCTGAAAGACCCCGGCTGCGGTGTAGGTATGCGACGAGTTCTGTACCGATGAGCCGGTGGGCACGAACTGCCATGTGTCATTCTTTTTGCCGCCGCTGTCATAACCCCCCATCAGCACAATGCTGCCGTCCGGCATGACCACGCTGCTCTGACCGTATCTTTTCGACCACCCGGCACTTGCATTCACCCTTGTCCACGTTACACCATTATCTGTCGACCGCCACACGTCATTATTAATACCCTCACCACTGCTGTCATACCCTCCCATCAGGACGATGCTGCCGTCCGGTATCGCCACGCTGCTATGAAAGTATCTTCCCGACCACTCGGCACTCGTGGTCTGCTGCGTCCACGTTGCGCCATTATTCGTCGACCGCCACACGTCATTCTTATAACTGCTGCCAGTATCACCGCCCATCAGCACGATGCTGCCGTCCGGCATGATGACACTGCTGTGACCGATTCTTGCCGACCACTCGGCATTTGCGGTCACCTGAGTCCACGTTGTGCCGCTATCCGTTGAATTCCACACGTCATTATAACGGATGCTGCCTCTACCGCCCATCAGCACGATGCTGCCATCCGGCATTACGACGCTGCTGTGAGCATATCTTGCGGTCCACCCGGCACTCGCGTTCACCTGAGTCCATGTTGCGCCGTTATTTGTTGATCGCCATACGTCATTCTTCTTGCCGCCGCTGTCCTCACCGCCCATGAGCACGATGCTGCCGTCCGGCATCGCCACGCTGGTCTGACCATCTCGTGCCGACCACTCGGCACTTGCATTCACCTGAGTCCACGTTGCGCCATTATTCGTCGACCGCCACGTGTCATTGTATATGCTACTGCCGTCCCAACCGCCCATCAGGACGATGCTGCCGTCCGGCATCGTGACGCTTGTGTGATAGAGTCTTTTCGACCACCCTCCACTTGTGTTTACCTGCGTCCACGGCGCTGTGAAATTCTCGTCGCCGAAGAACCATGCCCAGCCGGTGGGTATACCGGTTGATGTATCGTTGAACTGCACCGTGAGCGGGGCAATGCCGTTGATAGGGCTACCGATAAAGTTGGTTTCCATCTTGACTGTAATGTAGTTCGACCGCGATAACGTGTTGCTCCCCGCGCTGTTACCTGCCGTAAGGTTCACGGTGTAGGTGCCCGCGCTCGAAAAGGTATGCGTCACGTTTGCGGATGCGCCGCTGGTCGTGTTGGACCATTGCCCGTCGCCGAAGCTCCAGTTCCATGTGGTTGGCGTGTTGGTAGACGTATCGTTGAACTGCACGGTGAGCGGTGCGATGCCGGAGGTAATGTTGGCGGTGAAGCTGGCGACGGGCACCGGATCCCATCTGAACTCAAGGCGCGCGCCGACCATCGCAAGCGAATACGACGTATCAATATCCGCTTCCAGAGACCCGATCCCCGCCTGACCGGCATAATACCAATAGCCGCCCGAAAACAGAATATCCGGCCTGTAGGAAGTTGTACTTCGCGGATACGTATAATAATCCGATAAATAGGTGGTTTCTGAACCTCCCACTGCTGATGGCAGGAATAACGATCTGGCAACATCCGTATTCATGAGATTCTTTTGGTAGCCATCGGAGAGTACAAGTGCTCCGACAGATTGCACATCGTTTGCATCCAATAAATCTTTAAAAGTTGTCTTCTGACCAGTCAGTCCCAATCCGGTTGCGTTGATTACATTAGTAATTCCAGGAGTCTTAAATGCGTTGAACCCATCTTGTATCTGATACACATTACCCCACAGGTTTTCAATACCTCGATAGGATACAGGAGTTAAACCATTTGTACCCGTCCCGCTACCCGTGGCGTTATTTGCAGAGATTTGCGTGTCGATGGAGTCGGCTCCGGAGTTTTTAGGGCTGTCGGACGAGGAATAATCAACAACTCCCCTCGATTTTGCCCATGCTGTCTGACTGTTCAAAGTAAGCATTTCGGTATAGAACAGTTGTCGAAGTCCGGACAACGTCCAGACGTTTGTTATACCCCATCCGGCACCTTTGTTTTCAGCATAGGTTCTTGCATCCTCAATAGTCATCGAGACAGCTGGCGCTTTTCCGGTTGCACTTTGTAATTCAGTTCTGCTGGCATTCAGATTTGCATCGTATCTTCCCACATAATAGTATGCCGCTGGTGTGCCCGCAGCGGTTCCGGTACCCCGCTGGTTAAACATCGGCGCTACAGTAAATCCGGTTGCAGGTAACGGTGAAATATAGTAAGAAAAGTTCCCGTTGGCGTAGGTACTGCACGTATAAAATCGCGGGATCTCTACCATGACATCCCCGTATGCGCCGGAGAAGTCTAATCCGTCACCGCGATTGTTTGTGCCGTATAATACTACTGTGCTGTTGGTTGCATTCACCACAACCGTCTTCATGTTGCCGGTAACATTCCAGTTATCCCAGAATGTCGCCGTTTTATTAGCGATTATCGCCCCGGTCGAATCTATCTGGTACAACCGGGGGGATGAATCCGATATGTTCCACCGGAATCCGATAATTGTGTTGTCGCCTTTACCGGAACCGACCGTGATGTAATTCGACTGTGTGAAAGTATTGCTACCCGCAGCGTTTGTCGCGTTCAGGAACACGGGGTAGGTTCCGTTAACATTGTAGATGTGTGTCGTGTTCTGGAGCGTTGACGTACCCCCATCTCCAAAATTCCAGTTCCATGTGGTTGGCGTGTTAGTGGAGGTATCGTTGAACTGGACGGTAAGCGGGGCGGTGCCGGTGGTGGGGGTGCCGGAGAAGCTGGCGACTGGGGGAGTTGCCGCCCCGGTCACCGTATACACCGACGAACTCGAAGCACCAAGGAGGTTGGTGGTGCCGCTTTCGTAGACGATGAGGAAGTATGTACCGGCAGTCTTTCCGGTCAGATCCACGCCGTCAACAGTTGTCGCAACAGAGGCTGGCAGGGATGATATCCCGGTCTTTACCGCAGTTCCTGTGGG
>Ga0194053_10002704_pt1 | contig 10353 bp, 4 predicted proteins | sample SepL228m_MetaG_FD_161684 | JGI IMG/M metagenome (GOLD analysis project Ga0194053, IMG submission 161684) | Anoxic zone freshwater microbial communities from boreal shield lake in IISD Experimental Lakes Area, Ontario, Canada - Sep2016-L227-8m | ecosystem: Environmental > Aquatic > Freshwater >...
GTCAAGCTCGCACCCACTGCGCCCCCTGCGCCAGTGCGGGTGGCCGAATCGCCCGATCAGTTATTGGAGCGGTTTCTCGGCGTTGCTGCGGGACTGCCCCTGGAAAAGCGGGCTGAGTTTTTGAAACGCCTGGCTGAGGCGGGGCTGGTGCCGGTGCCACCGACGCCAGTCAGCGCGCCGGTTCCTGCGAACCTCGACGAGTTGCGGAAGGCTCTCGGTTTGGCTGCCGGGCAGCAACTTCGGTTGGAGCGCCTCGAGCAGTTGGGCATCCTCCTGGTTGATATGGTCCGCCGTTTGAATGACCGGGCGGCTGATGCCGTGCGCGATCTGTCCAAGAGCCTGCTTCCAGATCGCTCGTCGGATTTCCGCCAGACGGCGGCGCGGTTTCTGACCGGCGAGATCGACTCGCTGGACGCGCAGGTGAAGGTGGTTGCGAGCCTGTTGGGTACCGTGTTGGTGGCGCTCCAGAGAGGCGGCAAAGACTTCGGCCGGCATTACCTGAACAAATATTCTCCATCGGCCATTCTTGAGGTGATCGAGAGTGAGAAGCAATTTGGGTTGCTTCCCTGGCAGAAAACCAAGGATGAATGTTGCTGGAACAAATATGTCGATCTGGCCAAGGAGATTTCCACCCCGGACATGATTGATCGGGAGATCAAGGAGCGGCTGGCGGAGTTCGTGAAGAGGACGGGGTTGGGCGGACAGCCACCCTCTTGATGATCAATTCTTATGCGTATTCATTGGCATGAAGGTCTGTTTTTGCAGCCCCACCATCTGCAGTCCATGCAGCATCGGCTCGAATCGGACATCCGGGCTGCGCGGGCGATTTTCACTCCGTTTTGTTATGGGGTAATCGAGGGGCGTCTCTCGCACGATGATCTCGCCGACGGACGAGTTCGTTTCGATCATCTCCGCGTCATCATGCCCAGCGGCCAGGAGGTTTTATTTCCCGAAGAGGCCAATCTGCCGGCTCTGGACATCAAGGCGGAACTGACACGGGGCGCGGGGGCCTTGGAGGTATTGCTGGCGGTGCCCTTGTGGGCTAAAAAGAGGGCCAATGCGTTCCGCCCGGGCGAGACAGCCGACCCCAGGGTGAAACTGCTCTACATCCCCGAGGAGGCGCGCGAGGTCGCGGACGAAAACACCGGCGAGAATCCGCAGACGATTCATATTCGCAAGATCAATGCCCGCCTTGTGCTCCGCGCGGATGATCTTTCGGACATGGAATTCCTCCCTCTGTTGCGGGTCGTCCGCTCTACGGGCATGGACGGCGGCAAGTTCATCCAGGATCGCGAGTTTGTGCCGCCTTGTGTGCTGCTGCGTTCTTCGCCGGTTTTGCACGGTTTGGCGCGCGACCTGGTGGCGCAGATCGATGCCAGCCGCGAGCAGTTCCGCGTCAAGGTCTGTACTGGCGGATTGAACCTCGAGGTGAAATGGGGGCAGACCCTGAAGCTGACGACGCTCAACCGGTTTTGCGGCAGCCTGCCATCCGTCGTCGAGGATGGAATCGTGCCGCCGTTCCAGCTTTACTTGCAGTTGCGCGAGTTGCTGGGCGAATTGCTGGCTCTGCACCCGGAGAAAGCCACCTTTGCCTGCCAGCCCTACGACCACCTGGACCCTTACCGCTGTTTCAAAGAACTGGACCTGAGAATCCGCGAGTTCATCATCGGCGTCGTCACGGAACCGCTCCGCGTCGTTTTCGCCGGCTCCCCTGGTTTGCTCCGCGCCAACCTCGAGCCGGACCACTTCGTCAAGCCCACGGGCTATTACCTCGGCGCCAAAACCCGCGTCGAGCGCACCAAACTTGCGCTTTACCTGAGTGACCCCAAGAAGTTTAAGTTCATGCCCCGGAGCATGGAGCAAATGGTGATTTTCGGCATGGAACTCAAGGAGGAGAACTATCCTCCCGTCGATCTGCCCGGCCAGAGTGACTTGCATTACTTCCGCATGGTGCCCTCATCCAATCAGTCTCGGTGGGACCAGATCAAACAGGACAAGGCGGCTTCACTGGTTTGGAACGACGCAGAAATCGACCTTGCCGATGCGGTCTTCACGCTGTATATGACTTTGCCAGCCGCCTCACCCGCATGAAACTGATCGAGCTTTACGAAGAGTTTTTCCAGCACGTCTGCCGCTTGAACCGGGTGGCCAAGACTCAGGTCCATCCAGAGTTCGCCACCGTCCGGTCTGAAGTCAAAGACCTGCTGAGCCAAGTCCTCCGCAATGCCTCCTCGGACGTTCACTTGCTTAACCAGACCAAGAAACTGGAACTGCCGATGATCTTCTTCATCGACAACATGATCTGCACCAGCCGCTTGAAGTTCGCCTCGGAATGGGCTGACAAACGGCTGGCAACCGAACGCAACGACTTGGCCGGCGACGAACGGTTCTTCGTTGATTACCTCGACAAGGACCTGACCGATACCAGCGAGGATGCGGTCGAACGTCTGGCGGTTTATTATGTGTGCCTGGGCCTCGGGTTCATGGGCATGTACCAGAACCAACCGGAGAAGCTCCGCGCTTACCTCGAACAGATCTATGTGCGCATCCCGCAGTGGGTTGACCGCGACCCAAGCGCCAAGATCAGCAAGGAGGCTTATGATTACACCGATACCCGCGTCCTTACTGACCCTCCGAGCAACAAAATCATCCTGGTGGCCGTCGCCTTCGTGTTCCTGAGCCTCAGCGTGTTGACGAGTTGTTATTTCATTTACTATGTTTCGGTCAAGGGGATACGCGAATCCATCAGACAAATTAACACCGACAGCCAAGCATGGACAACCAGGCACTGGTAAGGGCCATAACCAGCATTGCATCCTATGGATGAGAATCGTCAATTCCGGCGAATGAGCGCGTGGGCGCTCGGCGTCACGGGTGTGGGTGGGGTGCTCGCCGCCATCGGAATCCCTGGTAACACTCTGGAGAAGTTTGGTGGCGCCGCCATTATTGTGCTTCTAGCCCTCCTCCTGTTTGGCGGGTACATTCTTTTGCGCAGCATCCGCGCCCGGCGCCAGCGCGAGCGGTTTTCTTCCGCCCTCGAGGCCCAGACGGCCGCCGCGCCCAAGTCGATCAGCGACCCGAACCAGCGCGCCGCCCTGGACCAGGTGCGACAAAAGTTCCAAAAAGGGCTTCAGGAATTCAAAAGCCGGGGCAAGGATATTTACAAGATGCCCTGGTACGTGATCATCGGCGAGTCCGGCTCCGGCAAGACCGAAGCCATTCGCCACTCGGGAATTAAGTTCCCGTCACACATGCAGGACAATGCGCTGCTAGGTTCGGGCGGCACCGTCAACATGGATTGGTGGTTCACCAACGATGCGATTATCCTCGATACGGCTGGCACGATGATTTTCAACCAGGCCAAGGCCGGCGAGGCACCCGAGTGGCGCGAGTTCCTCCGCCTGCTTAAACGGGCCCGTCCCCATTGCCCGGTCAACGGTCTCTTCCTCGTGCTCTCCGTGGAAAGCTTCATCCGGGACTCGGCGGACAGCATCGGGGAAAAAGCCAGTCGTCTCGCCCAGCAGCTCGATCTGATCCAGCGCACTTTGGACGTGCGCTTCCCGGTTTACCTGTTGGTGACCAAGTGTGACTTGCTGATCGGGTTCCGTGAGTTCTTCGACAGCATTGATGATCCGGGGTTGCAGCACCAGATGTTCGGCTGGTCCAATCCCGAGCCGCTTGACGCCCACTTCCGACCCGACCTGGTCGAACAGCATCTCAAGAGCGTGGCTGAACGGCTGCGCCGGCGGCGGATGGCCTTGCTGCGGGCGAGCAGCGGTGGCACGAGTCGGAGCGGTGACACCCAGCAATTCTTTGCTGCTTCCTATCAGCTCGGCCGTGGTCCGGCGGGGACGCGGCGGCTGGATGAAGTGGACTCGCTGTTTGCGCTGCCCGAGAGTGTGATGCGGCTGGCACCCCGGCTGCGACGCTACCTCGAGACCGTCTTTGTGGCCGGGGAATGGTCCGCCAAACCGGTGTTCCTCCGGGGCATCTATTTCACTTCCTCCATGCGCGAGGGCAAGGCCCTGGACGAGGCCATCGCCTTTGCCACTGGCCTTCCGCTCGACAAGTTGCCGGAGGACCGCAGTTGGGACAAGAACAAGGCGTTCTTCTTGCGCGACCTCTTTGTCGAAAAAGTCTTTCGGGAAAGCGGGTTGGTCACCCGCGCCACCAATACCCTCAAACTCTTGCGCCAGCGCCAGTTCGCCATCTTCGGCTCGGCCGCTGTCGCCCTCCTTCTGCTGCTCGTGTTTGCTTGGGTTGCCAAATCCAGGCTCGATACGAGTGTGGGAAAAGAGGCTCACTTGTGGAAAGCGGGAGCGGTTGATTGGAAAGAGGGAGTGTGGGTTAATGGAAGCATTGTCACCAACAAAGTGCCGCTTAAGTTCGCATACGCGGGAGCCAATAAGGTCAAAGGCACAGAATCCACAGCGGCGGGGTTTCAGCAACAGCTTAGGGATTTAACGGCGAAAAACCTCTCCGGGGGCTGGTTTTTCAGACCTGTTGCCATGCTTGGCCCGAACATTGATAAAGCCCGCCGTGAGGCTGCACGGCTTTTGTTTGAAACGGGCGTGCTCAGACCCTTGGTCTATTACACCCGGGACAAGATGCTCCATGTACCGCCTTCGCCGGAAATCAATCGGCATAGCGAAGCGTGGTGGTCCTTGCTCCAGATCGAAGCGGACAGCCTCGCTCCCAACTCTACGGCCGCGGTAATCTCTAAACAAAAGAACGCCACCGACCACCTGGGAAACTTGCTTTGCTACTTAACGGAGGAGCAGAGTTCCAAACTGGACACCAATCTGGTGGGAGTGTTTTTGAGAAGCTTTGCGAGCAAGGAAGGCGATGGCAAAGTTCAGTGGCCGCCCGTGTCCTTGCTCGCCGGCAACACGCTCGCTACCAACAATGCGATCAGAAAAGGTTTGGAGAATTACAACACGGCCTGCGTCCGGGCGCAGACGAACATTAACCTCGAGTTAACGCGCCTCAATGGTTTGACGGACCAACTGGCGAAATATTACAAATTAGAGTTGGAGTTTCTCGAGAGCCCCGAAAGCTCATGCGACAAGGTGGAGCCGATGCGGGAAAGCAAAGAAGCCGCAGATAGGCTCCAGATGGCACCGAACTTGGTCTCCGGATCCTTAAAGAGCCGCTACTCGGATTTGGGAGCGCGCGCGGCGGCTGCGTCCGCGTCATCCCTGAGTAATCTCGTCAGCATAACCAAGCTTGGCCTTGACCAGGAAAATAAACAGAGCCCTCTTGTCAACGATATTGGCCCTAGACTTTCCGAGCTGGAAAAGGAGGCTGGCAAGTCGGTCCTGTCCGCCTTGGATCTCCGCGCGCAATCGGTTTCAGACCTCGACACCTATTGCCTCTCGATCATCCCTCCCAATAACGTTTTGGCTTATCAAGCGCGCTGGGAGCTTTACACAAATGCTTGTGCCATGCAGAAGATATCGGTTGAGGCAACCATTCAGGACATCGGCGATTCGTGGCGGCAGTACACCACACTGAAAACCAGGTCGGAGAAGTTTCTTGGGGGATTGGCTGCGTATAAGGGGCCACTCGAAAAAAAGGCTACAAACAAGTGCAGTCTAATTGCGCAGAACAGGATGGCAGAACTTGAGAAAGACTTCTTGAAGTCTTACAAGGAAGTGGTTTGGAAACAACTGCAGGATGTGAGCACTTCGACGTCGTGGACCACAGACAGCGTGACCAACGTTCTTTTCTGGTTCAGTAAAGTTCAGCGCGACTGGAATGTCCGCAAAGATTATCTGGGCGCCAACGCAGAGATCGTCATTCCCATCCGAGAGGATTTGACGAACTCCCGGCAACAGGTTCTTAAGTCGATCAACAAATCTATCACCGACGGGCTGAAGTTTCCGGTGTTCCTGGACGCGGATCCCATGAAACCGATGGATTTGGAGAACTTGAGGAGGTTGCGGCCGCTGGTCGCCGAACTAAAAACCGTGCTGCAGGATCCAGGCTGGGAAACGGATAGTCCCGATCAGCTTCGTTCTTTGCAAGAAGACCTTCGCAGCTATTCCAGAATTGTGACTTCGCTCACGAAGCCGAGCGGAGCGGCAGCGGAATGGAAGCTATTCTTCGTCCCGCCTAAACCAGAACAGAAAGCCGATGAGGGCATTCGAAAGTATTTCCGACAGGCATTGATCTCGCCCGGACCGCACCCTCCGGATTGGAAGGAACTTCCAAACTTCAAGGCGCGAGGCGAAGTTGGCAAGGGAAGCCTTGATTCGGCAGTCAAGCTTACGTTTCGCCGGAACGCGGAGTCTCCGGAGGAAAAGCCGGTGGATTACCCTGTCTGGGGGATACTCCAGTGGATTCGCAATGGCAAACCGGAGCGTTTGGAAGACGGGCGCAAGTGGAGGTTCCGGGTTGGGCTTCGAGGACAACGGCAGAATGAAAGCGTCGCCGGCGATCTGTTTTTTGAGGTTGAGTTTCTCGATGAGCCTCTGCCCGAGTTGAAGGATTGGCCTCATTTGAAGTGACGATTGGCAACAGCAACCGCCGACAGCGATGACGACCTTTTACCAACGACTTCTTCGCGGCGGCAAGCAGGCCACCGGATCAGCGGAACCCCGGCTCGCGCTGGCCGCCTTCGGCAAGCATCCCGGATGGGATGATTACCTCGGGGGCGGCGTGGACACCGGCATCGGTGTGGATACCGGAACTTTGGCCCACGTTAAACACGCGGTGCATACGGAGGGCATTCGCGGGCAAATCGACTCCGGGGCGTGGGAAAAACTCGAGCCGGAGAAACGTCTCGAAGAGTTTGACCATGCCTTCCTGTGGCTGAGGGCAGGCCATGTTATCCTGGGTCAGATTTCGTCGTCCACGGATGGCAAGCGTCGCCGCTATCCGATGGTGCTATGCATCGATGCGGAGGGCGTTCCGCCGGAGTTCTTGCTGGCGAAAGCCCGGCCCGAGCTGAAGCGGCTGCGCGTCGCCTGTCAGGCCGCGACGACAGCCGAGCAAGTCACCACTGAATTCCGCGCGGCCCAGGACCGATTGAGGAGCGTATTGACCGAATCGGCTGAAAAGGACTCCGAAACCCTCCTGCCCGTCCAGGCGCGCCGACGTTTTCTGACCCACCCCGCGCTCGGGCCTGAGCGGCTGGGAATGCTCCGCGCGCTGCATGAACTCGGAACTGCGCCGGGACTATTGTCCAACGGCGGCAGACGGGAGTCGGGTGTGAGGGCACACGCGCGGACCTGCCACCTTCGACTGCCCCTGGCCAGCGATCTGCGCAACGAAGGGCTTTCGCTCTGGGCCGCTTTTCTGCGCTGCGCCATCCCCGACACGGTCCCGCTTCTGCTCATCAGCCGTTCGGGCATGGATTGGATTGACGCGGTCATTGGGGAGACGGCGAGCGACGATTTCTTCTGGCTTCAAGCCTCGCTCAAGGCCTCACCGCTGACGACGGAGATTCCTTTCGAGATTTCGCCGGACTTGAAAGCGCGGCTGGACCAGTTGGAGGCGCAGTTTCTTGGCGCGGAACCGCACGCAGCCGCGGGTGCGCCGCCGCCGGTCGCCAAAACTGCGCCACCCGCTCCTGCTCCCGTTCCGGTTGACTCACCGGGCCGAGAACCGCCGGCTTGGCGAAAAGGGAGCGCGCTCTGGGTTGGCGGAGGCATGGCCCTGGTTCTTGCCGCAGCTTGGCTTTTCTGGCTCGGCCGTGGGAAAGTTTCAACCTTGGTGGTTGGGCCGGACAGCAAGACCCGCCCTTACGGAGCTGCTAACCCAGAATTCACCCGCAAGCTCACCGGTCTCCGGAAGGGCGATGGAATCACCGTCGATTACAAGACCGCGGCCGATGCCCGGAGTTCGATTGGCCGGTACGATATTGTGCCGGTGCTCAACGATCCCAAGAGAAAGTTGCGCCATTACCGAGTGACCACAAACAAGAGTGGACTCACAATCACGCCTGTCGCGTTAACAGTTACCGCGAGCAATCAGAGCCGCGCCTACGGGTCCATTAATCCGCCCCTGACCGGTTCGATTCAGGGGTTGCAAAACAACGATGGCATCACCGTTACCTGCCGCACGAAGGCAGATGCGAAAAGCGCGGTAGGGGCTTACGACATTGTGCCTGAGATCAATGATCCCACAAAAAAGTCGGGCAATTACATGGTGACCACGAACAAGGGGACACTCACGATCACGCCCGCCACGTTCTCGGTCAAGGCGAACGACCAGACCTGCGCCTACCGTGCCGGCATTCCGCCGTTGACGGTTTCGATTAAGGGCTTGCGGAGCGGCGATGGCATCACCGCTGTCGGCAGTGCGAAGGCCGGCACGGACAGTCCGGTGGGTGGCTACGACATCGTGCCCGAGCTTCATGATCCCGGCAATAAACTGGGCAATTATGTGGTGAAAACGGACAATGGAATCCTCAGAATCACGCGGGTTGCGCTCTCGGTCACCGCGAGTAACCAGAGCCGCGTTTTTGGGACCGCCAACCCGCTATTGACCGGCTGGATCACGCCGAACGCCGACGGGATTAGCGCGACCTATAGCACCACGGCGGTTCCCAACAGCCCTCCAGGCAAATATAAGATCGAGCCGCGGCTGAGCGATCCGAAGAACAAGCAGTCCAACTATACGCTGACCACCAGGGAGGGCTGGCTGACCGTTACGTCGGCTGCTGTGGCTGCCGCAGTCGCAGTCCCAGTGAAACCTGCGAGAGATGTCAGCAACACTTTCACTAAAGGTATCGGAATGGAGTTCGTTTGGATTGCCGACGTGCCGGGCGGTGGAGCCTATGTTGGCAAGTACGAAGTGACCCAAAAGCAGTATATCATGCTCATGACGAATTTGCCGCCCTCCCACCTTGCTGTGGGAAGCAACCTGCCAGTGGCGAATGTGACCTTCCAGGATGCTCAGGAATTTTGTCGCCGGCTCACCGCGCAGGAGGGCAAGACTTATGCGTTGCCATCCCACGATGAATGGCTGGCCGTCGCTCAACTGTCTGAGAACGAGGTTACCAATGCTTGGAAAGAGATCAGCAACCGCGGCATGCTGCAGCGCGAAGTGACGAGTTCAGGCCAGAATCAAGATCGAAACGGCCCTGAATCCGTTGGGAGCCGTGGTGCCCAAACCAACGGGATCTGCGATCTATTCGGCAACGTGCGTGAATGGGTCGTGGGAAAGATGGCCGAAGAAAGTGCTGGATTCTCCTACCATTCGGCACCGGTCGGTCGGCTGATGGCCCTTTTCTTGCCGGCGAGCGCGAGTGATCCCTGGATTCAGATGGAAACCGGTTTCCGTTGCATCCATCGCAAATGAAGCCGTCTGCGTCCGATAGACACCTTTATGAACGAACTGATTGAGAAACTATTGCAGCCCGTTTCGGCCGAACAACCGTGTGGGCCGGACCTCAGCAATGATCCGCTTTTCTTCGAGTTGGAAACCATTCGCAAAGGCAAGCCGGACATCGAGATAGGATCGGTAAAGATTCCAGCCGAACCGCCGGACTGGCCCAGCCTAAAGGACAAGAGTGCGGAGTATTTTGCCAAATCCAAACATCTTCGCGTCGCGATCTGGCTCTGCTGCAGTTTCCTCAAGACCGATGGCCTCGGGGGATTCCGCGACGGGCTCCAGTTGATTCGCGGGTTGCTGGAACGACATTGGCCCACGGTGTACCCGCTGCTGGACCCCGCGGACAACAACGATCCAACGCAACGCGTCAACATCTTGAGCGCGCTTAAAGCCCCGCGCGGGTCTGCCGATATTCTGGACTATCTTTACGCTGCCCCGATTTGCCAGCCCAAGGGAGCGCCTGCGGTCACGTTCGACCAGATTCAGGCCGCGAAACGAAAGGTCGCGTCAGGCGCAGGCGCTGCAGCGGGCAGTTCGGAGTCGGTCAGGATCGAGGAAGCGCTCCGCGAGGCTGGCGGCGACCAAGTCGCCACGCAACACAAGGCGGTCCAGGAAGCGCTTGCCGCGGTTAAGGGGATTGATGATTTTCTCACCGCCAAGCTGGGTGTCCGCGATGCTATCAGCTTCGACGAGCTGACCAAGACATTGAAGGAGATGCTGAGCGGTCTCCAGCCGTATCTGCCCACCAACCCGGTGGAGGGTGGGGCGGCATCCCAGGCGCCTGGCGGCGCCGATAAGACCTCGAGCCCGGGTGTCCAGGTGCGTGCCGGCATACATTCTCGAGAGGACGTGGTAAAAGCCATTGACGCCATTTGCGATTACTACCGCCAGGTCGAACGGTCCAGTCCGGTGCCGTTCTTGCTGCGGCGAGCGCAAAAGCTGGTTATGATGGATTTCATCCAGGCGATGGGAGAATTGAAGCTGGCGACGGTCGAGCAGTTGCGGCCCAGCATG
>Ga0194053_10002706_pt1 | contig 10348 bp, 9 predicted proteins | sample SepL228m_MetaG_FD_161684 | JGI IMG/M metagenome (GOLD analysis project Ga0194053, IMG submission 161684) | Anoxic zone freshwater microbial communities from boreal shield lake in IISD Experimental Lakes Area, Ontario, Canada - Sep2016-L227-8m | ecosystem: Environmental > Aquatic > Freshwater >...
ATAAACATGCCGCTCCGTTGGAGCTTGGGGGACGAGGTGTGATCTTTGGCTATAAACATGGCGCTCCGCTGGAGCTTGGGGGACGAGGTGTGATCTTTGGCTATAAACATGGCGCTCCGCTGGAGCTTGGCGGACGAGGTGTGATCTTTGGCTATAAACATGCCGCTCCGCTGGAGCTGGGGACGCGGTGGCTCTTTGGCTATAAACATGGCGCTCCGCTGGAGCTTGGGGGACCTGGTGGCGTCTGTGGCTATAAACATGCCGCTCCGCTGGAGCTTGGGGGACGAGGTGTGATCTTTGGCTATAAACATGGCGCTCCGCTGGAGCTTGGGGGGACGAGGTGTGATCTTTGGCTATAAACATGCCGCTCCGCTGGAGCTTGGGGGACCTGGTGGCGTCTGTGGCTATAAACATGCCGCTCCGCTGGAGCTGGGGACGCGGTGGCTCTTTGGCTATAAACATGCCGCTCCGTTGGAGCTTGGGGGACGAGGTGTGATCTTTGGCTATAAACATGGCGCTCCGCTGGAGCTTGGGGGACGAGGTGTGATCTTTGGCTATAAACATGGCGCTCCGCTGGAGCTGGGGACGCGGTGGCTCTTTGGCCATAAACATGGCGCTCCGCTGGAGCTTGGCGGACGAGGTGTGATCTTTGGCTATAAACATGGCGCTCCGCTGGAGCTTGGGGGACCTGGTGGCGTCTGTGGCTATAAACATGCCGCTCCGCTGGAGCTGGGGACGCGGTGGCTCTTTGGCTATAAACATGCCGCTCCGTTGGAGCTTGGGGGACGAGGTGTGATCTTTGGCTATAAACATGGCGCTCCGCTGGAGCTTGGGGGACGAGGTGTGATCTTTGGCTATAAACATGGCGCTCCGCTGGAGCTTGGCGGACGAGGTGTGATCTTTGGCTATAAACATGCCGCTCCGCTGGAGCTGGGGACGCGGTGGCTCTTTGGCTATAAACATGGCGCTCCGCTGGAGCTTGGGGGACCTGGTGGCGTCTGTGGCTATAAACATGCCGCTCCGCTGGAGCTTGGGGGACGAGGTGTGATCTTTGGCTATAAACATGGCGCTCCGCTGGAGCTTGGGGGGACGAGGTGTGATCTTTGGCTATAAACATGCCGCTCCGCTGGAGCTTGGGGGACCTGGTGGCGTCTGTGGCTATAAACATGCCGCTCCTCTGGAGCTGGGGACGCGGTGGCTCTTTGGCTATAAACATGGCGCTCCGCTGGAGCTTGGGGGACGAGGTGTGATCTTTGGCTATAAACATGCCGCTCCGCTGGAGCTGGGGGACGCGGTGGGATCTGTGGCTATAAACATGGCGCTCCGCTGGAGCTTGGGGGACCTGGTGGCGTCTGTGGCTATAAACATGCCGCTCCTCTGGAGCTTGGGGGACGCGGTGGGATCTGTGGCTATAAACATGCCGCTCCGCTGGAGCTGGGGACGCGGTGGCTCTTTGGCTATAAACATGCCGCTCCGCTGGAGCTTGGCGGACCTGGTGGCGTCTGTGGCTATAAACATGCCGCTCCGCTGGAGCTTGGGGGACGCGGTGGGATCTGTGGCTATAAACATGCCGCTCCGCTGGAGCTTGGGGGACCTGGTGGCGTCTGTGGCTATAAACATGCCGCTCCTCTGGAGCTGGGGACGCGGTGGGATCTGTGGCTATAAACATGCCGCTCCGTTGGAGCTTGGGGGACGCGGTGGGATCTGTGGCTATAAACATGCCGCTCCGCTGGAGCTTGGGGGACGAGGTGCGATCTTCGGCTATAAACATGCCGCTCCGCTGGAGCTTGGGGGACGCGGTGTGATCTTTGGCTATGAACATGCCGCTCCGCTGGAGCTTGGCGGACCTGGTGGCATCTGTGGCTATAAACATGCCGCTCCAAAAGGAGCTTTTTGACTCGCCGCGATTGCCTCGCCGCCGGGTGCAAGATGCTTATAGAGGAGTAGCGCCCCTGCGGCGCTTTTTCCGTAGCACGCTCGGCCATCAAGCGGCCTTTGCGCCAAGCGACGGTCCATCTGCTCAGAAAGGTATCAGGTGTGCTACTCCTTTCGGGCGCGATTGGCGTTGTGAGAAAATTGGGGTGGCGCACTTTTTTTCACTTTTTTGCATATTCCCGTTGACAAGGTGAATGGCCTATGCGTAAATACAATGTAAATACATTGCATGGGCGTTACATATACAGTTGAGTCCTTATGGAGTTCGATTGGAATAATCCGCCTTTCAATTTAGATAGCTCTTTGACGCTGCAGGAAATCGAAGAATCGTTCGAGGATCCTTTTGCGGTGCGGTTATTGCCGGATTCGCCCCGGTTTTCGGTTCAGGCCCGGTTTTTTAACCTGGGAACCTCGGCTGGGGGAACGGGCATTTTCAGTGTTTACCGGACCAACGGCAAACAGATTCGGGTTCTTTTCGCCCGGCCATTCGAGCCTGAAGAACGGTTTTTCTACCAGCGAAAAGTCGATCAGATGTTAGCGAAGTAGCAGTTTAACGACAGATGAACAGAGACGAACACAGATTTACAGCCCGTTGCGGCACCGATGGTGTCTGGAGCTATCCAGGTTCATCTGCATTTCGGTTGGTTCAACTGCCGGGCTGAGGAAAGACGATGCGCGCAATTGCCAAATGGGAAGAAGTGCCTATCTTCGACAGCGAAGAGGCCGAGGCGGTTTTTTGGGCTGAGAACAAGCCCGACCTCCGCCTCATGGAAGGGGCAGTCGCAGGCAACTCCGAGGTTGCCGAGTCGGTTCTCATTACGCTGCGGATCGATCCGCGAATGCTGGCGCGGATCAAGCGGCTCGCCCGCTCGCGGTATTTGAATTACCAAAGCATGATCAAACAATGGCTCAGCGAACGCATGGAACAGGAACTGCGAGAACGATGAAAACTCAACACACCAGACCGGAGACTGGAGACTGGAGATCGGCAACCGAAGCACTGGGCAGCATCGGTCAGACGCGGCCCATGCCCCGCTCCATCCGCCCTTTGTCCTCCGGTTTCACCCTGATCGAGATGATCATCGTCATCGGCATCATCCTTATTCTCGCGGCGATGGTTTTTCCAATCACCGGTGCGGTCAAGAAAATCCAAGTCCGCACCCGGGCGCGCGGCGAACTCACCCAAATGGAAACCGCCATCGAAGCTTACAAGGCCAAACTTGGCTTTTACCCTCCGGACAACGGTACCAATTACCATGTCAACCAGCTCTATTATGAGTTGCTCGGCACGACGAATATCGGGACGGCAACCGCCCCGGTTTATCAGACCCTGGACGGCAGTTCACGAATCACGGCCGCTTCTCTCAGCACTTTTATTACAAACGTCTCCGGATTCATGAACTGCGCCCGGGGTGGCGGCGGTGATGAAGGCCCAACCGCAAGGCCGTTCATCAAGGGTCTGAAGCCCAGCCAATGGTTGACGGTCACTAACATGAGCGGCTTACCCACTCCCATTTTTGCTGTGCTTGGAGCCGGTCTCGATGGGTGGGAGTTGCTTCAAGCTGCGAACTCCTACAAGATCAATCCCTGGCGCTACAACTCATCCAACCCACGCTACAATCCCAAGTCCTTTGATCTGTGGATCGATGTGCTGGTTGGTGGCAAAATCAACCGCATTTGCAACTGGAGCGAACAGCCGCTCGTCGTCAGCACCCCTTACTAATGCAATGAAAAATCATACTGCCACTCCCCTCCGCCTGCGCATAGTCGCCTCACGCCTCACGCCTCACGCATCAGGCCTCACGCTCCGCGCCTTTACCTTGATCGAACTGCTTGTCGTCATCAGCATCATTGCGATTCTTGCCGCCCTCCTATTGCCGGTTCTGTCGCGCGTCAAGGTGAAGGCTCAGGTTCAGAAGAGTCAATTGGAAGCCAACCAGATTGCCAATGCGATTCATACCTACGAGTCCGACTACAGCAAGTTTCCAGTCTCCATTCCGGCGATGAACGAAGCTTCTTTGGTGGGAGCGGACTTTACCTACGGCACGTATGGCCTCACCGACATTAACAAGCCGAACAAACCAGGGAGTCCCGCCAGCCCGTATGCCATTCTGGCCCTCGATGGGGCCGGGAACCCGCTCAAGTATCAGACCAACAACGCCGAAGTGATGGCGGCGTTGCTCGACGTCGAGTATTGGCCGGCCGCGCCAACCGTAGCGACCATCAACCTGAACCACGTCAAGAACCCGCAGCGAACCAAGTACCTCAATGCAAAGATGTCCGGCGACACATCTTCGGCCGGGATTGGCACGGATGGGGTCTATCGCGACTCCTGGGGTCTTCCCTATTTCATCACCATCGACCTCAACTACGATGACAAAGCCCGCGACTCCTTTTATCGCTCAAAGAGCGTTTCCCAAAGCAGCGGCACGGCTGGGTTCAATGGACTGTTCAATAGTCACACCCCGCCAACCCCGGCCAATGGCAACAGCGACTTTTTTGAGTGCAATTCTCCCGTCATGGTCTGGTCCGCCGGCCCGGACAGAATGGTAAATCCCAGCGCTGCGGCCAACGTTGGTGTCAACAAGGACAATATCCTGAGTTGGAAGCAATGAAAACCAGGCGACAGGACTACAGGACTACGGGACCACGTCTCACGTCTCACGTGTCACGTATCACGCATCACGTATCACGCATCACGCATCACGCATCACGTATCACGCATCACGTATCACGCCCCCACGCCTTCACGCTGATCGAGCTCCTGACGGTGATCGCCATCATGGGGATTCTCGCCGCCATCGCGCTGCCGAGCCTCAACAGCCTCAAGCCCAACGCCGCCGCGGCCGCCACCCGCCAGATGCTTGATGCCGTGAACCACGCCCGCCAGCTTGCGATCAGCCAGCGCACCACTGTCTATATGGTCTTCGTGCCTCCCAGCTATTGGACCGACGCGGCTTACAATTATGCGAACTGGAGCACCAACGACCAGACCATGGTCACCAGTCTGTTCGACAAGCAACTGGTCGGTTACGCTTACGTTTCGTTGCGCAGCGTGGGCGATCAGCCCGGGCTCGACGCGAGCCATAAGCGTTATTTGTCATCCTGGCGAACCTTGCCGCAGGGTGCCTACATTCCTCCGGAAAAGTTCACCCCCTACAATTCGCTCAGTCTGCCCCCGCGGGTCTTCCAAATAGTCACCAACGGCATCAACGCCTACAAGGTGTTCGCTTTCAATCGGACCACCAGTGTCCCCTTTCCCACGGAGACGACCCGGCCATTCTCGACGGCACGGCCCTACATCAGCCTTCCGTATATCGCCTTCGACGGCTCGGGCCAGCTAGTATCGGGTTCCGGCACGCAGGCCGAGTTCATCCCGATTTCGCAGGGGTCGGTCGCCTTTCCACGCGATCCCGCCACCCGGCAGGCCATTGCGCAGCCGCCCTCAGTTCGGGAAGTGCCTCCTGGCAACACCACCAACAATTTCAACCTTGTCTATATTGACCAATTGACCGGCCGCGCCCGCATCGAACACACGAAGGTCCAATGAAAACAGCCCTCAGGAGACAGCAGACAGAAGTGTCCGGCGTGCGCCCCGCACCGCGCACCCCGCAGTCCGAGTCACGCCTCGCGCATTCGTCATTTCCCTCTCGCCATCCGTCCTCCGTTTCCGGTCCTCCGTCCTCCGTCCTCCGACCTCCGTCCTCCGTCCTCCGTCCTCAGTCCTCCGTCCTCCGACCTCCGTCCTCCGTCCTCCGTCCTCAGTCCTCCGTCCTCCGTCCCTCCCTGCGCGGCTTCACGATGGTGGAAATCGCCATCAGCCTTGCGGTCATTGGTTTCGCGCTCGTCGCCATTGTGGGCATTCTCCCGATTGGCATGGGGGTCCAGAAAGAGAATCGCCAGGAAACCATCATCAACCAGGACGCCACCGTCTTTCTCGATGCCATCCGCAACGGTGCGATGGGCCTCGACGATCTCACCAACTACATCATCAACATCACCAATTGGGCTACCGACTACCAAGATAGTCCCAGAGGCCCAACGCAGCTCGGTTTGCCCAAAATCTACTGGTACACGAAGGCCCCGTCGTGCCCTTACCCCATCAACAACGGTATGCGCATCATCGGGCTGTTGAGCACGCCCAAGTACGTTCCTCTTCCAATCGCCAAGGGAAGCACGGGGTTCACCAGCAACCACGTTGTGGCGCTGGTTTATTCGATGAGCGGTCCTGCCAGCGAAAAGTTTCCGCAGAACAATCCTGCGATGCAGAACCTCACCTTCAGCTACCGCCTCACTCCGGAAGTGGTCCCTAACCAGTATCTGAGCATTCCGGATGCGCAATTTCAAAACCTGCAAAACAACGTTCAAAGCAACCTCCACGAGTTACGGCTCACCTTCCGCTGGCCGTTGTTGAACCAGGGAGCCGCCGGCCCAGACCACCAGGTCTTTAGGACCATCGCGGGCGGTTTTCTTTCCCAGACCAACGAGCTTGTGCCGGCCTCTGCGCACCCCGAGAGCACCCTTTATTTCTTCCAACCCCGAAATTACGTCAAGGCGTCGCCGTGAAAAACTCACTGACCAAGGACTGCGGACCAAAGAACATGGACCACGGATTATTGCCGTCGAACCGCCGACCATTGCCGCCAGGGTATGAGCAATTCGGCATTCGTCGTTCGTCATTTGCCGGTTGGGCTGCTTTCTCATTGATTGAGATTCTCGTTACGATTGCTCTTCTGACGTTCATCATCCTGGGGTTGTTCGCCATGTTCAACCAGACCCAGCGGGCTTTTACGAGCAGCATGACGCAATCCGACGTCCTGGAAGCCGGGCGGGCCGCCACGGATATGCTGGCCCGCGACCTGGAGCGGACCATACCCTCGGATCGCAATGCTGTTAACTTTTACACCCAAATTCCGACGTTCGTTCCCTTGACTCAGTCGCTTCCCGGCGCTGTTCCCCCGGCAAAGATCACGCGCACCAATTTTCTGCAAGACTGCTTTGTCCTGACGCGCTCGAACCAGACCTGGATCGGCGTTGGCTATTGCGTTCGATCCGCTGATGCCGCCGGACGTCTTTGGCCGGCTGAGACCGCCAACGGCTCCGGTCAACTGGGCGTCGGCAGCCTCTACCGTTTCACTGCTTCGACCAATGTGCTCGATAATAACGGTCTTCCTTCGGACCCCGGCCAGCTCTATACCGCCTTCCAGAGGGCCCTCGCCAACAACCCCTTGCCGATCTCGAATCGAGTCTGCGATGGCGTGGTGCATTTCTTCTTACGTGCCTCTGCCCCCAACGGGTTCCCGATTGTCAGTGATGGCTCAAGCACCAACGCTCTCTTTCGCACCAATGCGGCCTATTTCGGTTACGGCATCTTCAAACCAGCTTTCGTCCATCCGAACCCATCCTGTCCGGACCGACTAGATCTTCTTCGTTCGTGGAGCAACGCGGTGCCGGCGTATCTCGAATTCGAGTTCGGACTGATCGAGTCTCGCACGCTGGCCCGCTACAACTCGATCGGCGACCGTGCCGCCCGTCTCGCCTATCTCCAGCGCGAGGAGATCAGCACCCGCGTCCATCTCTTCCGCCAGCGCATTCCCGTCCGCAACGTCGATCCCGCCGCTTTCCCATGAACAACAAACTGAAATTCACACCCGGGGCCAAGGGTCGAAGCTCGCGTGTCAAGGGATCCCCCCGCGTCACGCATCACGCATCACGCATCATGCCTCCCGCATCCCGCGTCCCGCATCCTTCTCAGTCCGGCGTCGCCCTGGTGATCACGCTGATCATGCTGGCGGTCATCACCTTCATGGCGGTTACCTTCCTGGTTGTGAGCCGCAACGAAAAAGGCTCCGTCACGGTTCAGACCGATCAGACCATTGCCCGACTCGCCGCTGACGCCGCGTTCCAGCGCGCGCAGGCTGAGATGCTTGCACCGATCATGGCTTGGACCAACCCCTTCAATTACGGGCTCCTCGTCTCGACGAATTACATAAACATAAACGGGTTCAATCCGTCCCAGTTGCCCACCGCCCCTCCCGATCCGCTGAACGTCAATTACGATTATAGGGTCGGCGGTTCAACTAATTTCAGCTCGCTTGAGCGGGAGCGAAACATCGCCAACCTGTTCTTCAATTCGCGCCCGCCCGTGTTCATCACCAATGCGCTCGCGGCCAATTCCACTGAGTTTCGCTTCTTCCTCAACCTGAACCGCAACACCAACTTCAACGGCAACCCGAGGTTCGAGCCCACGGGCTTTTTGGCGATCACCAATGATTTGGACAAGCCCACTGGGGCCACGAATTTCCTGGTCGGCGACCCGCAATGGATTGGGGGGTTGCAGCGTCCCGAGTTCCCTCATTCGGCCACGAACCTCTTTGCCTATCGCTACGCCTATCTTGTGGTGCCCGCCGGCCAGACGTTGGACATCAATTCGATCCACAATTATGCGAAACCGTCCGCTCCAGCGGACATGAGCCGCGGCGACAGGTTCATGCGCAACCAGGGCGTCCTGACCTCGGAAATCAATCTTGCGGCGCTATTGGTGGACCTGAACACCAACCTCTGGCCGACCACCCTGCTGAACACTCACGGCTTCTTCCCCTACTCTTACAACATCAACTTCGCCGGTCTTGCACAGCCTGCGAACGCCGGATCGGCCTTTGATGACGTGCTTTACCTGATGCGGTACCGGTACAACAACAGCTATAATTCCGTCGCGAGTGTTTCCCGATTTCTCGGCACTTCTGCATCCAACTCGTTCCGTCACGATTTCATTGATGGTTACTCCTCCGGCCCGCTGATGACGAACACCTGGTGGCCGGTGGGACTCACCGATGCCGACGATGCTCGCGTGAACCTGTCCTGGGCTGGCGCGGAGAATCCCAACCGTTTTTTCACGACCCAGGATTTGTTTGACGAGAGCAAGACCGGCATGGGGATATTCTCCAGGAACCTGGCTACCACGTGGACCTTGAGCAAGCGCCTCCTGATGGCCGGCGCTACCAACAGCTCTTACGACCGGTACACCTTTTATCGGCTGCTCTCGCAGCTCGGCACCGATTCCGCCCCGGAGCCGGACAACAAGATAAACCTCAATTACTGTAATGTCGATACCAACGGCTATGTCGTGCCGAACAAGACCACGGAATTTATCTCCTGGCGGCCGGCCCAGTTCTTCACCAACGCCGCCATTCGGCTGTTGGTAGATGCCGGCTATTCTGTTGGGAATCCCCTCGGCGCCACCAACGTGCTGGTTACCAATTACTTGAATGGTGTGCTTGTCACGAACCTCCAAATTCCGATTTGGCCTACCAATTTCTACACCCCCTCGGTCCATCGTCTATTGCAGCTTGCCGCCAACATGTACGACGCGACCACCGCGACGAACAAAGCGGGGCTTCTGTACCTTCCAACTGTGTATCGGCCGATTTTCATGGATACCCGGGGTGGCAAAGTTACAGGTCGAGTATTTGTTAGCGGTTACCGCGAGGTGCTTACCGCCGACACTCAGATTCTCACCAGCACCAACTTGTCGCGGCTCCATGACTTATCCGATCCGGCTGATACTATTCCTGTGAGGGCCAATGACTTGGTCTATAACGTGCCTCTCGTGATTGGCGCTCGGAAGGGTTATCCCAACTTTGATGAGCTGGCGATGAACACGCAGATACGGGTGACCCGCAAGCTTCAGTTCCAACGACCGGGAATTTCTACGAATCTGCCGGTGAATGAGATCGACCAGATGTATCTGCTTACGGTTACCAACGTTGTTGGCGTTGCAGCGTGGAATTCCTACACGAATGCTTTCGCCCGCAAATTGAAGATATGGGTTTGGCCGGACATCAGCATCCTCGTGACTAATCTTGAGACGCACAAATTGCTCAACCCGGCCGCCGCCATGCAGCGTTTCCAGATTGCAGTAAGCACCAACATTCTCCCTCTCCAGTGGAGGCCGTACGATCCGACCTTTCCGGCGTATTCTTTTCAAACACCTTTGGGATCACCGGCCACCAATCACGTTTTCCTGCCCACCAACTCCATTTACCGGCGCGCGCCGCTGGATTATTTTCAGATCGGGGATCCTAGAACGTTCGAGCGGACACCCGGAGCCACCAATTTTCACGTGCCTTGCCTGGAGCTTACGGTCAAAGCCAGACTCCGGTTTGCCTTGGTTGATACGGATGCGAACCGAATTGTTGATTTTGTGAATCTTGCCACGCAGGACTCGGTGAACCTGACAAACGCTCTGGCCCAGGGGGGGAACTGCGCCAGTCCTTACCACCCGGATTCATCCGGCGCGGCCCAAGGCAGCTTTTTTTGCATCAATCGAGACCGCCCGGGTGACAGCACTCCGACTTACGGCATTCTGAATCAGATCGATGCGAGTCGGAATATGGCGAGGTCGCGCCCCGGC